>WNGJ01027349.1_pt1 | contig 10784 bp, 7 predicted proteins | sample 5400611 | NCBI WGS metagenome assembly WNGJ01 (sample SAMN13153375, study PRJNA577476) | soil metagenome | isolation source: 40 cm soil or saprolite under Garry oak tree replicate 1 | place: USA:California | collected 2016-06-15
CGGGCCGAGGGCTTTGATCTACTCAACCACCACAATCTGTATATCAATGCTCTCAACCTCGACTATGCCAACTTTGAGGTAACAGACCCAAACACCGGCGCCATTACACAGTTGCTGCCTCTAACCGTGTCCGCGCTCAAAGGCGGACTTAACACCAATGCAATCGGCGGCAACCATGACGAAAGGAGATTCGGTCAGTTCGCTGTGAAGGTGATGTTCTAGACGTGTTACCCTGGACGTCCTAGTCCGAGGTGGCACAACAATAAATAGTCGCTAACGCCCTCGCTGAAAACGCGAGGGCGGGGCGAACGAGGACGTCCGCCCCTACATTTTGAGAGCGAGATGCGTTCAGATCCGTCAGTCCTCTACCATCGGCGCGGTCATCTCCTGTACGGGTTCACCTCCCACCATTCCCTGCGCCACGATTAGCCGACGGGCTTCAACTCTTAGTGTCGGAAGCCGCATGCCGAAGATAGCAGCGCCGCCAAGGCAGGCCACTGCTCCCATGATCACAGTAATGGGCGCGCCTAGACGATCTGCCAGGGCGCCGCCCAGCAGTGCGCCGACTGGTGCCATGCCCATGAACATCATGGCGTAGACCGACATCACGCGGCCGCGAAGATGATCGGGCACCATGGCTTGAATCAGCGTGTTAGACGACGACATCTGCAGCATCATGCAGAACCCCACCGGCACCAGCAGCGCAGCAGAGAGCCAGAAATTACGCGAGAGTGCAAATGCAATGAGCGTCAGGGAGAAGCCGGTGCAGGCGAACGTCATCCACCGGCCAAGCCCGTGAACGCTGGTGCGGGTGGCTAGGGTCAGTGCCCCAAGCAGCGCGCCCACTCCGGTTGCGCCCATCAGAATGCCCAGCCCACGGGCGCCGCCGTGGAGAATCCGGTCAGCAAAAATCGGCATGAGGACGGTGTAAGGCATGGCCACCAGACTCACCAGTCCGAGCAGGAGGAGGATTGCGCGGATCGGCGCAGTATTGCTCACAAAGCGAAATCCCTCAATCACGTGCGCAAGTGGTGACACTGCCGGAGGCGCAGCGCGAGGCGGCACACGCATCATGAACAGCCCGATTATTACCGCTATGTAACTTAGGGCGTTGGCGAGGAAGCACCAGCCCTCGCCGATTTTCGCTACCAAGACTCCTGCGATCGCCGGACCGATAATCCGCGCGCCATTAAACATCGAGGAATTCAGGGCGATGGCATTCATCAAATCTTCTTTGCCGACCATTTCCACAAGAAACGATTGCCGTGCCGGAAGATCAAAGGCATTGACGATGCCCAGAAGCGCCGCTAAGACAAAAATTTCCGGGATGGTGACGGTATGAGTAAGAGTAAGCACGGCCAACACGCAAGCCAGGACCATTGAGGCGGCTTGGGTTGCAATCACCACGCGATGCCGGTTGTAGCGATCGGCAACTATGCCCCCCAGAGGCGAAGCCAGGAATACCGGGATCTGGCTGGCGAAGCCGACTGATCCCAGGAGAAGGGACGAACCAGTGAGCCGGTACACCAGCCAGGACTGTGCAACAGTCTGCATCCAGGTACCAATCAGGGATATGAGCTGCCCCCCGAAAAAGAGCTGGAAGTTGCGATGAATCAATGCCCTCAATGCGATAGGTAGGGTTCGCGAACGAGATTCTGGAACTGTTGGGAACTTAGAGTGACCGTTCGAATCGTGCGGTGGAGGCACATTTTATGATGCCGCTTATTGGAGCTTGACGCAACTTGGTCATTCTTCCGTTCGCAATCTACATTCGGCGGCAGCGCTTTTTGCCACTCGCACTTTCGGGCCCAGGTTTGCGCTCTTCTTTTAGCTTCCCTGAACGCCATTCTTGCGCTAGATTGGTTGAGCATGACCGCCTCCGAGAAGAACCGGATCGAACGTCGCTGCGGCCAGCGCTTCCCTTATCAATTGCCGGTACTTTTGCGAGTGCCCAACCAAAGCCTCAGCGGAGCCGGCGTGACTCAGGATCTGAGTTCGCGGGGAGCGATGGTGTGGACTGATTTCCCAACAACGGTTGGCGTGACCATCGAGATGAGCCTGATCATGCCCTCTGAAATCATGCTCGCCGAGGACATGGATGTTTGCTGCCGTGCTCGTGTGGTTCGCGTCGAATCCGCTGAGGGCAAGAAGACTGCCATTGCTGTCCAAATCGAGCATTATGACTTCCCCCATCGAGAAGCTCCTGTCCTTCAGCAACATATCCCTGTACACCTGAACGGTGTCCGAAGCTAATCCAAACCTCTGAGGCGTTTCCATCTTTCGCTTGCGCTCGGTTTTGCTTAGAATACTTACTTCGCTGGGTCTGACGAGAGTTCCGTGCCAGCCGATCTGTCCTTTCTTCGGTAGTGAGCAATCGTTCAGAGCGGGCGGGGAACCAATTACAAAGGTCACTTGGCGAGGTTAGCCGCTGCCCATAACATTTGGATAGCAGCGAATTTGCATTATGCATGGGATAGCCGTAGGCATACTCGCAGAGAATCCAGAGCGCCTGGCGCTGCTGCAGCAGTTGATTGCCAGCACACAGGTTGGCCGCATCGTATTCGGACAAGCGGAATTTCCCACCAGCGCTTCCGATGCCAGCATCCGCCGAATCCAGGAATTACACACCGAAATCGTCGTCGTTGACATCGAGCCGCACACTCCGGGGCACGCGATGAAGGCGATCGAGTTCATTCACGCCAGCGTGGCTAATATTTCTATTTTTGCCGTCGGGGGGATGAGCGACTCTACCGTCATCGTCGGGGCAATGCGGGCCGGGGCGCGGGAATATCTTGAGCGCGATGCCACGGCCGATGCCTTCGCCGACGCATTGAGGAGATTCGCCGCCTCGAATGCCAGGACGCGCGCTATCGCCGGACGGGCTCGAATTGTGGCGGTGGCTAACGCCAAAGGCGGCGCGGGAGCAACTACTGTAGCCGTAAACACCGCTGTAGCCTTGGAACAGCAGTATGGCAGAACAGTGCTGGTTGATTGTGCCTTACTCGGTCATAGCGCGCTGCACTTGAATGTTCGCCCGGCATTTGGTATCGCGGACGCTCTGCAGAATCTGCATCGCATGGACTCATCTCTGCTGCAGAGTTTCCTTACTCCTTGCAAAGGTGGCTTACAGCTCTTTGCCGGCCCGCAGCAGCCGGTGCAACTAGCGCCTTCGCCCGGCGAGCTGGCCCGCCTCTTTGATTTGCTGGTCTCGCAGTTCCAGTATGTTGTGGTGGACTGCTCCAACCGGATGGATGCATTGTCGAAGTTGGTAGCGGATCTGGCGAACGTCGTGCTGCTGGTGACGCAGGCAGATGTAGTCTCGTTGTGGAGCGCGTCCCGCGTACACTCGTTTCTCGAGCAAGGCAGCGGACGCGACCGTGTACGACTGGTGCTGAACCGCTTCAAGAAGATCCCTGGTCTGAGTGACGAGGATATTGACAAGGTCACCAACTGCAAATTGCTTTGGAAGCTGCCAAACAATTTTCATGCGGTTTCCCCGGCCATTGACAAGGGTATTCCGGTTGCGTTGAGCGATAGTAACGAGATTGGGCGCTCCTTCCGGGCGCTCGCTGGTGTGCTGGCGGGTGCAGGAAGCTCTGACAATTCCATGGATCTTAGCTTTGCGCCAAGCACAACCGCTGGCAAGAAGCCTCTAGGGAATTTGCTGATTTCGCCGGTACGGGCTGGCCAGTAAGTTTCGGAATTAGAGCTGGTGTCCAGTCACTTCTCTGCCGCTCTATTTTTCTCAAGCGAGGTGTACACCGTCGGATTTGTGCAGACCTCGTAAATGGGAGTATCCGTCCAGCGCGTGAGGCTAAAGCTACCCGTTTCAACTACGGGAACGTAGCTCACGCGAACCACAATGCTGCGGAAGGTGTCGGCACCGACGGGCACCAGGCCACGGTAGAAGGTGTTCTCCTCGTTTCCCCAGAGTTGCGGAAGCTGCAACGGACATTGTTCCAGCGATATTTCTTCTCGCAGGCGGTTGAATGCCGCCTCGCTCATGCGAATGCCACCGACGTTGTATTTCATGGGTTCAGGCCCAGCGCTCTGGCCATCACGAAATTCATAAACGTTGAACGGGACCGCCATCCCTTTCATGGCTTTTCGCATGCGCTTGTCGCAGGCGGACAAGCGATCGCTCTCGTTCAGGGCGTCGGAAATCATGATGCGGTGCTCGCCATCCAACAGATACATGGGGCCTGAGTCTTGATAGGACAGTCCCATACCCAACTCCAGAGCGGGAAGCCCGGCACGCTGCAGCAAGTGGTTATATCCGCCAACGATTTCCATCATCTCGCGGGCCAGAACACACGCGCGGGCCACGGAGAGAGCGGATTCGCTCTCGCGTTCCAGCATCGCCAGAATGATCGCGTCCCCTTCAACAAACACTTTCGTCGCTCCGTACTTTGAAAGCAACTTGTTCACGGGGTCGTAAAAGTTGAGGCTGAAATAGGAGGCGGGATTCATTTCACGCTCAAGGAGTGATCGCGTAAGCCGCGAGGAGTCGCGGACGTCGGCTTTCAGGATCACATGTCTCACGATGGGCTTTTCCGCGGTTATCTTCGACTCTTCCGGCAGCAAGAAGTCGTACAGCGTGCCGTTCAGCCGGGAGAGGTCGCACAACTTTTCGCCGGTGATCAGATTGATTTTTTCAATGGCGCGGTTCAAAGCGTCAACACGGCGTAATTCGCGGTGGGCAGAAGTCAGGCTATCGAGTGAAAGTTTCCCGTGGTCCTCGACGAGCTTCTCTACTCGTTCCCGCTCCTTACGCGAGACCAGGGCGTATTTAAGTTGCTGGGGATCGAGCAAAGGCGTCAACTCCGGCAACAGGGGCACTACCTCGTAAGCCGCCATGGCGAAATCCAAGAGTTTCTCGCGCTCCAGCAACTCTGTCCAGGTTTGCAGCCTGGCTCTGTCCTCCCGTTCGCTCGATTCGCCGGTACCGACAAGTTCGTGCGCGTTTTCAGGCGCGTTGAGCCAACACTCGGGCGCTGCAGCGTCGCTGAATTCGGCTTCGGGTATAACAGTCTTTAGAAATTCGCAGGTCAAAGCGCGAATGTTTCCAAAAGAGTCAGGATCATTCTCAAAACCGCCGATCAGGACATAGTGTTTTGCCGCAAGGTAGGAGTCGCGGCCTTCTTCTACAAAAATGAATTGGTGCAGGAACATCTGGTAGTCGGCGGCCGCCTCGTCCCCGAAAAGAGAACGCCGCATTGTGGCCAGCGTTTCTCGCTCAATGTCGCGGAGGATCCGGAACAGCTCCTGACCAACCTGGCGCAAGATATTCTTCTTCGCGATCTGGAATGCGGCAACCGTCTCGCGATATTCGAGCGCCTTCTGCTGGCGCACACCTTCATATTCTCTAAGGGTTGCGCGACAGCGATCCAGCGCGGCAGCAAATTGCGAGTTCAGTTCGGCGCGGAGGAATTTTGTTATGGCGGTCCGGGCCAGCAGGTCAATAGTGAGGTTTCCTTCAGACTTGGCGCGAACAAGAGCGGATTTGTGCAATTCGAGCAACAGCGGCTTGAGATCTTGGACTTTCTTGGGCAGAGCGGGAATGAATTTGGAAAACATTCCCCGATTTGTGCCAGAAGCACCAGCAGCTGCGGCCATCACGCCTTCGATATTCCCCCACTTCGCAATCAGTTTGGCGATATGGACGCCGGCAGCTTTAGTAAACGCAGGACTCAACCAGACATCATGGCGGAGGTTATCAATACCCAGTTGTAGGCCTTCGAGAGATATCGCCGGAGTGTAAACGTGGAGCCGCGGAGGTTGCGCCGCAGTGGTCGAACCGAGTTTGAAAATTGGAATGCGCGGCATCGTAATTTCGCAATTTCAGCCTTCGGGGGAATGGCCAATGTTTCGCAATGGCCCACACCGGAGACACGTCTGTAGAGCAGCCTACTACGCGTAGTCGTCTGTCCGGTGTTACGCAAGTTATACGATAAAAGGACAATGTACCTGGGGACATGTACCGCCGGGGTCAGATCTTGATCACAATGTCTTTGCAATCGAGCCCTGCCATCACTGCCCAGCAGGCGGCCACGTACGCGAGAGCGTAGAGCAACGAAGCATTCGCCGGACTCGCCAGCGGAGCAAATGCGTGCGCGTAGATGTACTCGAGAAGTGAAGCCCTTCCGGAGGCAGTCTGAATGCTCACGCTGTAGAGCGCCGCGGCCAACGCTTCTGAAAGGAAATAAGCAGCGATGGCATTCGTCCCGAATACGAGAATTGGCCAGGTCCAGCGGCCACCCCATTGCTTGATGTCGGCAATCCAGTAACAAGCAGCCAGGCAGAGCAAAGCGAGACCCGTCGTGAGGACTACATACGAACTAGTCCACAGCTTCTTGTTGATCGGAAACCAGACATTCATGATGTCGCCCACGACGATCGCCGCGGTTCCGGCCGCAACCAGCGCGAATGTCTTCACCGGCGGCGAATATGCCGCCTTCAACCATTTGCCGGTAAGGAGGCCGAATAAACTCGTAGCGATTGCGGGTATAGTGCTCAACACGCCTTCCGGATCGCGTGTTCCTTCGTAGAGGTGGCCCATCAAGAGTTTGCGATCCAGCCACGCAACCAGGTTGCGATCGGGATCGAGCAAGGGAATATCGCGACTCGGGATTCCAAATCCTGGCACCGGAACGTATCGCATCATTGTCCAATAACCTGCTAGGCAAACAATGGCAATGGCAAGCTGCGTTCGCCAACCCGTCCAGAGTTCCAACACGGCAGTGATTACATAGCAAATCGCAATGCGTTGCAGAACGCCGTAGATTCGCAAGTGGGCAACGTTGTAATGATTGGGAAATCCATTGAGGAACACTCCGAGCGCGAATAAGGCGAAGCCCCTCCAAAGTACATGCCGAAGCAATTGTGGGCGAGTGTTGCCCCGCTGCAGCCGCGAACGCAGCGAGAAGGCCATAGCCACGCCGACGATAAACAAAAAAAAGGGAAAGACAAGATCTGTTGGGGTCCAGCCGTTCCAGTTAGCGTGGCGTAGAGGCCAGTAAGATGCCGACCCGTCGCCCGGGTCGTTGACCAGAATCATAGCCGCGATGGTCAAGCCACGAAATACGTCTAAGGACAGTAGCCTTCCCGGACGTGGTTCCATCGTTCTCATCCCGCCGCGCATTCTAGCACTTGCTTTGACCTCTGTACTCGGAGAGAGCGCACGGGCTGATCGATTCCTATTCCCGAAAACAGCTCGTCGCAGTTACTTCAGTCACCTACGGAATTGTGAATATCGCGTTAAGATTCGTGAAACAGCGAGGGGGTTCCATGAAGAAGCTCCGATTTGTGGTCGCACTGACCACGAACGACAATGATTATCAGATGGAGCAGGCAGCAGCGGCAGAGGAAGCGGCAAGCCAGCTCGGCATTGAATTGCAGGTTCTATTTGCGGAGAACGACGCCATCCTGCAAAGCCAGCAACTGCTGAAGATAATCCAATCTAATTCCGATTCACACCCTGACGGCATCATCTTTGAGCCAGTGGGTGGCACAGCCATGCCGCAGGTAGCCAGGGCAGCGGCCGCGGCCGGTATCGGATGGGTGGTACTGAATCGCGAAGTTGATTATGTTGGCGAGTTGCGCCGCAACTACCGCTTGCCCGTCTTCGCCATGAGCTCCGACCATGAAGAGATTGGGCGTATTCAAGGAAGGCAACTGAGCGCGCTCCTTCCCGCTGGCGGTTCAGTTCTTCTAATCCAGGGGCCGGCCGAGAGCTTAGCTGCGAAGCAGCGGACCACCGGCATGTACGAAACCAAGCCCGTGGGAGTGCAGGTCAAGGTTATGAAGGGTAACTGGACGGAGGCGAGCGCGTACAAGTCCGTGAGTTCGTGGCTAAAGCTCTCGACGTCGCAGCAGACGCCTATTGATGTGATCGCCGCGCAGAACGACGCTATGGCGTTGGGCGCGAGGAAAGCATTTCAGGAAATCGGCGACACGGCAGCGCGTGGCCGATGGCTGGCGCTACCTTTTCTTGGAGTTGACGGAATCGCAAAGACGGGGCAAACCTGGGTACTGCGTGGACTGCTGCGCGCCACGGTCATTGTGCCCCCGGATGCCGGCAAAGCCGTGGAAGCTCTGGCCCATGCCGTCCAAACCGGGAGCATGCCGCCAGAAAAAACCCTTACGGTTCCGAAATCATTTCCGGCTGTCGAAGAACTAACAAAGAGGCCTGGGCGGAGTCAGGCTGCAGGCTCAGTTTAGCTTTCAGTGGTCAGTGGCTGAGAGCCCTAGCAACTGACTACTGTGTTACGGGGCTTCGATTAACTCCATCTTCCCGTCCCGGGTGCGATGCAGAATCATCAACTTGCCTTTGCGGTCGCGAAACACGAACACATCCCGGTCGCGAAAGTGCGCCTCTTTGATGGCTTCTTCCAAGGTCATAGGACGCATAGCAACGGCTTCATCAGAGCGAATCAGATGAATTTCCGTTGATTTGGCCACGACGGGGTATTTATGCACCACCATGGATACCGACGCCGGGACCGCCTCCGAAGCGACTGCTTTCACGGGAGTAGCCTCGGGCTTTGCTTCACCATTCCACTTCTGGTGGTTCCTGCGCTTCCTCGTGATGATGCGAGTCTTGTTCCTAATCGCTTGCTTCTCCAGATGCTCCAGCGCCTCTCCGATAGCTACATCCATGTCACTGGCTTGCGCAAGCCCCACCAAGGGACCGACCCTTGAATTGATGGTAATTTCGGCCTTATGACGATGCTTCTCGACGGCGAGAATCACCTTGGTTTCAAACTTGTCGCGCAGAATTTTGCGTATTTTGCTTAGACCGGTTTCGACGTCTTTGCGATTGGCGGGAGTAACTTCGTAGTGCCTGCCAGTGTATTCCACGTTCATGGATTAGCTCCGGATCAGGTTTAGAAGGGACTAGGACAGCATTTAGCCGTTAGCTTTTAGCCGCTAGCTCGAAGCAAACCTGAATCGGTATGGCTAAAAGCTAAGAGCTAAAAGCTAAAAGCTCATTTTTTCACTCTTCTCTGGTGCGTGCTGGGAATTTTCATGTCTTCGCGGTACTTGGCGACGGTGCGGCGAGTTACTTGAATGCCTTGCGATTGCAGGATGCGGGTAATCTGTTCGTCGGTGAGCGGTTTGGATGAATCTTCATCCTCGATCAGCTTCTTCACCCGGCGTTTCAGGATCAGAAGTGAGGTATTACCTCCCTCCGGCCCGTTCACGCTCTCGCTGAAGAAATAACGCAGCTCGAAGACTCCCTGAGGAGTGTGAGCGTATTTATTTGCGACAGCGCGGCTGACGGTGGAAGGATGCACACCAATTTCTTCCGCCACTTCCTTGATCATCATCGGCTTTAGCTCGTCTATACCTCTTTCCAGAAAATCACCCTGGCGGGTCACGATCGTGTAGCAGACTTTCAGTATGGTTTGCTTGCGCTGTTCGATGTTCTTGATAAGCTGGACCGCACTCTTAAACCGCTCCTTGACATAATTGCGCGTATCCCGATCATTTCCTTCCTTGGTCAGAAGCTTGCGATAGGCTGGATTCAGGCGCAGAGTGGGCACGTCGTCATCGTTCATCATGACCAGCCATTCGTCACCGTGTTTTACGAAGGCCACATCCGGCTCAATTAGTCGGGCCAGGACTTTGTTGTATTGCTGCCCAGGTCGCGGATCGAGAGTGCGAATATAGTCCAACGCAGCCTGAACCGCCTCGACTGGACGTCCAATCGCGCGAGAGATTTCCTTGTGCTGCTTGTTTTGCAAGGCGCGGAGGTGTTGGTCCGCAACCGCGATCGCATCGGTCAGAACCTGAGCCGCGCCATTTCCATTTTTCCCGAGCTGAGCCTGGTGATAACGCAACTGATAGATCAAACATTCGCGAAGGTTCCGGCAGCCTACACCCGGAGGATCGAGCTGCCGCACCACTTCGATCGCTTCGTGAAGATCGTCGCGATTAAAACTGGGCTTGAAAATATGTCCGTTGGTTTTGGCTACCGCAGGCTCGACTGAGGCTGGGGCCGCAATTTCGGCGGTTGAAGCTTGAGGAGCCAGAGATATGTCGGCACTCGCCGATGCAGGGACTGAGCTATCCCACTCCTCTGAGGAAGTGACCGCAGATTCACCCAACAACTCAGCAGCCTCGCCCGGCGAGGCTACGACACTCTCAATTCCCAAAGCAACGGCTTCCTTGACCACACTTTCGGACTTCGCGGCATCAATCTCAGGCGAAGATGCCGGAACGATGCCCAGCAACTCCTCGTCACTGGCGATGAGATATCCATCTTCGTTCAGGTTTCCGATTACCAGTTCGGCGGCCTCGCGCACCGGCGGGCGAGTCGGGATGGAGCCAAGCTGCCACATCAAGTGGTCGGTCAGGGTGCTGGGCTTGGAAAGAAAATTCTCAAATGACGGCCGCTCAATCTCTTCGAAGTCACCCTGGCTGCGAAAACCAGGGTCAAGGTAATCTTTAAAGAACGAGCCAAAGTCTATCTCTTCAAAGGGGTCTTTCTTGTCAGCTGGAGCGGGGGTGTCCTCTGCGGCAGAGGCGCGTTCACGTTCCTCTTCGCGGCGGCCCACGTCATCAATCAGCGGAACCGCGTCCTCCAGTTCTTCGAGAACTGGGTTCTCGACCATCTCCTCATTAATCATGTCCTTGAGCTCAAGCTTGTTGAGCGCGAGGACGCTGACCATCTGCACAAGGCCAGGAGTAAGGATCTGCCTTTGCGAAACTTTTAGATTCAATCTAGGTTGCAGCAACACCATATTTAAAGAAAACCTTAAACCACCAAGGACACGAAGTAT
>WNGJ01026898.1_pt1 | contig 10783 bp, 9 predicted proteins | sample 5400611 | NCBI WGS metagenome assembly WNGJ01 (sample SAMN13153375, study PRJNA577476) | soil metagenome | isolation source: 40 cm soil or saprolite under Garry oak tree replicate 1 | place: USA:California | collected 2016-06-15
CCCGTCGCGAAAGGCAGCCGGCCGGGACCGGGCCAGGTTCAAGCGGCCAGGAGATCGCCTCGACGCTCACGGAGCGCCGCTCCCCAGACGCGCCGATCCGCGGTGGGCCGGCCAGCGTCCTGTCTCAGTTTCTGTCTCATTCACCCCCGTTCGGGACCGTTCACCGATGGCCACCCGGCATACAACGGCACAGCTCGCGGACGGTGGCGGCCGCCGGTGAACGCTGGTCAGCATTGTTGGAAAGCGTGTTGGGGGCAACCCCTCGCGAGTTCGAATTTCGCATCCTCCGCCACGCTGACCTGTAAAACACGGGTCCAGGCGGCTGCGGGGCGCGCGTCTTGTGCTTGCGTGGTCTCATTTGGTGGTCTCAGTTATGAGCCGTAAATGGTGCCATCGCCAGGATCGGCCGCAGCTGTTGTGCCTGGTCACGGACGTCGTAAACAGGCCCTGCCCGGAGGGGCGCACGCCGCCGAAGCGTGCGTCCTACCGTTCAGGGCAGGCCGGGGCCGTCCGCGACCTGGATGCAGGTTGCTTTGCGTGCGACCGGATACCCGCGAACTTACAGACCACATCACGCGGAGTGATCGAGAGTTTCTGGGAGAACGCGCGCCGAGGCCGGGCAGGACAACCGCCACCAGAACGATAGTGAACGGCGGGTCCGGGCCGAACGGCGGAGGGCCGCAAGTGCCGCCTGGCGGGGGAGTAAGGACCGGGCGGAGATGCGGATGGATTGCCTGGCACTAAGCAGCCTCTCCGAACGGTCCTGCGTGCCGGATCCGTCGGCCTGGCGCCGCTCACCGCCCTTCAACATGGCCCTCTGATACGAAGGCTCGGCCCCGGGTCCGGGAGCCGAGCAGTGAAGGGGGTTTGTCGCGATGCTCGTTCGTGCCTGGTTTGCCACGCTGATGTGATTCAGGCTGCGCAGGTGCCCCGTCGGTGGTGACTGCCTTGATTGAGCACAGACGCGACAACTGCGGGGAGTTCGTCGTCGGTGGAGGGTGTCAGAAGCACCACCCGGCGGGCGCCGCCACGCGTCCAAACTGACTGCCAGGTGACTTCCTGGCTGCTGTTCCCGGTGAATCCTGCTACCACGATCGTTGCTTCCTGCACGCCGCTGGGGAGTGGGGGCGGGGAACTGGTGGGCACCTTGTTGAGGCCCAGGACAGCCACCACGATGCGAGGGCCGAGATGGATACCTGGGATGTTGTTTAGGCTGGTGATGCTGGAGCCAGAGGCAGTGAGGCCGCGCACCAGGCCAGGGACCTCAGACTCCATATATGGCCCTGGCCTTTCCGAAGTGACTTCGTTCATGACGTGGCTTGCCCAGATGGCGAGCCGTGACAACCAGCGTAGGTGCAGCCGGGCGCGGGCCAGCGTCAGTGCTTTGTCGTAAGGGCCAGCTGCCTGACGGTAGGTGTCGACCTGCACCTGGGTGGGATCGGAAGGGAGCGGTGGCGGTGGTATCGGGCCCGGCAGGGCAGGCCCAGGTGGTGTTGTGAACGATCCAACCAGCTTTCCCGTGGCGGCCTTGAAGAGGAAAAAGTGCTCGTTTGGTTCTGCGGTGAGGAGGAGGGCCCTAAGTTCTGCCCGAGAGGTGGCGGAGTCGCGGTGGACCAGAATGGCCACCGCCGATGGTGGCGTCTGTATCCGGAGCGTGCACGGCTGGGGTTTCCGCTCTGCCGCCAGCGGGGCGTTGAAGAGCGGCTTGTGGCCGCAGCCGGTGATCCCAGCTGCGGCCACGAGGACCGCCAGCAGCACCGCAGCGGTCCGGGATCTCATGACTGTTCTCCGAGCATGTGTGCCCGCACCATGGCTTCCATGTCGTGGGCGGCGGGGAAGTCGCGGAGGAGCGTTGACCTGATCCGGCCCAGGTAGGCGTCGACCCGGCGGTCCCGTTCGTCGGCGCGTCGATCCGCTACCGCCTTAGCGGCCTTGGCCTTCTTGGCTGCCTTCCGAGCGTGGCGGCGGGCTTGCCATATCGTCATGGTCTCGGCGTACCGGATGGCTGCGAAACCGCCCGCCACAAACATGATCGTGCAGAAGGTGAACACGCAGGCCCCTACGAGAGCGGCGATCAGGCCTATGCCGACGGCGGCGAAGAAGCCGAAACGGAGTGCAGCGAGCAAGATCGCGAATACCACGAGCCCTGCAGCGATCAGGCGGAAGAGCTTCTTGTTGCGTTCGGCTGACCAGGCGAGTCCTCCTTCCAGAAGGCCCAGGATGACTAGGAACAGTGCAGTCCATAGCAGAGTGACCCGCTGATCGCCGCCGAGGGCCTCGGCGGCGAAATATGCGGCCCCCGAGTCCAGTCCCAGGAGTATCAGGGCAGTCAGTGCCATGAGCGGAAGCCAGGCACGCCGGTCGTGGTGTTCGAGTTGAGCCAGGCGCCACGCGCGGCGGGCCTTCTTGGCTACCGCTTGGACGCGGTCCGCCTCCCTACGGGCCCGGTGCGCGACGTCGCTGGCGTGCCGCGCGCTTTCGTAGAGTTCCTCGTTGGCCTCGTCCTCGTTGTTAAAACGCAAAATTACGGCCTCTGGACCGACCGCCAGCGGTGTCACCGGCCGTCCCAGGCGTCCCTGCCCCTGTGCGGGGTCGGAGCTCATCGTCGCTCTCCTTCCTGCCGCGAGCCTGAGCTAACTGTGTGGCTCAGGGCCCCGGGGCGAACGGGGGTGCCGGTATCAGTAGGTCCTCGTGTTCTGCCGACTGCCGGAGCGCGGCGGCGCGAGGCTGGGTGCGATCTCATTCAGTTCCTCCTTCAGTTGAATTATTCAGCTCTTCTGCATTTCTGACCTTAACTTCAGACATTGGAACTGGATACATGGGGTCTATATGAAGTTTGATTCCCATCCCCTGTAGAATCAAGCCTCTTGGTCGGATAAAGATGCGACGGCACGGACCCGTCCGCGCTATGATCCCTGCGATCCCCCTAGCTCGGTGTCCGCCAAGGAGATGTAGTTTGACTGCACGCGAAAGGTGGTATGGAATGTTTACCACTACAACTGAACTTCAGATGAACTGGAGTCTGCGATGGATGGTCAGGAGCCTCGCCTGGTCCTTGCGCGTCGGCTGCGCGCCCTCAGGGAGGAGCGCTGGCCCGAGATGAAGGTGACGCAAGCCCAGCTAGCGGCGGCTCTGGGCAGCAGCGGGAAGCTGGTCAGCGTGCCACTCATCTCCTCGTGGGAGTCGCGGCGAAACCCTACCGTCGTTCCTGCCTTCAGGCTCGAGGACTACGCGACCTTCTTCGCCACCCCCCGGTCGCTGGAGGGCGAGAACGGACGCCTGCTGCGGCTTGAGGAGATGACCGAGGAGGAGCAGGCCGCCCGGCACAAGCTTGCGCAGGAGCTGACACGGCTGCGCGATGACGCGGCTGCCTCTGGCAACCCGGCCGCCGATGACCTAGCCGTCAGGGGCCTCGCTGCCCGCGGGCGCGACACCCCAGAGGAGATTGCCAGATCGCTTCGTTCCGGGCCGTGGCGCTTCGCGGACGGCCAGCCCGTCACCATCGTCTGCGCCCAACTGCCGCCGGACATGCTGGACGAGATCCCCTACGCCAGCCGCAACAACCCGCAATACATCGAGATGTACCAGTACTCCGACCTCGATGCGCTGTTCGAGCTGTACGGCCATCTGCGGGCCGCCAACCCGACCAGCCTGGTCAACCTGCAGCCTGCGCCGCAGCTCCAGCGCGACCACTACGCGGATCACCTGGTCGCCCTCGGAGGGGTGGACTGGAACCGGGCAACACGCCGGGTGAGCGACCGGCTCCAGCTCCCAGTGCGGCAGGTCGCTGATTGGGATGCGCCGGAGGGCGCCTACTTCGAGGTGACCGAGGAGGATGGCCGCAAGGTCCCATACCGGCCGGTGCTTGACAAGGTGGACGGCCAGGAGATCCTCCGAGAGGACATTGCGCTCTTCGCCCGGGCGGTCAATCCCTATAACCGGAAACGCACCGTGACCATATGCAACGGAATGTACGGAGCCGGCGGCTACGGTGCCGTGCGGGCGCTCACCGACATCAATTTCCGGGACCGCAACGCCGAGTACGTACAGGAGCAGTTCGCCAACGCCGGGGCGTATTGCATCCTTACCCGGGTGATCGTGGAGAACGGTGAGGCCCTGACGCCTGACTGGACCCTGGCCGATACCCGTCTCTTCGAATGGTCTAGGCCCCTCTGATGGCCTGGACCGAGACCCTCGATCATCACGGATCACATCGCCGCTTGATCTGGTCAGCAGATGGCTCGCCGGCGCCGCAGGCGAAGGTCGATGCGATCATCGTGCCCACCGCGCGCCCGGTCGCGTACCTCAACGAGGCGGCACGCGTCGCGGTGAGGCTGGGCTGCCCACTGGTCACCTTGCACAGCAAGAAGTGGACAAGTGCAGAGGCGGCCGCCGGCTACCTGGCGGAGTCGGTCGATCTCATCGCCATCGACGTGCCGGAGCCGTCCCAGCTCCGGCTCCCGGAACTCGAGACGTCACGGTTGCTGGAGCGCACGATATTCAGGCGCCGGATCGACCTGAGCGCCAAGCGCAACCTGGCGCTGATGCTCAGCCACATGCTCGGCTGGGAGCGCGTGGTCTTTCTCGATGACGACATCCAGGTTCCCGAACCCAGCGATGTAAGCCGGGCCGTCGGTCTGCTGGACATCCACACCGCTGTCGGGCTGGGCATCGACGGCTTCCCCGACAACTCGGTCGTGTGCCACGCGTTCCGCCATGTCGGCGGCAAGCAGGAGACGTTCATCGGCGGCGGGGCCCTCGCCGTCGAAGCTAAGCGCAATCGCTCGTTCTTCCCGGATATCTACAACGACGACTGGTTCTACGTGCTGGACGCAGGGAAGCGCTTGCAGTCGGTCGCGACGATCGGGCGGGTCATGCAGAATCCGTATGACCCCTACCGGCGGCCCGAGCGGGCCCGCAACGAAGAGTTCGGCGACGTGCTGGCCGAAGGCACGTTCTGGCTACTCGACCAGGGCAAGACGGCATCAGACGGTGACCTGCCGCATTGGCACGAATTCCTGGAGCGGCGGCGACGGTTCATCGAGGACGTCCTGGACAAGGTCAAGCAGAAGCCGGACATCGAGGCGGCCCAGCGTGGCCGGATGATCGAGGCGCTCAAAGCATCCCTGGGCCGTCGCGCCTTGATCCAGCCAGAGCTCTGCGTGGACTACCTGCGGGTGTGGGTCAGCGATCAGGAACGATGGCAGCGGCACATCCAGGGCGTGCGGCAACAGCCCAGCCTCGGACGGGAATGGGCCCTGAGGTCGCTGGGCCGCAAGGGCGGTACTCCGCTGACGTGGTACACCAGGCAGAGTAGTTCCGCACCGGAGCCGTCCGCCGTCCGCGATGCGCCGCCCGTGGGGCGCGGTGGACCGCCAGGCGTGCGCGGAGGGTCTGCCAGGCGCGGTAGGCCTGCAGCCAGGCGACCGGCGGAGACCCCCTCGACCGGATGGCGACAGCCGCGACCCGGTGAACTGGAGCGGGAATTCCCACCGCCCGACCTGTCCATGCCAGTCGGGCTCCAGGCTGTGCCAGGCAGGGTTCCGGCTGTGCCTGCCGGGGTACCGGCCGCGGATGGCGCGGAAAAGCAGCTGTGTTGACAATTCCGGATGTCAGGCAGCTCCCAGCATCCGTCAAATCGGCACGGGCGCCTGGGAGGTTAGCGTCTGGCGGAGCTGTGAGGAATCGCCACGCGCATCACATTGTCGGCGTACTGCCGCCGTCTCGCTGGTGCACTGTCCATAAACGTTTGCCGGCTGATCATTCGGCCATAGCTTTCGGCTTGGGTTGTCCCAGCTTTCGTGGCGTTCGCTGCGGGTCCGGGCGCGTTCGCGGCGCTGCACGGCCAGGACGTCGGAGGGCGGGGATTGGCGTTACGCCAGCGCAGGTAGTCCTGAAGCTTGCTGGCAGCACAGCGTGGCCAGGGTGGTCCGAGCCGCCATAGGCGAACGTGCATATCGGCCCGAACTGCACCTCAATCGGGTTGGCCCAGGCTCAGCGCGAATGCGCCCGGCCACCAGGAGGTGCGGAGAGAAGGTGATCCCGGTCGATGCGCACGGACGGTGATGGTGCTGTTCACCTGCGCCAGGGAACGGGAGTCATCATGCTTCCCGCGCCCACGCAGGCAGCCGGCAGAACACCCGCCATGTAGGGCTGATCCGGCTGCGCGAAGGCACACCGCGCACGGACGTTACAGCCCAGCGGGCACTGGTTGCGGAACCGTTCCGGTGATCGGGGAGTGGCCGTTCAGAGGAAGCGTGACCGTGAACACCGCGCCGCCGTCGGGGTGGTTGCCCGCTTGGATCTGCCCGCCGTGCAGCTGCGCGTTCTCCGAGGCGATCGCCAGGCCCAGGCCGCTCCCCTCGGAACGGGCGCGTGCGGTGTCGGCTTTGTAAAACCGGTCGAACACGTGCGCAATGGCAGCCGGGGGCAGCCCGGGTCCGTGGTCGCGCACTTCCACGGCCAGCTGCCCGCCGCCCCGGCCTTGGGGCTCGGCTCTGGCCGTCACGGTCACGGGCGGGCCGCCGTGGCGCAGTGCGTTGGCGACGAGGTTGGCGATGATGACGTCGAAGCGGCGGCGGTCCAGCCGCGAGCTCAGCCCGGGGGGCACGTCGGCGGACACGTCCGTCCAGCCCCGTGCCCGCAGGCACCCGGTCACGGCGGTCGCGACGTCCGTGTCGTCGGTCACCAGCTGGGCGGTGCCGGCGTCGAAGCGGGAAATCTCTATCAGGTCCTCGACCAGCCGGTTGAGGTGGAGTATCTCCTGGCGGACCAGCCGGGCGGCGGCTGCGGCGTCCCCGGTCAGACCTGGGTGCTCGTGCAGGATGTCGGCCACTGCGGTCATCGCGGTCAGCGGGGTCCGCAGCTCGTGGGACACGTCACCGGCGAACTGCCGGGCCCGGGCCTCCATCCGCTGCAGCTCACTCACCTTGTTCTCCAGGTCGGATGCCATCCCGTTGAACGAGGTGACCAGCCGGGCGAGCTCATCCCGGCCCTTGGGCTCGATCCGGACCGACAGATCCCCGCCCGACATCTGCCGCGCCGCCTCGGCCAGCCGCCGCACCGGCCCCAGCACCCGGCGGGACGCAGCGAACGCCAGCCCAGTGATCGTCGCCAGCAGCAGCCCGGCCGCGGCCAGGACGAACACGAGGGCGGTGGCCCGTGCCGGGGCGCCAGGCGCCCCGGGGGGCAGCCGGCCGACCCCCGGCACGTGCGAGTTGAGCAGTTGGCTGATCCAGGCGGGCCGGATCAGGTTGCCCAGCGACGGGTAGTACGGGAGGATCAGGTTGGCCACCCATGCCGACGCCAGTGCCGCCAGCAGCGCCACCACGATGAACGAGATGATCAGGCGCGTGCGCATCGCCAGCCTCCCTCCCGGCTACACCGGCCCGAACCGGTAGCCGAACCCGCGGACCGTCTGGATATAGCGGGGCTCGGAACTGTCTGTTTCGATCTTCGCGCGCAGCCGCTGCACGCACGCGTCGACCAGCCGGGAGTCGCCCAGGTAGTCGTGCTCCCATACCAGGTCGAGCAGCTGCTGCCGGGAGAATACCTGCCGCGGTGAGCCGGACAGGACCAGCAACAGCCGCAGCTCGGTGGGGGTCAGCGAGATCTCCCGGCCACGCAGGAGCACCGTGAGCGAGCCGCGGTCTATCGCCAGCTCACCGTGGGTCTCCACCGGAGAGCCGGCCCGGGTCAGCCGGCGCAGCACCGCCCGGATCCGGGCATCGAGGACCCGCGGCTCCACCGGCTTCACCACATAGTCGTCTGCCCCGGCCTCCAGGCCTCCCACGATGTCGAAGTCGTCGCCGCGGGCGGTCAGCATGATGACCGGGACGTCGCTGTCCCGGCGCAGTTGCCGGCAGACCTCGAAGCCGTCGAGGCCTGGCAGCATCACATCGAGCACGACGACGTCCAGCGCGTCCTGGCGGATGCCGTCCAGCGCCGCCTCACCGGTTGCTGCGGGGCGCACCTGGTAGCCGAGGCGGCGCAAGGCCAGCTCCAGGCCCTGCCGGGCAGCCGGGTCGTCCTCGACTAGCAGCACCGTAGTCATCGCCCGCCATTATGGCGGTTGCCGCTGCTCACAGCGGCATTCCAGGCGGCCCGCCGGCCTCACGGCTTGTTACATTCATCTCCCTGACGGTGCGGCACCTATGTCACGAGGCTGTGCGCCTGCTGTCATAACCGTGTCACAGGGGCACCGCCTGAGCGGACAGTGCGTCGCTGACCAGCAGGTCGAGCAGCTCGGGGTAGGGCACGCCGGCGGCAGCGAACATCCTGGGTACTTGCGAGTGCTCGGTGAAGCCGGGCATGGTGTTGACTTCGTTGAAGACCGGGCCGACGGCAATGAGGAAGAAGTCGATCCGCGCGACCCCGGCGCAGCCGAGCGCGTTGAACATGGTGACGGCGGCGGTTTCGAGCGCGGTGCGGTCGGCGTCGCAGAGCGCGGCGAGGGTGCCGTCCTCCCCGTGCGGGCCGTGCACGACCGGGACGACAGCGTCGCAGCCACTGAGTATGCGCACGGCGTCAGCCAGGCCTGGCAGTTGACTGCCGCCGTCATGCCAGGTGCCGTCGGCGCCGATCGTCAGCGGGACGACCTGGTGGCCGCTCATTCCCGGGACCGCTAGTCCAGTTGTTCCGGCCTGCTGGCGGGCGCGAGCTGCGCCCATCCCCGCGCCTTGTCATCCGCTCACGGGTTTCTGTGACACGGTTGCGACAACCAGCGGACCGTCCCAGGACATCAGGACCGCATCGTCGGGGCATGCGCGACACGAACCCGTACCGTATCCGGCCCGGCGGCAGCAGGCCGCCGCAACTGGGTGGCTCTCCCGGCCCGCGGCATGACACCCGCCAGCTGCGCGGGGGCGGTCGCTGGCTGCGGGCGCTGGCGTTGCTGACGGTAGCCGCCGTGGCAGGCTGCTTCGTCCTGGTGAAGGTGATGGAGCCACGAGTGGCGCCATCACCGCCGCCGGTGCTGCCGCCAAGCCCGAGCCCGATAGGCTCGATCGCCTGGCCGATGGCGGGGGTCTCGGCGGCCGGGGTGTCGGCGGCCGGGTTCCGGCCGCGGCTGCTGGCGGGGCCGGGGGCACACCGGCCGGTGCCGGTGGCCAGCGTGGCCAAGCTGATGACCGCCTATGTCATCGTGCATGATCACCCGGTGGACGCGGGCGCGGCGGGGCCGCAGATCGTGGTGCGGCCGGATGAGGCGGCCGCGTACCCGGCGCAGGCCCGGAACGATGATTCCCTGGTCCCGGTGATCGCCGGAGAGCGGATCAGCGAGCGGCAGGCGCTGATGGCGCTGCTGCTGCCCTCGGCTGACAACATGGCATGGATCCTGGCGCGCTGGGACGCCGGCAGCCAGCAGGCGTTCGTGGCGAGGATGAACGCCGCCGCGCGGCGGCTCGGAATGACCGGCACCCGCTACACCGACCCGTCCGGGCTGGCGGCATCCACGGTGAGTACCGCGGCCGACCAGGTGCTGCTGGGCAGGGCGGTGATGGCCCAGCCGGTGCTGGCGGGAATCGTGGCCACGCGCACGGCGGTGGTACCGGTGGCCGGGCCAGTGCGGAACCTCAACCGGCTGCTGGGCTCCGACCAGATCGTGGGGCTGAAGACGGGCAGCACCTCGGCCGCGGGTGGCTGCGTGCTGCTGGCGGCCTGGCACCGGGTGAGCGGGCGCCGGACGCTGATCATCGCCGCGGTGTTCGGCCAGCCCGGCGCCCTGTCCGCCTCCCTGGCGAACGCACTGGCAGCCGGCCAGCAACTGGTCCTGGCCGTCGATCACGCCCTCGATCATCCGGTGCGAGCCAGGTCCCCGCTGCCCTGGCAGAAACGCCCCTGGCAGAAGAAGCCCGCGCGCTAGCCCCCGGGACGGCCGTGCCGCGCGGCAGGGCGTGGGCTCAATTCCGGGCTCATTCACCCCGGTCCGCAGCCGTTCATCGGCGTTCACAGTGGGTGAGTTTGCGCACGTGGCGGACGGTGGCGGACACAGGTGAATGCTGGTCAGCATTGTTGGAAAGCGTGTTGGGGCAACCCCTCGTGAGTTCGAATCTCGTATCCTCCGCCACGTTGACCGGCAAGAACACATTGGGCGGGCGCCGCCAAGACTGTCTCGACATCGAGATTTGTCTCAGTTTTGGCCACGATGGGGCCCTGCGCTGCCCGGCCAGCAGGACCCTGCACGGTTACGGCCGGTGCTCGTGGCTGCCGGTTTGGTGGCGGAGGGCGAAGATCGCTGCCTGGACGCGGTCTTGCAGGCCGAGTTTGGTGAGGATGCTGCGGACGTGGGTCTTGACGGTCTGCTCGCCGATCGCCAGGTCCCGGGCGATCTGCCGGTTGCTGTGGCCGCGGGCGATCAGCTGGAGTACTTCGCGTTCGCGCGGTGAGAGCGGCTGTAGCGGGTCCGGCGGCGGTGGCCGGCGCAGCGCCTGGGTGAGCTGGGTGAGCAGCTGGGGGCTGAGACTAGTGGTGCCGGCGGCGGCGGCGCGGACGGCGGCAATGACGTGTTCGGCCGGCGCGGTTTTGAGCAGGTAGGAGGTCGCGCCGGCGTGCATGGCGCGGACCAGGTGCTCGTCGCCGGCGGCGGAGGTGAGCACGACGACGGCGGGCCGGTGCGGCGCGTCGTGCAGCGCGGCGAGCACGGCGTGCCCGTCCAGCCCAGGCATGTACAGGTCGAGTAGCAGCACGTCCGGGCAGGTGGCGGCGACGACGTCTACCGTCTGCCGGCCGTCTCCGGCTTCGCCGGCGACCTCGACGTCTGGTTCCTGGCCGAGCAGGTAGCACA
>WNGJ01030950.1_pt1 | contig 10783 bp, 12 predicted proteins | sample 5400611 | NCBI WGS metagenome assembly WNGJ01 (sample SAMN13153375, study PRJNA577476) | soil metagenome | isolation source: 40 cm soil or saprolite under Garry oak tree replicate 1 | place: USA:California | collected 2016-06-15
GGAGTCGTCGAGCGGGCAGGCGCCAGCAGTGAAGATCAGGCTGCTCGCCTCGGTCGTGGCCGCGTACGCGTACGGCACGCCCTGGTATAGCTGGTCTGCCCGGATCAGTCGCACTGCCATTTCGCCGAGTCTGCCACCCCGGTCCTGGCGTTTTGCCCGGTAGGCGGATGCAGGGTCGCGAAACCGGTCTGTCCGGGTCGTGATCTCATGGCGGGATGAGTACAGCGGGACGTGACTGGGTCGAGTCGCTGCCCGACGAGATGGCCGGGCAGCGGGCGCTGTTGCGGCGGTTGCTCCTGGAGTGCGAGGCGAACGACAACATCAGGTGGCTCGTGGTCGCCTGTTCGGTCGGCCGCGGCGCCGGCGACCGGCTGTCCGACCTGGACATGGGCATGGGCGTCAGCGACGATGTGTTCGATACGGCCCTGACCGAGGTCAGGGCCGTCGTTGACCGGCTAGGCGACCTGGTGGACAGCTACTGCCATCAGCTGCCAGGACTAACGCTGCGGCACGAGCGGATCTTCGCCCAGTACGGCGACAGGTGCCAGGTCGACCTCGTGGTCATCCCTGCGTCGCAGGACATCGGGCCGGTCCGCGACGAAGTCGTGCTCTACGGGCAGGACGCGCATCAGGTCGCCCCCTTCGAGCAGCAGGCGCTGACGCCCGAGCAGCTTCGCGAGTGGGCGTTCGGCGGCTGGTGCGCGCTAGCTGACCTCGGCAAGTACCTGCGCCGCGGCTCGGCCTGGGAGGCGCTGCAGCGGCTGCACGAGGCCAGGGACTGGGCCTGGCGGCTCTGGGCGGCTGTGCTCGACGTCCCGAACCCCCAGTACGGCCTCACGAGCATCCTCGACTTCGCGCCCGGCCGGCTTCCTGCCGGGATGGGGCCGACGGCCTCCGATCTGGATCCCGCGGGCCTGCTGGCGTCCGCGCGGCATCTCGCCGGTCAGCTGGCTGCGGCCGGCGACCAGCTGCCGCCAGGCCTGCGCGCGCTGCTGCCAGCGGCGATGGGCCGCTACGTCAGCGAAGACCTGGCCGGCGTCGCGGCGGCGCAGCCGGCCTGACACGGACAGGCCCTCGGCGTCAACTAGAACCTGTTCTACCTTTTTCCTGCCCGGGCTGGCAGGATCGGGCCAGAGCCGAGCCGCCGAGGAACCCGGAGGGACCCGTGCGCTTCTCGTACGCAGAGTCGATGACCGACCCGTCGTTCTACATCCCGCTGGCGCAGGCGGCCGAGGCGGCAGGCTACGACTCGATGGTCATCCCGGACAGCATCTGCTACCCCGAGCACGCCTCCAGCCCGTATCCGTACAGCCCCGACGGCACCAGGGAGTTCCTCGACGGCAAGCCGTTCCTCGAGCCCTTCTCGCTGATCCCTGCGCTGGGCGCGGTGACAACGCGGCTGCAGTTCGTGACGTTCGTGCTGAAGCTCCCCGTCCGCAACGCTGTGCTCGTCGCCAAGCAAGCCACGTCCACGGCGGTGCTCACGGGCAATCGCCTGCTGCTAGGGGTCGGCACCAGCCCGTGGCGCGAGGACTACGACATACTCGGCGTGCCATCCCGCCGGTCAAGCTCGCTCCGGTTCCTACGAGGCCGATCCCGATCCTGTTCGGCGGGCACAGCGAGGTGCTGCTGCGCAGGGCAGCTCGGAATGGTGACGGCCGGATGCACTTCGGCGGCGATCCCGCCGATCTGCCAGGGCTTCTCGATGGACGCGTTCAGCGCGGAGGGCGTGAAGAGGCTCGAGGGGCAGGGGGTGACGGACGTCATCGTCGGATTCCGCTGGCCGTACACCACCGGGGCCGACTCGCAACCGCTGGCCGAGAAGATCGGCGCGATGAACACGTATGCCGAGAAGGTCATCGCCAAGGTCAGGGACTGACCGGCTGACCGGCAGCCGCGGGAGCAGGGGCGAACGGAGCATAGCCAGTGGGCAACCCGCCGACAGCGCGCGCCGCCCGCGGCTTACGGCCCCGCTGTTCAGCGCTTCGGACAGGCCGCGTTCATCTCCGCGACCGTGCCCTTAGACTGCGTCTTCAGGTTCGACAGCGCGGTGACGACCTTGCTGACCTGGCCAGCCGACGGCGGACTTGACAGGTTATTAGCCGCCTTCTTGACCTGGTTCAGCGAGTTCGACAGCTGGCTGACCTGGTGCGACAGCGAGCCCCCTGCCTGACCCTTCAGCGCGCTCAGCTGCGTCTGGATCTTGGTCAGTTTCGTTCTGATCTGCCCGGCCGAGCTGGCGTTCAGCTGCAGGTGCGTCAGGCTCTCCAAGGATGCACGCAGCGAACTGACGTGCTTGCATGTCTTCGAGCTGGCCATCGCTGACCCGGAGTGCGCGGGGCTCGCCGACGGGCTGGTGGTGCGCGGCGCCGCGGTGTGGCTCGAGCTGCTGGTGCTCGTACCCGAACTGCACGCCGCCAGACCCACGGCGCAGCCCGCGACCAGCACCGCCGCCGTCATCTTGGCTGGTCTGGCCGACCTGCCCGGGCGTGCCGGCCTGACCTGCGACTGCTTATTCATGCGCACATGCTCCCCAAGTTCTGACGGCTGAACGTCACCCCGTGCGGGCGAATTCGCCTCCTCCCGCAAAGCGCGCAAGTCAGTGCAAATCATCAGCCATCCGGTATTGACACCTTCGCAACGGCGGGTGTACTAACAGCTAATCGCCGGCGCTAGCCGACATCTGTCAGTGATGGGGGAATATGACCATGAAGTCCGTTCAGGGCCCGATGACCGGGCAGGTTCTTGCCCGCAGGCGATTCCTCACGACGGGGGCGACGATGCTCGGCGGCGCCGTGCTGCTCGACGCGTGCGGCTCGTCGGGATCCGGCGCCAACCCGGCCCCCTCCACGCGGCCGCCGATCGGTAAGGAGCCTGGCACCCTGTCCATCCTGGAGTGGGGCGGCTACGAGGCGGCCGGCACCAAGGCGCAGACCAACGGCCTCGACGCCGGTAAGGAATACACCGCCAAGTTCGGCACCGGCGGCCTCACCTACACCTACATCACCAACGACGACCAGGCGCTCGAGAAGGCGACCTCCGCCGGGCCGTTCGATCTGATGCATCCCTGCCACGAGAACCTGCCTGATTACGTCAGCCGCGGTCTCGTGCAGCCCTTCGACACCTCGCTTCTGCCGAGCTTTAAGCAACTGAACCCTTACCTGGTCAAGCAGGGCCAGATCAATGGCAAGCAGTACATGATCCCGTGGGACTGGGGCTACGGCAGCCTGACCTACCGCACCGACCACGTGTCGACGTCGGACGCGGCCGGGTGGGAGCTGGCCTGGAACAAGAAGTACTCAGGCAAGATCTCGCTCTGGAGCGGCGCGTCGACCAACTTCGAGATCGCCGCGCTGAAGCTCGGGTTCCCGAAGATGGATAACCTGACGACGGACCAGGTCTCGGCCGCGAGGGCGACGCTGCTGCAGCAGAAGCCGCTGAACAAGCTCTACTGGGAGAGCGAGTACAGCCAGATGCAGCCGGACGTCAAGTCCGGTACGGTCTGGATCGCCTACTCCTGGCAGGACACGCTGGTGTCGATGAAGGCAGCCGGCGTGCCGGTCGCGTTCATGAACCCCAATCAGGGCCGGCTGTCGTGGCTGTGCGGGTTCATGCTCGGCGCGAATACGAAGAGCTACTTCCACGCACACGACTACGTGGAGTCGTTCATCAACCACAATGCCTGCGCCCAGATGACGAACCTGTACTACTACGGGACCTCGAACGCGTCGGTGAAGCCGTCGGAGATCAAGGACCAGGCCCTGGTCTCGGCGCTCAAGCTCGGCGACCCCAACGCGATCGCCGCATCCGACGTGCACCTGCAGACCTGGTCACCTAACCGGGCAGCGATAGAACTGGCCTGGCAGGAAGTTGTCGCAGCCTGACCGCCGCCCCCCGGCGATCTCACGCGTGGTGCCCGCGGGCGGTGGCCCTGGCGCCGCGCGGGTGCGGCTGCCCGGCAAGGGTGCGCTCGTGCTGCCTCCCGTGCTGTTCGTCGGCGTGCTGCTGCTGCTCCCGGTGGCTTTCATCGCCCTGTACAGCGTCGGGCTGCGGACCAACATCCCTGGCCTGCCGACGGCGTTTTCGCTGTCGAACTGGAGCGACTTTGTCGTAGGCGGCGGCAGCGCCTTCCGGAGCAGGTTCCTCTACTCGATGGAGATAGCGCTCGTCGTCTCCGTGCTCACGACGATCGCCGCCTATCCGCTCGCCTACTTCCTGGCGTTCGTCGCGCGCCGCCGGCGATACGCGCTGCTGCTGGTACTGCTCGCGCCGTTCTTCACCAGCTACCTGCTGCGGGTGATCGCCTGGCAGATCATCCTGAACAACACCGGCGTCGTGAACTCGCTGCTGTGGACCCTGCACCTGCGTCCGCGCGGCAGCGCGATCTCCTGGCTGATCTACTCGAACTTCTCGGTCGCCCTCGTGCTGTTCTACACCTGGATACCGTTCGTCTCGCTGCCGATATTCGTGGTCCTGGAGAACATGGACCACCGGCTCCAGGAAGCCGCCGCGGACCTCGGCGCCAGCCGGGCGGCCACATTCTGGCGGATCACGCTGCCGCTGAGCCTGCCTGGCGTGATCGCCGGCTTCGTCTTCGTGCTCATCCCGACGACCGGCGAGTTCATCACGCCGCTGCTGGTCGGCGGCCCGAACAACCAGCTGTTCGGCAACTCGATCCAGGCCTTCTTCGGCGACACGCCCAACTGGAACTACGGATCGGTGCTGGCCATCGCGCTCATCGTGGTCGTCATCGTGCTGACCCTTGTCTTCGGCCGCTTCCTGCAGACCGACCTGCGTGCCGAGCCTGGGCAGGGCCGATGAGGCTGACGCCATGAGGCTCACGAGCAGGCTCGGCGCCGCCGGCCTGGCGGTCTATTTCTGGGCGTTCGTCGTCTTCTTGTTCGCCCCGCTCGCCGTGCTGCTGATCTTCTCGGTGAACAAGAGCCCCACGCCGACGCTGCCGCTGTCCGGCTTCTCGACCACGTGGTTCCACGAGGCCTTCGGCAACGGAGAACTGACCGGCGCCCTGCTGCGAAGCATCGGAATCGCCCTGGTCGCCGCCGTGCTCGCCACGGCGCTCGGCATCATGTCTTCGCTCGGCCTGCTGGTGCTGCGCGGACGCGCCGCGGCGCTGGCGCTGACCGTCCTGCTGCTTCCCCTGGTGGTACCGTATATCTGCCTGGCCGTCGGCCTGCTGATCCTCATTCAGGAAGTAGGCGCCAAGCCGAGCCTGGTGGCGGTGGTGCTCGGGCACTGCGTGATCGTGCTGCCGTTCGCGATCCTGGTGATCTTGCCGAGGCTGCGCTCGCTGGACCCGGCGATGAACGAGGCGGCGCAGGACCTCGGCGCCTCGGCGTTCGCGTCGCTGCGGCTGATCACGCTGCCATTGCTCGCGCCCGCGCTGGTGTCCAGCGCCATCATCTGCTTCGTGACCAGCTTCGACGAGTTCGCCATCGCGTCGTTCCTGGCGCCGTCAGGCCAGCCGACGTACCCGGTCTTCCTCTACGCGAGCGCGAGAACCCCGGCGCTGCTGCCCGAGGTCATCGCCATCGGCGCGCTGATCATCGTCGGCTCGCTGCTGCTGGTCGTGCTCGCCGAGGGCGGCAGGCGGTGGGCGGAGAGGCGGCTCGTCGGGCAGACCGCTGCGGCGGCAGCGGGGGCCGAAGCGCCCGACGGCGACCAGACATCGGACACACTCATCATGGCTAGCGGTTAGGCAGGCACATCGTGGCAAGCACCTCGGTTGATCCGGCGCAGCCGACCGAGCCGGCGGGCGCAGCCTCGCCCGCCACGCTCACCAGGCAGCCTGACACCGGCCAGCTCAGCCTCGTCGCGCTGACCAAGCACTTCGGCCCCGTCGTGGCCGTCGACGACATCAACCTGGAGATCCCGGCGGGCGGCTTCTTCTCGCTGCTCGGGCCGTCGGGCTGCGGGAAGACCACCACGCTCCGGATGATCGCCGGGTTCGAGGCTCCGACCTCCGGCCAGGTTCTGCTCGACGGGAAGGATATCGCGGGGACACCGCCGAGCAAGCGGCCGGTCAACACGGTCTTCCAGAGCTACGCCCTCTTCCCGCACCTGCGGGTCTTCGACAACGTGGCGTTCGGGCTGCGCCGCGCGGGGGTGGCCAAGGCCGAGGTGCGACGCCGGGTTGGCGAGGTGCTCGAGCTCGTGCAGCTCGCCGGCTACGCGACCCGCAAGCCAGGACAGCTCTCCGGCGGCCAGCAACAGCGCGTCGCGCTCGCCAGGGCGCTGATACTGCAGCCCGCGGTGCTGCTGCTCGATGAGCCGCTTGGCGCGCTCGACGCCAAGCTACGGCGCCAGCTCCAGGTGGAGCTGAAGCAGCTGCAGACCCAGGTTGGCGTCACGTTCGTGTACGTGACCCATGACCAGGAAGAGGCCCTCACGATGAGCGACCGGATCGCGGTGATCAACCGCGGGCGGGTCGAGCAGGCTGCGTCCCCGCAGGACCTCTACGAAGAGCCGGCGAACGCGTTCGTCGCCGACTTCCTCGGTGTCTCGAACCTGATGGAGGCGATCGTGGACGGACCATCGGCTGGCGGCACGGGAGCCGACGTACGGCTCTCAGACAACTTCTCGGTCGAGGTGCGCAGGGGCGATGTCGCCCACCGCGGACCTGCCAAGGTCGTGATCCGCCCGGAACGAATCGGCGTCGAGCCGGCCGGTTCGACGGGGCAGAACCGGCTGCCGGGTTTGCTGACCAATATCGTCTACCTCGGCAGCAGCCTTCAGCTCGCCATTCAGCTGGCCAGCGGGCACCCCGTGACCGCTCTGGTGCCGAACAATGGCGACGAGTCGGCGTCCGCGTGGTCGCCTGGCATGACCGTCGCCTGCCACCTCCCGCCCACCGGCCTGCGGGTCCTGGCCAGCCGGGAACCCGCCGGACACCAGGAGCGCGGTGCGTGAACGCTGGCTGGCACCGGACGGCAGCCTGGCTGGCGGTCGCCGCTCTCTGCCTGACCGGGTGCGGCACCCAGCGGCTTGCTCGAACGGCCTCGGGTGTGCTGCCGCCGCACGCGATCGCGGGCCTGCCAGCCGTGACCCGCGCGCTGACGGCCGCCGACGTGCAGCAGGACTCGAACGCGCGCGACCTGGCGGGAAGGCTGAAGCGGTGGGGCTATCACGGCGGCTGGCAGCGCACGTTCCAGGGCGAGTCGCGCCGCCTGACACTGGTGGTCAGCAGGTCGCTGACGTTCGCGACCAAGGCCGGCGCCGCTGACTTCGTGACCTACCTCGGCCGCCATGTTGACTCCTTCTACCCGTTCGCGGTCGCCAGACCCCTGGCCCTCACCGGACAGTCAGGATGGCTGATCAAGCCGCCGCTGTGCGCCTGTCACATGGCGTGGCTGGAGATCAACGGCCCGCGTGCCAGCGGCGCGCTGCTGACCAGCATGCTCGCGGCGACGCCGGGCACGGCCGGCTGAGCCGCACCACCGCACATTCGCTGTTCCGCCCAGCTGAGCTGCTTAGCCGCTGCCGATCTCCGCGTGCGCGATCAGCGACAGGCGCACGGGCCGCAGCGCGTCGGACCGGTTCCAGATCGCCGGACCGCCCGTGTCTTCCTGCCGCCGGTGCCTGACCGCCGTGAGGCCGTTGCTCAGCAGCAGCTGCGACATCTGCTCAGGCGCCAGGAACGTCAGCCACGGCTCACCTCGCTCGGCCGAGGCCGGCCCGACGAGCTCCACGTAGGAGCTGCCCGCCTCATCCCTGAGCTCTGCTGGGAGCATGTAGTCGGCCACCAGCTGTGATCCCGGCGCCAGCGCACCGAGCTCGGCGAGGGTGCGGGCGATCGCCTCCCTGGTCAGGTACATCGTGACGCCCAGCCAGCTGACGAACGCCGGCTGAGCGAGGTCAAGGCCGCCGCGCACGAGCTCACCGACGAGCGAGGCGGACTCGAAGTCGACTGGCACGAAGACCACGTTCGCCGGTTCGGGAATGCTCGCGGCCGCCAGCTTGGCGCGCTTGACGTCCTGGGTCGCCTGCTGGTCCACCTCGAACGTTCTGACCCGCGCGGACAGCCCGGCCCGGTAGGCGAACGAATCCAGTCCAGCGCCGAGAATCACGTATTGCCTGATGCCGGCCGCCGCGGCGGCCGCGAGCGCGTCCTCGGCGCACCGGCTGCGGCAGACGACCTGGCCGCGGGCACCGGCCAGAACGAGGTGGCTGCCGTGCGCGACGTGAAACCCGATCAGGTGCTCGGCCTCGTCACCGAGCAGCCGCCGCGCCAGCGTGTCGGCGAAGATCACCGGCGGCTCGTCGACTATCAGATGCGCGGCCCGCGCGGCCGCGGCGGTCATGGCGCTCGTGCTCGATGGCGTCGTCACGACGGCGACTGTATCAATCCACGGTTATACTATCACAAAATAGACAATCTCGCAAGATGGCTGTGGTTACGATCCTGTTGCCATCGACAGACGGACAAGGATCGTGGTCGGCGGCGAGCGCCAGGCCGCCTGACCAGCCCAGCGGCGGAGCGGCCGGCCGCCAGCGGAAGATGGACCCATGACAGCGACGTCGTACTCGGCCCTGTCTCATCTCGAATGCTCCAGATGCGGGACTGAGCACAAGGCCGAGCAGGTCCAGGGGACCTGCTCGTGCGGTTCGCCGTTGCTGGCCAGGTACGACCTGGAGCTGGTCGCGGCCACGACCGATCCCGCGAGCATCGCGGCCCGCCAGCCGGACCTCTGGCGCTATCACGAACTGCTGCCGGTGGGCGGCGAGCACAGCGTGGTGAGCCTCGGCGAGGGCATGACACCGCTGCTTCCGATGGCCAGGATCGGTGCGTCTCTCGGTGTGCCGGGGCTGATGATGAAGGACGAGGGCCTGATCCCGACCGGCACGTTCAAGGCGCGCGGCGCCGCCGTCGGCGTGTCGCGCGCGGCCGAGCTCGGCGTGGCGGGTATCGCGATGCCCACCAACGGGAACGCGGGAGCGGCCTGGGCAACCTACGCGGCACGGGCGGGCCTGGCCAGCCTCATCGCGATGCCGGTCGCCGCCCCCGCCATCACCCGCGCCGAGTCGGTTGCGGCCGGGGCTGAGCTCTATCTCGTCGACGGGCTGATCGGCGACGCGGCCGCCCTGGTCAGCGCGGCGCTCGCTGACCGGCCCGGCTACCAGGACGTCGCGACCCTGAGGGAGCCGTACCGCATCGAGGGCAAAAAGACGATGGGCCTGGAGATCGCTGAGCAGCTCGGCTGGCGGCTGCCTGACGTCATCGTGTACCCGACCGGCGGTGGCGTCGGCATCATCGGGATCTACAAGGCGCTGCTGGAGCTGCGCGAGATCGGCTGGGTGGCCGGTGAGGTACCGCGGCTCGTCGCCGTGCAGGCCAGCGGCTGCGCCCCCATCGTGTGCGCCTTCGCACGCGGCGCCAGCCGGAGCGAGCCGTGGCCGGATGCCAGGACGGTCGCCTTCGGCATCACGGTGCCCAAGGCGCTCGGCGACTTCCTGGTGCTCGACGCCCTGTACGCCACCAGCGGAACGGCCGTGGCGGTGGACGACGACGCGTTGCTGGCCGACCAGCGCGAGGTCGCCAGGCTCGAAGGGTGCCTGATCTGTCCCGAGGGGGCAGCGTGCTTCACGGCGGTCCGCCAGCTGCGCGAGACTGGCTGGCTGTCGCGTCGCGACACGGTGATCGTGCTCAACACAGGAACCGGCCTGAAGTACCCGGACACGGTGTCTGCGGAGGCCCCTGTCATCGCGCCAGGCGGCACGATCCCCGGGCCCGGCCGAGTTCCGCAGGAGGGGGGCGGCCGTGGACGACCCGTACAACCTTGACAGGTTCGTGACCGCGCAGGACTCCGGCGGCAGCTACCAGCGCGCCGTCGAGGAGCTGCGGGCGGGCTTCAAGTCCAGCCACTGGATGTGGTTCGTCTTCCCGCAGATCGCGGGGCTCGGCCGGAGCCCGATATCGCGGCAGTTCGCGATCTCGTCGCTGACGGAGGCGGCGGCCTTTCTCGAGCATCCGGTGCTCGGCCGGCGGTTGCGTGCGGCCGCGGAGATACTCGCGGCGATCAAGGGCCGCAGCGCGGACCAGATCTTCGGCAGCATCGACGCGATGAAGCTGCGCTCGTCGATGACACTGTTCCATCGCGCCGCGCCTGATGAGCCGCTGTTCGGCCAGGTCCTGACCCGCTATTTCGACGGCATACCCGATCACGCCACCGACGCGCTGCTCCGGTAGTGCGCCAGGATGGGGTCATGCCGCGCTGGACATGCCCGCGCTGCGACCGCGAATTCGGCCGCGCCGGGCAGTCACACACGTGCGTGCCGGGCATTACCGTCGACGCCGCCTTCGCCGGACGGCCGCCTGAACAGCGCGCGATCTATGACGAGATCCTGGCGTACCTGGAGAGCCTCGGGCCCGTGCACGAAGACGCGGTCTCGGTCGGAGTGTTCCTCAAGCGGGACCGCAAGCTCGCCGAGGTGCGGCCGCGATCGCGGGACATCTCGCTCGCGGTGTACCTGCCGCGGCCAGATCCGGACCCGCGGTTCGCACGGATCCTCGAGCGCAGCGGGCCGAGGGTCGTCCACGTCCTGCTGCTCGCCCGGCCCCACGAGGTCGACGATCAGGTGCGCCGCTGGCTGACCGAGGCGTTCCTGCACGCTTCGGACTGACCGTGACGGCTACGGCGTTCTGGCACCGTCGATCTGATCGAAGTCGCCGTAGCCGTTGCTGGTGCCGCCGCCACCCGACCACTGCCACATGAGTGCTGTCGAGCCGGTGGCGTGCTGGCCACCGAAGAAGTGCGCGCACGTCGAG
>WNGJ01031350.1_pt1 | contig 10783 bp, 6 predicted proteins | sample 5400611 | NCBI WGS metagenome assembly WNGJ01 (sample SAMN13153375, study PRJNA577476) | soil metagenome | isolation source: 40 cm soil or saprolite under Garry oak tree replicate 1 | place: USA:California | collected 2016-06-15
TACGAACCCTTTCGTCAAGTGGCTGCTGGCTCGTTCATATGGGCAAGGTGGTGCAGTTGCTCTACCAAACTCTAAGTCGCCCGATCCCGGTGGCGATAGTATCACAATCCCTCTCACGAGGAGTCCTGCTGGTGTCCAAGATGTGCTAAATTTGCTTTGTAATCAATGTGCTTCGTGGCCACTGCCGGAGGGTAGTGACATCGGGTGGTATTTTCTGGTAGGGGGACCTGGAAACGGGAAGTCAGAAGCTTTGCGCGCATTGGCTGGAGCTCTCAATATTCCGCTTCCACCTAAAGTACCGGGAGAGCCTGCCCTCAGGTCTATTCCCGCCGATTGGCCGGAAAGTACTTGTCAAGTTGTCCCAGGCCCAGAGATCGTTTTCATCAACGATGCATCCATTCCCCGCCCAGGAAATGCAAGTAGCAAACAGCCTGATTCCTTGCGTCTTGATATTATTGATGGCATCAGCCGATTCCTCGGTGAGAAAACACCCCTCATTTTGTTCGTCAATGTCAACCGAGGGATCCTGGTTGAAGAGCAGGCAGCATTACAAAATGTGCCTTCCCTTGCGCAATCTAGGGTTACTGACCTAGCGAAAGCAGTGATTGACTGGCTGGTTGACCCTGCATCTTCGACAGCTCTGCCTAGTAGTGAGAGTGACAACAGGGATGTACAGATTCTTGTTACCCCGGAAGGTGTCCAGCCATATTATGGTCAATTACGCATCCCCCTCGTAAACCAAGAAGCCAAGTACAATATTGTTGTTCACGCCGTGTTCCTGGATGTCCTTTCTCTCCTTGAACCTACTCCCGGGGTACCAGGGCCTGCCATTGATTTTTCTTCTGATCCTGTAGAGATTGCTCCTTACCAACCCCTGGGGAGCCTCGGTGACAGGGGAGCATCGAGGGATCAAACCATTGCAGGGGAACGGCTCCTCTCTTTTGTGGAAGACGAAAATTGGCAGGGCAAGCACTGCATCAACCGTCAAGATGGGACATTATGCGAAGCTTTTACCTCATGTCCTTTCGCCCAAAATGCTAGGTGGCTGCGAGAACCACTGCTGAGGCAGAGATTCTTGGATACGCTCAGGGCAACAGAAATCGCCGCGGCACGCCGCCTAACGTACCGCGATATGCTTGGCTACTTCTCACTCGCTGTGCTGGGGCAACCCGAAAGGGAATGGTTGACAGGTACACATCCCTGCCAGTGGGTTGAGGGGAAGATACAAATTATTGCTGCTGGAAGAACAGGAAAAAAGAGTGCCGTTGCAGATTTAGCGAGTCACAGAATTTATACCAACCTTTTCACGTTGGCTGATATACGGGGGCTTGCTACCGCGAGACCTCTCCAGGGGGAAACTCTTTACAGAAGTATAGTTAATCGAATAACGCTAACAGGCGAATCACCTCCTTCACGCGCCTTCGAGTGGGCCCTTAGCGAGATCGATCCTGCACGTGATTTTGATCCTTGGAAAGACAGGATGCGTATAAAGGCACTGGAGGCGGTAGAGTCGCTCGAAATAATATATCCATCAGACCAGATATCCAGGTGGCCGGAGTTACCTGTTGAAGTACACAGTGAGATCGAGCGCGCCTTGGACCAGGTCTTGCAAGGCGAAATGATTGGTGAACTGGGGGAAACCGGGAGATTGTCCCGCGAGGCAACCCAACGCGTCCAGTTTTTACGCAAGTGGCGTAGTATTCTTCTCCTGAGACATGTGGGGTTGGCGCTCGGCCAGGTGACTTTTCGAGATGTGTTTGTTGCGTGGCTTGCCGAGCAAGAGAGTGCGCTTCAAAATCGAGAATTGTTAGACCTGGGTCTAGGTATTCAGGCCTTGATTCTTCCTCCCCCAGGAAAGAACGAGTTCTTGTTGGCCCCCCTTGCGCCCTCGTACCTACAACCTTAGTCCAGGTTCTCTGAGAAATACCGTCCTCGTGACCATTCCCGCCGGTGATTTGCGCGTGTGGATCGTCCCCCAGGGCGACATGCTTGTAGCAGAGATACAACTCTCCAGGCCACGCGAAAGGAAACCTCCAGAGCTGATAGCTTCCCTAGTGATTGATCTCCCAATTGCGAGGGAGGCCCTCCTTCACGCAGATGGCAAGAAGGCATCTTTCACAGAAATCGGTGACTCAGCATTTGCACGAATAGAACGTGTCCTCGCTTCCCTAGTCGGGCGTAGTCTAATGAGAAATCCGACGCCTTACTTCACTGATGAAATGGGAAGCCTTTACCGGGTAACTAAGAATTCTGCAGGGCAGGTACCTCTGCGTATATTATCAAGTGAGAGGCAAGGATGAGCGCACCTACATCATCATGGATAAACACAATCCTTCCTTTGCCGAGACCCGAGTATGCAAAACAACCCGAGTCCCTGCTAACAGACTTGTTCTGGCACTCAAAGGGTTCTAACCTTTCCAGTACACCTACTGGAAGTGGCACCTACTTGGACGAGCTGGCAAAATTACGACAGGACAAGAAGAAAGATCCGCCCACTGACCGCTTGATACCTCTGCGTGCCAGTGGAGGCAAATCGAGCACAACAGAAACTATCCCAATTGCTGAAAGAACGCTCGTAAGCACAATAATCGCGTCAGACAGTGAAAACCAGAAGCTTTTACGTGCCTTGCTCGAATCTTTCCTCGCCCCCCGGTCGCGCGGGGATCGATCCCTTGCCTGCGTGCCTATTCACCCCGACTCTGCCGTCTTGCAGACGCTGCAGGGTTTAGTAAACAAGGACAACCCACCAGACCTGGCAAAGGCCATAGAGGTGGTGGGATGGCTTGGTGGTTCGAGCGGCCAAGGCCACGTAGCTTCACTATTCTTGGAAGCTTTTAACAGGCGCACGGGCATCTCAGATGGACTAGCTGGCCTGTTGGATAATATCTTTCCATCTGTTGCCCAGCACACATGGTCGATACTAACTAGCAGCGCTGCAGCTTCTTCCCAGCCGCCTCCAGCTTGGCCCGGCGTTTCATCCCTGCCTGTGAGTAATGCCTTTCCTTCAGCGCTGGCAAATAGTGCGAGAACTCCCTTTTACTGGTTTTGGAAGAAGTGGTCTGTGCTATGTAACACTGCAAATGGTTGGTATGATAGGCTTCCTACTCGCCGCTTCGTCGACTGGGCTACCTGTCTTCTGCGTACAGGATTGGCATTTGCCTACCTGTGGGAGGCAAATTTTTTCTGCCAGGTCCATAACGTTATAATGGAGCGGGCAAAATCACCCGGTGAAATATGGGCCATGTCCTCTTTGCGTTCTTTAATTAGGGAGGGCAGCGTTTTAGCGACGATAGAGTCGCCTCAATTACCCGCCACGAAGAAACATGCTTGGAATGCTCTCAGTAATTTGCTTGCCAGGGGATATGTAGCAAGAAAGGCCTTCGAGGATCACTTAGGCGAGATCCCCTTCCCCGCGTCTCCCGGTGATGATGTTGAAGAGACCGTAGAGAAATGGATAGACTCGCTGGCTGCTTCGGGTTCACTAGCTAAATTTGCTATTCCTTTGCAAATAGGGCCTCAGACAGCAATGAACGCCAGGGAATTTGTTAGATACCTGCTGCAGCCGCGTTCATCGGACGATGACTCGGCGGATCAAGCTGACTTTTACTACTTAGCCCGGACCAATTCGAGAAGCTTCTGGTTTCAACCAGGACCGGAGTGGCTAATCGTAGTAACGAGCCTTTTATGCGGGCGTGTTGGTGGTCAGTGTACTCTGGGAATGCTTTTAGACGATTTGGCACAGCTCGGAATACGAGTTGAGCGATGGATACTTGTCGGTATGCTAGAAAACGCCGGCCTTAGTGTCGATAGCCCTGATGCTGACAATGCACTTTTAATTCGCTCCGGCTTTTAGTCAGTTAACTGTAACTAGAGGAAGAAAGAGATGGTTGTATCTGTGCTAGGTGATGCTATTGCATCCCATCTTTCAAAGCTTGAGGGCCTTTATTCTGTCGAACTACCTGCTTCCTTGGAAAGCGAAATTCTCGGTTTTGTGCGTAGCTGTAACTCGACCAAACTAACACGCGCTATATTGGTGACTGATAAAACATACCCAAATGATATTCCCACCACTCCGTGGGCGGAGGTTCTCAAGTGGAGAACCGACGATGACCGTAATTTCATATGGGCGCGGGGGTCAAGGGAGCCCGATAGTTCTTTTCGTAGTGCCGTGAAACCCTTTATCTCTAGCCGCTTTCCCGGCGACTTGGGCTGTGAATGCACGCTCGATTTACTTGCAGAGATAAGTGTGCGCGAACTATGGAAGCGGCAAGGGAGACAGGCTATAGGAGATGCTTTCGAGGCTTTTCATCGAACAACGCAGTGGGTAGCTGGTGTCCTGTCGCATTCTTTTGAGCAAGCGGGTAGTGACCTCAACATTCACTGGAGCGATAAATTCCTGGTTCACTGGGCTAAACTGCTTGAGCTACTTGCGGGGGGAATTGCTAAATTTGGCCAGATACTCGAACCGCGCCACGCTTGGGAAATTATTCGCGTAGCTGGCTTACTCGTCCCTGACCAATTTGTACAAGAGACCAACGCGTTTTGGGCGGCCCCGGGCCTCTTGCCCGAAAGGGAGTGGCCGCGTATCGCGAATAAATGGCAACAAATCGCCGATGAATTCTTGCAAGCGGACGGGCGTATCGCGGTTCTTCTAACCTCTCTCGATGCAAAGGTTCCCGGGGCCCGGAAGATTAGCTCCTGGAGAGGACTCTCCTGGGACCTCTTAGAGTCTCTTCCCGCGGATGCAACTGCTCCTGAGCGGGGGATGATGATTTTTTCCGCACCGCCGTCCCCGACGATGCTAACAGTACAATTTCCACAATATCCAGTTGCCCCGGTTCCCTCGTGGTGGGGGGTTACTGACCTCGACCTTGAGGAGGCTGCTCAAGCAGTGCGAAATGCCGTTTCATTCCAGCCAGATTCCTCGTGTGCCGCGCTTGTACCTGTCTTCCAATCTCCATCGGCTGAATACTGGTGGCTGGACGTGGGCAATGATATGCCAAACTATAGTACAACCGCTCGGAAATGGAACGCTCGCTCCACCGTACGAGATATCCGCCTGATTTATCGCGAGAATTGGCGCAATCTCTTCGTATCTCTCCACTCATTGGTTCTGAAATCTCCCTACTTTCCCAGGCTTCCGGCTTTGTGACGATTTCCCACGCATGAATATGGGGACTCAGAGGATACCCCTTTAAGAAGCCCCCGTATTCATGCCTCGATTTGTATACACTCCGGTTGATATTAACTTAACGCAGGGCCGTTGCTACTTCGTCTCTCGACGAGAGATGCTGGAGGGGACCAGGCATTGCCGTCGAAACTTGACCACCAGAGGGTCTCGTCGTCTACTCCTTTCCAGGCCATGTAAAGCTGACCATTGTCAGTAGCTAAAGCGGGGCTAGTGCTGCTTTGTCTATCGGTGAGAGGCTCTGGTGGTGACCAGGTGTTGCCGTCGAAACCAGACCACCAAATGTAATTGTTGTCTGCCATTTGCGATGCCGTCCAGGCCATATACACTCCATTAACGTTGACTGCTAAAGCAGGACTGTTGCTGCTTTGTCTATCGGTGAGAGGCTCTGCCGGTGACCAGGTGTTGCCGTCGAAACTTGACCACGAGAGGGTCTCGTTGTTTACCCCTTTCCAGGCCATGTAAAGCTGGCCACCTCTGCCTGCTAAAGCGGGGTTGGTGTCGCTTTGTCCGTCGGTGAGAGACGCTGGTGGGGTCCAGACCTTGCCACTGAGATGCGACCACCGGAGAGTAGCGTCGTCTCCCCCTTTCCAGGCCATGTATAATCCGAGCCGATTGCCTGCTAAAGCGGGGCTGTTGCTACTTTGTCTATCGGTGAGAAGCTCTGGCGGGGTCCAGGCGTTGCCGTCGAAACTCGACCACTGGATATAGTTGTCCCCCCCTTTCCAGGCCATGTGTCGTACCCCGAACAGGTTTGCTAAAGCGGGGCTGCTGCTGCTGTGTCCATCTGTAAAAGGCCTCTGAGGGGACCAGGCATTGCCGTCGAACCTCGACCACCAGATGAAATCGTTGTCTACCATTATTGATGCTGTCCAAGCCATATAGACCATATGCTTTTCCTTTCTGTCTCCATTTCCTGTGAAAATCGTAGTCTATTACCGTTAAGGCACGAAACATACGATTTTCATCCTCTTCTCTGTCGCTAAGACATCATGCTTCAACCAGTTGGTGGTGTTGCTGAAGCATTCAACCAGTCCATGTAGAGCCCCCAAATTATGACAGGATGCGTGCAGTCTTGACCTGCGGTATCAACAAGGGAGTGTTCCTGCGAACTGCACCACTGTCAGATCCTTGTGGGCCGCCTTGCGGTCGCCGCTACTGAGCATGTCGACGTTCGTTTGCGTGTTCGTGAACTGATCATCAGCGTGGTGCACCAGCACGAGAACACACTGGTGCTGATTGCCGGCTAGGTTTGCAGGTGGAGGCAGCATGCTGGAAGGCAGGCTGAACGCGGCAATCTTCGGAAAGCCCACTCGCACGTCATTGAGCGTATCAAAGCCGACCGTGCGCCAATCGGGAGTAGTGATGGGCAGGCCGTTGCGCACGTTGACATCGAAACCGGCAGGCAGCGGCGGCAGGCCCGCCGAGGCGTTGGCCAGCAGCAGCATCACCCGCACGTTATTGGCGGGCGTCACCCCCCGATTGTGTATCTGGACGTACACGCGGGTGAGGATGTTGGCGGTCGCATGCGTCGCCACCTTCTGAAAGTCGTCGCTCAGCGTGTCCACGAACTGCAAAAAGTCTATCGTGCCGGTCAGCGGGAACTGGTACTGCCCTGCGGCATCGGGCGTATCCAACTTGATATCCGGCCCTTGCCCGAACTTGACCGTTTGACCCGGAGCAGTAGGATCGGGCAGGTCATTCACCGCGGGGAAGCGCCCCTGGTCCAACTGCGTGCTGCGTGTATAGAGCTCGACCTCCTGCTTGGGGGTGTCGGGCAGCGTACGCTCGTAGACACCGCGACCGTGAGTCGCGGCGCGCAGGAGGCGGCGGGGATCGTGCAGAGCCAGGTCCTTGACGGCTGCGTCAGGCAGCCCCTGCGAGAACAGCGCCCAGTTTGCGCCGCCATCAGTGGAACGCCACACGCCGATGTCTGCACCTACGTACAGGTGAGTGAGATTCATCGAGTCCACGACAATGGCGTTGGCCTGAACGTCCAATAGACTGTTCGGGTCGCCAGGAGCTGGGCCGCTCCGCTGCTGCCACTGCGCCCCATCAAAGTGCCACACGTGGCGATAGTCGCCAAAGCCACTGAGGATAACATAAATCGAGTTGCCTGCGGCATCTGCCGGATCAACAGCAATACTGGTAATACTCCCAACGAGCGGTAACGAGCTCGCTCCACCTATCGTGTCGATGCGAGTACGTGTCCATCCGATTGCTGTGCGGTCAAAGCGGTATACGGCAGCGTCGGTGTATTGCACCCCAGCGACACGGCCCACATAAGTACCGGTGTACAGTCTGCTCGGGGAAGCGAAAGCTAGGGAGCGAATTGGCCCGACGAGGCTATCATCGGTTAACGTTCCATTCGGGATGGACTGCCAGCCACCCCCGAACGTTGTGCTGATCCACGGCCGGATCGACCCAAAAGCCACTAGGTCGGCGTCAGCAGTTGCGGTAGGGCTGCCAGGATTGGGCGGAGTGCCAGCGATGGGTGCATAGAACAGGCATGGCTCCAGTGGTTTGCACTTCGGGTCAACCATCGGTACGCTCACATCGAAATATGCGTAGCGTTGGCCGCCATTGATCGAGCGCTGAACGCAACCGTACACATAAGTAGTCAGCACCTTGTAGGGATCGCTCCAGTTGACGATGGCAAAACCGCTATCGCCGCCGGAGGAGTAGAGCCAGGCCTCCTCACCAGTAAAGCGCTGCCCACCATTATCCTGCGTGCCGCAGAACAGCACTGCATCCTCGGTGGGATGCTGGCCCAGGTATTCCATTGTCAGCGTCTGCAAGCCCGTGTTGCGCGCCGTAAAGATGTCGCCGGTGCCAGTGGGATTCGTGGAGTAGAACACGCCGCCGTCACACCCGACCCACATCTTATTGGCATCGCCGGGGGCAAAGGTGATGGTGTGGATGTCGGCGTGGACTGAGTTGCCGATGTAGGTCGGGGTCATGCTGACGTTGGGCCCGCTGACAATGACTTCACAGCGATAGAGTGATCCCGAATAATCGCCCCCTGATTTCACTGTTGAACCACCCAGGTAGATGCGATTGACGTTGTCCGGTGCTACGGCGATCGCCAGGTCATACGAGCCCTGTGTGCTGGTTAAGCCAACGGGCACACCGGTGATATTGCGCCAAGTGCCATCAGAAACATCTAGCCGGTAAACGCCGCCGTTCTGAACCAGCGCGTAGACGACATTTGGGTTATCTCGCTGGACGGCGAGGCTAATGCGCCCTACGTTTGCAGTGGGAAACCCGGTTCCAACCACGTTCCAGGTATGGCCATCTGTTGAGCTATATACAGGGTCGCCCCACAGAGCAAGGTAGAAGGTGGTGGTGCCCCCGCTGGCAGCAGCGACCACGCTGCTGACGATCTGGGTGGTGGAACCACCCAAGGTCTTTTGCGCCCATTGGAAGCCCCCCATGCCGTTCGACTCGCGGCGATATACGCCGCGATACGTTGCTGCAACAATGCGGTCAGGATTCGCGGGATCCACCGCCAGTGCATAAAACACGGTGCCGGCCAGAGAGGGGCTACCAGGGGCGGCCGATTCGGTATTCCACGCTGGCGGGTTGGCTGTGCCGTTGTTCGTGACAATGGGGCCAACACCAAAATAGGCGGCGAAGGCGCTATCGCCTTCGCCCGAGCCGACATAGACCCGGTCAGGGTTAGCCAGGTCAATAGCGAGGGCACCGACCGAGAGCGAGTCGGAGGCCGGAGTGGTGGGATTGAGGTCAAAGGCGTCCATCAGCGAGCGCCATGTCTGCCCGGCGTCGTCAGAGCGCCAGACGCCCCCATTCGCGGCGCCGATGTAGACGCGGTTCCCACCGGGCGCGACGGCGATGGCGGGAGTACGCCCGCTGGTCGCTGGCTTTACGCCACCCTGGCCCTGGCGCACGACGGAGGGGCCAATCGGAATCCAGTTGTTGGCGGGCGGGGGCTGGGGTGCTTCAGGTTGTTCCGGCTCTCCCGCTCCGCGTTCAGGCGGCACTGGCGGAGGCTGTTGGGCTTGCTGGCGCCGCCGGTAATCCTGGACTAACCGACGACGAAAGTCGGGTGGTAGAGGGGATTCCTCGAGAGGCTGTCCAGGTTCTTTCGGGGTCACGGGAGCGGGCGGTCGGGGAGCACCCTTGGGTGCGAGAGGGGTCATACGTTCTTCCAGGAACTCACGTTCCCGCTCGCCAGGGCCACCTTCTGGCTCGGCCTGGCGCTCTAAGGGCTTTTCTTCCTGATGTCCGGCATCCTTTTCGGGGGTATCTTCTTCTTCAGCCATTTTTTCTCCTGCAGTGTGGTACAGATAAGAACTTCATTTTTCCGTCAACGCAAGCTTTTTGCTTTTTGGCTTCATTACATTGTTACTGCCTCCCTTCTGTATGGCGTTCAGTACTTCTCCAAAAGTTTTGGGCGGTGCAACGCTTCCCCTGCGCTCCTAGCTTGACTTTCTCTGAAATTCGCAATTTCATGGTCGGTGGTGTCTCATCGAGACATGGGGATTTGTACATTTTTCAGTTAGTAGGGGTCAGCATGTCCAATCCTGCTTTCTGTACGCTAAGGATTTTGTCAAGGGAATATGGAACTCCCTTCATCAACGAGATGGCTCACGCACTCGTTCCGTCGTGGGTTCGGATCCCCGTCACAGTCGCTCTTCTTAACACTGGTTTCCAGAAAAGCCTGTAGGCCAAGAACCTTTAGTGAATCAGGAAATGCTAGCCCGGGCTCTGCGCCACTCGTAGCTTGCCAGAGTGAAGAGCGTGATCGTCACAACCAGTAAAGCTCCAACGATCAGCCACTCAAGGGCTCCATTGCGGTTATCGGGGTCGACACCGAAGACGATCTCGATCCAATCTCTCTGCACTAAAGTGATCACGAACAAAATGCTTGTAACAATGACCATGGCCGTTTCAAGCCAGAAACGCCGTCTCAATGCATTCCTCATGGGTTCAACCTCGCTTTTCGCAAAGCACCTATGCTCAACTCAATCACATCGGACTTCTTAGGAAGTGGTCCCCAGGGTGTGAGTATCGCCGGGATCAAAACATACATCAAGAGCTATATGCGCCAGAAAGAGCAGGACAGATAACTATTACAGGCAAAGACTGCTTGCTCACCTCGGTACACGAGACCAAAGGCTTATTCTGTCCCTGACCCACACACCATGCTAATCGTACGCAAATGGATCTTCCGTAAACATGGACGGCACACGCAGCTACTTTTAGCAGATGCGTTTCGCAGGTAGCCCCAGACCTACGAGGAAAGTTCTACAAGACGACAGAGCAGAAACGATAGAGAGTAGCACATGGGAAAGAAACAGGCAGTGATTTCAATACTGCTGGTAGACCACGTGAAGTAACCTAATTACTCACTTAAAGCATATCCAATTGGAATTTAAATATCAATGAGTATTAATACTTATTTCATCTCTATAGCAATCTCTCATAGATCATTAATCTGTTGAGTTACTTCTACTTTAACTGTTACGCTGAGCCACTTGTCTGAGAACACTCGTCCGAGAAGTACCATTCTTGGCCAAGTTTCTCCCTGTTGTGCTGGCTACTTGGGATATCCGTTCTAAAATAACAGGGTAA
>WNGJ01014144.1_pt1 | contig 10782 bp, 9 predicted proteins | sample 5400611 | NCBI WGS metagenome assembly WNGJ01 (sample SAMN13153375, study PRJNA577476) | soil metagenome | isolation source: 40 cm soil or saprolite under Garry oak tree replicate 1 | place: USA:California | collected 2016-06-15
GCGCAGTGTGTCCCGCCTTGCAGGAACGGTTCGAGGTGGGTGGCGTTCCACACGTCGTCGATCACCAGCAGGATGTCACGGTCTGCCAGCAACGCTGCAAGATGGACGCTTGCTGCATCGATGCTGGTAAATCCTGGTCGGTTTTCGCTGAGGGTGTAGATCAGGTCTTCCAGCTTGCCAACAAAGTTGCCAGGGTTTTCACCGAGCGTGACCCACAGAATGCCATCATCAAACGCGTCCTGGATGCGCTCGTCATGGCACAGCGCCAGCGCCATGGTGGTTTTGCCATAGCCGCCGGCGCCACGCAGCGCGGCGGTGATGGCTATCGGTTCTTCCCGTTGCTCGTCCAGCAATTGACTGATCAAGGCATCGAATTCGTTGGGACGAGGCACGAAATCAGGGGGCAGGTCCTTGCACATGAACGGGACGTGTGGCTGCTGGCAACGGGTATTGAGGTCGTTGACCAGCTTCTGCCATTCGTGATCGAGGTCGTAGAAATGCGCGCTGCGCATCCAGCGCGGCAGGCTGTTGAAGTCAAGGTCAGGCTTCCCCTTGACTGGATAGACGCACACCCCCTGCTGCCGCGCATATCTCCACTCTTCGCGTACCATTTTCGACTGCATGGCCGCGGGCGTCATCACCAGCACCAGAAACTCGACGACATCCAGCGCGTCTTTTATCTGCTGCCACCAGTCCCTGCCACCTTCCAACCCAATGCGATCCTGCCAGAGCGGAATGTGCTCAGCCTGCAGCCGTTGCCGCAACTGCGCAGCGAATTGTTCTCCATCAGAGCGAGCATAGGAGAGAAAGACACGTGGCTCAATGCCAGTATTCGCGCTTGTATTCCTGCTTGCCGTCATGCTGTTACTCTCCGCAAAGTGATTGGAACCCTGGTGAATCAAGCAAAAGAGGGAATGAATGTATTACCTGCTATAGCCCGGCATCCGGTTACGATTGCTGTAAGCACTACTGCTATACGCACTCAGGTCGAGTAAGAATCCCAGGATGACCCAGAACCAACCCCAACCGACCACGCCGACTACAGGGTTATAAACGAGGACGTAGATCAGGGTGGTAAATGGCAAGAAGATGATCCCAAGTAGTGGCCAGATAAAGGTATTGTGGAATGCGAGAGTCACACGATTAGTAAATAACCAGACGAAGAGCAAAGCCAGGCGGGGGAAAGCCGCTGCGCCCATCGCAAACAGACAACCAAAACACATGATGGATACCTCCTACTGCTGAAGAACGGATGGGCTGCCTCACAGAGAGTCCTGGCGCATTTCAATGCTTTGTGATGCCGATAGTTCACTCATTGCTCTCATGACCCAGCTCACTTATTGTACGGTTTAGAGTAGTATAACTGAAAAGCGGTGCAAAACACAACATCTGATGATGAACGCCTGGAAGAATCGTTACTCTCCAGTAATTCTGGAGAGTAACGAAATAAATATTCTCTGATATGCAAAGACCTATTACGCCTTTGGTACTATGGTAGCACGTACAGTTTGAATCTGGATCATGCCATCCTTAAAGATGAATGTATCCACTCCATCGGAGACACTGCCTTTCGTGGAGTCGGCAGTCCATTCGAGGAAGAGGATATCCTCCACATAGGTTGTCTTGATGCTCCATTTTGCTTGAGGAACAGCTCGTATAAGATCGGCGAAGAAACCGCGTATCGCGTTCTTGCCACGCAGAGCACCTGATGGGCTGACGAGATAGGAAGCATCGGTATAGTCCATCAGGATTCCATCAAGATCTTCAGCACCCAGGGCCTGGACATGGTGAGTGAAGACCTCTTCCGGAGTTCGTTTCGATAGATCAGATTGTGTCATCGCTGAAATTCCTTTCATTACTCCTAATCTATTGGAGAAAGGATACTGAGGACGATCAACATTGACGACAGAACATGTTTGTGTAAGCAGACATGATGGGTACAGTTCGATAAGTTACTACCGAAAGTATAGAATTCAGTTTTTCAAAATTCAAGAGGGTGAATTCTGTAGGCGAAATCGACATTCAAGGGCAGCGAGATCCTTCGCCACGCTCAGGACACCACTATTCGCTATGCGCCAGTTTCTTTTTGATGGCTTTCAGCGCATCATCCACGGTGCGTGAAGAATGCTGCAATGGCAGGCGTTTGAGCCGGTGGGCCAGGGCCATCGGCGCTATGGTGTAGACGTGTTCAGACGTGACCTCTTCCACTCCTAGATAGGCTGCGTAGGTCTGGGCTGCCCTGCGCATCACAATATCTCCACGATGTCCGTCTACGTCGAGTTCAATGTTGATGAGCGCGATAAGTTCAGCAACGTCACGGGGGACGGTGACTTGCTTTTCCAATTCAGCAGCTCGTGTGATGCGGGAACGCAATTCCTGTTCAGCGGCGGCGTACCCGGCGAGAAATGCCTGGGGCGTGGCCTCGAAGCGTTCGCGCAACTCGACGATCTCAACGCGCTGTTGAATGTTGTGAATGGAGGTAATATCGACGCAGAGGCCAAAGCGGTCAGTTAACTGCGGACGTAACTCGCCCTCTTCGGGATTCATCGTGCCCACCAGCATGAAGCGCGCCGGGTGGCTGAAAGAGACCCCTTCACGTTCGACGATGTTGACACCCATGGCAGCGGCATCGAGCAGTACATCGACGACATAATCATCCAGCAAGTTTACTTCATCAACGTAGAGAATACCCCGGTTTGCTTCGGCGAGAACCCCTGGCTCAAAGCGTCTCTGCCCCTCGCGCAGCGCATGTTCAAGATCAAGGGTGCCGACGACTCGATCCTCCGAAGCGTTGATAGGCAAATCAACAACACGCATGCGACGATGGCTTATTGGTAGCGATTCGCCCTGCTCTAGACGAGTCCGGCAGGAAGCGCACATTGCGACCGGCTGATCGGGAGGACAGGAGAAAGGACAATCGCTGACTACCGCCAGTTCTGGGAGTACGGCAGCAAGCGCGCGCACTGCTGTCGATTTAGCTGTGCCTTTCTCTCCACGAATGAGTACGCCGCCTATGGCAGGTTCAATGGCATTGAGAATAAGAGCCAGTTTCATTTCTTCCTGGCCAACGATCGCGCTGAATGGATATGTATACATCATGACCTATCTATAATACGCCACACCCACATATGCGGGTGTGGCGCACAGGACGTAATACGTGTGCCCCGCTATGGTTACGCGAATTCGATCACGCCACGGATGTTCTTGCCTGCGAGCATGTCAGCGTAGGCTTCGTTAATCTGATCGAGCGTGTACGTCCTTGTAACTAACTCGTCCAGCTTGACCTTGCCCGCGTGATACATTGCGAGCAGGTTGGGAATGTCGTTGCGCGGCTGAGAGTCGCCGTAGAGCGTCCCCATAAGCGTCTTCTGGAATAACACAATGTCCAATGGGGGTATCGGAATAGACTCGGCGGTAGCAGGCGTCAGACCGATCACTACCACTGTGCCATTCTTGCCCGTGCATGCATAGGCTTGACCAATGGTGGCAGGAGTGGCGATAGCCTCAAATGCGTAATCCACGCCAGCGCCCCACGTCAGGTCCTTGACCATCTGCACGACGTCCTGGTTTTTCGCGTTGATGGTGTGGGTTGCCCCAAACTCTTTCGCCTTCTCCAGTTTGAAATCGACAACATCGACGGCGATAACCATGCGCGCACCAGCAATGTGCGCTCCTTGAACAACGTTCATGCCGATACCACCGCAGCCGATGACCATGACGGTACTTCCTGGTTCGACCTTCGCGCGATGGATGACTGCCCCTATGCCCGTCGGCACACCACAGCCAACCAGCACTGCTTTGTTGAGCGGGTAGTAGTCTTCAACTTTGACTACTGACATGTCGGGAACAACGCTGCGTTCGCTGAAGGTGGAGATCACGCACAACTGGCCGACATCCTGACCCTGGGCGTTGTGCATGCGGAAGGTTCCGTCAAGTTGGGGACCCATCAAAATAGCGGCTCCCATGTTACAAAGGTTGGTATGACCCCTCGTGCAGTAGTAGCATGCACCACACGAGGGAATGAAACTGAGGACGACGTGATCACCGGGTTTGCAGTTCGTGACCGCGGAACCAACTGCCTCAACAATGCCTGCTCCCTCATGACCGAGCGCCATTGGCATGTAGCCAGGTAGTTCGCCCGTGACCAGGTGATAGTCGGAGTGGCAGACGCCGGCTGCGACCATCTTTACCTGTACTTCATGATCTTTTGGTGGATCTAGCTCGACTTCTTCAACGCGGATTGCTTCGCCGGGTTGGTACAAAACAGCGGTTCGTGTCTTCATTGAATACGACCCTTTCTTCTAGTGAGCGTTTGCTCTAAATAGCTGCAAAAAGAAAATATGGCTTAAATGTAGTTTCTCACCCCTTTCTCAGTAAAATAGTTTCATGTGGCAGGCAATACTGGTAATAGTCGGCGGCCAGAGCTTGAGCCAGTTCGCGGCCTGGGCTTGGCACCTTCTCGCCTGCTTCGTTTGTCACCGTTGGATAAGGGTTTGTATCGATCATAACCGTTGGTATCTGGCGTGTTGCAATCTCCAGGGCGATGTTGAGGGCGTCACGGCGTGGAGTGTCGTGGCGCATGTTGCCGGAGAGGTCGATGTTTGCCAGGCCATCGGTCAGGACGATCAAGATAGGTCTGGTGGTTGGGTCACGCTGGCGTTCCGTTTCGGCGAGACGCAGCCCCTCTAGCAAGCCCGTTGCTAGCGGCGTGCAGCCACCGATATAGAGCTCTTCGATACTACGCCTGGCGCGTGCGAAGTTGCGCGTGGGGGGCAGTATCACGCGACCCTGTGCAAAGCGAAAGACAAGCATAGCCACGCGGTCACGTTTCTCATAGGCGTTTTGCAGGAGCGCTAGCAGAATGCGTTTGGTTTTGGGCATTAATTGTCGAGCCATTACCGAATCACTGCCATCAACCACGAATACGATCAGCGAACGTGTTTTGCGCTCGCGGACCTTCTGGCGGAGGTCATCTGGGCGCAGTTCCAATTTGTTGCTGTTGATACGCCCACGCACCTTTTGGTAGGGAGCGGCCGCACGAATAGTAGCGGCGAAGGCAATATCTGTGACGGGGTTGGCCTGTCGACTGCGTGTGAAGCGTCCGCTTCGTCGCGATGTCAGTGAGAGAAAACGCCGGCCAGCTTCCTGGCGTGTCAAGCGGTCTCGCGCAACTGAAATAAGTGTTTGTACCTGCACAATATCCAGCTCACCTCGCAGTCGTCTGCTGAGACCAGCAGCGCCTTCGCGTTCGTCGCTACGTTTGTCTACATCGATATCATCCTCTATAGTCGCTACCTCTTCTGGGATATCTACATCCGTAGTTGGCTCGGGCAACTGATCGAAAAGTTGTGTAAGATGCTGGCCGATGGCAGCGACAGCGCGTGCTCTATGAGGAAGAGCAAGCCCTACAGCCTGCTCAATATCGGAGGTCTGCACTTCTGTACGATCCTCCCAGGCGGCTAAGGCTCGAGCGGTGCGCAGCACGACGAGATCGCCGCGATGTCCCTCTGCATGTAATTGACGATCAACGAGCAGCGCGACGACCTGCCGAAAATATCTAGAGACATGCACGGAGGGCAGGAGTTGCTGCGCGTGCTTGATACGTTCGTGTAATGCCTGCTCAGCTTCTGCCCAGTACACCATAAAGCCGGCAGGAGATGCATCGAAGGCCAGGCGGCGTTCTACCACCAGCGCGCGATTGGTTGGATCGCGCTGGTCTTCAGCCTCAACATAGAGTCCGATCCTATCAAGCAGTTGAGGACGTAACATACCCTCTTCTGGATTCATGGTGCCGATCAGCACAAAACGCGCAGGATGGGCAAGCGAGATGGTATCCCGCTCGACACGGTTGATCCCAAGCGCTGCAGCGTCCAGCAGCAGATCAACGATATGGTCATTCAGCAGGTTGATCTCATCGACGTAGAGGAAGCCGCGATTAGCTGCTGCTAATAGCCCTGGAGCGAAGTGAGTGACGCCGCTTGCCAGCGTCGTTGCAAGATCGAAGCTCCCGGCCACTCGATCTTCGCTGGCATTGAGTGGGAGCGTTACCAGGTGTACAGGACGTTGAGCAATAAGGAAGGTTTCCTTGCGTTCAAAACGAACCTGGCAGTCGTGACACATCCATTGTGGGGCAATTGGATCGCAGAAATAGGGACAGTCGGCTACTCCTGTTATAGGGGGGAGCAGGTTGGTAAGGGCGCGTACAGCCGTTGATTTGCCTGTGCCTCTACGCCCACAAATGAGGACGCCACCAATCGACGGATCGATGGCGTTAAGTATAAGGGCAAGCCTCATGTTCTGCTGCCCAACCATAGCACTCAACGGGAATGTTGCCATGTTTGTGCTTTCGTCGCTTCCGATCTGTGACGGATCGGGTACACATCGTTACATATTTCCACACCACCAAATCCAGGGGTACTGCATGCTATCACATGGATGTGTTACGTGTCAAAAGAGCCGCCTGAACCCTCCTTTCGCTTCATTGTCTTGTCTGTACGATTGTCACTCTCGGCTTTCGTTTATCCCCTCATGATTAAAATGCAAGCTTAGACGCGATCTTTCAAGAGAACGTACTTTGTGTGTATCTGATATCGTATCCCGCAAACACGTTCAAGAGAAAGCCAATGCCCTTGAGGAAATTAAGTTGCAAAAAACTATAATGTAACTCGCTACATACTGATTCAATAGTAGCATTGCTGACTATAGAGATTCTAGTAGCCCTCACGTCCGGTTACAGCACTCGGCAGTAGTATTTAAGGTCCGCGTTTTTCGGCAGAATTACCTAATACATCTCTTCCTTCGTTCGCCAGAATGTGATATAGTTTTATTAAAGTTAGGTTACCATTATTTTAACCTTTGCTTAATAAGAAGAAATAATGTTAATCCAGAAACAACAGCTTGGAACAAACTGACACACTAAACCACTAGTGGCGAATAAGCATAGCAACCTGCACGTGTAGATTGTGGGGGACAGACATTTACACGGGTCTTATTCAGCGGCAGATTCTGATCCTCTTGTGGCACAAACCAAGGGAAGCTCATGCATAAAGCACTTATCCTTATAGATGTGACCGGATTCAATAATCCATGAAAAGAGAGTAGGAGCTCAGATGCGTTTCTGCTTTATCATTGAAGCCCAATATCGTCACACGTTGATGCCGACGGGAGTTGCACAGCAACTAAGAGCATGGGGGCACGATACTGATTTATTAGAACCCGAAACAACTATCACGTGCCTGTCAGATCTTACTAGAGGAACTTATGACGCATTTGTCTTGAAAACAGTATCAGATGGCCCTGGTCTGAGTATTTTGGAGGCAGCAGAAGCAGCGGGTATCCCTACCATAAATAATTCGCACGCAATACGGTTGGTGCGAGATAAAGCGGTAGCTACTGTTTACGCGCATACTCATGGGCTTCCTACGCCTCTTACATATTTTGTTGCACATCCTGAACTACTTGAGCAGATCCCTGCGAGCGACTACCCGCTGGTCGTGAAACCGACTAATGGCAGTTCATGTCGTGGCATCTACCGCGTCGATAGCCCGGCTGATCTCGAAAGATTGAACATAGCTGAAGCGAATGCCAGTTTTTTCCTGGCTCAACACTATGTAGAAAATAGAGGATTCGATATTAAGCTGTACGTCGCTGGAAAGGAGGTTTTCGCAGTGACGAAGAGATCGCCGCTGCACCCTGAGGTGGAGGTAGAGAAGCGACTTATTCCAATTACAATGGAATTACATGACCTGGCGTTGCAAGTTGGTAAAATCTTCGGCCTGGAGATTTACGGCTTGGACGTTGTTGAGGCTTCTCATGGTCCCATGGTAGTAGATATCAACGACTTTCCAAGTTTTGGACAGGTACCACATGCAGTGTCGCTTGTCTCATCTCATATTGTACGTATTGCCGCCCGTCGTATTGAACAGCTCGACAGTCCGAAAAAAGAAGAGTTGACTGACGTGCTGACCAAGCTCACCGCATCTATCTCATAGAAAGGGAAGGCAGTGACTTTCCTTTGAGAGATATTACAGAGCAAAGGAATAATCAGTCACGCTAACAAAGGAGGGGCCACGCGATGCAAAAGTACAAGCGTATTCTAGGGAGGCGAGCAACGTTCTTGCTCATTGACTGGCTCGTGATCGTCGTTTTGCTCATGGTTTGGATGGTCGCGAGGAAACCAGTTCCAACTGAGCGAGCCATCCCCTACATCAAGGCCTCAGAGCGCATCCTCGTGCAACTCGCCAAGCTCCCTGAGCATCCTGGAGCACAGAAGCACACAGAGCCGATGTGGACCCTTTATGGAGACGGAACGCTCATTTTTCGAACAGACCCAAGTGATACTTTGTGGCGAGCGCAACTTTCCCCGAGCGAAATCCAACATATTTTGGATGTGATCATCAACCAGGATACATTCTTTGACAGCATCGCACAACGATATGGGAGTATGACCCCAGAGGGGGATAATGACGAACTGCTCCTCACTGTCGATGCAAATAGGCAGCAGAAGGCAGTGTTGCTGGTGGGCGAGCCAACCAATCAGGTTGCCATCGATATCCAGACAACCCATGTTTTTGCCATCGAACAGTTTCCTGCTTGACTATCATCCTCTCTATACTGTGCTTTATGCTCCCGACCCCGACTCAGACGGCGTCTCTGACGATGGGAAGTGATGATATTGTTTGCTTGCCCAAGTGCTTTAGAGAGCAGAAGACACGAAACCCTGTCGAGGTATCACGAGGAGGTCACAATGGATCAAAGTTTTATCACTACTCCACGCTCGCCCGTAGTTCATGTGGGCAGGGTGCTCACCTGGCTTTCGGTGGTGGTCTGCTACGGTTTTCTGCTCTCAGTGATTGTGTTGATAGCACGTCAAATCCTTGTCCCGCCACCGGCTCATCGTATCCTGCTGGTGCATACTATTCCCTTACCCGAAGGCCTCAAAGACAAAGGGGCCCCAGATTCGCTTGCGCCAGCAGCAGCTTGTGGGGCGCTTGCCTATCCCCCGGGTGACCGGGCTGATTGTGGTCCCTGAACTGCACAAAGTGTTTGCATCTGGTTCTGAGCAGAGCCGGGTCTACTCTTTCGATGAGCCTTCCTTGACCAACATCAAATTTCTCCAGTTGGAGCAGGATGATGACCCGGACTCCCTGAGCTATGATCCGGTGAATCATAAGCTCTTTGTGGCTGTTCCTGGGGCTGAGAATCATGCCACAGTCCAGGTTCCAGGCCATGCTCTACCCATTCAGAACGAGAATATTGACCCGGCGAAAGAGAACGTCTATGTGCTTGACCCGCCAACGCTGAAAGTGCTGGCCAAGATCAATATTGGCCAGTTGCCCAAGTTGCCGGACGAAGACCTCTCAAAAGGTGAGGTTCCCGTTCCGACTGTGGCCGGGAATGTTCCCAAGTTCGGCTATCGGGTGGGTCAGATCAAGTATGATGAAGTGACGCATCTCGTCTACCTGGTGATAGAGGTTTCGGAGGATAGAAATATTCGGCCTCACCCATTGCCACCCCTTGGGGCTGCTGAGCTTGTCACGATCGATCCTATCACCGACAAAATTATTCACCGCACCATCTTACCAGAATCATGCAATATGCTTCATGCTCTGGCACTTGATACAGAACAGCATATTGCCTACATAGACTGCACCAGTGTGGACCCTGACGTTCCGCTGGTGCAGCACTTGATGAGGATGGACCTGAACACCATGGAGGCTTTTCCTGACGATCCTCTTCAAACAACGGTAGCTCCTGTGCCGAATATGATTGTGCTGGATCGTCCTCTGCACCTCATTTTTGTGGCCTGTGCTGGCGGCATTACGGTGTTTGATGTGAGACCCGGACACTTCCACAGGCTGGGAAACTATATTCTTGGCCGTAACACGCTGAGCATCATCATCGATGAGTCAACGCAGTTCATTTACCTGCCCGTCACCGGCGCTGGCGGCAGACCGACACTGTATATCACGAAGTATAACCCGAATGGGGTCTGACCCCACTTTGAGGAACGAGCAAAGAGGCTGGAGCTTTCGCGTCTTCAGCCTTAGAACAGCCCGTGCCTCAAAGAACGCTCACATCTGCTTCATGAGATTGCTATGTGCCCACATGATGAAGCGAGGAGGAACTCATGGGACTGTTAGTTACGTTCTTATTCCGTAATATGAAAAGCCTGCGCAGTCTGGTACTGCTTGCCATGATCATCACCGTGCTCCAGGTGAGCTGCGATATCATCGCGGCATTTCCGCTCAAATTTATTCCAAGCAAGGTGCAGAATGTGGGAAATGATCCCGCATGTCTCTTCCCATTCCTGGATCCCATCGAGTCCTGGTTCGACATCCCGCAAATCGACCCCAGCCTGCAACCCGACCCTCACTTTACGCCGGGAATGCCGCCACAAGCGCAGTGTCCTGTCGACCCGAACAATCCGAGTGGCCGAATCGTCGTGGTGCAGCACAGCATCCTCGGTGTGATCGTCTTCTCCATCTTACTGCTGGTCATCTTCGGCTTCTTAAGCGCCCTGCTGGCCTTTGTGGACCTCTACCTGGCGGCCTACATCGGACAAGTGCTCACCGCCAGGCTCCGTAACCAGCTGTTTGATCACCTGCAACGACTCTCGCTCAATTGGCACGGCAAGCAGCAGAAAGGCGACCTGGTCCAGCGCATCACCGGCAACATCGCCGACATCGAGAAGCTGGTCACCGATGGCCTGATCGATCTGCTGGCAGGGGTGCTGACCCTCGTGGGTGTCGTCTTGGTGATGCTCTTCGTCAGCGCACAATT
>WNGJ01009311.1_pt1 | contig 10781 bp, 10 predicted proteins | sample 5400611 | NCBI WGS metagenome assembly WNGJ01 (sample SAMN13153375, study PRJNA577476) | soil metagenome | isolation source: 40 cm soil or saprolite under Garry oak tree replicate 1 | place: USA:California | collected 2016-06-15
CCGTTGAATAGTATCTCACAGCATATGTTAGAACCGCATAGGAGAAGTGTTAGAGAAGTGTTAGAATTTTGGGGCGCAGGTAGGATTGTGTAAAGCTGGACAGGCGTAAGTGTGGCATGGCGACCGCAAGGGATCGCCATGCGTTGCATCCTTTCTCGCTCAATTCAGCTTCAAAGATGATACAATAAACGTTGAAACATATTTAGGAGAGGGACGTTTATGCCCTATATTTCCAGCACGAACAACCAATCATACGTCATCGATACAGGCGACGAGAGCCAGCAGCGCGAAATCACCATAGACGGTCAGGCACTGCAAATCGACTGGAGCCAGCTTGCCCCACTTGCGGCAGATGCGAAAGGACAGATCGTCACAGGCGGACGCTACAGCCTCCTCATCGGAGGCAAATCCTACGAAGTGTACGCCCGCCAGGTCCACAAACCTGATACTACCGGTTCCTATTTTGAAATCATGATAGCGGGACAACGCTTCGAGGTGCATGTTGAGGGAGTCCGGCGAGGCAATTGTTCGCGCTCCCATGCCCGGACTGGTGCTTGGCACTCCCTTAGAAGTTGGAGCCAGCGTAACACGCGGGCAAACAGTGGTAGTTCTCGAAGCTATGAAAATGGAAAATGACCTCCCCTCACCACTTGCTGGAACGATCAAGGAGATCAAGGTCACAAAAGGACAGACTGTCAACCAGGGGGATGCGCTGGTGATTGTAGCAGGTGAGTAATCTCACCTGTAAATACAAAGAGACAATGCCCTAAAACCTTCAGCCTGTACTCGCTGTGCCCGTACTTCTTTTATCTGCATGTACCTTTTGCCGCAGCTGTACTACCCAATCGTCCAGTGTGCCTGGCGGTTTAGGGCCAAAGGTCTCCAATATAAATGCGTCTAACTCACTTTTTTGTTGATCGGACATCTGTAACGGCACTGCCCCAGTTCGCCTGGTTGTCCAGTCTGGCAGTATTTCCTCGATTTTCGCCTTAGTCAGATCTTTCCACGGGCCTAAGACATCCTTCTTCACATCTGGATTGTACCAATGAAAGTTGCCTAGATGCCCCAGCGCTTCGTGATGATCACTTGTTCCCACACCCTGACATAGTGAGATCATATTCAAAGGGTTAACCGTAAGGTCTTCCCTTCCAATGGCATAACAAAATTCCACAGGCACGATATGATGTACTTGCACCAGATCTTTCCCTGTCAAATTGCACGCCACACAATAATCATGATCTTTCATGACGTGGAGATATAAGTATTCCACCTCGTGCCATTGATTGCTCTGATGAAAATTAGCCGCGTTAACTAATCCAGTTCCAGCGTTCGACGAACCAACATCTTGTTGCATCGTGTGTCTCCTCTCGACACTAATCCATCTCGCCTTTCGCGATAAGAGGAATGAATGTATCAACGACACTAGACATCGAGATTGAGGAAATCCTAAGCTATTATAGTCGAAAAACACAACAAATGCAACAGATTGCTCCTTTGGGTGGCTATGTATGTAAAAGTTGATGGATAGCAACCTCCTTTTCATCCATGCTATAATTGCATTGGCAAACCAGAGGGAGGACATGCATGGAACTGCACAGCAGCAAAGACGCCCAGGAGTGGCGTGAGACAACCTTACGCGAAGCCAGACAAAAAGCGGCGGAGCGGCAAAAAACGTTTGTTACCAGTTCGGATATTCCCATACCAGACGTTGTTACAGAGGAAGACCTGCCTGATTTCGATAGCCACACCCAGCTTGGCTATCCCGGCGAATTTCCCTTTACACGCGGCGTGCAGCCGACCATGTATCGCTCGCGACTCTGGACCATGCGTCAGTATGCCGGTTTCGCGACGGCAGAAGAATCGAATAAACGCTACCACTTCTTACTTTCACATGGTACCACCGGCCTCTCCGTCGCTTTCGATCTCCCAACGCAGATGGGTTACGACGCGGATCACCCTCTTTCTGAAGGAGAAGTGGGCAAAGTCGGCGTCTCTATCTCCAGCCTGGAAGATATGGAAACGCTGCTCAACGGTCTGCCTCTGGAACGCATCAGCACCTCTATGACCATCAATGCCACCGCGAGCATCCTGCTGGCCCTGTATATCGCCATAGCGAAGAAACAGGGCGCGGAGATACGCAAGCTGTCCGGCACAGTGCAAAACGACGTGCTGAAAGAATACATTGCGCGCGGCACCTATATCTACCCGCCGGAGCACTCGATGCGCATCATCACCGATGTGTTCCGCTACTGCGCCGAAAATCTGCCGCGCTGGAATACCATCAGTATTAGTGGCTACCATATACGCGAGGCGGGCTCGACGGCGGTGCAGGAAGTGGCATTTACGCTCTCGAATGCCATTGCCTATGTACAGGCTGCCATCGATGCCGGTCTGAACGTCGATACATTCGCGGGCCAGCTCTCCTTCTTCTTTAACAGCCACAATAACCTGTTTGAAGAGGTCGCCAAATTCCGCGCCGCACGGCGCATGTGGGCACACACCATGCGCGAACGCTTCCACGCGCAGGACCCGCGCTCGCTGATGCTGCGTTTCCATACGCAGACGGCGGGTTCCACACTAACGGCGCAGCAGCCCGATAACAACATCGTGCGCACAGCATACCAGGCGCTGGCAGCGGTACTCGGCGGCACACAGTCGCTGCATACCAACTCGAAGGACGAGGCGCTATCGCTGCCCTCCGAGGATTCTGTGCGTATTGCCCTGCGCACACAGCAAATTCTGGGCTATGAAAGCGGTGTGCCCGACGTGGTTGACCCACTGGCCGGCTCGTACTATGTTGAGTATCTGACCAACGCCATCGAGGAAAAGGCGTGGGAATATATTCGCCAGATTGATGCGCTGGGCGGCAGCGTGCGCGCTATCGAAGTCGGCTTCATGCAGGGCGAAATCGAGCAGGCCGCTTACACCTACCAGCGCGCGCTGGAAGAAGAACGCGCCATCGTGGTGGGCGTTAATCGCTTCACATTGGAACACGAGGAACACCCTACCTTGCTGCGCGTAGACCCCGAAGTAGGGAAACGACAGGCTGCGAAATTGACAGCACTGCGCCAGAGGCGGGACAACGAACGAGTACAACAGGTCCTCACCGCGCTGGAACGTGGCGCGGCTGGCAGCGATAATCTCATGCCGCTCATTATTGACGCTGTCGAAGCATATGCTACACTAGGGGAGGTCAGCGACGCCATGCGCCGCGTCTTTGGAGAACAGCGTGAATTTCGTAGTATGGAATAGAGTTTAAGCATTGCATATGAATTTGTCACAGCCAGGCTACACGTCTCCCGCGCGTGATGCAGAACGCAGTCTGCACGCGCTTGACAGAGAAAAGAGTGAATCAACAGGAAAAGCAGAAGCCCCAATTGGTGTGTTTGATTCGGGAGTAGGCGGTCTAACCATCCTTTCAGCCTTACGACAAGAATTGCCCCATGAGAACTATATCTACTTCGGCGATACAGCCCATTGTCCCTACGGACTACGGAGCGAGGCTGACATTATCGAGCTATCGGTGCAGATCAGCCGTTTCCTCATCGCCCAGGGTGTCAAACTGATCGTTGTAGCATGCAATACCGCCTCACAAGCCGCCCTTGGCGCCTTACGCGCGGCATTTCCATCCATACCCTTTGTTGGTGTGGTGCCAGCCGTCAAGCCAGCCGCACGCGCTACGAAAAAGGGGCGTATCGGCATCGCCGCCACCAACCAGGCCGCCAAAGCTATCTACCTGCGCCAGCTTATTGACGAGTTCGCAGGCGGTATTCAGGCCTTTGCCATTGGTTGTCCAGAACTGGTGACGTTGGTAGAAGAGGGCCAGTTTGATGGTCCGGAGGTGGAAGAAGCCGTTCGACAGGGATTAGAGCCGTTATTGCAGGAAGATATCGATGTGATCGTCTTAGGTTGCACCCATTTTCCCGCCTTACGCCCTGTGATTGAACGCATTGCCACTCCACAGGTACAGGTGATCGATAGCGGGTCGGCCATTGCTCGCAGAACGCATTACGTGCTGGACACTGAAGGCATGACGCATCCAAATACGGAGGATACCGCGACCGAAGGGGAACTCCAGGTCTGGTGCAGCGGTGATCCCGAAACATTTAGTAAAGTTGCCAGTAAGTTGCTGGGCTATACGGTTATAGCCCGGCAAGCCGCTCTATAATTTTCATAGACATTCAGAAACGCTGCTCGCGCAGCTAGAAAGATGTGGCTGCATCTTTCTCATCTGAATGCAGGGAAGTATAAGGAGAAACGCGCAGAACCATGCAGGAACATCTTGCAGTCGATGCAGACGAACATATCATTATCGAGCCAGAACCAAAACCACTCCATGTGCGTATGGCCCGTCATGTTTCCAATATCCTATCGCCTGCATCGATTTCGCTTCCATTCATCGTACTGGTCGCATTGTATCGAGCAAGTGATAAGCTCACAGCGTTACTGTACGCCCTTATCACACTCTTCTTCGTAAGTGTCGGTCCGCTCGCCTATATAGTGATTGGCGTGCACCTGGGCAAGCTATCAGATATAGATATCAGCCACCGCTCCGAGCGAGCCGGGCCATTTCTTTTCGGCATCTCTTCCACGCTGGTGGGATTGCTGGTGTTATTACTCATCCAGGGACCTAAAAACTTACAAACGGCCCTCATCATCACGATAGTAAGCGCCATCATCTTGTTGATAACAACCTTGTGGTGGAAAATCAGCATTCACGCCTCATCGCTGGGAGGCGTGGCCACCATGCTCACCGCCCTGTATGGAGCAGCCATGCTCCCCTGCTTCTTCCTGCTAATCCTGGTAAGCTGGTCCCGCGTCGTACTTCGCCGTCACACCATATTGCAGGTCATAGCAGGGTCGTTGGTGAGCATTGTGCTCTCGCTGTTGATTTTGAAATTACGGGGAGTATAATACTTGTCGATCGTATAAAAACAGGGCGCGATAAATCGCGCCCCTACAACACCATTTGCGCTTACTTCTGTGCACCGCTTGCGACGCTGGTGCGTTCGGGCAACTGTCCGGCGACGGCGTCGGCGCGGCGGCGGGCGCGGATGGCGGGCGCCTGAGCGCGGCGAGTCGTCGCAGCGGTCGCCCGCCTGACCACGCGGATGAAGGCCAGGAGCATGAGCCAGTTGACGGCCCCCAGCACGATCAGGAAGAGCCAGTTGGGAGAGCCGAAACTAGCCATTACCAGGTAGATCAACCCCGTAATCAGAATATTGATCAGAGTGGTGGGAATGAGGATCAACCAGGCGTACTGCATCAACTGGTCTGCGCGCAGGCGCGGCAGCGTGCTGCGTACCCAGATGAAGACGAAGCAGAGCAGGTAGACCTTGATAGTAAAGTAACCGACGGCAAGCAGGTTCCCCAGCAAGCCCCAGCCGGGATTGCCCAGGCCGGTCAAGAACGCCACACCGGGGCCAGCAAAGCCACCCAAGAAGAGGTAGGTGGCAACGGACGATACAATGGTCATGTTGCCATACTCACCCAGGTAGAACAAGGCCCAGCGTAGACCGCTATACTCGGTGAGGTACCCCGCGACCAGTTCTGACTCGGCTTCTGGCAAATCGAACGGCGGGCGGTTGGTCTCAGCGAGACCGCAGGTATAGTAGATGACGAACATCAGGGGCTGCACCAGGAAGAACCACGCCCAGGGTGTATCGCCCTGGAAGATGAAATCGAAGAATCCTATGCCCTTACCTGGATACAGGTTCGCAGTCTGGTAGGTCATCATGTCGCGAATAGAGATAGTACCAAGTCCCGAATTCGCCAGGACGCTCGTCAACATCACCACGCCAACGAGCGCCAGCACCAGCGGCAATTCGTAGGAGATCATCTGCGCCGCCGAACGCAGGCCGCCTATCAGCGCGTACTTATTATTGGAACTCCAGCCCGCCATAACCACAGCCACCACATCAATTGAACTCAACGCCACATAATACACAATACCAGTGGCAAGTGCGGTTCCCGGAAAGGTCACATAGGGCGAGAACGGCAGCACGGCAAACGCGCCAATTACCGGGGCCAGGAAGACCGATGGGGCCACTATGAATAATGCCTTATCCGTCTGACTCGCGTGGATATCCTCCTTCAGGAGCAGTTTACCCACGTCCGCGACGGTTTGCAGCAGTCCCCAGGGACCCGTATGTATCGGCCCCAGGCGGTCCTGCATCCAGGCCATCACCTTGCGCTCTGCCAGGATCAAGATCACCGCGCTGGTCAGCACAAAGCCGAAGAAGGAGAGAAATGCGACGATGAACTGCAAGAACTGCCACGAGAAGATGCCGTTGAACAGTTGGCTTCCCAGGTCGTCAGCGAAAATACTTGCGATACGCATAGAATAACTCCACTATATACAAGGGCGCGATATATCGCGCCCCTACAGGGTTTGTTTACCGGTCAACTTCTCCCAGCACGATATCGGTGCTGCCTAGAATTGCCACCACGTCACTCATTTTATGGCCCCGCAGAATTTCGGGTAGAATCGACAGGTTGACGAAGGATGGCCCGCGTATCTTCGCGCGCCAGGGATATTCGCTGCCATCGCTGATAAAGTAGATGCCTAGTTCACCCTTGCTACTCTCAATGGCAAAGTAGGTTTCGCCGCGCGGTGGGCGCAGCGCGATGGGCGTACGTGTACTGATGGCGCCACCTGGCATCTTATCAATGGCGACACGACACAGGCGGATGCTCTCCCAGATTTCCTGCATGCGCACTTTATAGCGGGCGAAGCAGTCGCCCTCCTGGCGCACCTGCACATTCACCGGAACTTCACGATAGGCCATATAGGGACGATTGACGCGCAAGTCCCAGTTGACGCCACTTGCGCGCAGCATGGGGCCGGTCAGCCCATAAGCAATGGCCTGCTGCTGATCTATATAGCCAACGCCCTGCGTACGCGCCTCAAAAATTTCGTTACCGGTCAGCAGCGTCTCCAGCTCGGCCATGTTCTTATCTAACTGGTCGAAAAACGCCTCGCATTCTTTCAGCCAGCCCTTCGGAAAATCGTGCAGCACGCCGCCAACGCGCAAGTAATTCACATTAAAGCGGCTGCCCCCCAGGGCTTCAAACAGTGAAAGGATGCCTTCGCGGTCGCGGAAGGTCCACAGCACGGGCGTAAATGCTCCCAGGTCTAGCCCATACGTGCCAACCGCCACCAGGTGACTGGCGATACGCTGCATCTCGCCAACCAGCAGGCGAATATACTGCGCGCGTCTTGGCGGTTCGAGACCCATCTCCTGCTCGACCGCGCCTACATAGGCGATTTCGTTCAGCATGGGTGACAGGTAGTCCGCGTTATCCATATAGCGGATACCGCCCATCACCGGGCGATTTTCCAGGATTTTCTCGATGCCGCGATGCAGGTAGCCGATGACCGGCGTGCAATCCACCACGGTTTCACCCTCGAGCATCAGCACCAGGCGTAAGACCCCGTGCGTGCTTGGGTGCTGTGGACCCATATTGAGCAGCATCTCCTGAGTTTTGACGCCCTCTGATCCCTCGATCGACTCAGGAAGCAATCTCGATTGATTTGTAACCATGAGTTTCCTCTTTATACTGCAATCCCGCCAGGTCTCTAAGCGGACCCGGCAGCATGATACGGCTTATTTTGTTTGCCGCAACGCCCGCAATTTACGGATGCGCACCACCACGCTGTACGTCCAGAGCAGCCCCATCAACACTGCCATGCCCGCGAAGATAAAGCGGTTGGGGTCGGTGTAGAAATACGCCAGTGTAAACGCCATACCCCAGCAGCCAAGCGCAACCATCGAGGGAAATACGAGACTTTGCGGCCCGGCCACCCTCGGCGAGACAAAGCGCCGATCCACGCCTGCTGCTCTCACCGGAGTTGGAGCGGAAGCGGGCATCGCCGCACTCCCCTGCGCGACAGCCGCATTTTGTGAAGCGCGTACGACGCGCGACTGCGCGGTCCCTATTTTTGCCGCTTTCTTACTTCTTCTCGCCTTTGGCATGCCATACATCACTTTCCTGGTTCAGATGTTCCTGGCACCGACTCACTTTGCCGCGTAGCATTCTCCTGGTTAGCTTCTTCCTGGTGACCTTCAAAAGCATGCCCAAAGGTGGGCGTACCCGGATGCAGCCTTTCTTGCTTGCCCTGTCCCAATTTCTTCTGCACCACCTGTTCCACACCCTTCTGCTGGTACTGTCCCGCGACGGCCATGTTCGGATCAACCTGCGTCGTCGCGCGCGGCTTGACTGTCATGGGAACCTGGTGAAAGCTTTTTAGCAGCGGATAGCCTTCAAAGTCATCATCCAGCAGCATACGCCGCAGGTCAGGATGGCCCGTGAATTTAATTCCATACATATCGTAGGTTTCGCGCTCCAACCAGTTAGCAGTTGGCCAGACCGAAACTACGCTGTCCACCTCCGGTTTTTCATGATCGAGGCGCACCTTGATCTGGAGCAACTGTCCGCGCGCGATCGATCGCAGGTGATACACCGTTTCGAGATGATCGAGCATATCCACACCGGATATGCTTACCAACAGATCAAAGCCCAGCTGGTCGCGCAAAAAGCGAGACACCGCTACCAGGTTGGTGCGATCAACTTCGATGCCCAGGTATTCGCCTTTCATCGTTTGCAACGCCAGTTCTTTCCCGGTGATCTGCGCTATCGGCGCCAGGTCACGCGCCAGTGCTGCATTTTGATCGCGATAGCCCCTATTTGAAGTAGGTAAACTCTTAGAACGCGGTACTATATCCATCGAATTACTCCCTTGCGCCAGGCATAGGCAAGACCGAGCGCGAGTACGATGATAAAGATAAGAATCTCAAAGAAGCCAAAGAAGCTTAATTGCTTGAAAATCACTGCCCAGGAGATGATAAAGACAATGTCTACATCGAAGGCCACAAAGAGCAAGGCAAAGATGTAGAAACCCAACGGGTACTGTACCCAGGCGGAGCCAATCGGAGTTTCGCCAGACTCATAGGTCTGGAGCTTTTCTTTGGTTCTGTTGTGTGGTGCAAGCAGGTTTGCCAGGGTCATCGCGACGAAGACAAATATAAAACCGGCAGCAATCAGGATACCGGCATATAAATAAGTAAGACTAGCTGTTGACACGCGCCTTCCTCCAAAATCTGCCCGTATTTGCGCTAAAAACGACGCGCACAGGCAAGAATCCTGTTTTGATTATAGCACAGGGAAGGATTCTGCGACAATTTAAGGGCGCATCGGTTGATCACATGGGTGGTAATTCCGGCACAGTAACGCTTTCGGGCTTGGCAAGCAACTGAATGCCCGTCATGCCGGTGTGACCAGAGGCTTCCGTGATCGAGACCACTATCACACTCACATTATCTTCACCGCCACCTTTGAGCGCGGCATCGATCAGGTCTTTGCCGGTCTGGGTCGGGTCCGGCGCGGGCGAGCTGATCACGCGTTGGATCTCGGGGTCGCGCACCATATCCCATAGCCCATCTGAGCACAGCAACAATTTATCGCCGACCTGCAGCGGAACCTTGAACGAATCCACCTCCACCACCTGCTTTTCCCCCAGGCTGCGATAAATCTGGTTACGTTTGGGGTGCGTATAGACGTCATCCGGCTTGATTATCCCGGCATCTACCAGGCTCGCCACCACCGAGTGATCGTGGGTGATCTTGGTCAGGCCTTGCGGTTCGCGATACAGGTACGTGCGGCTATCGCCCACATTGGCGACATAGGCGGTCGTGCCAATCACCAGTGCAGCGGTCATGGTCGTTCCCATATCGGCCCGTTCTTCCATATTGCGCTGGTGCACGGCCTGATTCGCGTGCTGTACCCCCTCCTCCAGCAGTTTTAAGTACGCGTCGTCATCGGTCACGGTCATGGTTGAGATTCTGGGCAACATGAAATCAATCATGTTTTGGATCGCCAGGCGACTGGCATCCTGCCCATTGGCATGACCCCCCATGCCATCGGCGACCACAAACAGTCCAAATTGCTGTGGCTGTGAATTATGCGTTCTCGCCCCCTGTATGGCGAAGAGGCTATCCTCATTTGGCTTGTGCTTGCGCTTAATGCCGGGATCCGATTCGTACCCAACCGCTAAACTCAGATTGCGGCCCTGCAGTTGCTGCACATTATAGGGCAGAGTTCTCTCTGATTCCTGCGCGCCATTCCTTGGCGACATCTCTACAGTTGGATACTCGCTAATGGATTGGGCAGAAAGTGGCGGTGGTGCGGCATACGCTCCTTGTGGCTGAGGCTGAGCTTGTGGAGAAGCAACCGGCGGCACAGCATACGCTCCTTGCGGCTGAGACTGAACTTGCGGCGCAGCTGGCGGAGGTGTAGCAGAGCGGTGCAAGCCAGAGGCGGAAGGTGACAGCAGATAGCGGCAATTGGGACAATAGGTATCCGTTTCTTCTATAGCTTCATGACAATTGGGGCAGCGCAATTCAGACACGGGGGACCCCAATGGTGCAGTCGTACCCGCGCCCGCTGGCTGAGCATACTGGCGCTGCGACCCCATTTCGGTGATACGCCTGGCTTCTCGTTCAGCAATCCGATGCGCCTCGACCTCCTCCGCCTTAAACCGTTCCATTTCGTGCCTGTCCCGCTTCCGCACCGCGCGCCTGCGTCCGAAGACCAGGCTCACCAGCACGAAGAGGAGCACCAGCACCAGCACTCCGGCGATCAACCCCACAATCAACACCCACGACATGGGTATGCCCAAAAAGCTCGACGATCCCTGCCCACTGCCAGGGGTAGGAGAGACTGTAGGTGTACCCTTGTTCCCGCTGGATATTTTGGCCGTCGCCAACTGCGCAAAGACTGTG
>WNGJ01008742.1_pt1 | contig 10780 bp, 3 predicted proteins | sample 5400611 | NCBI WGS metagenome assembly WNGJ01 (sample SAMN13153375, study PRJNA577476) | soil metagenome | isolation source: 40 cm soil or saprolite under Garry oak tree replicate 1 | place: USA:California | collected 2016-06-15
GTGTAACGGACCTGTCCCTCTATTTGCTATATGTCTATTACTTTACTTTGCTGCTACGTTTACATTTGTTTGGCATCACCTTGTGATGTCTGTATATAGTTCCCAAACTCTGTCCTTATTAGGACAGAGTTCATTTGTACACACTAAAGCTAGAATACCGAAATCGGTCATCTTTAGTTTGGTGTGATATAAGTGGATTCAACCGTAAGGGTCCAAAAACCCTTACACTTTTTTAAAGAAGCCGAAAGGTTTCTAGCGTTTACCAGCGTTCACCAGCGTTCACCAGCGTTCACCAGCGTTTTACCAACCACCTTCAAAAGAACCTGCCGTACTCAAATGAGTCCGTCAAGCTCACCTTCGAGGCCTCGTAGGCCTCTCTCCGAATACCCGTCGGCCTTCGACTCAATGTCGAAAGCCTTCCCACGAGGACAACGTCTGGACCCCTTCGACGTGTCACCGAAAAGGACTACCGACGACGCGTCGCGTCGTACGTCCAGCACCTCAACGGCTGCCACAGTAGCTCCAGCATTGCCGAGCACGACTGATCCAGAGGTATCCACGTATAGCGTGGACAACACGCCAACAAGGCCAACTACGACTAAAACCGTAGCTGAGGAAGAACCACCGCCAGAAGAAGAGGCAGGATCCACTGGATCCGCTAGCTCGTTTACGTTCGACGAGTCCGCTCACGTCTTCGATGCTGTATGGAAGAAGTTTGACATCGTCAAACCGAGTAGAAAGGAGAAGATATCGGCTAGCACGAGACGGAGCGTTAAGAGGACGTTGAACACGTATGGGTACGATGGAGTAACCAATGCCGACTACAACAAGATGCTCTCAACGAGAGCAGTAGAAGTAGCGACGAAATATATGGCAAAGGTCGAAAGCCGAAGCTCGAAAGCTTCGACCGCCTCCGCTATAACCCACTCTGACCTCTTAGAGGAACGACCCGTTCCTCTTAATAAGGAAGCAGACCCTGCTTCCTCATCAAACGTTCACAGCTTCGTAATAATCCCCGAAGGAGAGAAAGAACGAGCCTATAGTGGCTCGACCTCGCCTCAACGAACGATGAGGCCATTCCAACGTCCTTATCCCAAGGACATTGCTGAAAGGGTGAGCTTACAGAGGCAGCGTAACGAGGACCTATCGAAGGACGGAAGATCGGATATACCCGATCAAGAGATAGTCTTCGATGGAGCCTACCCATTCGATGTAAGGGTAGACAAAGGCAAGCAGAAAGAAGTCAAGAAAGAGGAGGATGACAACAGAGCATCCGACCTTCGAACTCATACGGGTTCGATAGGAGGAATAGAGACAAGAGGAAAGGCACCCATGTCTCAACCTTTCTTGACAGGAATATACGCAGCAACGTCGGACCCGTTGATGGGTAGAGCAGAGATAAGGCGTGAAAACCTTCACACAAACGAAGGCCAAAGGAAACTACGGGCCGAACAGGAGCCCGTCTTAGGCAACTACGATCGTGACAGATCACGATCGAGGGAACGAGCTAGCTCGTTCCACGTCCCGAGACCACCTAGCCCGACACGGCCCCTCATCGCATATGAGTCGATGTACGCCAAACAGCAGACTGCACGACAAGGGGATGCACCCCAACAAAGGGCCGCATCCGTTTTCCCACTACGGACCCCATATGCGGGAACACAACTGCGACAAGAAAGGACGGTACGGGGATATTCTATGCCCCCTACCGCACCCCCACCAACCGTATCGCAAGGCATACTTGCGACGGAACGACATCATCGTGATACGATGATCGACAGACTGAGAGGCATCATACAAGATGCCTTGGGAACAGCTTTGACATACCCGGAAGGGTATAAACCTTACTTGAAGAACGACAACGTAAAGAAGTACTCTGGTTCGCCAAAATACAACGAACTAGAAGAATGGTTGGTAATGTTAGTGCATAAATATGCACTACAGAGACTGGGAGGAGACAGCGCGAACACGGATCGTGTTCGCCTGCTCATGCTGATCGAATACCTGGAAGGGACGGCCTTGACATGGTTTAACAACCATGTCCTTAATACCAAACGTACAGTGGTATACTGGACGTTCACCGACGTGATTGAACACTTGTATAAGAGGTTCGTACTGCCATCAACGATGCATGATGCCAGAGAAAGCTTCCGCAATGTGAAGTACTCCGCCCAAAACGGAGTACAAGGATTTTATGACGAGCTGGTGGAACACGCGTCGAACATGGCAGTGTACCCAGATCGACATACGTTGCTGGAGGAATTCCTCAAGGGAATTCCCCATGAAATGAGAACTCGTTGTTTTAAGGAGTTCGCGCTGAACCCGGAGAGCAACGATGTGGACGATTTCGTCTCAACTGCGTTACGTATTGAGCACGGAAACAAGGTAGACGCGTATTATAATTCTATAACACGCGCACGACCTTCCGTAAGCTCAGGTGGGACCAAACCAAAAATTGGTCCCCCCAAGCATACCGCAGCCAGGGTCGACAGTCGTTTCAAGCCGCGTTTCGATAGCTCGAAACGCCCCACTAACTTCAAGAAGTACTCCGGGCCCAACGCTAACAAGCCACCGGGCAAGTTCGTAACTCCGAGTGCTCCTAAACCGGCACAGGCCGTACCGTATAAACGGTACGAAACGTCAAAACCTGCGAAAGGTTCCAACAACTGCTATAAATGCGGTGAAGAAGGACATTTCGCATATGAATGCAAAAAGGAGGAGAAAAAGAAAGCCTTCCACCGGGCTGCGCACACAGTGGCAGACCATATGGAGGAAGGTGATGCAGACGACGAAGAAGACTCTGCCCGTGATGATCCACATCACGAGCCGGAGACGGAGAACGAAGATGTTGGGGAAGCCGAACCTCACGACATAGAGGTTCCAGCTGGCGAAGAGTACGAAGGTCATAGTCACGCAGACTATGACTCGGATTTCATCTACGGTATGGACGTAATACCGGCTGATACTCGAGAGAACGCTTCCACACGTGGAAGCTACCCACCAACTGTCCAAACAACTCTACGGATTGCAGCCGTAGAGGAAAAACCGATAACAACGGTTATCCCGTCTAGGATAACTGCCAAAAACGAGGACAACTTGAAGAAGAAATACAAGGTCCAATACTCAGAACGGAAGAGGATGCGCCCAACAGTGCATCCTCACGATAAAGAATGCTTAGCGACCTGGGTAAAGGTCGGCAGCTTAGAAGCATGGACCTTGTGGGACTCGGGGAGTACCACGACGGGAATAACTCCTGCGTTCGCAGAACACGCCGGGATAAGGATGGATACGCTGGAAGACCCACACGTCCTCCAGCTCGGGACAGTAGGAAGTCGATCTTCCATTAAATATGGAGCCGACGTAAATATACAAGTAGCAAAGGTCAATACCATATCCTACGTGGATATGGCTAATTTTGACCGTTACGATATGATTATCGGAACGCCTTGGATGAAGAAACACAAAGTCATACTGGACTTTGCGGGAAATAAAGTGATCGTCGATGGCACGCCGATCAACGCGATAAAGGCCAGAGAAAAGGACCTTGATCCAAGGCTCCGTCGTCATAGAACGACGGACAAGAAGAAAGACGAATGACTAAATTCGTCGACTCTCGTCAAGAACACTGCAGCAGCAACGGTGGCCACTTCGCCCTACGCAGCTAGCGTAGAGGAAGTGGAAGACGAAGAGGATATGGCTGCAAGGGCAAAGCCCAAGCTCGATCGAGATACCGATCGTTATCTGGTGATGAGTGAGAGTGCCTATAGAGAGCACTCTGAAAAGGGGGGGAATGTGCCGCAAAACGAACGAAAATCCGCAAAACGTGTGGATTCTCAGGAGAAAAAGACGAAAAAAGAAGGTCGAACAAAGAAAATGTTCGACAAGCCAGCCCTCTCGCCAAAGCCTGAGTGGATCAGGGATCCGCGTCTGCCTAACGAGTTGAACGAAATGACGTCCGCGATGTGGACTCATAAAACAGAACGGAACTACGGAATGCATGCTTCACAATATGAAGCGTATCGAGAAGCAAGCCCTGACGAGGAATCAGGACCATACGAGTTCTCGGCGTATCTACGAGAAGAGATACGTAGAAGACCAAGGACAGACACGAAAAAGATCCGTCTACCAACGGTAGACGAATCCCTATTCGCAATTAGAGCGCTCGCCGAGCGCTACGACACTACAAAGAAGCCTAGCATACCCACGCTAGGTAAGGATAATGAAAAACCCCGAAAACAGACAGAAGAGCGCATTGCCAACCTGAGACAAGGTTGGTACGACAGATATCAGGACCTGCTACATGGAACGAAGGAGGAACTTCCCCCGTTGAGGGAAGTTAACCATGAGATAAACCTCATAGACCTGGACGCAAAGTACACGTACCATCTTCCGAGATGTCCTACGGCATTTCGTGACCAATTCTACACGAAATTGAACAGATACGTGGCTGCCAAATGGTGGGAACCGAAGACTACCGCACAGGCAGCACCGCTCCTATGCGTTGCCAAGAAGGATGGCAAACTACGCACCGTCGTAGATGCTAGACAACGCAACGACAACACTGTTAAGGACGTAACGCCCTTACCAGACCAAGAAATCATCCGAGAAGATGTGGCAAGAGCGTCCATCAGATCCAAGATGGATCTTTCGGACGCTTACGAACAAGTACGAGTACGACCAGAAGACGTGTGGAAAACATCGTTTGCCACAATAGCCGGAACCTACGTTAGCAACGTAGTCCAACAGGGAGACTGCAACGCTCCCGCAACCTTTCAAAGACTGATGACTGCCATCTTTCGAGATGTCATTGGGAAATTCGTACACGTCTACCTAGACGATATCTTCATTTTCTCGGACTCAGTCGAAGATCACGAAGACCACCTAAAGGTGGTATTCGAACGTCTCAAGAACAGTGAGCTGTTCTTGAAATGGAGTAAATGCAACCTTTACGCCAAGGAACTTGAATGCCTTGGCCATATAATCGACGATAGAGGAATCCACCCCGATACCGATAAGCTCCAACGCATACGCGATTGGAGAACACCCAGAAACTACAACGACATCCAACGATTCGTTGGACTCGTTAACTACGTTTCCAACTTCCTACCAGACATTACCACCTACACCGCCCCGTTGCAGTGCATGGTCAAGAACGGAGCACCGTTCTTCTGGAGGCCGATTCACCAACGGTGCTTTGACATGATCAAACGCATTTGTTGTAAGACGCCAATTATACGTCCGATAACGTATCAAACGGATGAGCCCGTTTGGCTCATTTGCGATGCATCGAAGACCGGAGTAGGAGCGATGTATGGACAAGGAAAGACTTGGCAAACCTGCAGACCCGCTGGTTTCATGTCCAAAAAGTTCTCTTACGCGCAGCAGCACTACGCTGTGCACGAGTTAGAAACGTTGGCCATTCTGGAAGCCCTCCACAAGTGGGAGGACAAGCTCATCGGTCAAAAGATCCATGTAATCACGGATCATAAGGCCCTGGAATTCTTCAAAACACAATCGACGTTGTCGAACCGACAACGACGATGGATCGAATATATGTCCAAGTTCAACTTCGATATCACGTATATCAAAGGAGAATATAACAAGGTCGCAGACTGTCTTTCTCGTTACTACGAGAACGACACGGTAAATGATATTCATGAATTTCATGAATACGTCCACGCAGATAGGCTCATCGACCCAGACGGAGAGGACCTTCCGATGGAGAGAGTCCAAGAAATCAAAGAACGTCGAGTCGAGATAAACGCGATGCGCGCGTTAGAAACTCGCCACGCGGGTAAGCTTCGGGAAGCTTACGATCACCGCAAAGAAGAGGCCGATCTGCTCATGGAAGCTGATAAGGCACAAAACAAACGAGCTAAGAGCAAAAACGTTGTGGACCCTACGTCGGAAAAGAAACTGGAAGACATTATAGGCCTTCCTCCAAACAAATCCACTGTTCCCTTGTTAGGGAATAGCCCAGATGCGGATGAACGTATCATCCGAGAAATAAAGAGATCCTACGAACAGGATCCCCTCACAAAAATGGTTCTAACCAACCCGGAGAACCATAAACAATCCTTCCAGCTGAAGGACGGCCTCCTTTGGACGAAAAATATCAAAGGGGAGTACACTATATGTGTACCCCGAGATAAAAAACTGCTAACGAAGATCTTGACCCAAGCTCATGAGATCGTTGGCCACTACGGCGACCAACGTACTTGCGAGTACGTCAGACGATGGTACTGGTGGCCACAGATGTCTAAGATGACATACACATTCTGCAAGACGTGCGAGCCTTGCCAAAAATCAAAGCCGTCTAACCAGAAACCCGCAGGGAAGCTGCACCAGCTTCCCATCCCTACGAAGCCTTGGGATTCCGTTGGAATGGATTTCGTAGGCCCGTTCCCAGAGGTGAACGGCTTCAACTACCTATGGGTAGTTATATGCCGGCTTACCAGCATGGTACACCTCATACCTACTACAACTCAAGTAACCGCGACGGAACTGTCATGGAAGTACCTCAGAGAAGTGGTACGGTTACACGGTTTACCAGGATCGATCGTTAGCGATCGAGACACCAAATTCACGTCGCGTTGGTGGCAAGAGTTGCACCGCATACTAGGAGCAAAGCTCCTAATGTCCACCTCATACCATCCGCAGACGGACGGCCAGTCCGAAAGAGCCATAAGGAATGTTACACAAATCCTGAGATCGGTAGTAAAGCCCGATCAGAAGGACTGGATCACGAAGGTCGACATGGTTGAGTTTGCGATCAACTCTAGCGTATCCGATACTACCGGATACGCCCCATTCGAACTGAATGGAGGGTATATGCCCTCCATGATAAAGGAGATAAGAAACGACGAGACGTTCGCTCAAGGAGTGAAAGCCTTCGCGTTAACGGCTCTGCATAACATCGCAGACGCCCACGACGCAATAATCGAAGCAAGGGTTTTCCAAGCGGAAAACGCTAATAAGAGGAGAAGAAACGATCCGATGATCACCAAGGGTAGCTTGGTGTACCTATCGACAGCCAACCTTAACCTGCCCAAGAGCCGGGTTAGGAAGCTGTGCCCCAAGTTCATTGGACCGTACAAGGTCGTGGAAGCAAGACCAGAAACTTCCAACTATACGTTGGAACTGCCAGAAGCCCTGAGGTACCGAAGGATACCAACCTTCCACGTATCACAACTCCGCCCACATAACGCATCTGACGATGCGTTGTTTCCCAACAGACACCAGCCGGAACCATACGACTTCGGCGTCCCAGAGAACCACGAATGGTTCGTAGACGAAATAATAGGACACCGATGGGTGACAACGAAGCAAGTCGAATACCAGGTGAGGTGGAGCCTAGGGGACACGACCTGGGAGAAGCACGCCAACTGTAACCAGTTGGCGGCGCTGGACCGATACCTAGAGGTACAAGGAGTGAAGTCGTGGGATCAACTACCACGACTTGGCCGAAAATAGAATGCTCCACTGATTGGAGCGCGCTAATCAAATATAGAAAACAATAAAAACGGCTTCTTCCGATAATCGGAAGAAGCCGAACCGCAATCGATACGGTAATCGGATCCTATAACAAAAAACTCCCATTCTCTTCCTTCTCCCACCACGCTCGTACTATGTCCTACCAAAGCTCCCGCGACTCCCAACGACCGACTGGTCGTAGGGAAAGCCAGAACGCATTTGCGGCGTTGGCCGCCGACCGAGACACCGACTTCGTCATGGATGAAGTCGAAAGGGGGGGAGAACGGGAACCTGGCCAAATTCCCACAGGCCAACACCCTTTGCCGAGCAACAGAGAGTCGAACTGGCATCGCACCGGAGGCTGGGGATCGGGAGAAACAGGTACCACTGGTACCTGGGGAGGAGAAGTTCGAAACGAGCAACACACAAGTGTTGCTAGGCAGTCGCGCCCACTGCCACCTCAAGGGCGTGCATTCTCAACGGCAGCACCGCAAAACATACGACGGGAGCCGCCACCGGCATCCACAGCAACCGATCGAGACCGACAGCCAGTCCAATGGACTGGTAACGTTTTCCAGAACACCTTAGGAGGGTTAACTCCACAAGAGATTAGAGAAGGCCGAGGACGACATCGTCCTCCGCCACGACCAGTCTCCCCAGTAGACGACGACCGTAGCCGTCGTCGTCACCGTCAACCCTCCCCCGACCCGAACGGGCTCGTAGCACGCTTACGTGCTGCGGGCATCGACACCCAATACGAACGTGATGACGATATTCCCCGAGGGGCTAGATTCGTCATGGAAGACATGCTCTTCCATCTACAGCAAAAGGCAGCTGAGGTGATCCACCTTCAGAAGAAGGTAGACCACCTCCAAGAAGACTCAAGGGTACGCAAACGTGTTGACTCGGACGAACACGATCTCCGTCCAACCAAACGAAGGGAACATAGTGTCCCTTCGGCCGACAGCTCAAGGGGTGACTCGATGAGTCGCCCACCGCCACCTGCAAACATTCGCGCACAACCGCCAGTAGAAGCTAGGGAACGACCAGCTGTCCCACCGACAGCTGGGACACCCCTGGCCCCTACGGCCACCTCTTTCGAGCCAGCCTTGTCAGCCCAGGCCACGGACGTCGTCATGCGTGACGATCGACCACGGCCACCATCGCCACCGCCGAGACGAGCTCGTGAAGCTCGTCATCCAAAGCCACCTAAACCGGCTACGTTTATCAACAATAGGGAATACGAGTTGGGAGTGAAGGTCACCCCACCAGGTAGCCTGACCAACCCCACCGTTACCCCTGATCCTTTTCAACCCGCGCCTGCTGTCATCGAAAATGACGATGACCCCTACGACTTCGACGTCTCGGACCACTCGTCTGCTGACGAGATACCGCCACCAAAAAAGGCATACTCACATGGGAACACCGGACGAGTGCCGGACTTCTGGGGTGTCGTGTACATTCACGACATCACCGGTTGGGAAAGGGACAACTCCTTCCGAGGGATGTTGTCCCCCAACGTTTACCACTCTCCTCGCAGCAACATGGTCTTTACGGGACAGTCCGCAATCAACGCCTACGATCACGAACGTAGGCGCGACACAACTTACTACGTATCCCAAGAATCAAGGATACATATCTACAATGTCACAGAGCGAGGGATTCCTCGTCGACCCAGCGAGGTCGACAAGCTAATCTCCATTGTGAATGGCGAAAGTCGATATAGTCTTCGTGAACGCGCTGAAGCGTTCATGCTACTACGCGAACTTCATAGGATTGCTTCACGAGTGATCCCCGCATATCGGGATAGTTCTATGAACTATATTCTTACTGGCGCACGGTTCAATCCCAATCGTACGGGATTGCCACGCAACTCAATCAACCCCTCACCTCTCGTCGAAGAGAGATACATTCCTCGTCCCGTTCCTCCCACAGCACTGGCTAGCTCTATGGTCATTGATGACGCAGCGTTCTCCGCGCTACTTCATAATCACCCTGGGAGTCTCAACTCCACTGTTGGGGTCGCCTTTGACTACGCCATGCGCGTAGAGAGACGATCCGTTTTTGGATACTCCTTGAGCCGGTTAATTTCACCCGCTGCCTCTGCTCCCGCTTTCCGAAGGCAATTTGCCTTCCTCGTTAGTCTACCCCGTCGTTACCGTGAAGCAATCGTTGAATACGATCGCTCCCACCCTCATTCACCTTTTTCACCCCAAGTGGGGCCAGATTTTATCATCCACCGTGCACGCATCCCCTCGATGCATGCAGCCAACGTATCCCTGCAGGACGTCATAAACGTCCTGCTTGACAACCGCATCCCACCGTCTTGGATAGACCATGCCTATCCTTACGGATTTATCTTTATGGACGCCCATCACACTGGCTCCCCAGCCCATCGTGAAATGATCGATCCTATCGATCACGAACGGCTGGAGCGGGTTCGGGCCTATGGATTGCCCCCAACCATCCCGTCTTGGGATGGTTGGCGTACCCCATCATCTACGGACATCCTCCGTGTCCATTTGTTTAGGGCCACCGAGGATTCTAACCGTAGTAGGGGACGGAATCATAGTGAAAGGGATGACCACTCCGGGCAGAGAGCCATAGCTAACAACGTCCGTTGGCTCTTGGTCGGAACCGATGGTGTTAACGAACACCTTGCGAATCGCCCGCCTTCGGATGCTGCATCTTACGCAGCATCCCATCCTATTACGCTTCCCGACTACCCTGAGTTAGCTCAGCTCGGACAGTCAGCAACATCTAGTGCGGCAGCCTTAGTGACGAGCCACACCTCCTCTACCAACGTGGATTTGGTGCCCTCAACGTCGTCGTCGGGACTCGAATCTACCAACGTGGAACCTGTCCCCTCGTCGGCCGCTTCGGATAGGATTGACTCGCCTATCGAGTCAATCCCCGCATCTACCATGGCCATGCCCACTAACGTGGACATGGCCGCGTCATCGCTGTCCGAGTCGGCTGAGTCCTCAGAGGTCATCGAAACGGGGTCGAAACCGACCCCCTAATCATCAAGCATCCTTGCGGCTCTCCGCGTCGTGGCATTCCGCCGCCTTTCTCTCTTTCATATACTCCGACTTTGAACACTCCTTCTATTTCTCTTCTACTCGTGCTACATATTTGAGAGATCGTGCAACGATCTGAAAAGGGGGTGTGTAACGGACCTGTCCCTCTATTTGCTATATGTCTATTACTTTACTTTGCTGCTACGTTTACATTTGTTTGGCATCACCTTGTGATGTCTGTATATAGTTCCCAAACTCTGTCCTTATTAGGACAGAGTTCATTTGTA
>WNGJ01008744.1_pt1 | contig 10780 bp, 7 predicted proteins | sample 5400611 | NCBI WGS metagenome assembly WNGJ01 (sample SAMN13153375, study PRJNA577476) | soil metagenome | isolation source: 40 cm soil or saprolite under Garry oak tree replicate 1 | place: USA:California | collected 2016-06-15
GAACCGCTGCTCGACGCGCCGCCGCCGGTACACGCCTACGCGCCCGGCAGCTGGGGCCCCAAGGCGGCTGACAGGTTGCTCGCCGGACAAGGCCACTGGCACCACCCCTGGATCCAGGCATGACGGCCGTCGAGCCCACAACCGCGGGCAAGCCGCAGAGCGCCGCTGCCCCTTCGCCATTCCCACCGATCGCGGAGTACGCGTTTCTTTCCAACTGCCATACCGGCGCGCTTGTCGCCCCCGACGGCGCGATCGACTGGCTCTGCGTGCCGCGCTTCGACTCGCCCAGCGTTTTCGGCAGCCTGCTCGACCGTGAGGCGGGCTTCTTCCGCTTCGCGCCGTTCGGAATCAATCATCCGACCGCCGTTGTCTACCAGCCCGGCACGAACGTGCTCGAGACGACATGGAAGACGCCCAACGGCTGGCTCATCGTCCGCGACGCGCTGACGATGAGCCCCCGCGAACACGAAGACACCATCACCCCGCACACCAGACCGCCTGCCGATGACGACGCCGACCACATGCTGATCCGAACCGTCGAGTGCCTCGAAGGGCAGGTCGAGGTCGAGCTGGTCTGCGAGCCAGCCTTCGACTACGGCCGAGAGCCTGCCGAGTGGGCGCTCGTCGACGAGGACAACCACACCGCCGATGCGACGGGTGCCGGTGCGACACTCCGCCTGCAGACCGATCTGGCGCTCGGGATCGAGGAAAATCGGATTCGGGCGCGCCACGTGCTCAAGGCCGGCGACAAGGCCTACTGCTCCCTCTCGTGGGACGACGGTCTCGTGTCTCCGCAGGACGTCGAAGAAGCCGACTCGCGGATCGCCGCGACGACGCGGTTCTGGCGCGCCTGGCTCGGCCGCGCCAGGATCCCGGACCACCGGTTTCGCGACTCGGTCCAGCGCTCGGCGCTCACGATCAAGGGACTCACCTACATGCCGACGGGCGCGACGGTGGCGGCACTCACAACCTCGCTGCCCGAGACGCCGGGCGGCGAGCGGAACTGGGATTACCGCTATACGTGGATCCGCGACACGACCTTCACGCTGCAGGCCCTCCACATGCTCAACCTGGACTGGGAGGCCGACGAGTTCATGCAGTTCGTCGCCGATGTCGAGGCGACCGAGGACGGCTCTCTCCAGATCATGTATGGGATCGACGGCCGCCGCGACCTGACGGAATCCACGCGCGACGAGATGACCGGCTACGCAGGGGCCAGCCCGGTTCGGGTCGGCAACGGGGCCTTCGACCAGAAGCAAAACGATGTCTTCGGCGCCGCGCTCGACTCGATCCTGCTGCACACGCGTCGCAGCGCGCGGCTGCCTCGCCGGCTCTGGCCGATCGTGCAGACCCAAGCGGAGTGCGCCACAAAGGTCTGGGGCGAGGCCGACCAGGGGATCTGGGAGGCGCGCGGGAAGCCGCAGCACTACGTCTCCTCGAAGCTGATGTGCTGGGTCGCGCTCGATCGCGCGGCGAAGCTGGCGGAGATCCGGGGCGACGGGGAGGCGCAGGAGAAGTGGGCCGCGGTCGCCGACGAGATTCGCGAGGACATCCTCGCGAACGGCGTCGACGACCGCGGCGTCCTGGTCCAGCACTACGGGAGCGACGCGCTGGACGCCTCCACCTTGCTGGCCGCGATCTTCGGCTTCCTACCCGGTGACGACGACCGTCTGAAGGGGAGCGTTCTGGCGATCGCGAACGAACTGACCGAGGATGGGTTCGTCCTGCGCTACAAAACCGACGAGACCGACGACGGGCTCTCCGGCAAGGAGGGCACGTTCCTGATCTGCTCGTTCTGGCTCGTTTCCGCGCTCGCGATCATCGGCGAACTGCAGATGGCGCGCGATCTGATGGAGCGGCTGCTCCGAGTCGCGTCACCGCTCGGCCTCTACGCCGAGGAGTTCGACGCCGAGACCGGCCGTCACCTGGGCAACTTCCCGCAGGCGTTCTCGCACCTGGCGCTGATGGAGGCCGCCGGCCGGATCATGCTGCCCGAGCTGACCGCGGAGCTCAGTTGAGCTCGTATGACGTCATCATCGTCGGCACCGGCGCGGGCGGCGGTACTCTCGCGCGGCACCTGGCGCCTTCGGGCAAGCGGATCCTGCTGCTGGAGCGCGGCGACTGGCTGCCGCGCGAGCCGCAAAACTGGCTCGCGCAGGACGTCTTCGTCGACAACCGCTACGTGTCCGAAGACACCTGGTACGACCCGCAAGGGAAGGCCTTCCAGCCGCAGATCCACTACTTCGTCGGCGGTGCCACGAAGCTCTACGGCGCGGCGCTCTACCGTCTTCGGGAAGAGGACTTCGGCGAGCTGAATCACCACGACGGCGTCTCACCGGCCTGGCCGATCTCCTATGAGGAGATCGAGCCCTATTACTCGAAGGCCGAGCAGCTATACGAGGTGCACGGCGAGCACGGCCGTGATCCCACCGAGCCGTACACAAGCGCGCCATACCCATTTCCTGCCGTCTCGCACGAGCCGCGGATCCAGCAGCTCGCGGACGATCTCGAGGCGGCGGGCTACCAGCCGTTCCACGCTCCTTGTGGTATCCGGCTGAACGAGCAGAACATGCCCTACAGCGCCTGCGTCCGCTGTCAGAACTGCGACGGATTCCCCTGCGCCGTCCACGGCAAATCCGACGCCGACGTGCTCGGCGTTCGGCCGGCGCTCGAGCATCCGAACGTCACGCTGCTCACAAACGCCCAGGTGTTGAAGCTCGAGACGAACGACACCGGGACGGCGGTCTCGAAGGTCGTCGCCGAGCGGAACGGCGTGGTCGAGCAGTACGCCGGTGACCTGGTCGTTGTTGCCTGCGGGGCCGCGAACACGGCGAAGCTCCTTCTCGTTTCGGCGACCGACGAACACCCGACGGGCCTCGCGAACGGCTCGGACCAGGTCGGCCGCAACTACATGTTCCACAACAGCTCCGCAGTGCTCGCGCTGTCCAAAGACGAGAACCCGACCATTTTCCAGAAGACGCTGGGATTGAACGACTTCTACTTCGCGGGCAACGGGCACGACTACCCACTCGGGAACATCCAGATGGTCGGCAAGTCACAGGAGCCGATGTTCCGGGGCGAGAAGCCGGGCGAAACGAAGCTGGCGCCGCACTGGTCGCTGGAGCGGATCGCAAAGCACGCGGTCGACTTCTGGCTCTCGACCGAGGATCTGCCGAGGGCGGAAAACCGGGTTTCCGTCGACCGCGACGGCAGGCTGACCCTCGCCTACACGGCGACGAACGAGACGCCGAAGCAGGAGCTCTACAAGCAGCTCCACTCCATGCTCGCGAAGCTCCACATGGAGCCCGGCCACCTCTTCCACCGCTTTGCCTACATGAAGAACGACATTCCCGTGGCAGGCGTCGCCCACCAGGCCGGCACCTGCCGGATGGGCGCCGATCCCGAGACGTCCGTAGTGAACGCCGACTGCCGCGCGCACGAGCTCGACAACCTCTACGTCGTCGACACCAGCGTCTTCCCGAGCATTGGAGCGGTGAACCCGGCCCTGACCGCGATGGCGAACTCACTGCGGGTGGGAGACCACTTGCTCGAGCGGCTCGGCGCAAGCGGCCGCATGACAGCAGCGGCTTGACGTGGCCGGCGACGGGCGGCGATCGCGCTTCAGCGCCGCCGGGCGGCTCGCCTTCTTTCCTGCGCGTGCGGCGGCGCGAGCCTCGCGCGCCCCGCTCGAGGCGGCCGCAGAGGATCACCTGATCCCGGAGCTCTCGCGGCTCACCGACCGCGCGCTCGCCGGGCCGCTGCCCGAGGAGCTTGCCCAGTCGGTGATCGAGCACCATGTGCTCGAGCGCATCGTCGGCGAGCTCGCCGCGAGCGGAGAGCTGGAACGGCTTGTCGGAAACGCTCTTGACAGCCCTCGGACGAAGGAGCTGACCGACCGGATCGTCCGCAGCGACGAGTTCCGCAGCGCGATCCGCCAGATCGTGGGGAGTCCGGAACTACGGGCGGCCTTGACGGAACAGACCGCCGGGATCTTTGACGAGTTAATCGCCGAGCTCCGCCGGGGGGCAGTCCGCATGGACGATGGGGTCGAGCACGCGATCCGGCGGCCCCCTCCGGCCGCGGGCAACGTCTATGCCGGCGTCGTCAGCCGCTCGGTCGCCTTTGCCGTCGACCTGTTTCTGATCGTCGCCATCTTCACCGTCCTCTCCGGCTTCGGAGCCCTGATCACCTCGCTGGTCGGAACGCTGCGGCCGACCTGGCTCGTCGACGTCCTCTTGGGCGCCGGTGGGGCCACCGTCGCGTTTGGCTACCTGGTCTTGTTCTGGAGCGGCGCCGGCCGCACCCCGGGGATGTCCCTGCTCCGGGTTCGCGTACGAGGTCCCAACGGCGGGCCGCCGTCGGTCGCCCGCGCGGTCGTGCGTACGTTCGGGACCTGGCTCGCGATCATTCCCCTCTTTGCCGGCTATCTGCCGGTGCTCTTCGACGGGCGAAGGCGCGGCCTGCCCGACTACCTGGCCGGGACCGAGGTCGTCTACGACAACCGGGCGCCTAAGAACATCGCTTCGAAAGAACAGACCGGCATCGACTTTGCCGTCCGGGATTAGACGGGCGCCCGGGCAGAGCCCGGACGCCCTCTAGGAGGGTTTGGCGAAACGGAGTCTGTGCCGTCGGGCCGCGCTGCTCGCCCCGAGGCTATGTCCTCAGTCGCGCCAATAGCTTCCTGCTATTGACGCTCCCTGCGTCCTTGCCTCGGAACGAGCATCGCACCCCGACGACGAGCGCCGTTCCGCCACACCCTCCTAGGTCGGCGTCGCCAGGGAGGCCTACGCCGGAGCCGGGTTGAGGCTCGCCGAAATCTTCTCGATCGCTCCCCGCTCGGCATCGCTTACCTGTGCCCCCTGCTCCTTGTGAGCCTCGGCCACCCGTTCGGCGACGTTGAGGACGAACTTCTTGTAGCTCGCGACCTCGCCCGGCGTCGCCTTCTGCTCGAGAAGCTGGACGGCCTGGGTGAGACGCGCGAGCCCGACGTCGTCGAGCTCCTGGGGCGAGCTGTACCGCTTCACGTCAGGCTTCTCCGCAACGAGCGAGTCGAGCAGCTCACTCTCGCCGTGGTCCTTCCGCCCCTCCGTGTACGCCTTCGCAAGCGCCCATGTCTCGCGGAACGTTCCGCCCTTCGCCGCCGTCAGCGTGACCATGCCCGCGGTGGGCGGGCCCTCGCGGACGAGATCCCACTCCTCTTGTGTGAAGTCTGGTTTGCCGGTCATCGGGTCTCCTTTCGGTCGATTGGCGATTCCATCACGACCACCTCGTCAACGAGATCCAGGCCCTCGGGGCGGTGGGTGATCAGCATGACGCATCGGTCTCCGGCCGCGGCGAAGACGTCCTCGAGCAACTTCTCGGCCGTAGGTGGGTCAAGGTGGGCCGTGGGCTCGTCGAGCACGAGCAAGGGCGCATCTGCGAGCAGCGCGCGGGCGAGGGTGATCCGCTGGCGTTGGCCGCCGGACAGCTCCCGCCCCTCCTCGCCGACGAGCGTATCGAGGCCGTCCGGCAGCGATCGGACCCAGTCGCCGATTCGTGCGGCCTCGAGCGCCTGCTCGAGCTCGGCGTCGCTCGCTCCCGGCCGGCCGAGCCGAATGTTCTCGCGAATGCTCGACGAGAAGAGGTGCGCGTCCTGCCCGGCCACCGCGATAGCCCGGCGAACGTCTTCCTGCCGATACTTGGAAAGGTCTTGCCCGGCGAGAGTGACGCGCCCCTCCTCCGGATCCAGGAACCGTAGGAGCAGGTTCGTGACGGTGCTCTTTCCCGCGCCGCTCGGGCCGAGCAGCGCGATTCGGCGTCCCGGCTCGAGCCGCAGGCTTAGCCCGTCGAGCGCCGCCGTCTCCGTGTCGGCGTAGCGCGCGCGAACGTCCTCGAGCGCGACGACGAACGGCCTCGACGGCAACGGCAGGGGATCCTCCGGGTCGAGAATCGCCGGCTCCCTGCCGGTCAACTCGAGAACTCTTCGCCCGCCCGCAAGCGTCGCCGCGAGCTCCCGGGCAGCCTCGGGGAGAGGCTGAACCGCCTCGAAGGCGGCAAGCGCGAGCAGCGCGAGCAGCGCGATCATCACCCGGTCGAGATGGCCGGCCGAATGCGCGGAGACAGCGACAGCGAGTACTCCGGCAACCGTGACGCCTGCGACGACCAAGCCGAGACCTTCGCCGGCACCGTCCCCGAACGCAGCGCGCCTCGCATGGCGAACGAGCCTGTGGTCGGTGACACGAAGCCGGCCGAGGCAATCGTCTTCGCGCCCGAAAGCGACGATCTCCGCGCTACCGGAAACGACCTCGACGAGCTGCGCGGAGAGCTCCCCGCGCGCGGCGGCGCGCCCGCCGCTTCGCCGCGAGAGTCGCGCCGAAAAGGCCGGAACGATCACTCCGCCGGCCAGAAGGCCGAGACCCAGGACAAGCCCGGCCGCTGGCAAGAACGCTGCAGCGACCGCGACGGACACCGCACCCGCCACGACCGCGACGAGCGGCGGCCCGATGCCTCGGAGATGGAGGTTCTGGAGCGAGTCGACGTCGGCGACGAGCCGCGAGAGCAGGTCTCCACGCCGGTAGCCCTCGAGCTCCGCCGGCGCAAGCGGTTCGATCCGGTCGTAGACGCGGCGGCGAACGCCGGCGAGGAACCGAAAAGCCAGGTCGTGCGAGCTGAGACGTTCGAAGTAGCGCGCGATCGGCCTGGCGATGCCGAAGAAGCGAACGCCGACGATCGCCGCCGTCAGCGAGAGGATCGCCGGACGCTCCGCCGCCCTTGAGATCAGATACCCGGCCGTGGCCATCAGGCCGACTCCGCAGACGATGGTCGTCGACCCGAGCGCGACAGCGAGCGCGACGCGTGACCGCGGCGCCTCGCCGAGCGCGAGCAGGCTGCGAAGCGTCTCGGTCACGGCTCGTTCCGAATCAGCGCGGTCCCGCCGGCGTCCAGGCTCACGACCCGGTCGGCGCGTCGAACGAGCTCTGGCCGGTGGGCGATCATCAGCATCGTCCGGCCGACACGCAGCCGCTCGATCGCCTCGGCCACGACGTCGGCGCTCGTCCGGTCGAGGTCGGCGGTCGGCTCGTCGAGGATGACCAGCGGAGCGTCCCGCACGAACGCGCGAGCAAGCGCGATGCGGCGCCGCTCGCCCATGGAGAGAGGGCGGCCGCCGTCACCGACGACCGTCTCGTAGCCGAGAGGCAGCGCGCGAATGAACCGGTCGGCGCCGGCGAGCATGGCCGCGTCGCGAGTGTGCTGCTCGGAGGCACGCGGCGCGCCGAGACGGATGTTGTCGGCGATCGTCCCGCGGAATAGGGTCGGCCGCTGCGGTACCCAGGCGAGCAGCCGCCGCCACACGTCGAGCCTGCAGTCCGCCAGGTTCACCCCCCCGACCGTGATGTGGCCGGCGATCGGCTCGGCGAAGCCCAGAAGCAGCGTGGCGACGGTGCTCTTGCCCACGCCGCTCGGGCCCACCAGCGCGACCGTCTCGCCCGGCAAGAGCTCGAGATCGAGCCGATCGAGAACGAGGCGCGGCCGCGAGGGATACGCGAACGAGACAGCCTCGAGCCGCACCGGCGCTTCGGCCGGGCTCAAGGGCGTCAGCCGTCCCGACCTGGCCGCCGAAGGGGGCGCCTCGAGCAGCGCGAGCATCCGCTCCGCGACCGCCACCCCGTCGGCGCTCGCATGGAACTGCGCGCCCAACCGGCGAAGCGGCGCGTACAGCTCCGGCGCGAGGATCAGCACGGTCAGCCCGGCCTGCAACCCGATGCCACCGTCCACGAGCCTGACGCCGACGGTCACAGCGACCAGCGCCACGCCCAGCGTGGCCGCCAGCTCGAGCACCGAGCCGGAGAGGAAGCTGACGCGGAGGGTTCCCATCGCCGCGCGGCGGTACTGCTCGCCGACGTCCGAGATCACCGCCCCCTGCGCACGGCTGCGATTGAAGGCGCGCAGCGTCGGCAACCCGCGCACCACGTCGAGGAAGTGGGTCGAGAGCAAGCGAAGGGCAACCCAGCGCTCACGCGTGCGCTCGCTCGTATAGCGGCCGATCAACCACATGAACAAGGGCACGAGCGGGAGCGTGATCAGCAGCAGCAGGGCCGAGCCCACGTCGATCGTGGCGACCCATGCGAGCACCACGAACGGAACGACCGCGGCGAGCACGACCTGTGGGAGGTACCTGCCGAAGTACGCCTCGAGCCCGTCGACGCCCTGAACCGCCGCCGCGGCGATCTCGCCGGCCTCCACCCCGTCCAACCTGGCCGGCTGCGCACGCATTCGTCTCTCGACGAGCGCGAGTCGAAGCTTGGACAGGACCGTCCACGCCGCCCGGCGTCCGGCAACCTCGAAGCCCCAGGCAACCGCCCCGCGACCGGCGAATGTCAGCGCGAGCAGACCGAGCTCTGGCGCAACGGCCCGAAGCGACGCTCCGTCGAACGCCCGCGTCACGATCCGGGCGATCAGGGTCGCCTGGACGACGACGAGCAGCGCTCCGGAGAGCCCGAGGGCCGAGTCGAGGACAAGCAGTCGGCGTGCTGCCTTCGCCCGCCGCAGGAGGCGCTCGTCGAGGAGCCTCATCGTGGTCAGACGGAGCCGGTACCGGTCGTCGATTGCGGTCCAGAATCGCCGTGCAACTGGATCGCCTCGCCGCTTACCCGCGCGCGGAAGACGTAGTACGTCCAGGCCTGGTAGAGGAGGACGAGCGGGAGTAGGACCAGGGCCACGACCGTCATCACAGCCAGCGTGTAGTGGGCCGACGACGCGTTCGAGACGGTGAGGCTGTTCGCGAAGCTCGAACTCGACACCATCACCCGGGGATAAAGTCCTGTGAAGAGCGTCGCGACTGCGGCGAGCGTGCCTACCGCCGTCATCGCGAACGCGAGGCCGCTTCGGCCGGAGCGGACGAAGTAGCCGGCGAGCACGAGAGTGCCGATCCCGATTAGGGCCGGGAGTACCGGTGGGAAGACGCCCTTGTCGTTCCGGTCGGCGGCCACGACGACTGTCCAGATCAGGAACGCCGCTCCCACAGCGATCGCGGGCGCGGCGAGAGCCCCTGCCGCACGACGCGCCCGCTCGCACAGATCGCCCGAGGTTCGCAGCACCAGGTAGCCGGCTCCGTGGAACGCGAACACCAATACGAAGGCGACGCCTGACAGCACCGAGTAGACGCTGAACAGATCCCAGAAAGAGCCGGTGTAATCGCCGTGGGAGTCAATCGGAAGGCCGTACAACAGATCAGCCAGGGCGATCCCCCAGATCAGCGGGATTCCAACGCTTCCGGCGGCATTCGCCCACATCCACACGCCGCGCCAGCGCGTGTTGTCGCTCTTGCTGCGCCACTCGAACGAGACGACTCGGATGATCAGGAGGAAGAGAACGAGCAGCAGTGCGAGATAGAAGCCCGAGAACATCGTGGCGTACCAGGACGGAAAGGCCGCGAAGGTCGCTGCCCCGGCGACGACGAGCCACACCTCGTTGCCGTCCCAGACCGGACCGATCGTGCGGAACATCTCGCCTCGCTCTTCCTCATCGCGAGGGAGGAGCGGCAGCAGCATCCCGACTCCGAAATCGAAGCCCTCGAGCACGAAGTAGCCGCTCCAGAGGACAGCGATCAGACAGAACCAGAGGATCTGCAGGTTCATCTCAGTACGACACCGCCGGCGCCGGGAGCTCGGCGTGGGCTTCAGGCCGGTCCGGCTTCGCATAACGCCGCATGAGCACGAAGTCGACGATGCCGAGCACCACGTAGAGGGTGATGAAGGTCCCCAGGCTGATGCCCAGCCATGCGGTGCCGACGTTCGGCGAGTTTGCCTTGCTCGTGAGCAGCAGGCCCTGCACGATCCACGGCTGGCGTCCCATCTCGGTGAGGATCCAGCCGGCGGTCGCGGCGATATACGGGAACGCGATCGCAGCGATCGCCGTCCAGTGGAACCAGCGCGCCCGCTCGAGCTTCCTCCTCCAGTAGAGCCACGCACCGGCGGCGGCGACCAGGAAGAGCAGTACGCCGGCGAACGCCATCACCCGCATCGACCAGTAGATCACCCGCACATTCGGGATGTAGTTGGCGGGGCCGTACTTATTCTGCTCCTGGGTCTGGAGCTGATTGAGTCCCTGCACCTCACCGCTGAACGAGCCGGTGGCCATATAGGAGAGGACTCTCGGGATCGTGATCGAGAAGCTGGGCTTTTCATCCTGCTCGGAGAACCCACCGAACTGGATCAGCGAGAAACCGCAGGGCTCGCAGGTGTTCCACTGCGCCTCCGAAGCCGCGATCTTCATGCCCTGAGCGCTCGTCACCGCTTCCCCGAAGCGGTTGCCGACAACGAGTTGGAGAAGGGTGACCGGTACCGCGACGATCAGCGCCAGCTTGGCCGCCTTGAGGAAGAGGTCAACGTCGTGGCCGCGCAGCAAATGCCAGCAGCAGACGCCCAACACCACGATCGACCCGAAGATCAGACCGGCCAGGATCGTGTGCAGGTAGGCGCGTAGTGCGAACCCGTTCGAGACGAGCGCCCAGACGCTCGTCAGCTGCGCCTCGCCGTTGACGATTTTGTACCCGACCGGATGCTGCATCCACGAGTTCGCGACCAGGATGAAGTACCCCGACAACCAGGTACCGAGCACGGCGATCCAGAGCGTCGCGAGGTGCAGACGCGGCGAGAGACGATTCCAGCCGAAGATCCAGAGCCCGAGGAAAGTCGACTCGAGGAAGAAGGCGGCCAGCCCTTCCACCGCCAACGGCGCGCCGAAGACATTGCCGACGAACCTCGAGTACACCGACCAGTTCATCCCGAACTCGAACTCC
>WNGJ01016695.1_pt1 | contig 10780 bp, 9 predicted proteins | sample 5400611 | NCBI WGS metagenome assembly WNGJ01 (sample SAMN13153375, study PRJNA577476) | soil metagenome | isolation source: 40 cm soil or saprolite under Garry oak tree replicate 1 | place: USA:California | collected 2016-06-15
CGGCTCGATAAGGGAAGCCATATCGTGGTGCCGCGCCTGTTCGATCACGATCGCGCCTATATCGTCCAGACGCGCGACCGCCGCGTCGTGTTCGCGCTGCCGTTCGAGCGGGATTTCACGCTGATCGGAACCACCGACCAAGCCTTCGCCGGCGATCCGAGCGGGGTCGCGCCTACCGCCGACGAAATCGCCTATCTGTGCGACGTCGCCAATGCCCACTTTCGCAAAAGATTGCATCCCGCCGACGTGGTTTGGTCATTCGCCGGCGTTCGCGCGCTCTATGACGATGGCTCCAAGCGGGCGCAGGACGTAAGCCGCGATTACGTCTTGAGCCTCGATCAACGCGAGGCTCCGCTCCTGACCGTTTACGGCGGCAAGATCACGACCTACCGGCGGCTCGCCGAACAGGCGATCGACCGCATTGCCCATATCGTCAAGGCCGGACCGGCATGGACCAAAGGATCGCATCTGCCCGGCGGAGATTTCTCTTGCGACGGCCTGGAGGCGCTCGTCGCGCACACCCGCAAATCGCGACCATTTCTCAGCGAGGAGCACGCGTTGCGTCTGGTGCGCGCCTATGGCACGCGCGTCGAGCGCGTGCTCGGGTCTGCGCGGAGCCTCGAAGACCTGGGGCCCTGCATCGGCGCCGACCTCACAGCTGCGGAGTTGCGCTATTTGATGGAGCAGGAATGGGCGCAGACCGCAGACGACGTGTTGTGGCGGCGCACGAAACTAGGCTTGCGTTTTTCGTCCACAGAGCGCGCACGCTTGGCAAACGTCATGGCTGCCATGGTCGCGGACGGATGAGAGAGTGTCGCGCCGGCCATCGACCAATCAGCGGCCCATGTGATACGTGCATTGATCATCGGCGCCGCACCCTGTTGGTCACGGCATCGCAGGTGAAACGAATTTGCCCGATTACCTTCTCGCGATCGACCAGGGTACGACGTCCACGCGCGCGATCCTGTTCGATGCCGCGCTGACGCCGGTCGCGAGCGCGCAGCAGGAATTTGCGCAACTTTATCCGGCGTCAGGCTTGGTCGAGCACGATGTCGAAGACATCTGGTCGACGGTCGTCGCAACCGTCCGCGCGGCGATAGCGCGGGCGGGGGTCGACGCGAAAGATATCGCCGGCATCGGCATCACCAACCAGCGCGAGACCGCGATTGTGTGGGAGCGGGCGACGGGCCGCCCGATCCACCATGCCATCGTTTGGCAGGATCGGCGCACGGCGGATGCCTGCGCCGCACTGCGGCAGGCCGGACACGAGCCGACGATCACAGCGCGCACCGGTCTCGTGCTTGATCCGTATTTTTCAGCGACCAAGATCGCTTGGCTGCTCGACCACATCGAGGGCGCGCGGGCGGCTGCGCAGGATGGCCGGCTTGCCTTCGGGACCGTGGACAGCTTCCTGTTGTGGCGGCTCACCGGCGGCAGGGTGCATGCAACCGACGCGACGAACGCCGCGCGCACCCTACTGATGAACATCCGCGACGGAAGCTGGGATGCGGAGCTATGCGAATTATTCGCTGTCCCTCAAGCCCTGCTGCCGCCGATCCGCGACTGCGCGGGCGACTTCGGAACCACCGATCTATTCGGCGGCCAAATTCGCATCCTAGGTGTCGCCGGCGACCAGCAGGCGGCCACGGTGGGGCAGGGCTGCTTTGCTCCCGGCATGGTGAAGTCGACCTACGGCACCGGCGGCTTCGCGCTGCTCAACACCGGAGATCAGCCGGTTGCGTCCAAGAACCGCCTTCTCACGACGATCGCCTACCAGTTCGAAGGCAAGCGCACCTACGCGCTCGAAGGCGCGATCTTCATCGCCGGGGCGGCGGTGCAATGGCTGCGTGACGCGCTCAAGGTGATCGCCACGGCGCCGGACGTGAACGCGCTCGCTGCGGCGGCCGATGCTGCCGAGCAAGTTTACCTGGTACCCGCCTTTGTGGGGCTCGGCGCGCCCTGGTGGGATGCGCAAGCGCGCGGCGCCATCCACGGCCTGACCCGCAAGTCGGGTGTGGCCGAACTCGCGCGTGCGGCGCTGGAGGCGGTCGGCTACCAGACCCGCGACCTGCTCGAGGCGATGCACGCGGACTGGCCAGCGGCCGGCACGAGCTCCGTGTTGCGGGTCGATGGCGGCATGGCGGCGAGCGATGTCACCATGCAATTCCTTGCCGACATTCTGGCGGCCCCGGTCGATCGCCCCGCAGTCATGGAGACCACCGCGCTCGGCGCCGCCTATCTCGCGGGCCGTGCCGCCGGATTATGCCCCGATCTGCCAGGATTCGCCGCGACGTGGAAGCGCGAGCGGCGCTTCGAACCGCGGATGGACGCTGCCACGCGTGCGCGCAAGTGGGCGGGCTGGCGCGACGCAGTCGCGCGCACGCTCAGCCGAGGTTGACCATTGTCAGCCGAAACGCGGGACATTGAGCCGCGCCTCGCGTGTCGTTAGCGTGGCGGTATGGAGCACGCCGGCGATACGAAAAACGATCCGCAGCGGCGCGGCACGCGCCGAACGTTTGCGCCTTGGGCGGACAAAAGCGCGCGGCCGCTCGTGCGCTTCGACGACGTGAGCAAGCGATTTGGTGCTGCGACTGCAGTGGAGCGGGTCTCGCTCGACGTCTTCCCGGGCGAGTTTTTTGCGCTACTCGGGCCCTCCGGCTGCGGCAAGACCACGTTGCTGCGCCTGCTCGCCGGACTTGAGACGCCGGACCAAGGACGCATTCTGCTCGACGGGGTCGATATCGCCCCCGTGCCGCCCTACCGGCGGCCGATCAACATGATGTTCCAGAGCTACGCGCTATTCCCCCACCTCACGGTCGAGGGCAACGTCGCGTTCGGGCTCAAGCAGGAGCGACTTTCCAACGCTGAGATCGCCGCGCGGGTCAACGAGATGCTGGCGCTGGTGCGGCTCGAGGGCTTCGCCAACCGCAAGCCGCATCAGCTCTCCGGCGGCCAGCGTCAGCGCGTCGCGCTCGCCCGTTCGTTGGTCAAGCGTCCGCGTCTTCTGCTGCTCGACGAACCGCTGGCGATCGCATCGCGGTCATGGACCGCGGCCGTCTCATTCAAGTCGCCACTCCGCAAGAGATCTACGAGCGGCCGAACTCGCGCTGGGTCGCGGACTTCATCGGCGACGTCAACCTGATCGAAGGCCGCGTGCTGGAGGTCGGTGCGTCGAGAACGGTGCTCGCAAGCGACGCAGCCGGTCGGCTGCATGCGCTTTCGGCCGCCGATGCAAAACCAGGCGACGTCGTGTGGGTGGCGCTGCGGCCCGAGAAGGTGCGCATCGCGCATGCGCCGCCGTCCACCGAGGAGGAGAATTGCGTCGCCGGCCAGGTGACGGACATCGGCTATCTCGGCGACCTCTCGATCTACAAGGTGCGCCTCGATAACGGCACGGTCATGAAGACGGCTGTGGCCAACGTGACGCGCTTTCTCGAGCGGCCCATCGGTTGGGACGACCGCGTGTGGCTCTCCTGGGCCCCCGAGGCAGCCATGCTGTTGACGCGATAGGGGAGGGGCGTGGTGAACGGATCAATGACCAAGCGGGGCGAGCACTGGTCGTGGGGCGAAAGGCTGATCGTGCTCGTTCCTTATCTGTGGCTCACGGTCTTTTTCCTGCTTCCATTCCTGATCGTGCTCAAGATTAGCCTCTCACACACGGCGATCGCGCAGCCGCCTTACACACCTGTCTTATATCCTGCTGCCGGTTGGTCGGGCGTCGCGGAAGCCTTCTCTGCACTTTCGTTCGAGAATTACGCTTTGCTCGGCTCCGATTGGCTCTACCTCGCCTCCTATCTCAAGAGCCTCGAGATAGCGGCCGGATCGACGCTGCTGCTGCTGCTGATCGGGTTTCCGATCGCCTACGGCATGGCGCGCGCCCCCCGACCCTGGCAGCCCGTGATATTCGTCCTGGTGGTACTGCCATTCTGGACCTCGTTCCTGATCCGCATCTATGCCTGGATCAACATTCTTCAACGCGACGGCTTGCTCAATCAGCTCCTGCTGGCACTACGCATCGTCGACGAGCCGCCGGCCTGGCTCTCGACCGACACGGCGGTCTACATCGGTATCGTTTATTCCTATCTCCCGTTCATGGTGCTGCCGATCTACGCCACGCTGGAAAAAATGGACCAGACGTTGCTCGAGGCTGCTGCCGACCTCGGCTGCCCGAACTGGAAAGCATTCTGGCTGGTGACGCTGCCGCTGTCGCGCCCAGGGGTGGTGGCGGGGATTTTGCTTTGCTTCATCCCGATCATTGGCGAATTCGTCATCCCCGACCTTCTCGGCAGCTCGCAGACCATGATGATCGGCCAGACGCTGTGGGCCGAGTTTTTCGCCAACAGGGATTGGCCGGTGGCCTCCGCGGTCGCCGTCGTGCTGCTCTGCCTGCTCGTCGTGCCGATCGTCATCTATGAGCAGATGCAGACGCGTGATCTGGCAGGCGGACGCTGACCATGCGCAAGCCTTCGTGGTTCAATGTCGGTTCGCTCGCGCTAGGGCTCGCCTTTCTTTATCTGCCGATCGTCATTCTGGTGATCTATTCTTTCAACGCCTCGCGGCTCGTCACCGTGTGGGGTGGCTGGTCGATGCGCTGGTACGCCGAGCTCATCAACGATCGCGCCATGCTGGAATCGGCTTGGGTGACGCTGCGCATTGCGCTGCTCTCGGCGAGCGCAGCGACCCTGCTCGGCACGCTTGCGGCCATCGCACTGGTGCGGTTCGGGCGCTTCCGCGGCCGCGTGCTCTTTTCCGGCATGATCTATGCGCCGGTGGTGATGCCGGAGGTCATCACCGGGCTCGCGCTGTTGCTCCTATTCGTGGCGATCGATGTCGATCGGGGTTTCTGGACCATCACCATTGCTCACACCACGCTGATCATGTGCTTCGTTACGGTGGTCGTGCAATCGCGGCTGCTGACTTTCGACACGAGTCTCGAAGAAGCAGCGATGGATCTGGGCTGCCCCCCGCTGAAAACGTTTCTGACCGTGACCTTGCCGCTGATCGCCCCCGCGCTGGCATCGGGTTGGATGCTCGCCTTCACCTTGTCGCTCGACGATCTCGTGATCGCGAGCTTCACCACCGGTCCGGGTGCGACAACGCTGCCGATCCGAATCTATTCGGAGGTTCGCCTCGGCGTGAAGCCGGAGATCAATGCCATCTGCTCGATCCTGATCGCGATCGTTGCGGTCGGGATCGTCGCCGCCTCGTTGCTGACGAAGTTTCACGATGTCGGGCGTGGCGGCATCGCAGGTCTTGCCGCCCGCTGATAGGGCTCGCGGATTGGCGAGGGCTAGCGGGTGTCTTGGTGGGGCTCGCTGTCGGCTTTCCCGGGCATCGATCCCGAGCCTGCAGGCCTCTCGTCGGCCGGCGCGGAACTGCCTGCCAGGGCCGGCGCTGCTGCTGCCGGCGGCGTCTCCGCGGGCGCCGCGCCAGTCAGCCGCTCGATTGCCGAGCGCACGGGGTCGCGCAGGCTGCGGTTGCGTATTGCATCCAAAATAGGCTGCGCCGCGCCCGAGCGCTGAATCCGGCTCTGCGGGTCCGGCAATATGATCGGGTCGTCCCAGGGTCCCTGCACCATGAAGGGCAACTCGAATGCCGGTGCAGCCGTGCCGCTCGTGGAAGTCGCAAGCAGGCTCGCAGTTCCCCTGAGGTCGAGGTCCCGCTCGGGAATTGACGCCGAGCCCGCCAATGCGAGACCGACGTTCGGCCCCTCCATGCGCACGTCTTCGACGTTCGCCATGCCTTGGGTGATTCGCAGATTGACGATGAGCGTTTCGTAGGGTGTCTTGCCGGTGCGGAACTCGCCGCTCCCCGAGAGCGGCCGGCGCTCGATGCGCTTGAGCAATTGCTCGACGTTGAAGCCCGCAATGGCGCCCTTGCGGCTGGCGAGACTCGCCGTGCCGTTCAATCCCTTGGTCAAGTCGTAAACGCTGCGGCCGGAGCTTTCGATCGCGAAACCGAGATTACCTTTGCCCTCGAGTCGGCGAATCCCGAACATCTCACCGAGGCATTGCTCGAGATCGACATCAGCGAATTGCAGTTGTGCCTTGAAGTCGGTCCCGGCCGACGATTTGGCAAGCCCGAACGTGCCCCTGACCACGCCGCCGAAGGCCTGCGACTCGCCGACCGCGACCGCGAGATTGCCGTCGCGCAGATTCGCTGCCACCGCCGTGCGCCCCAGTTTGACATTCGCGACATTGACGCGAGCGGCCGACAGCCGAAGATCAAGCTGGACGCCGTCGAGGCCATCGAGCGCAATCGGCTTGCTGTCCCATCCCCGCTCGCCTGCAGCCAACAACCGGACTGCGGAGACATACGGCGTCAGATCGAGCCCCTCCGCGGCAAGCGTTCCCTGCAAGCTTTGCCGTCCGTCGAAGGTCAGCACGCCTTCGCCGGTATTGCCGTCGAGTTCAATGTTGACGCCCGAAAGGGAAATGGTTCCGCCCACTACGTTCGTTTGCGCCTTGAGCGCGAAGCGGCCAAATCCGCCGCCCGGCGGAGTGTGCTGGCCCGCCCAGCGCAGCGTATCGCGCAAGGAAACGGCATAGGCCGCAAGCGTGCCCTCCATCTTGAGCGTGGGGCGATGGCTGATGTAGCCGTCGAACGCGAGTTTAAGCGGCGCCCCGGCGAGACGGAGTTTGATGCCGGATCGCTCGCCCAGCAGCGCGGCGGCGAAGTCGGTCAGGCTGACGGTGGCGTCGATCGGCTCGTCATGCCACGCGAAGCGGCCGGTGGCGGCGAAGCTTCGGGAGATCGATGGCCAGGCGAGGGCCATTTCTACATTCGAGATCGTCTCCAGGATCTTGTAGGCCTCATCGCGCAGGATGACGGTGCCGTCGGTGATCCGGATCTCCGAGAATGATGCTGGCCGGTCCGGGCCGGATTTGAGATTGCGCGCCAGCGTCTCGATGTGGTCGGACCAGTTTGAGCTGCGGTCGTCGTTGAAAATGATCGCGATGGTGGGGCGTATGAGTGAAACGTCCGCGATCTCGATGCGCCCGATCAACAGCGGGAAAAAGCGCAAGCGCGCGACCACATGCTCGGCCGTGAGTGCCGGCGCCCCGGTGTTGGCACCCAGCATCACATCGTCGAAGCTCACCGTGCCCGCTGGGAACAGCGAGACCAAGGCCTCGCCCCGAAGCACCGGGTCGAGCCCGGTCACCGCGCGGATTTCGGCCTGTACGGCTTTGCGCACCGCCTCGGCCGGCAGCAACCATGGCAAGATCACGAGCGCGGCGACAGCGGCGGCGGCGACCACCGCAGCGGCAAATCCAAGGCGCTTAATGCCAACGGCCGCGGCCACGACGCGTCTTTCTCAACGTTCGCCGACCAAGCGGGCCGGCCATTACCCGAGGGAGATCGAAGTGCAAACCTGGAAGCTGACCACGGAAGCTTGCAATTGTTCTGTGACCCTTTCGTGGCCGCAACCGCGTCGATCGGATTGGGTTTTTCGGCTTTGCCAAACCTTTACGCCGCGGCTAAAGCATTCGCGATGTGGTAGTTGGCTGCGGTCTTGCCGCGAATCTCCTCGAGCGTGACGCTCGGGGCAACCTCGATCAAGGTCATTCCTCCGCCGCCCTTCTTGTCAATGGTAAAAACGCCGAGATCGGTGATCACCATGTCCACGACGCCCGCCCCCGTCAGCGGCAGCGTGCAGCGCTTGAGGAGCTTGGGCTCGTTCTTGGCCGAATGCTCCATCACCACCACGACTTTCTTGACGCCGGCGACGAGGTCCATGGCGCCACCCATGCCCTTGACCATCTTGCCCGGAATCATCGAGTTGGCGAGATCGCCGTTCTCGGCGACCTGCATCGCACCCAAGATCGAGAGATCGATGTGTCCGCCGCGGATCATGGCGAAGCTGTCGGCGGACGAAAAATAGCTGGTGGTCGGGATCTCGGTGACCGTCTGCTTGCCGGCGTTGATGAGGTCCGGGTCCTCCTCGCCTTCGTACGGGAACGGACCGAACCCGAGCATGCCGTTCTCGCTTTGCAGCTGCACGCTCATCCCCGCCGGGATGTAGTTGGAAACAAGCGTCGGGATGCCGATACCGAGATTGACGTAAAAGCCGTCGCGCAGCTCCTTGGCGGCGCGTTCGGCCATCTGCTCGCGGGTCCAGGCCATCAGACTTCCTCTCCGGTTGCCGCCGGCGCGGCGGTGCGCTTGCGCACGGTTCGCTGCTCGATGTGCTTGACTGCATTCGGCACATGCACCAGGCGCTTGACGTAGATGCCCGGCGTGATGATGTGGTCGGGATTGATATCGCCGGGCTGCACAAGATGCTCGACTTCGGCCACGGTAACCTTGCCGGCCGCGGCCATCATCGGATTGAAGTTCCGGGCGGTCTTGCGGTAGACGAGGTTGCCCTCCCTGTCGCCCATCCACGCGTGCACGATCGAGAGATCGGCGACGAGCCCGCGCTCCATGATGTAGCGCTCGCCGTTGAATTCGCGCTCCTCCTTACCCTCTGCGATCTGAGTCCCTGCCCCCGTTCGCGTAAAGAACGCCGGCATGCCGGCGCCGCCCGCGCGGATACGCTCGGCCAGCGTGCCCTGCGGATTGAACTCGATCTCCAATTCGCCCGCCAGGTACTGCTGCGCAAAGGTCTTGTTCTCGCCGACATAGGACGAAATCATCTTTTTGATCTGCCTGGTGTCAAGCAACAGGCCGAGGCCAACTCCGTCGATGCCGCAGTTGTTGGACACGACGGTCAGGTTCTTTACGCCTGAGTCGCGGATCGCCAGGATCAATTGCTCCGGAATGCCGCAAAGTCCGAATCCCCCGGCCATGATCATCATGCCGTCCTTCAAGAGGCCGGCGAGCGCGGACCGGACGTCGGAATGGACTTTTTGCATGGACTCCCCTGCTTGCATCGCGGCCGACCGCGCACAAAACCTGCGCTCGCCGGCCGGAGGAATTGTCTAGCGTGCTGGGGCAACGGCTGCAATCTCCGTCCGCTGCGTTTGTCAGGCCTTATGATCGAGCATCCAGTCTGAGCCTCGTCGCGATATCGGCGTACTGAGTGATGCGGATGACCGGCAGGATGCCGACGACCACAATGATGAGGGCCGCAAGCGAGCCTTGCTCGAAGCTGCCGCGGGTCGCGAACTGATAGATATAGGTCGCGAGCGTCTCGACGTTGAGCGGCCGCAGCAGCAGCGTCGCCGGCAGCTCCTTGAGACAATCAACGAAGACCAGCAGCGCTGCCCCGAAGATCGCGGGCTGAGCGAGCGGCAGGTGGATCGTGCGCGCGAGTGTGCCCGGTCCCGCGCCCAGCAGGCGCGCGGCCTCGTCGAGTTCCGGCGAAACGCGGGAAAATCCCGCCTGCGCGAAGCCGATTGCAATGGCAAGGAAGCGCACGACGTAGGCAATGACGAGGGCAGCGCCCGAACCCGCCAGGACAAGCCCGACGCGTCCCACGCCAAACGCCTGCGCCAGGGTGTTGATGACTTCATCGGCGAGAACGAGCGGGGAAAGCAACCCGAGCGCCAACACCGTCCCCGGCACGGCGTAGCCGATGCCGGCGATATTCACGCTCGTTGCGATCAGCGGGTGCTTTGCGTAGCGCAGCGCCGCAACCGCCGAAAAACCAAGAACCAGCGTGACCGCGGTGGCGATGCAGGCCAGCGCGACCGTCGTCAAGGCGTAGCCGGCAAGGCTGGTATCAAAACCCACGAGCAGCCCACGCACCATCACCTCGCGCAGGAGATATCCCGCCGGCAGCAGGAAGCCGAGTGCGACCGGAACGAGGCAGGCGATAGGAGCGATCCATCGTGCCGGCCCGGTCAGCGCGATGCGCGAGAGGTGTCGCGGATCAGTAGCGGATACCGCGAAACCGCGGCGGCGACGGGCCTGCCGTTCGAGCGCGATCAGCGCGATGACGATCAGCAGCATGAGGCAGGCCATCTGTGCTGCGCCGGCGAGGCTTCCGCGATTGAGCCAGGTGGTGAAGATCGACAGCGTCAAGGTCTGCACGCCGAGATACTCGCTCGCGCCGATGTCATTGAGCGTTTCAAGCAGGGCAAGCGAGACGCCAACGGTGATGGCGGGTCGCGCGAGCGGCAAACTGATGCGCCGTGCCAGTTCCAGCGGTGGTGCCCCGAGCATGCGCGCGGGCTCGATGAACAATGAGCTCTGTGTCTGAAACAGCGCCCGCGCGGCGAGATAAACGTAGGGATAGAGCACGAAACCGAACAGAAGAATCGCGCCCGGCAGCGAGCGGACATTTGGGAACCAATAGTCGGTCGCGGAGCGCCAGCCGAAAACCGTTCGTAGCGCCGATTGGACGGGTCCGATGGCGTCGAGAATGTCGACATAGACGTAAGCAACGATATAGGTCGGGATCGCAAGCGGCAGCGGCAGCAGCCAGCTCAGCGCATCACGCCCGGGAAAGGCGAAGGTGGTGACAAGCCAGGCGGTGCTGGCACCAATGATGATCGTCACCCCGGCGACGCCGGCCAGGAGGAGCGCCGTCTCCACAAGTGCCGCGGGAATGACATAGCGCGCGAGGTGGGGCCAGAGGTCGCCGGTTTCGCCGAATGCAAGGACGATCAGGCTGGCCAGCGGCGCGGTCGCTAGGAGACCCGCCGCGACGGCCATTCCGCCGAAGACAAGCGTCTGCCAACGGATAAGAACGGGCCAGCCCTCGATCCAGAAAAGGCCGACCCGCGGGTTGGGCATCGATCATCAGGTCAGTTGTCGAATCCGACCTTGTCCACCAGGTTCGCCGCTGCCTTCTTGTACTCGGCGATCTTGGACAGTGGAATCGTATCGGCATTGA
>WNGJ01022605.1_pt1 | contig 10780 bp, 17 predicted proteins | sample 5400611 | NCBI WGS metagenome assembly WNGJ01 (sample SAMN13153375, study PRJNA577476) | soil metagenome | isolation source: 40 cm soil or saprolite under Garry oak tree replicate 1 | place: USA:California | collected 2016-06-15
AAGCCATACGTGAACCCGGGAGACTCATACCATAATCTGTTGTTCCAGTTTCGATCCCCGAAATGTTTTCAACAGATGTCAACGCAGCAATCGCAGTCGTTCGTTCGCTGCTTGAGAGACTTAATGTTGCAGTAGTAGCAAATATATTAGGACCAGCACTATTATTTGCTATTGAATTACCTGATTTACCTGATGCTGTCTGCCATGACACGAGGTCACTGTAATAAATATTGCGCCATGTAAGTATTGGTTGATACGATGATGGGGGAAGTCCAAACCATTGATTGCCAGTGATCGTTGCTGTTACATTAATATCAGGAGAATTTGTATTCCATTTCCATGCTTCCCATTGATATCCACTATTATCCCATCCTGTAATTTGTATGTTATTGCTTACTGACCCAGAAAATCCTCCATCATTAACCATCCCTATACAACAAGCGCCTTGTTGAGTATTATGATATAAAGGACCACTATAGACACGATTATTAAAGGTTTTGTTATGGTCCATTGTAATCGTTGGATTAGTTCCTGCTGGAATACTAATACCAAGCTCCCCAAGTCCTGGGCGACCTTCCTGAACATTATTGTAACCGAGATTGTAACGAATCATGTTGTTGTTCCATGGTCCCCCCGTTGAAAAGAAATAATAACCAACACCATAACAGCCATGCATAAAGTTGAATTCGGCTAAACTATCACTTGTTTCTGTATCAAAGTCGATGCCAACAAAATCCACTGATGCAAATGTTCCATCGGTCGGTCTCACACGGTAACCTTCACAGAAGCGTATTGTCACTCCCGAAGCGCTGTTTGTCGTGTATGCGCATGGTCCTGCTGCCGGATCATTAAAATTACCTGCCATATCATGGACAATATTATACTTGTTTAGCGCGTTACTAATACCATTTTGATGAATACCGTTGCCTTGAGGAGGACCAGATTGACCTGTGCCCCCCGGCTTATAAAGGCTTGCAGTACCAGAACATCCTATATTATAAACAAGATTACCAACTAATGTCCAGTTACTAGCGGATTGACCACCAAATCCAGTAATACCTGCATCATCAAGAGAATTTACTCCTGATAAACCATGAATATCGCAATTCTTGATTGTAACATTATTAATTCCTCCTGAACCAGGAGAAAGTTCACACATAATTTCAGCCCCAAAATCTGATGAAACATATGTGTTGAATCTAATACCCGAGATATTACAACGTTGAATTACATAATAACCAGCGGCAATACCACTATTATTACCTATACGAATACCCCCCCGTGGTTGAATGGCTGTATTTGGTGCTGAAAGAATAAAGTCTTGAATGGTTACCCCAATAAGGCCACCATCGAGATTGACGATTCCCTGACCAAAGCCCCCAACAGATGGATTGATGGTTGCTCGACCAATACCATAAGAGCCAAAGACGACTGGATTAGACCCCGAGCCGTTGAGGACTTGTGGGGTCAGGTTGCCGGTAAACGTATCTCCCCCACGAAAATAGACTGCACTGCCCGGTGCAAAGACTCTAGAATTAACTTTATTGATGGTCTGCCAAGGAGCAGCCTGTGTACCCGCGTTATTGTCGCTGCCGTTTGCCGCTACGTAGAATGTTCCTGCTTGTGCAACTTGGGTTATAACCGAAAGATCGCGCATTGCACAACCAACATTGCCAACACCAGTGTAATTGGTATTGTCAGAAGAGTTTTCTAAAAAGACATCGAAGAAAAGCGGACTGGCAGCAGTTGATATAGTCATTGTGCAGAGGTAAAAGCCCTGCGCGTCTGGCGGAGCAATGGCTATGTTTGAGATTGCAAATCCAGTACCGGAAACCCCTGAAAGTTGTGTGGTACCGTTTCCGACCAAAACAAACTCAGACCCAGCCCCATTCGTGCCATCCGTGATGTAGAGATAGACACTGCGACCAAGCGGTGCAAAGCGAGCAGAAATAGAATAATTTTGAAGTCCACCTAATCCATTAAAAGCCTGAGAAGCGTAATGGTAGCCAGCAGATGTGTTTTCGATAACATTTGATGCGTCATTAGTCGAGTTGTATGTAACAACGACTCCACCCTTACTCCAAACGGATTGCGTTAGGTCATTTGGTGACTGAAGAACATTAACCATAGGCTGATTGATAACAGGATCAGGTAGTGTAACAGTACTAATTGCTCCGTCAGCCGCAATAAGCGGAATTGTAATAATCATTACGCAACCGTTGTAATACTCAATTTGTTAGCTGATACAGCCCAAGTATGAGGAGTTGGACTTGTATCGACAATGGGTTTCGTAGTGTCAATTGTTACTGATTCAGGAGTTGCAACTGTTTGTGTCGCTGTGGTTTGAGGAACAGTAACTGTACTAACTGCACCGTCTGCGGCTACCACTGGAATAGCCAGGGGTCCAATTTGGACAGTTGTGATTGTTGTTAAGACATCACCACCAGAAATAGTAACAGTGATAGTGTCACCTTTGTTATAACTTGGTTTGTCATAAGCGGCTGTTACACTGAATACGTCGGTCATTATTGGGGTTTCCTTTTTAATATTGTTATCATATTATATATGACTATTTATAAAAAAATGGGAGCCGAAGCCCCCATTTTTCGGAACCGCCTAAGCTGTCGTTCCTTGTGTACACCAAGATAATATTTATGATACTCGGAATGCCTGTGGTCCAATATTGCCAGAACTTCCCAGAGTTGGAACCGATTGAGTTGTATTGTTTTGTACAACGTTTGTATCGTTGAAAATACCAACACCTGGATCGTAAGTTGCCTGAGAAACCTGAGTCTGGTCGGGCTGACCTGTAAGAGCAGGTTCCCACCAATCATAGGCAAAACGAACGTCAAAGGTTTCAATTCGGTTACCCTGTTCCCAGGACAACTGAATGTCTCCAACAATCGATGGCCACATACCAAAGAAGTTATATTCACGGAGCAAACCACCATCCTTACCCCATTGGATAACTTTGGCTAGTTCAACTTTATAAATTTGTGGATCAGAACCAACTTGAGAAACGTTGGCGGTCATCATATTGATCATGTTTGACCATGATTCAAAAAAGTCACGAACCGCGAAGTCTTCGTCGTTTAGGATGGTAACATTCCAGGGATCGAAAGCACGTTCTCCTGCAAAGTTAACGGCACGACCGAAATAGTACACGGGAATGGCATCGATACGTGATGCCGGGATCGATGCGGCATTGCATAGGAAGGTCAGCTTATCACCCATGGTTGATTTGGTTGGAAGATTTCCAACCGCAAACAATCCGGGTGGATAGATTGGGAAGAAGACTTCGAATAAACTTGGTCGAGCACCTCCCAATACTAAACCGTTTGCTCTGAAGCTATTTACATTGAATGGCATTTCTTTAATCCTTTATTCTATTTATATACCCGCCAATAACCCAACGGCTCCTAACAATAACAAAATTCCTGTCACCATTGGAGGAACTCCAGTTAGTCCAACCATCTGAAGTCCCATTAACAAAAATGCAATACCACCGCAAATTCTAAACAACACTTTAACCTCCTATAAGGGTTTTTACTAATTCTATAGAATAAAATATTACTCCAGTAATTGATACAGTCATTAAAATCAATATAGGTATTATAAAGTTGCTATATTGATTACTCATCATCCTCATTGTGTTTCTTAGCATGCTTATCTATGTATGCCTGAGTATGATAAGGAACGTGTTTTTCTTCTTTCTTCTTTTCAACAACTGGATGAGGAGGAACATCATTCTCATATTCGTGTATATCAACATTATCATCATCTATCGGACCATCACCATCCACTAACATACAATATACAAAAAATCCTCCACCAATTAGTATAATACTAGCTATTAAAATCCACATCCAGAAATCCTCCATTAGAACTGAACTGCTTCTGCTTCAGCAAAACTTAGAGTTGGTGGCACATTGATAAAGTTAAGTAAAATCCAGTTGATTGAGTAGTTTGGACGAATAAAGATGTCCGCGACGAACTCGTTATTTTGGATGATCCATGGTGTATTATTTGTCTGGTCACAACGAACGAAGAATCCAGTAATACCACGTTGACCCTGAATCTGTTTCAAGAACGGATTAACCATTGCCTTAAACTGGCTACGGGTAAATTCATCGTTGAGTTGAATTCGAATAGGGTAAACTTCGATGCTGTTGCAATAGCTTTTTCAAGAACAATGAAGAGACGACGAACGTTAATACGGTTGAATGCTGATGGCTTATGGAATAGAGTCTTATCACCATATAGTATGGTTCCCATATCCCGGAATTGAACAACAGGATTTACGTCATTGGAATATAGAGTGTCACGATCTGGTTCTTTTGGATTCCAGGCAAGACGAACAACGTTCTTGATGTTACCACGATTGAACCCGGCAGGTGACCACCATGGGGCATTGGTCATGTCTGTTTGAGCACACAGACCAGCAATGTCACCATTTAGCGGAACCCATCGATATACGTCATTATAACGGTCATACATATACTTGTAACCCGAATCCATCACTCCATATGAAGTTGATGGCATGGTGTTACGAGCCCCTGCAATGTCATCGGCTTCAAAACCACGATTGTTAACAACAAAACCAATGTCAGGTGAACAAAGCACTATACAATCCTTACGAACTTCAGCGATGTTATTGATCAACCATGTTGCAAGCTGAGTGTTTGCATTGATTGGCAAACCTTTACCTTTACCAACCATAACCAATGAAATATCGACATCTTCGGCTGAGTAATAAAGGTTATATCCATTAATAAGTGCTCCCAATGAGATATCTTCTTCATCTAGTCCATCATCACCATTGACCATTGCAATATTAAATGGGTTAGTCGCAGTTGAGGATTTCACGAATGGAGCAGTGTTTGATGGAGCAGTTGAACGATCAGTACCCCACCAAATGTATTGACTTCCCTGGTTGATTACGTTGGCATAGTAGTTTGAAAGTCCGGTGTGATTCTTGGCATCGGTTGCTCGGGAAAGATTGGTATAGACTTCAAGAACGGAACCGGGATCGCCAGTAAAACCACCAAGGTTATCAACAACAACAATATGAAGCGAATCATTTGCAGCATTGTTTCCATAGTTGAATACCCAGTCTGTTTGTCCAGGAGCAACACGAACCTTATTATAGAATTCCCAATAACGTTGTAGGAATGACATTTGGACATTGGCATGAAGAACGTATTGGTTTTGTCCTCCAATGGTAAATTGATAAACGTTTCCAGTGTTTGAAATAGTTCCGATTGTTACCACATTCATGAACTGGAAACCGATAGCATCGTTACCAAGTTCAACAAGATCGCCCACAGTCAGGGATGCCTGAGCCGCCCCAATAATAACGTTGGCTGTTGCAGACTGAGCCGGGTCTGCTGTGTTAGTCGGAGTTACTTGAACTAGAATGGTATTTGAGCCAACATTAGCCTGAACGAATGTAGCAGCGACGTTGATTTGAGTGTTTCCCCCAGCAGCATTTGCAGTCAAGTCGGTTAATGATGCCCATTGGCCAGGAGTATCACATTGAGCAACTCGAAGAGAGTTACCGAGTGCTCCGGGATAACGAGCCAACCATTGAATTGACGGATCAAATAATCCTTGTTTAATAGTATAGTCATGGGGATTATAAATGTTAAAATCTGCCCATTGATTGATAAGGTCAGCAAATTCCTGAGCAACAGCGGTATAGGCAATGTTGGTTCGGAAGATAAGCTGAACTGCGGTAATGTTAGCTGTTGCAGAAGTTGAAATTGTGATGGCTGAAGAGTTAACAGCGGTAACGAACACTCCTCCCTGTTGGTTCGGGGTCAAACCAACGGCATTACAGTTGAAAAGCTTCATTCCAACGGCAACACCCGCTGTGTTTCCAATATTAATGTGATTATTACCAGTTTGGACAGCTAGGTTAGCTACGTTACCAGAATATGAAACAACAACGGTGTTTCCCGCGACATCCAGGGTTCGAACAACATAACTAAAACCACCATATGACAGGAATGATGACATGGTGAACCATGTTTCACCATTGAAGTCGGATGGGGTTCCAAATCGATTCGCAAGGGCGGTTTCAGAACCAACTAGGATACGCTGTAAGGCAGGACCCCAACGGAACACTCCCGCAAAAGCCGCAGGAGTTTCAGCAATTGCTGGGATTGTAGTAGTTAAATCGAATTCTCGAATAAGAATTCCCGGACTGACTAAGAAAGTTATTTTACACCTCCTGCCCGTTAAATTTCAGGCTTATTTCGAATGGTTTTGATTATTTATTTTTTTGTGATGTTTAACAGATTGATATCAAATTAATAAATACCTGGAGAGACAAAAATATCAAAAAGAAAGTTATAATATGAACTTACCTTATACTTATTTGATTGGATGGACGAATTTAAACAAGTGGTATTATGGTTGCCGTATCGCAAAAAACTGTCATCCTAGTGATCTTTGGAACCCATATAAAACATCATCTAAACATGTAAAAAGTTTTATAAAAGAACATGGTGAGCCAGATATAATCAAAGTGCGAAAAACGTTTACTTCTGTTAATGAATGTCGAAAATGGGAAGCAACCGTTTTAAAAAAAATGAACGCAGTAAAAAATAATAATTGGTTCAATAAATTTGATGGTGAAGCGTTTGATGAAGAATCACGATCTCGTGGTGGTCGTCTTGGGGGAAAAATGGGACATGAAGGAAAAGGCAGTCCAGGAAGACCCAAATCTCGCGAACATATAGAAAAAATGATTAAATCAAAAACTGGAGTTAAATTAAATATTTCTCCTGAATCTCATTCAAAACGAATGAATGGGTCTCTTAAATCTGGAAATGCTGCTCATCGAAATAAAACTGGCATTCATGCATGGACAAATGAACAAAAATTGAAACATAATAAAAAAGCAGCAAAAATTTTAAAGACTTTAATCCAGAAGTTCCCCGAGTATCGAGCATTACATTCGATGAAAATTCGTTATGGACGGCTAAAACGACGATTCAACCGGGTAACTTTCCAGGAAGAAGACGCTTGACTTTTATCATAAATCATGTATGCTCAATCTGGTACTAGCTCCCAGGAGTGACCCGGTAGATGGAAAGGCTCTCATCCGCTGTGGTGAGAGTGATCCTATGGTGACATAGGATTCCATACCGGGTCACTTTTTTCAAAAGATCGACAATGGAGATGAATAAGGTGAACGGTCATGCTGCAATGTCTGTCTGAGAAAGACCTGCTCCGCATGGAATTTGCGGACTTCTGCCGTGAGCGAGGCGACAAGGACTACGACTATACGAGCTACGTTAGTTGTGCATTTTTGCAATTCATGCAAAAGCAGGGACACGTTCCATACCACCATCAACATTATTTTTATGGCATCGCCCGCCAGCGACCCTGGAATTTCAAGGCACTTGCGGAGAGGCTCGGGAGGAATGAAGGCTGATGATCCCCGTCGAGCAATGCTCTCACATAACACTGCGTTTCGGATCGGGTGACTATTACCTGATCTGCATGGATTGTGGCGCACAGTGGGTGAGAAAATCGATTAGTACTGATCGTGCGGCTCCCGAGGAAGCAAACAAGGGCGTTGGCGGATCGCTGTCTGGAAAGGTGCGTGTAAGCAAGGATTAAGTCCCAATAATGGGGTCATTAAAAAGATACGAAATTCATCCAGTTTATCATAGTGCCTTTGGATATAAAGAAGGCGATATGTGGAAAATAGTGGGTCATGTTGAACGATTTCCTGGTTGGGAAGAGCGTCTGAAGGACCTTATCTATGCCTGGAACAACTACGTAGATTATGTTGAAAATAGTGTGTTTCAATGAAATTTTGGCCAGAAGGTTTTAAAACACATCCATGGGGGTGTGGATATGATTGGATAATAACTATAATAGTGGTTATAGTTTTTTTTCTTCTCGCTAATGTTATTAGTAGTAGAGCCGAAGATGTTGATCCCGAGAAGCATCAACCTGGAATGACCTATGTTCCAGATATTAAAATGCCGGGATTGCACAAAACAAACGAAAAACCGAAGAAACGTGAAAAACTATCTCACCAAACCAACCACCCCATTATGAGGAGTACTAAGACAATCGGTGACCAAAACCAGAATGGGGGGAGACCTAATTTCATCGCTTCACCACAATCAGGAAAGAAATATCCTCCTCCTGAAGTCGTTCTTACTACTGTACTTCGATTAATCCGAGATGTTGTTTTCGGTTATTAACTTCAAAAATTCTTTTGGAAGTTTTACATTTTCTGGCATATCAATAAACATCGGAGCCATGTCTTCAGGCTTATAACCAGCAAACCCACATCCAATGGCAACAACATTGAACTCCATCTCGGGATGTTGGCGGGCAAAATCACGAAATTCGTTTACATACGGGATAATATCATAACGATCCATTACCCGCATGTATTTGTCTTTTGTTGGGATCGCGTAGGATTCCCCTTGTAATCCTGTTCCCTGTCCAAAAATCGCACCATGATTTTTTTGAGCTTCCAAGGCACTACCCGCCCCATGACGACCTTGGAGATTACTACCAAAGACAAAAATCTGCCGTTTCATCGCAAGGCTCCGTTTGCTTCGATCATGTTGGTATATACTATCTCAGTGACCCAACAGTCAACCTCTCGCGTTCCACGTTCAGCAACTTTTTTTTGATAGAGCCAAGTTCCATTTGGACCTGAGATGATCCGAGTTAGACGATCTTCATTATAAATCGGTTGTCGATTCATTGAACTTTCCTTTTAATCATATCGGCATACTCAACCAAGGCTTGATAGACATGGGGTTCCAAACCAACCCAATGATCACCTCCCACACGTGGAGCCCGCAAGATAATCATAAAGCCATCAAACGAGGCATAGAGTCCGTCCCCAAGATATGTTTCATTATTCGACATTTTCCATTTCCTTTACATCATACTTCTTTCGAAGGGTTTCTAACAATTGAGGATTATAACACGAAACTTGATCAATGGATCGTATTGCTCCAAATTCTCCTCGCCATCCTTTTTCATGTTCAATCACTGTTCCCCATAATTTAACCGTTCCAATCGCAACAACTATATAATGTGTATGCATTTTTAATAAATATCTGACAAGAAATTTTGGGTCTTTAAAAGCATGTACTCCCCAAAACCATGATGAATGTTCATCACAGCAACTAATTGGAATTTTTGGTTTCCAAATAGTATTAATACTAACAAATGATCGAAGCCAGATGTATTGCATCCGACTTTCATTAACATAATATTGAACCCGGAAGTGGGAAATTGGTTCTTCGTGGGAAATGCTTTGAACAACTTCCCAACAACGATATCCGATAATTTCTCCAACTTTGATGTGTTTTTCTATCATGATCACATTGACCAGCGCTGGTAGGTAAAAAAGAGAGGCTCATCGATTTGACAAGCCTCTAAGTTTAGGGAGGAACGCCAACCAAAGTTGACGATGTTTAAATCATATATTGAATGATTTTCCATGTCAAGCATTTATTCTGTTTTGTAGATTTTACGATACATATTAATAGCTTCGAATGGTTCCATACTAAAAAATCGTCTGTTTTTAACATAAATTTGATCCAACGATTTTATTGCAGCATAAGTCGAACGAAATCCTTTCTTATGTTCAATCACATCTCCCCAATTATACATCGATCCAAGTAGAACAGGAACAGCAAAATGCGATTGTTCACGAAAAAACATTTCAGCTAGTAAAAGAGTTTTAAACGAATAAAAACCCCCCTCTTTTGGCCATTTTAGAATTCTGTCAACACCAGGACTATATGATTCTAAATCTGCTATATTGATTTGTGGTTTCCAAACATATTGTGAAAAGACCGAGGAAAGACATGGCTGCCCGGGAAAAGCCGTCCAAATTCGATAGGAGACTATTTCTCCGATTTTTACGTTGTGATACATTTATATTTTTTTCGAAAGAAGTTGAGTTTGGCTTGCTGCATTCCCTCGAATTTTTTTGCCCCAATCTGATCATTCATCCAAAATTCATCAAGAGAACGAACTGAGGAATATTCTGCTCGATATCCATTCTTATGATCATATATCATTCCCCAATTATAAACAGTTCCAAGAACATATGTTCCCATAGGTAAAATACCTATAACCTCCATTAGATACGTAACAAGCATTTCAAGGGTTTTAAAAGAATGTATTCCACCAGTCATCCAACCTGGTAGTGTGGCCGGTGTTCGTTCTATAAAAATGGCTTTATTTATTGGTGTGTTCCAATGATAATATTCGAATATCGAATATAATTCATCCCCCAGAATCTGCCATGCTCGATAACCAACTAGCTCTCCGACAATCACGGTGGGAGGGGTATCTAGTATTGCCAGTCGTCTCTTTAATAAGTTAAGAGATGTCATATCTTTTTCTCACTTTGTATATCTCACATGCCGACAAGTTATAAAAAGTATCTAAACTTCGAATTTTAGCATGAGATGAACGATAACCTCTCTCATGTTCGATAATATCTCCCCACATCCAAATAGTTCCAACAACGAACGGGACATAGGGTGTATGAAATTTTGTATATTTTTCTACTTGTTTTTTCGTTTTCCAGGCATGAATACCAAAAAGAACACCCCCATAATGCATAAGTTCCTGTCTAGACTTAAGTGTTGTTATACGTGTCACTTTTACGCAATTAACAGTCGATGGAGTAACAGTAAAAATTGAATTTGGATACCAAACACAATGACGTAAAAAACTATGAAGAAAACTCCGAGAATCAATCAACCAAACACGATGACCA
>WNGJ01023665.1_pt1 | contig 10779 bp, 4 predicted proteins | sample 5400611 | NCBI WGS metagenome assembly WNGJ01 (sample SAMN13153375, study PRJNA577476) | soil metagenome | isolation source: 40 cm soil or saprolite under Garry oak tree replicate 1 | place: USA:California | collected 2016-06-15
TACGTGTCGGGCAGCTTGCCCACAGGCACCGTCACCATGCTCTTCACGGATGTCGAAGGCTCGACGCGCCTGCTCGGCGAAGTCGGCCCCGCCGAATACGCAGACGTCCTGAAGGAACAGCAGCGACTCATCCGGCAGACGGCGGCCGAGCATGACGGCATTGAAGTCGACACTCAAGGCGATGCGTTCTTCTTCGTCTTCCGTTCGGCACGTAGCGCAGCCGCGTGCGCGCAGAGCGCACAGGAGAGGCTCGCGAAGACGTCTGTCAGGGTGCGAATGGGACTTCACACGGGAGAGGCGCTGCTCGTGGACGGTCGCTACGTGGGGATGGATGTCCATCGTGCCGCGCGCGTCGGTGCGGCCGGCCACGGTGCTCAGGTCCTGCTTTCACCGGCGACGGTGGCGTTGCTCGAGCCGGAATCCTTTCAGCTGCGCGATCTCGGACAACATCGGCTGAAGGATCTCTCCGACCCGATCCGTCTCTACCAGCTCGGAACGACGGACTTCCCGCCGCTCAAGACGCTCCACCGGACGAATCTTCCTGTGCCGGCAACACCCTTCCTGGGGAGGACGCGTGAACTCGCGACGGTGATCAGGCACGCCGCCGATCCTTCGGTCCAGCTGCTCACGCTGACAGGGCCGGGCGGGACCGGCAAGACGCGACTCGCGCTTCAAGCCGCCGGCGAGCTCGCCGAGCAGTTTCCCGGAGGAGTGTTCTGGGTGCCGCTCGCGCCCCTCCGAGACCCTCGTTTGGTCGCGTCCGCGATCACGGAGGCACTTGGATTCGAACACGAGGGCGATGGCGACAGCATCGATTCGATTGCGAGCGCGATCGACTCCCGCACGCTCTTGCTGGTCGACAACTGTGAGCATCTCCTCGATGGCGTGGCCGCGGTGGTCGGAAAGATCGTCGGCGTCCTTCCTGATCTTCAGATCGTCACGACGAGCCGTGAGCCGCTCTCGCTTGGAGGCGAACGTGTGATTCCGATCGACCCGCTCCTGCGATCGGACGCGGTCGCGCTCTTCAGGACGCGCGCGGAGGCGGCCGGCGCCACTATCCTGGACGACGATGTCGTCTCGACGTTGTGCGCACGTCTTGACGATCTCCCGCTTGCGGTCGAGCTTGCGGCCGCGCGTGCCGCCGCACTTCCCCCGCGGCTCCTCCTCGACCGGCTCTCGGACCGGCTCGACCTGCTCCGCGGTCCGCGTGATGCCGACGAGCGCCAGCGCACCCTGCGGGCGACGATTTCATGGAGCTACGATCTGCTCGGTCCCGAGGAGCAAAGGCTCTTTCGATGGTTGTCTATTTTCGCCGGCGGAAGCGCACTCGACGCCATCGAGGCAGTCACAGATGCAGATGTCGACGACCTCGCCTCGCTCTGTGCGAAGAGCCTCGTGCGGATGACCTCGACCCCCCGTGAGCCCCGTTACTGGCAGCTCGAGACAATCAGGGAGTTCGCAGACGAGCAACTGATCGCAGCGGGCGAAGCCGAGTCAGTCCGCGCCCGGCACGTACGTTGGTTCGCGAGCCTCGCTTCAGAGGCGGATGCGCACCAATGGGAGGTCGACGCCGCAGAGTGGCTCGAGCGCCCCGAAGCAGATCTCGGGAATCTCCGGGTCGCGTTCGCACAGGCCCTGATGTCCGACCCGGGGGCGGCAATCGCGCTCGGCTCATTCCTCGGGCACCTCCACACGTTGCGGGGCCGGTATCCGGAAGCAGAGGGCGTGCTCGAGCAGGCGATCGGCCTGGCCGACGACCCCGTGCGCGGGTCACTGCTCCGTCGCCGCCTCGGCTATCTCCTCGTCCGCCGCAAACAGATGGCGGGCGCGGCGGCGATCCTGGCCGAAGCAGAGGAATTCCTCGGACCGCCGGGTAATCACGCCGACGAGTCGTACTGGCGGGCGTGGTTCGACGTGAAGGTCGGGCAGGGGAATCTCCACTACTGGGGCGCCGACACGGTTGCGCTCGGACGGGTGGCCGAGGAGATGCGTCCGCATGTTGAAGACCATGCCACTACGAAACAACGCGCCGAGTTCCTGAGTCTGCTGTTCTTGAACGCGTGCCGCCAGGAGCGATACGTGTTGTCGGCAGAGTCGGAGGAAATTGCGAGAGCGGCCTACGCCGCATCGCAAGAAGCAGGCGACTGGGACGCCGAGTTCCAGCTCGGGTTCGCGCTGCTGTGGCGGGGAAAGATCGAGGAGGCCGAGCGGCATCTACGGGCCGGACGCGACGACGCACACGTGGTCGGAGACGTCCTCACCGAGATTCGTTGCCTTGTCTACAGCTCGATAGCCCGGCGAAAGCTCGGTGACGTGGAGGGCGTCCAGGCCCTCGTCGAGGAGATTGCGAAGCTCGAGGACACCTACGGCTACACCGGCCTCGTCGACGGCAACCGGGCGTGGCTTGCATGGCGAAAGGGTGACAGCGGGGCCGCCGAGCGTTGCGCAAACGCTTCGCTGTCAAACATGTCGGCGACCGGTCCCTCAGGACCCGGCTTCTTCCAGTGGACGGCGCGATTTCCGCTGCTCGCCGTCTGCGTCGAGCGCGACGAGCTCGCAGCGGCTGCGCGACATGCGGTCGCCATGCTCGACGAAACCCAACAGCCGCTTCCCCCGGAGCTCGAGTCCGCCCTGCGAGAGGCACTCGACGGCGGAAGCCGACGGGCTTTTGCCCGCGCGCTGGAGCTTGCAACGGCGGCTGGTTACGTCTGACCGGCGCTCGTGGTTGGGCGCGCCGGGACTAAGCGCCGCCGCCCAGCTGGCTCTTCTTCAGCTCGTATTCCTCGTCGGTGAGGATTCCGGCGTCGTGGAGATCGCCGAGCTTGCGGAGATTCGAGTCGGCCGCGCTCTCGGCCTGCGCGCCCTGGGCCTGCCGCACCAGATCCTCCATCTTGTGACGCCGCTCCTGGAACTTGTCGATGCCGATGCCACGTTCCGGGAACTTGAGCGCGTCGGGGCCGGTCAACGGGCGCTTCTGGACGAAGCGCCGGTACGCGACAACGAGTAGAACCGCGCCCAGGAACGAGAGCAGCCCGATCGCCTGCGTCCCCCTCCCCCAGATCGCAATCGCGATCCCGCCCCCGACCGCCGAGCCCACCAAGCCGATCGCCACCGTCAGCCATGCCGGCATCGGATCAGGCCCGGGCACTGCGAGCCTCGCCAGCCCACCTGTGATGAAGCCGAAGATCATGATGAGAATGATCGAGCCGAACATTTGCGGAGATTTTAGGTGGTCGCCGAAGCCGGAGCCCGGGCCGCAGCCATCAGCTCGCGGCGGAGCTCCTTGATCTCGTCGCGAAGCTTGGCGGCGTACTCGAACCGGAGCTCCTCCGCCGCCGTGAACATTTCTTCCTCGAGCTCGATGACGAGCTTCTCGAGGTCACTGGGCGCCAAGCCTTCGAGATCCTTGCGGCCGCGGCGGCGCTTCGAGCTGGGAACGGTCGGCGATTCGAGCGTCAGGAACTCGGCGATGTCGGACACTCCCTTGACGATCGATTCCGGCGTTATCCCGTTCTCCTCGTTGTAAGCCAGCTGCACCGCGCGGCGGCGGTTCGTCTCGCTCAGAGCACCTTCGATTGCTTCCGTCCGCTTGTCGGCGTACATCAACACCTTCCCGTTGATGTGGCGGGCCGCGCGGCCGATGGTCTGGATCAGAGCCGTCTTGCCGCGCAGGAATCCCTCCTTGTCTGCATCGAGAATCGCAACCAGTGACACCTCCGGCAGGTCGAGCCCCTCACGCAGGAGGTTCACGCCGACGAGCACGTCGTAGTCGCCGAGTCGCAGCTCTCGGATGATCTGAATTCGCTCGAGCGTGTCGATCTCCGAGTGGAGATAGCGCGCCTTGACGCCCGACTCGAGGAGATAGTCCGTCAGATCTTCGGCCATCTTCTTCGTCAGCGTCGTGACGAGCACACGCTCGCCGATCTCCTCACGGCGGCGGATCTCGTTGAGCAGGTCGTCGATCTGGTTGTGCGTCGCGCGCAGCTCCACCTCGGGGTCGACGACACCGGTCGGTCTGATCAGCTGCTCGGCCACACGGGTGGCATGGCGCCCTTCGAACGGGCCCGGCGTCGCGGACACGAACACCAGCTGCGGAACCTTGTCGAGGAACTCGTCGAACCGGAGCGGCCGGTTGTCGAGCGCAGACGGGAGCCGGAAGCCGTAGTCGACCAGCGTTTGCTTGCGCGAGCGGTCGCCCTCGTGCATGCCGCCGATCTGCGGGATGGTCTGATGAGACTCGTCGACGAAGACGACGAAGTCATTCGGGAAATAGTCGAGCAGCGTGAACGGGTGCGTTCCAATGCGCGAGTAGTTCTCGATCCCGTTGCAGAAGCCGAGCTCCTGCATCATCTCGAGGTCGTACTCCGTGCGCTGCCGCAGCCGGTGCGCCTCGAGCATCTTTCCCTCGACCTCCAGCTGCTTGACGCTCTCCTCCAACTCGTGCCTGATCTCGGAGACCGCCCGCTCGATCGTCGGCCGCGACGTCACGTACTCGGTCGCCGGCCAGATCGCGATGTTGTCGAGCTTCGCGTAGATCTCGCCCGTGAGGGGATCGAAATGGCTGATCTGCTCGACCTCATCGCCGAAGAAGGAGATGCGATATGCCGTCTCCTGGTTCGCGGGCTGCACCTCGACGACGTCGCCCTTCACCCGGAAGCGCCCGCGTCCCAGCATCGTGTCGTTGCGGACGTACTGCGAGTCGATGAGCTTCCGCAGCATCAGATCGCGGTCGTGCTCCTCCCCGACCTCGAGGATGATCACGCGCTCGCGCCACTCTTCCGGCGAGCCGAGCCCGTAGATGCAGGAGACCGACGCGACCACGACGACGTCGCGTCGCGTGAAGAGCGCCGACGTCGCCGCGAGCCGAAGCCGCGCGATGTCGTCGTTCTGGGAGGAGTCCTTCTCGATGTAGAGGTCGGCTTGCGGGACGTAGGCCTCGGGCTGGTAGTAGTCGTAGTACGAGACGAAGTACTCGACGGCGTTCCCTGGGAAGAACTCCCGGAACTCGTTGCAAAGCTGCGCCGCAAGGGTCTTGTTGTGGGCGATCACCAGAGCAGGACGGCCCACCTTCTCGATCGTCCAGGCCATCGTCGCCGTCTTGCCGGTGCCGGTCGCGCCCAGCAGCGTCTGGTACCGCTCGCCGGCCTGGAGCCCCTCAGCGAGGGTCGCGACTGCTGTCGGCTGGTCGCCGGTCGGGCGGTAAGCACTGGTTGTTTCGAACTCGGCCATTCAGGCCAAGCGTAGCCTCGATGGATGTCGTGACCGAGTGACCGCACGCATCCTCCGCACCGCGCCTACGCCCAGGGGAGGCGTCGTCGCGCTGACCGAGAAGGCCAACGCGGGCGAAGGCTAGCGCTAACTCGAATGCAGCCGGCGCTTCGCGACCTGGAGGAGCTCGTCGATGCCGCCGCAGATATCGCAGTGGTAGACCCGAATCGTGCCGTCTTTGCTCGCCGTGATGATCGTCCGGCCGTCACGCCCGCCGAACGCTGCTCCGATCAAAGGCCTGGAATGGCCATGAAGCAGTAGCAGCCGGCGCCCGGTCGACACCGAGCCCACACCTGCGGTGCTCGGGCCTGCGGTCACGACCCAGCGACCGTCACGGCTGAAGGCGGCTCCGCCGAGCGGCCCGAAGTGCCACCGAATGACCTGCTTCGGAGGCCCTCCGTGCACATCCCAGATTCGTGCCTCGTGGTCCGCGCTTGCAGTAAGCAGCAGGCTCGCATTCGGCGAGAACATCACGGCGGTGATCGCGGCCTGGTGAGCCGAGAACGCACGCAGCATCCGTCCTGAGCCCAGTTCCCAGAGCCGGATCGTGCCCTTGCTGTCCCCGCCAGCAAGGAGGGTTCCGTCGGGACTGAAAGCGACTGCGGTCGCGGCGAGACCCTTTCCACCCAGAACCTGCTCGCGGCCGCCGGCTCCCCGAATCGCAACCGAGCCGTCACTCCGTCCGCGCGCGACTCTGTTCGTGCGGTCGGACACGGCAAGGCTAAGCGTGGGCCGCGTCGCGACGATGGGACCTCGCGGTCCGAATGCAACGGCGGTAACGGGTCCCTGGATCCGCATTGATTTGAGCACGCGTCCTCGCCCGACCTCGCGCACTCGTGCGACTCCGCTAGCGTCGCCGGTGATGACGCGCCTGCCGTCGGCGCTCAGGCCGAAGGCGGTGAGCGACGGTTGGCGCGCGGCCATCCGGAGATCTGGCTCCGTCTCGGAAGCCCAGAGACGTGCAGTTCCGTCCTCGCTCGAAGTGAGAACCAAGCGACCGTCGGGGCTGAATGCGACTGAATTGATCGCGCCGTTGTGCCCCAGCAGGATTCTGACGGGCTTACCGCTCGCCAGTCCCGTACGGGCCTTGGTGTCGCGGCTTCCGGTCGCGATCGCCTTGCCCGTGGGATTGAAAGCGATCTTGGTCGTGGGGTTGGAGTGGCCGAACATTATTCCGCTCTGGAATCCCGTCCGCGCTTCCCAGATCCGCGCCGTGCCGTCCGCAACCGCTGCCGCGACCAGGATTCCATTCGGACTGAAGACGGCATCGATAATCGAACTGCCCGGCTCCGGGCCGCGGAGGACCTGGATCTGCCGATCGGTCACCGTCGACCAGACGCGCACGACGCCTTCGTGGCCGCAGGTAAGGAACGACGACCCATTCGGGCTGAAGGACGCACAGTGGACCAGACCCTTGTGTTCCAGCCGGCTCACGAGCAGCCCGGTGAGGAGCGAGTACACGCGGGCGAAACGATCCTGCCCGAACGTGACCAACAGGTTCCCCTTCGGACTTACCGCGCCCCCTTTCGCCAGAGCCTTACCCTGGGTTCGGATCGTCCGGAGCAACTTCCCGTCATTCGACCGCCAGAGTCGGATGAGTCCGTTGCGCGCGATCGTCAGCACACGCAGTGAATGACTCACGAAGAACGCAGTCGTGACCGGGCCTCCCGCGTCGAGCCGCTGGAGCGGAGAGTCACCTGCTCCCCAAATTCGAGCTACGCCGTCCCGGCCAGCCGCCAGGATCAGTTGTCCGTCGCCGTTGTAGGTCGCGGCGGTGACCGGGCCGCCGTCATCGAGGATCCGCTCCGGAGTGCTGGAGCCGACGCGGTAAACCCGGACTTTCCCGTCCTTCGAGCCGGTGACGACGTGCCCTCCGGACGGGTCGAACCTCGCGATGCGGACGGGGCCGTCCGCCCGATAGACCGCGCGTTGCTGAGCGGCCAGGAGGGCATCCCGTAGGACGTCTTCCTCGTGTACGCCGCGTTCGAGCTGTGCCGCCTGGATTGCGAGCTCGATGCTTCTCTGGGGATCCACATCGAGGAAGCTGTTCGCGGCAGCGGCGAGCTCGCGTGCGTGCGCGCGCCGGGCCTGGGCGCGAGAGTGGCTCCGCTCGACGAGTGCAAAGACGGCGATGGCCGCCACCAGGACGAGACCGACCAGTGCTGCCGTCGCGACGCCGAATGCGCGACGGCGACGACACTCGGCGTCATGAACCGACCGTTCGGCACGGTAACGGGCCCCCCAATCCGCGACTGCGTCGGCGAGCACATCGTGATAGATCTCGTATCGAGTGCCTGCGCCGTCGTCGGAGCTCGCGCGAACGATCCGCTCGGCGGCAAGTCGCCGCAAGACGTCGGCGGCCTCTTGCTCTTCGATATCGGCGTAGCCGGCGAGATCGCGCGTCCGATGTGCGATCTTTGATCCGGAAGGTGTGACGAGAAAGTTGTACATCGCTGCCGCGGCATCCTTCTGCCGAGGCGAAAGATCGGCCATCGCATGCTCGAGATGGTCCTCGACGATCCGCGTGGCGCCCCCGAGCTCGGCCAGAGTCTCCCGCCGAAGCAACCTCGATCCCCGATCCGCCTCCACCTCCCACAGCCTGCTCATCACAAGCTGCAGATACGGCGCCTCGATGCGATCGTCGTTGCTCGGGGCGGTTACGACACCCCGACCGAGCGCGCCGAGTTCGACCCGCCCAGCCGCGACCTCGTCGAGGACAGCCACGACGAGAGCCGGCTCCACCTCGACCCGACGTTCGGAAGGAACGAGCTCGTTGAAGCGCTCCAACGGACCGCGGATCGCTGCTTCCCCGCCCGCACGGTCGAGGTTCTCCAACCTCAGCCGGTTCGACAAGAGGTTGGGAATCGCCGCCTTGAAGGCGTCGAGCAAGGCCAGAGCGTCTTCTCGTATTCCGATCAGCACGTTCACACGCAGGTCCGGACGGCGAAGCACGGCGGCCAGCTCCTCGACGAACGTGCGATCACCCTCGTGGTAGAGAAAGAACTCCTCGAATTGATCGAGCATCAGATAGATGTCGCCCCCCGTCCGTGGTGCCAGACCCGCGAGCGCTTCGACGGGATCTCCGATCCAGGAGGAGTGAATCCGCACGTCGACGCCGGCTTCCTGTCGGAGCTTGTATGCGACGCCCGCTCGAAGCACGGATGTCTTTCCGACACCGGTGGGTCCGAACAGGACGGTCACCCGCGAGGCCATGAGGTTCGCCGCGATCACCTGGCTATCCCGATCGCGCCCGAAGAAGAACAGTGCGTCGACAGCGGAATCTTCGAACGCAGCCAGGCCCTTGTAGGGCGAGGAGGGAGCCGGCACTTCGCTCATGCTGTGGTCTCAGCGAGCACGATGCCGGCGTACCGCGCCAGAATTCCCGCGTATTGCTCGAGTGGAAGCTCGTGCACCTCGACATCACGCCGCCTCCAGAATTCCCGCTCGAGCGGCATCGGCTGTGGTTGCACTGCCCACGAGCGATAACTCAGAGGCTGATCGCTCCAGAGCCGGTTCAGAATCACTCGGAGATTCCAGTCCGCCATCGTGTAACCGAGAAAGAGAAAATGACTACGCCGTAGCTTGGCTGCCAACGACACGGGCACGGCGCCGGTGAGATCGGTCTGTGCCAGATAGTCGATGTAGTCGTCCTCGGTGACCACGAAGCTCTCCCATTCACGCTCGGCCCCGCGATCGACTTGGCCGTGAAGCTTGAGGATGACCGTGCGCCGCTCGAGTGAAAGCTCGGTGGCGTAGGTGTTCGGCAGATCGATGAGCCGGCCGCGGCCATCGGGGGTGATGTGGCAGAACTTGCCTCGGGCCGGGCCGGTCGCGATGTAGGAGACGACGTCGAACTCTTCGCCTGCTTCGAGAAAGGCGGCCTCGAGGGCGAGATCGTAGCTCGTCGTCACGATCAGTTGGTGCGGCACCCCTCGTTCCCGCAAGACTGGAGGAATCGACGCGAAGAACCGGTGAACGGCCGTTGGGGGAACGTCCGCGTCGAGGAGGGCATGCAATTCGTCGTAAAGCGGCCCAGAGCCCTTCATCACCGACACGTACTGCGCGACACGTGGAAGCCCGGCTTCGTTCTCCGCATAGTCGAAGCGCTCCGCGAGCATGCCGGCCAGCTCACCAACATCCGCACCGAGAACGGCAACCAGCCGACCGTCGAGCAAGATCCGAAGCACTTCGTCGAAGTGATCCTCAGCGGGCGGCGCGGCGTCCGGCGCCCGCAGCCCTGCATCCTGTCGGAGGATCTGACCGTGCAACTGCTGGAGATCGGGGCCGGGCTCGATCCCGAGTTGCTCGACGAGCGTGCGCCGAGCGTCCTGGTAGATGTCCAATGCTTCCGCCTGTCGGCCGGAGCGATAGAGCGCAAGCATCAAATGCGCGCGGAGCCGCTCCCGAACCGGATATTGGCGGACCAGGGCCTCTAACTCCCCCGTCAGCTCGCTGTGACGGCCTGCCTCCAGATCGGCGTCGATCCGCTCCTCCAGCACAGCCAGCCGCTCTTCCGCCAACCGTGTGATCTCCGATTGCGCGAAGGCCTCGAACTCGACGTCGGCGAGAGGCGGCCCGCGCCAGAGGTCGAGGGCGCTCTGCAGGATCGAGGCGCGGTCATCGGCCTCAGGCTCGGCGCGAGCCTCTGCGACCAGCTGCCTGAAGCGCTCGAGGTCGAGCTGTTCCGGACGAATCGACAATGCATATCCGGGAGGCTTCGTCACCAGAACGTCGGCGCCGACGGTCTTCCGGAGCTGTGAGATGAAGTTTTGTAGCGAGGTCGCGGCCGTCCGCGGTGGCTGCTCGCCCCAGAGCGCATCGATGAGCCGGTCGGTTGAGACTGGTCTCGGCGCCTCGAGAAGAAGCAAGGCAAGCACGGAGCGCTGCTTCTGGCCGCCCAGCAAGAGCGGACCGGTCTCGTCCGAGACCTCGAGCGGTCCGAGGATCCGAAAGTCAGGCACGTGACCTTTGTAACACGGTGTCTTCCTCCTGGATAGCAGCACGTCTGTGCTGCCGGGCGGCCTGCGCTGAACGATCACGGCCGTTCCTAACCCCCCGCTAATCGCCGCAGTTAGCAGCCCGTGAGTCGGGCGTGAGTGAGCCGTTGCGGCCCCCTTCGACGGTGGCCGCATGGCTACCTCATTCTTCATCTCAACACGCGGCGCGCTCGCGCGCGCCTGCCTCCCGCTCCTGCTGCTCGTTTCGGTCCTTGCTCCGGCCGCCGCGAACGCGACGGGTGCGGCCGTCACGGACATCTCCCTGACGAACGGCGGCAGTCCTTTCTCAGGAGACAACCGCCTGCTCACCACGGTCAGTCCCAATGGCGACGGCATTCGCGACCGGGCGACGATCCACTTCCGCCTCAGGGCAACGGCCGTCGTGCACTTGGAGATTGCCACGGTCGACACTCAGACGCCGAAGCAGGTCGAATCGCGGACGATCCGCCTGGGCCCCGGGCGACACTCAATCGTCTGGGCGCCTTCGCCCAAAACCGAGCCCCGCACCTACCTC
>WNGJ01011176.1_pt1 | contig 10778 bp, 7 predicted proteins | sample 5400611 | NCBI WGS metagenome assembly WNGJ01 (sample SAMN13153375, study PRJNA577476) | soil metagenome | isolation source: 40 cm soil or saprolite under Garry oak tree replicate 1 | place: USA:California | collected 2016-06-15
GCGCACCGGAGCAATTACATTCCGGTAAAGTTCACCCCTCGACAGAACCCGTTTTACTGCGCCCTCCCATACAACGACAAGACAGTCAATGGTCACCGGCCGGAAGCGCCCCGCGTCGTGCCGTGGTTCAAGGAAGCGTACCAAGGCCCCGGCGTTTCCACCTGCAAGGATCGATGGGTCACGATTCGCAAAGGGAATCGAACGGTTTATGCGCAATGGGAAGACGCAGGACCTTTCCGCACCGATTATTGGCAATATGTCTTTGGCACCGAACGTCCGAAACCCAATCTGAACAGAGGCGCGGGTCTCGATGTCTCTCCCGCTGTGCGTGACTATCTCGGATTAGGCGATACGGATATGACCGACTGGCGATTCGTCGAGTTTAGCGAAGTATCGCGCGGGCCGTGGTCGACGCTCGGAGAAAACAACCCATTTGTGATTAGCGATCGCAAAACAGGCAGGGAATTGGCCGAGGCGTCAAAGCGCGCTGAAGGCGGTTCAGTTGTGCGATAAGCTTTTTCCGTCACATGATTTTGATCGCGGTATGGTCGGCATTCTCCGCTAACGCGTCTGCCTTGAACGCCGAGGCAACCGACGCTAGGCCGCTCTCGACTTTTGAGTAAAAAAATTCTCACCTCCTCGAGAAACGCTGTCAGCTTTTCGGCAGCAATAATGCTGGATCATCCGGCGATTTCGCCGGTTCCCTTGCCGTCTTTGCGGCTCCTAAACGGCCGTCGGCTGCATCGCTTGGTTAAGCCTATGACTTGTAAGCGTATGAAACAAATATCCTTCTGGAAACACGTGAGACCAAGAACAGCACTCCAGAAATCGAGGTAATGACCAATGCTGTGTGGGCGACCCCAATTCATCGAAGGGAACAGGTGAAGTGCTTCGGAGAGATGAGTGAGCACGACTATCACGAGACATCCTGCGCCGAATAGCTGTCAGAAGGAGGTCACAGACTTTGCACTGAAGAAAAGCAGGCGCCTTGATTGAAGTAGTTGGGGGAACTCAATAGCAACATTGGCAGAGTCAGCCCAGATTCGGTTTACGTTTGTGCCACTCGGTGGCTTGCTCGTAAGCATAGGCAAGACGGAGAACAGTTGCTTCACCGCCAGGTGGACCGGTAATCTGCATACCAATCGGTAAGTCAGCCCGGGTAAAGCCACAAGGAACGGAGACCGTCGGCAGACCGAGCATGTTAAAGGGTCGCGTGTTGCGCAGCATGAGCAGCTCCTTCTCCCGAAGAGTATTCGGGTCGAATAGATCGGCAATCGCAAACGGAGGCACGCACGAGGTAGGAGTGATCAAAAGGTCGACGGTCTCGAACACCTGCGCAACGGAGCGTCGAATCTGTTCGAGCTGATGCCGGGCCTGAATATATGCGGAGGTCGTGACGTCTGCCCCGGCCTGAATTCTCTTGAGAGTCTGCGCCTGGTAAAGTTCGGGACTCTTGGAGACATATTCCTTGTGGTAAGCGTAAGCTTCCGCCCTCAAGATCGTGACGTAGGGATCCATCATGGAGGCGTAGTTATCGCTAGCCGCCAGCGGCGCGACGTCGCGCTGAGTACGGGTGAGTGTCTTCAGAACTGACAAAGCCGCTTCCATTGCCGCCTGAATTTCGGGATGAAGTGCCTCATAGAAGTAGGCGCGTAGAATACCTAGCCGCAACGATGAGGTCGCGGCCGCGATGGTCGCGGCGTAATTTGGAACGGGAACATCTATGCTGGCCGTGTCCCGCGCGTCGTAGCCCGCGATTACCTGAAGCATTAAAGCAGCATCCGTCACCGTGCGCGTCATCGGCCCCAAGTGGTCCAGGGACCACGACAGAGGTATGACGCCGGAGGTGCTCACGCGTCCGTAGGTCGGTTTGAGTCCAACGATGCCGCAGTAGCCTGCCGGCTGACGGACAGAACCTCCAGTGTCGGAACCAATCGCACCATAACAGAGTTGTGCTGCGACAGCGGCCGCAGATCCGCCGGAAGAGCCGCCTGGGCTGTAATCGAGATTCCAAGGGTTGTGCACTGGGCCGAAATGACTGATCACGGAACTGCCGCCGTAGGCGAACTCATGCAGGTTGAGTTTGCCCAGGAGCACGGCTCCAGCAGCTTTGAGGCGGTGCACAATCTCTGCGTCTTGGGCGGGAACGCGATCCTTGAATAAACCGCTGGCTGCGGTGGTGCGCACGCCAGCGGTATCGATCAGATCTTTTAGACCAATCGGAATTCCATGTAGCGGGCCTCTCCAACGCTCGTGCTGGATCTCTGCTTCCGCCTGACGAGCCTCAGCCAGCGCGGAGTCGGCCGTGACAGTGATGAAGGCGTTCAGCTTTGGATTGAGCCGTTCTATGCGGCTCAAACACTCACGGGTTAGTTCGACTGGTGATACTTTCTTGCTGCGAACCAGCTGAGAGGCTTCGCTGAGGCTTAGCTGACTAACATTTGACCCCTGTCGCCTTTGCTGGGCGCCGGTATAAGCATGAGCCGCGTGTTTGTCGATGCCCGCCATCAATGTGCCTGCCGCTCCGGCTAAGGCGGTTTTTATGAACGCCCTGCGAGACCGTACACTTTCTTGTGGTTTAATCAACGGCTGCAGATTATACCAAATATCAGTGTGCCTTGAGCCGGAAAGCGTTCCACCCGGCAATCACCGCGTACCCGATTGCTACCTTGTAAACGTTACGCCGCTTGAGCCCGGCGAAGAATTTCCTCGGGTTCACGGCGACGATCGGTTCTTCTACGCGAAAACTTTTGCGACTTGTTCTTCGAAACGCGGATCCACAGTCGGCGGAATGGCAGCACATCGGAGATTACATCGACGCCGCGTTTATCGGCTCGTGGACGATTCGGACAATGTACGTTCCGGTCGACAACGCAGCATTACCGTTGGACGACGATGCAATTCCAACACCCCCGCTCGCAATCTCTGGACCAGTCGAGGAATTGGTCAAGGTTTGCGTTCATGGCTTGAAACAACGGGCCGAATGCCTTTATCCCGCGATTTTTATCGACTCGCCATTCCCGGGTATGAAGAATTGCAACTGGTACGGCTGTGGTCTGTTAATAGTTGCGCTTCCCTGCGCGACCCTCTCAGAATGCGAAACGACTGGCACTGAGGCTTCGAGTACGGCGTCCGCGTAAACGGCTTCCATGTCTGCATCGAGTAGCAAGAATGCTGGTCGCTTGATCATCCAAAGAGTGGCTGACCTGGGAACCGCCGAGGTCCTGAACATATCGATAGATGGTAAACAAGTAGCTACTCTTCCAAGAGGTCAGACTTACGGCGGTTCCCTTTCGCCCGGACAACATGTTGTATCCGTCTTGGCCATCCCAAATGCTTTGCATCTGCTTCCAACGCAAAAGCGCCTGAGCGTACAGGGCCAGACCTACAACTTCACTGCGATGTGGCAAGCAAATCGCTTGGTTTTGATGTGATCCAGCAAAGAATAGCTTTCTAGCAACGCGCCACATTTCGGATTGTTGCAAGGACGCTGTAGCGGGCTAAACCGCCCGCCTCACTTACCGCAACTAAGAGCGTCAAGGCAGCAGACGGAAATCGTCTGGAGGTGACGCGCCGAGACCAGGCGCTTCGCCGCCTTCCGCTCGATCAACACCTCCGCCTGAATTAAGCGCTTCGTGATTTAGAGCGACCTTCGTAGGCGGCATCGCAATTGGCTCCTGCCCTTTGGTCCTGAGCGATTCATTGAGGCTCGGCAGATCTTTTGCCAGCAATTGTTCGAACTCTTTTGTCGCATCATCCAATTCCCGCTTGAGCGCGTCGATGTAGGAAATCTCATAGTTGCCCGGTTTTCCCTCGTAGCTGAGCAGCGCTCCATAGAGTTGGTCGGTGTGTTCTCGCAACCGCTCTTCGCCGGTGATCGCTCCGCCTTCAGTTGTCGCAACAATTTTCTTACGGACAGCATCAACCTTCCCGTCGAAATCTGAGACGTCTTTGCGGAGCGTATCGCCCTCCGGTAAGGCTGCCCCGCTCTTGGCCAGATCCTTGCGCAAAACCAGAATTCGATCCATGAGGGCACTTTCGTCGCCAAACAGAGCGTGCACCTTCATCGCTGCGTCGAACTGCGACTTGCGGTCCGCTTCAGTGAACTTCGCTCGACGATCAAGACCCACCGTCAACTTCGTTTCCGACACTTTTCCAGCCTTGGTTAATCGCACGGTGTACACTCCTGGCACCAGTCGCGGTCCGCGGGTTCCGGCAAAGGCGATCTGCGCAGCAGGCGGCACACGCGGTGGTTTCTCGCGCATGGTCCACGTCACACGATTAAGTCCCGGACGCTTACTGGCGGGCAATTCATCGATAACGCGGCCGGAAGGATCCAGAACTTCCAGCTTCAGCCTGCCGAAGAGATGACGTGATCGCTGGTAGTAAGTGATGACCGCAGCGTCTGGCGGGTTATCGCCTGCAAAGGCCGCGTCGCCATTGGCCCATCCCCCGCTGCCTTCGATCCGCTGTTGCACGGGGCGTGCCGAAACAAAAGTGGCATCTTGCGTCAAAAGATCTGGTGTCAGGGCGCGCAGCGGGGTGATGTCATCCACAATCCATATGCCGCGACCGTGAGTTGCCAGAATAAGATCGTTTTCGCGCGGCTGAATTGCGAGATCGCGCACGGCCACAGCCGGAAAGTGATTGCCCTTGAATTGCGCCCAGTTTTTTCCGCCATCGATCGACACGTCAAGACCAAATTCAGTCCCAAGAAAAAGCAGGTTGGGTTTAACTAAATCTTCCTTAATGACATGGGCGTATCCGCGCACGCCCTTGGATTCTTCCGAGGTGACAAGTGGCGTCCACGTCTTGCCGTAGTCAGTCGTTTTGAAAACATACGGCGCCAAGTCGCCAAACGTATGTCGATCAAAAGCGGCGTAAGCGGTCGCGGCGTCGAAGTTGCTTGCTTGCACCCAACTGACCCAGGAATTTTTCGGCAGGTTGGGAATGTTGCCGACAACGTTGGTCCACGTTTTGCCGCCGTCACGGGTGAGCTGAAGATTGCCATCATCTGTGCCCACCCAGATCAGTGATTTATCTTTGGGCGACTCGCTGATCGAATAAATGGTGGTGTGCATCTCCGCAGACGAATTGTCCACCGTCACGCCGCCTGACTGTTCCTGCTTCTGTTTCTCTGGATCGTTCGTCGTCAGGTCAGGTGAGATGCGATCCCAAGTCTGGCCGTGGTCGCGGGAACGAAACAAAAACTGCGCCCCGGTATAAATCGTTCCCTTCTCGTTCGGCGACAAAGCGATTGGCGTGTTCCAATTGAATCGTAACTTTTCCTTATAGTTCGGCCGCGGTTTGATGTTGCGCGCTTCATGGGTGTACCGGTTCACGCGGCCGATCTCACCACCTTGGTATTCGGCGTAGAGGTAGTCTGGATCGGCAGGATCGGGAAACATCCAGAACCCATCGCCGTTATACATATTTTCCCACTGCGAATTGGTGATGCCGCCGGGATACTGCGACTCACCTACCCATGAACTGTTGTCCTGCAAGCCGCCATAGACGCGATACGGATCGTTGTCATCGACACTGACATGATAGAATTGCGAGACTGGCAGGTTTTGGCCCTTCCACCATTTGCTGCCGCCATTGTACGAATACCACATGCCGCCATCGTCACCGCTGAAGACCGTTTGCGGATTCGTCGGATCGATCCAAACATCGTGCACGTCGCCGTGCGTTCCCTGAAAACCCCCCACCACTGCAAAACTCCGGCCTGCATCCTCGCTCAGAATCAATGCGCCATCGGTCTTGAACACGCGATCCGGATTTTTTGGATCGACGATCAGGTTCGCGAAGTAGAACGGGCGCCACACCATCCAATTGCTTTTATCGCGCTTATCCCAGGTCATGCCGCCATCGTCGGAGACGAACAATGCGCTCTCAGGCGATTCGACAACGGCGTAAACACGTTTGGCATTGGATGGCGCGATGGCCACTGCGATACGACCATACGGTTTTTTCGGGAAACCTTTGTTGCTGTCAGTCGTAATCTCCGTCCAGGTTGTACCGCCATCGGTCGAACGAAATAATCCGCTGGCGGAAGGCGCGGTAGGACTCTCGCCGCCGGAACGGTACTCCCATCCTTTGCGACGGAAATCCCACAAAGCCGCGAACATGATGTTTGGATCGGTGGGATCGATCGCGATGTCAGTGCAGCCGGTAGAAAGGTTAGGACCTTTGAGAACCTGCGTCCACGTCTTGCCTCCGTCCGAAGTTTTGTAGAGACCGCGATCTGTAGAGTCGCTCCACAATGGACCCGGCACGGCCGCGTAAACTGTGTCGCTATTTTTCGGACTCACCGCGATTTTTGCGACGCGTTCGGATTTGTCCAGGCCGACATGAGTCCACGTCTCGCCTCCGTCAGTGGATTTGTAGACTCCATCCCCGATCGAAACGCTGTTGCGTGTCCAGGATTCTCCAGTACCGACCCAAACATTTTTTGCATTTTTGGGATCGAGCGCGATGGCGCCGATCGACTGCACCGGTTGCTCGTCGAAGACTGGTCGATACCGCGTCCCACCGTCGTCAGATTTCCACACACCGCCGCTGGCTGCACCGACAAAAAGCGTGATCTTGCCGGAGGGCTCTCTCGTTCCGGCGATAGCTGAGATGCGTCCGCTCATGGCCGCCGAACCTATGTTGCGCACGCCGAGCCCGGAGATGGTCGCGGAGCTGTACGGTGTCTCCTCCGCTTGGGAGGTCATGGCGCAAAGAAACAGCGCGGCAGGAAAAAGGAACTTCAGAGAGCGCATACGTGATTGAATGAGAAATTATTTCGAAGGGGCGGCGGGAAAATGAAACATCGCGTCATCGACTGGGACGTTGGCCTCGGCTTTGTCGATAATAATCTTTTGTTTGTCAGGATCGCCCTTGCGACCGGATTCGATAGACGTCGGAACAAACACGCCGGCGGTTTTTTCGTAGTCTCCGAGATCGGTTTCAACTTCCTCCTGTGCACCGTGCTTGATCCGCTGGGTCAAGATACGGATCTCTAAAAAGTGATCAGGATCGAGGTAAACGAAACTCACATCGCCATTCTTCCGGACGACTCTTAATTTGTAAGCAAGCGTTCCGTCGACGTCTTCCGTTCCGAGAAAATCCACCGTGCTTTGTTTGGCCTTCCAGTCCACCAATGGTCCATCGATCTCCGCGTCCTCCATCAGCGCCTTGACATCGTCGGCCGAGATTCTTTCCGGGTCTCTGCGTCCGAAAAATGGTGAGACTTTCCATCCTTCTTTGCCGTCATACGCGTCGACCTGTGTCATCCCCTGGAGAGAAGCCTCAGTGCGTACTTCGCCCGGCCGCTTTTTTGTTTGCAGGTAGGCCAACTGAATCTTGCCTTGGTTCACGAGCATTTTGCCGGTGAGGCGGAGCGATTGAAGCGCGTGCAAAGCATCGGTCCCGCCCTTAGCTTCGACGTTCTTGGAAACCAACTCATCAACAGTCGGCGCATTTTTTTCTTGAGCGAATCCTGCCGCTGCCATGAGCGTGACGGAAATGAGAAGGATTACAGAACGCAGGTGCATGTGAGATTGATTGACAATGCCAATTACGAAATGTTGAAAGACGCACCGATATACAAAGGAGATGCAAGCGCAAGTTGTTCTCCCAAAGCGTCGCAAAATTAGTTTTCTTTTAACCCAACGCGCCAAACGCGAGGCCAAGACTGTAAGTAACCACGGCAACAATCACGCCGATCCACGTCATTTCGAGGCCTGATGCCCACCAGGAACGGATCGTGATCAGCGATTTCAACGCACCAACTGCGAAGTGCGCAACCAAACTGATGGCAAAGGACACAATCACCGCATTCAAGCCTCCCATGAAAAAGAATGGAACGATTGGAACGAAAGCGCCGATGGCGGTTGAGATCGCTGCCGAGACTGCCGATGTCCACTGATTCGGAAAGCGATGCTCGGATAATCCGAGCTCACTCTGAGCCATCGCTTGCACGAACTGTTCGGGCTGTTCGGCGAGGCGTTCCGCCATCCGCTGCGATTCTTCCGGGCTGAATCCTTGCAGTTGATAGAAGAGCGACATCTCTTCGATTTCTTCCTCGGGATTTTCTTCCACTTCGGCTCGCTCCCGCGAGATTTCCGCTTCATAAACCTCGCGTTCGCTCTTGGCGGCGAGATAGGCCCCAGCGCCCATGGAAAGAGTTGAGGCGAGCATCCCGGCCAAGCCGGATATAAGGACGTAATGTTGCTGGTTATTGGTCGCGCCCGCGACGCCGGAAACGATTCCGAACACCGCGCCCAGCCCATCATTTGCTCCGTAAATCGCGTCAGCTACCCAACTGCCGCCGCGCCCATGCCAGCGCTCACGCTTCAAAATTGCGTCGAGGGCTGTCCTCGGACCGGGCGGAGGAGCCATCGCGCTCAGTGCGCGGGCATGCGCTTTCTCCTCGAGCGCGCTTTCGCGAAGAAAACCCTGCACATCATCTTCCCCGGCGAGCGCCCGCTCGGCCTGATCTCGAAACTCCGCCTCATGCCGCTCTTCCGCTGCTTCCATCCGGCGAATGGCAATGTCCGCGCCCGCGACTTTATTCCACCATCGGTTTAACCGGCGTGCGATTGTGTCTTTGAGAATGGGCGGCTCCACGCCGAGATCTCGCAGTTTTTTGTCCCAGCGTTGCGCGTGACGCTCCTCCGCTTCCGCCATGCGCAAAAGAATTCCTCTGCGTTTCTCATCGGGCTCGCGCCCGGCAAGATCGCGATACACCTGCGCTGTTTCGACTTCGGCCCGCCAATTCCGCTCGACTACTTCGATCGTTTGTTGTCGATCCTTCGCGCCGGTAGATGGATTTTTGTTTTTCATCGCGCTCAATCGGCTGGCGCCACCGTGGCGATAATTTGCGGCTCAGCTCTCGCTCTTAACTGCTGCGCGGTAATCACCAGCGCCACAGAACCGATGATAACAGCCGCGGCGATCAACGTGCGCATTGTCAAAGTCTCTCCCGCAAAACCGGCCCCGAGCAATACGGCCACGATCGGGTTCACGTACGCATAAGTGGCGACCTTCGCCGGATCACAATGTCGCAACAACCAAATATAGGCCGTATATCCAACCACGGCTCCGATGATCACTAAGTAGACAAATGACGCGACCGACAACATTGACATCGATTCTGGATGAAACCGCCGCGTCTCGCCAGTCGCCATGCCAGCGAGCAACAGGAGCAATCCGCCGCAAAGCATCTGTTGAGCAGCGGTGAGAAACGGAGAGGCCGCATGTTTGGCCGAGCGTGAATAAAGTGAACCCGCCGACCAGAGGAACGATGAAACAAGCAGGATTGACATTCCAATCGCGGGATGTCGTCCGTCGCTTGAAGAAAACCGCACCGCCGGGCCGAGCAAAACGCCAACGCCAATAAAACCGCCCGCGAGACCCAGCCAAACAATGGGGGTTGGTCTTGCCGCCGTGCCTGTCGCCCACCCCAGGACTACGATGTAAATCGGAACGATCGCCACGATTACCGCGGCTAATCCGGAGTCGATATATTTTTCTGAGATCGTCACGCCGCCGTTCCCGCCGAGGAGCAAACAGGCGCCGATAATCAAAGAGGTACGCCAGTTCGCCCAGCCCTGCCATCAAAAATGGCGGAATCGTTTCAATCGCAAATCGGATTCCAAGATAAGTCGAACCCCAAATCAAATAGAGCGCAGCGAAAGCTACGATGATCCAGATTCTTGTCGGCGCGGGCATGAAGCAATGACAATCTGCCATTCGCGCGACAGAGCAACCATCCGCCCCCTTGCGAATGAAATATCAATTTTGTGGCGACGCTCCTGCGGCGCGTCCAAAACACCGTCGCTTACATCCTTCGCCTGAGAATCAATCGATAGAGCAAAAGCAAAATCATTGCGCCTATGATCGACATTATCCAACCGGCAACATAATTCTCGCCCGCGAAGAGACGACCGATCCAGGTGCCGACAAAGGCGCCGGCGATACCGAGCAGTATGGTAATGATGCAACCGCCGGGATCTTTTCCGGGCGTCAGCAGTTTCGCGATGGCACCAACCACAAGGCCGATAACCAATGTCCAAATAATCGAGTTAGCAGTGAAGTCCATAATGTGTCTGCGCATTTAACTGCGGAAGCCAATCCCCACGCAAGACAATCGTTACGAGTATCGGGGTAATGGTACAGTTTGAACTGTACCACTACCAGTATCGGGCTTGACTTGACTCGGGGTTAGTGAGGTAAGAAACTTTCGGCAGTTCTTTGTTTCGCTTAATGGATCGGCAGGGTTGTCGATCCAGCGGGGGAACCAAATTTCGTCCGAGAATGCTGGACGGATCGGGGCGAACGATGCGCGGCATCGAGAGCATTTAATGGCTCCAGCCCGACAGCTAACCTCGTCAGTATCATTAAAGTGCAAGGGATGTCGTGAAATCCGGCTCTTGCTGAAGTGAGGCGCCTCGTCGCGCGAGGTTGGCTCGTTTGAGTGGAATGAATTGATAGCAACCAACGTTAAGCGTCCGCGCAATATCAACGTTCCGCGCGCGGCCGCGATTCTTTACGGCGACTGGGGCACGAGCAAAGCCTACGTCATCGGTCTCGCTTTTGCCGTTGCCGGCTACGCATCGTTCTGGCTCATCGCCCTGATGTGCGTGCTCACCGCGCTCGTTGGTCTCAACTACATGGTCATCTGCCGCCTCTATCCGGATGGCGGCGGCGTTTACGCGAGCGTGCGCCATCGCTCCGAAGTTATCTCCATCGTCGGGGCATTTCTTCTTATTGCCGATTATCTCGTAACG
>WNGJ01018467.1_pt1 | contig 10778 bp, 9 predicted proteins | sample 5400611 | NCBI WGS metagenome assembly WNGJ01 (sample SAMN13153375, study PRJNA577476) | soil metagenome | isolation source: 40 cm soil or saprolite under Garry oak tree replicate 1 | place: USA:California | collected 2016-06-15
CTTCGCGTCGACAATGGAAGGCAACCGCATCACGCAGGACGACCAGCACCACAAGCTGGAGCTGGTTGGCCGGGTCGCGAAGGCGGTCTGGGGTTAGAGGCGCGGCCGGAAAAGCGTCGCCGGATCTTCGGCGCCCATGCGGCCCATCTTCGGGTTCAGCTCCTGCGCTGCTCGCTCACGCAGGTCTCCACTGCGATCGCTCCGCTGCTCGAAGCTTCACCCGAATCTGGGCCACCTGGATCGCCGAATCTCTCGGCGAGGTTTCCGGCCGCGCCTCTAGCCCGCGACCAGCGCCGAGAGGCGGTCGGTGAGGCCTGTGATCGCTACGCGCTCCTGCTCCGTGCTGTCGCGCTTGCGGATCGTCACCGCGCGATCGCTCAGCGTCTCGAAGTCGACAGTGACGCAAAACGGCGTGCCGATCTCGTCCTGACGGCGGTAACGCTTCCCGATGCTGCCGCCGGTCTGGTCGTACTCGACACGGAACTCACCCTGCAGCGATGACTGCACCTCGCGCGCCACCTTGATCAGGTCGTCCTTCTTCGACAGCGGCACGATCGCCACCTGCACCGGCGCGACGTTCGGATGCAGCCGCAGCACGACACGAGGTTCGTCCTTGACGACATCCTCGTCGTACGCGTCGATCAGCAGCGTGACCAAGATGCGATCGACGCTCACCGCAGGCTCGATCACCCACGGCAGGTAGCGCTCGTTGGTCTCGGGGTCGAGGTAGGTCAGGTCGGTCTTCGAAGCCTCCTGGTGGACGCGGAGGTCGAAGTCGGTGCGGTCCGCGATGCCCTCCAGCTCGCCCCATCCGAATGGGAACTCGTACTCGATGTCGGTCGTCTGCTTGGAGTAGTGGGAGAGCGACGCCTTCGGGTGGTCGTACTGCCGGAGCCGCGACGCGTTGACACCCAGCACATCGGTGTACCAGCGCATCCGCTCCTTGCGCCAGTAATCGAACCATCCGTCGTCCTCGTTCGGCTTGACAAAAAACTCGAGCTCCATCAGCTCGAATTCGCGGACTCGAAAGACGAAGTTCCCCGGCGTGATCTCGTTGCGAAACGCCCGGCCCTGCTGCGCGATGCCGAACGGCACCCGGACGCGCGTGGAGTTGATGACGTTCTTGAAGTCGACGAACATGCCCTGCGCCGTCTCGGGCCGGAGGTACACCTCGGACGATGTGTCCTCCACGGGACCGACGTGCGTCTTGAACATCAGGTTGAACATGCGCGCCTCGTCCAGCGGACCGCCGCACTCGGGGCACCTGTCGCCCGTCACCGTGTCCGCACGCCACCGCTTCTTGCACCGGCCCGTGCACTGCCGCAGGGGATCGACGAAGTTGGTCAGGTGGCCTGACGCCGCCCAGACCGCAGACGGCATGATCTGCGTCGACTCGAGACCGACCACGTCATCGCGCAGGTCGACCACGTGGCGCCACCACAGGTCGCGGATCGCGCGCTTGAGCGCGACGCCGTACGGGCCGTAGTCGTAGAAGCCGGAGAGGCCGCCGTAAATCTCGCTCGACGGGTAGATGAAGCCGCGCCGCTTGGTGAGCGCCACGACCTTGTCCATCAACTGGTCGCGGTCGACCGTCAGGAGCGAGCCCTCATATCGTGCAGGAACTGTAGCGACTTCAAACGGCGGTCGAGGTGATGCTCGAGCTGCGTCGTAAGCACGTGCTCGATCTCGTTCATTAGCGCGCCGTCGAGCTTCAGCCTGCGATATGTCTGCAGGTCGCCCGCGGCCATCAGCCGCAGGACCTTGATCGCAGCGAGAGACGTCGTGGGCATTCCGAGACCGTCGCGGTCGCACAGGAATCCGCCGGCGGACGGACTGAACGCCGCGGGCTTTGCCGGCAGCGGCGTATCGCACGTCGCGCATGCCATGAGCTGCGGCGCATAACCGAGCAGCTCGAGCGCCGACATCAGGAAGTACGCGGACGCCCGCCGCGGGTCGCTCTCGCGCGCTAGCTCCGCCAGCGCGGTGACCGTCAGCTCGTACACGCCGTCGACCGGGTGCCGGTCCTCGCACACGCGCTCGGCCAGCTCCGCGATGAGCGCCGCGTGCGACATCCTCTCCACCTCGCCGGCGATCCGCGTCCCGGGCACGCGCTCCACCTGCGCCACGACGTCGAGGTCGCCGCGACCTCTGGCCAGCAGCACGTCGATGTGGCCATACAGTTCGAGCGAGGGACCCAGCTTGCTTTCCGGCCGGCGCACACCCTTGGCGATCGCACCGACCTTGCCGTGGGTGCGCGTCAAGAGCGTGAAGATCCGGTCGGCCTCGCCGTAGTCGAGCTTGCGCAGCACGACCGCGTGGTCGCGATAGGTGGTCAGGGGGTCAGCGTTCCTCCTGCGTGAAACCGTCGCCGTCGATCCTCGATCGACGCTTCGGCGGCGCGAACCCGGCATCGACCAAGACATCGTCGGGCCAGGGTTCTTCGGCGATGAGGCGGACCTGCTCGACGCGGTTGCCCCTGGCCTGCTCGACCTTCCACTTGGCGCGGCCGCCCTGCATCAGAGCGCCCGGCGCCGGGATCGCGCCCAACGATGCCACCACGTAGCCGCCGACCGAGTCGTACTCAGCGGACTCGCTGATGCCGAGGCCCAGCCGCGAGTTCAGCTCGTCCATCGGGTAGCGCGCGTCCACCAGCGCCTCGGTCGGGCTCACGATCTTCAGCTGCTCCTCCTCCGCCTGGTCGTACTCGTCGCGGATCTCGCCGACGATCTCTTCGAGCAGGTCTTCGAGCGAAACGAGGCCAGCCGTGCCTCCGTACTCGTCGACCACGACCATCATGTGCACCTTTTTCGAGCGCATCTCGTGGAGCAGCTCGTCGACCTTCTTGGTCTCGGGTGTGAACAGGATCGGCCGCAGGATCTTCTCGATCTTGAACTCGGGCGCGCTCGACAGCGTGTAGAAGAGCAACAGGTCCTTCGCATGAATCAGGCCGATGAGGTGATCGAGGTCGCCTTTGTAAACCGGTAGGCGTGTGTGCCGATGCTGCTTGAAGATGCGCGCGATGTCCTGCAGCGTGGCGCTGTCCTCCAGGGCCACCATGTCAGTGCGCGGCACCATCACCTCTCGGACCGACTTATCACCGGCCTCGATGATGCCGTGGATCATGTCGCGCTCCTGCTCCTCGATCACGCCCTGCTCCTCGGAGACGTGGAGCAGCGTGATGAGCTCGTCCTCAGTCAGGTACGGCGCCTTGGCGGCGCGCCCGCCAGTGAGCGCGCGGGACAGGATGGTCACCGCCCACAGCACCGGGCTCAAGAACGTCGCCATGCGGTCGACCGGGCCTGCCGCCATCCTCTGCGAGCAGCAACAGGACCACCGACAGCAGCAGCGACACGAGCAGCGCCAGCCACAGCACGTCTTCCTGTGGCACACCCCAGCCGTGGAAGAGGTCGTCGGTCAGGAGCGTGGTGGCGCTGGACGCGACGATCAGCGCGACGGTGTTGACGAGCAGCACCGTGGACAGGAACCTGTTGGGGTCGCGCTGCAGCCGCTGCAGGATGCCTGCCGAGCGACTGCCCTCTTCGGCGAGATAGCGCACCCGCAGGCGGCCGACTGAGGTCAGGGCGGTCTCGGTGCCGCTGGCGAGCCCGGCCAGGACGAAGCAGGCGAGGATCACCACGAACTCCGTCCACTGCACTGCGGTCATCGGGGTCGGGCTATCGGAACAGCTCGCTGACGCTCCGGTTCTCGTGCACCCGGATGATCGCCTCAGCGAGCAGGGGCGCGACCGACAGGACCGTGATCGGGGGCCCGAGCCGTTCGGGCGCGATCGGCACCGAGTCGGTGACGATGATCTCGTCGATCTGCGCTTTCTTCAGCCGTTCCACCGCGTCACCGGTCAGCACCGGGTGCGTGGCCGCGATCAGAACCCTGTGCGCGCCCTGCGATCGGAGCGACTGCGCCAGCTTGGAGATGGTGCCGCCGGTGGTGATGATGTCCTCGACCACCACGCAATCGCGGCCTTTCACATCACCTGAGACCGCGATCACCTCCGCCTGGTCCTCCTCAGGCCTGCGCTTGTAGCCGAAGGCGATCGGGGCCTGAAGCACGTTGGCCACCGCCTCGGCGCGCCGTCCGCCACCCGCATCCGGCGCGACCACCGTGAGGTTGTGCAGGTTCAGCGTCCGCAGGTAGTCGGCGAAGATGCGGAAGGGCGACAGGTGGTCTGTCGGGACGTCGAAGAACCCTTCGATTGCCTCGGCGTGCAGGTCGAGGAGCAGGAGGCGGTCGGCGCCGGCCAGCGTGATGAAGTTGGCCACGAGCTTGGCCGAGATGGGCTCGCGCGGCTGTGTCTTCCGCTCCTTGCGCGCATACCCGTAGTAGGGGATGACCGCCGTCACGCGCCCGGCGGAAGCCCGCCTCAGCGCGTCGAGGATGATGAAAAGCTCCATCAGGTGCTCGTTGACCGGCGGGCAAGTCGGCTGGATGACGAACACGTCGTGCCCGCGCATCGAGTCCTCGATCTTGACGTTGATCTCGCCGTCGGCGAAGCGGCGCAGCCGCGTGTCTGTCAGGGGCACCGAGAGCCCGGCCGAGATCTTCTCCGCCAGCGCCGGGTTGGCGGAGCCAGCCAGCAGCTTGAGCTCGCCCCACGGAGAGGCGGACTCGGCTATGTATTCAACCGCCGTCTGCACCCTGCCGATCATTTGTGGTCTGAGCTCACGGTTTTTCTCCGTATCACCCTAGCTGGAACCCCGACGGCTGTCGCGCCGTCGGGCACGTCCTTGGTGACGACCGATCCCGCCCCCGTGCGGGAGCCCTTGCCAAGTTTGACGGGCGCGACCAGCATCGTGTCCACGCCGACGAAGGCGCCGTCCCCGATCTCCGTCTTGTTCTTGACCTCGCCGTTGAAGTTGGCCGTGATCGTGCCGGCGCCCACGTTGGCGTCCTCGCCCACCGACGTGTCGCCCAGGTAGGAGACATGCGGGACCTTGCTGCCGCGGCCGACCGTGGTGCGCACGAGCTCGGCGAAGCTGCCGATGTGGACGTCCTGGTCGACGACCGTCCCCGGTCTGATCTTCACGAAGGGGCCGCAGTCCGACCTGTCGCCTATGCGCGCGTCCTCTATATGTGCGTGCGGTCCGATTCGGCAGGACTCGCCGATCACCGTGGCGCCCTTGATATGGGTGAAGGGCTCGATGACCGTGTCCTGGCCGATGCGCACGCTGCCGTCGATGAAGGTGCTGGCGGGGTCCGTGACCGTGACGCCGGCCGCCATGTGGCCGCTGATGATGCGCTCTCGCATTGCCGCGATCGCCTGCGCGAGCGCAGCCCGGTCGTTGATGCCCATCGCCTCGTCGCGATCGTCGATGCGGACGATGTTCACGGGCCGCAGGTGCTTCAGCACGTCAGGCAGGTACAGCTCACCCGCCTGGTTGTCCTTGGTGATCTTGCCCAGCGCCTCGACGAGCGGCTTGCCCTGGAAGCAGTAAAGGCCGACGTTGATCTCCGACCCGGCGCGCTCGCCCGCGCTCGCGTCCTTCTTTTCCACGATGCGCTCGAATCCGCCGTCTGCGCTGCGCACGATGCGGCCGTCATCCCGGCGCGGATCGTCAACGGATGCGATGGTCGCCTGCGCGCCCGAGCTGCGGTGCGTTTCAATCACCTTGCGAATCGATTCGGCGGTGAGCAGCGGGGAGTCAGCGTTCACCACGAGCACGTCGCCGCGAGACAGGACCTCAGTGGGCACCTGCAGCACGGCATGCCCGGTGCCCTCGGCCTCGCGCTGGTAGATGACCTCGGTCCGGCCGTCCAGGTGCGCCGCCACCTCGGCGTGATGCGAGCTGACGATCGCCTTGACGTCGGTCGCGCCGGCGGCCATGACCGCGTCCACCACCCAGTCGACCATCGGGCGACCACAGATTGGATGGAGCACCTTCGGAGTGCGTGACCGCATCCGAGTGCCGTGCCCGGCGGCGAGGATGACAGCCGTTAGCTCCTGGCTCAAATTGGGCTTAGAGATTATACGGGCGCCCATTCGGGGCTTCGTTCCAGTGGCCCGACCCGTCAGCGAACGTCTACTGTGGTGGCGTGAGCGACGAAGCGCCCATCGACACCGACGACGCCGAAGTCCCGGACAAGCTGCCAGTCCTTCCGTTGAAGTCGACGGTGGTGTTCCCGCACATCTTCATCCCGCTTTCAGTGGGCCGCCGCCGCTCGCTCAAGCTGCTCGAGGACCTGCCCGCAGGCGATAGGTACATCGCGGTGGCCGCGCAGCTGGACGAGACGGCTGAGGAGGTCGAGTTCGACCAACTCCACCACGTCGGCGCGATGGTGCGCATCCAGCACATGCTCAAGCTGCCGGACGGAACGGTGCAGCTGGCGGTGCTCGGCGTGCGGCGCATCAAGCTGACCAGCAGCGTCTCCGGCGAGCATTACCTCACGGCGACCATCGAGGCTTACCCCGAGGTTGTCGACGAACAGCCGCCCATCGAACGAGAGGCATTGCTGCGCCGCGCGATCGCGTCGTTCCAGCAGCTCGTGGCGCTCGCGCCGCAGCTGCCCGCCGAGCTGGCGAGCGCGGCTGGTGCGATCGACGAGCCGCTGCATCTCGCGTACTACATCGCCAACCACATCCGGCTGACCACCGACGAGCGCCAGCACCTGCTCGAGATGGACTCGCCGCGCGAAAAGCTGGAGAAGCTGCTCGGCCACATGGCACACGAGCTCGAAGTGCTGGAGCTCGGCCGCAAGATCCAGTCGCAGGCGGAAGAGTCGATGGGCAAGGCCCAGCGCGAGTACTTCCTGCGCGAGCAGCTAAAGGCCATCCAGCGCGAGCTGGGAGAGCTCGACGGCGACCAGGCAGAGCTGTCCGAGCTTCGCGAGCGAATCAAGAAGGCCGGCCTCCCGCCCGAGGCCTTGCGTGAGGCCGACCGCGAGATCGCGCGCCTGGAGCGCATCCCCAGCGCCTCGCCCGAGTCGTCGGTCATCCGCACCTATCTCGACCTGATGGTCTCGCTGCCGTGGAACACATCCACCGGCGGCGAGGTCGACGTGGCCAAGGCGCGCGGGATCCTCGACGACGACCATTACGACCTCGACAAGGTGAAGCAGCGCATCGTCGAGCACCTTGCGGTGCGTCAGCTGCGCCAGCAGCGCGGCGCCACGGATCGCGGACGCGAGCCGATCCTCTGCTTTGTCGGGCCGCCCGGGGTCGGCAAGACGTCGCTCGGACATTCGATCGCCCGCGCAATGGGCCGCAAGTTCGCTCGCGCGTCGCTTGGCGGCGTGCACGACGAAGCCGAGATCCGCGGCCACCGCCGCACCTACATCGGAGCGATGCCCGGCCGCATCATCCAGGCGATCCGCCGCGCCGAGTCCAACGACCCGGTGTTCATGCTCGACGAGGTCGACAAGATCGGCGCCGACTGGCGCGGGGACCCGTCATCGGCGTTGCTCGAGGTCCTCGACCCGGAGCAGAACAAGGACTTTCGCGACAACTACCTCGACGTGCCCTTCGATCTGTCGAAGGTCATGTTCATCACCACCGCCAACACGCTCGACACCATCCCGCCGGCGCTGCGCGACCGGATGGAGGTGCTGAACCTCTCGGGCTACACGGAGGCCGAGAAGGTGCACATCGCGCGGCGCTTCCTCATCCCCAAGCAGCTCGCTGCGCACGGACTGCGGCCCGACGAGGTGACGATGGCCGACGACGCGATCCGCCTGATCGTGAGCGAGTACACGCGCGAGGCGGGCGTGCGCAACCTCGAGCGCGAGATCGCGTCGGTGATGCGTCGCGCCGTGGCCGACATCGCGGTCGGCAAGAAGATCCGCAAGGCTGTCGACATCCGCCGGGTCCGCGCGGCGCTGGGCAAGCGGCGCCACTTCGACGATGTGGCCGAGCGGATCGACCGCCCCGGCGTCGCCACCGGCCTGGTGTGGACGCCGACCGGCGGCGAGATCATCTTCGTCGAGGCCGCGCTCACGCCCGGCAAGGGCGAGCTGAAGTTGACCGGTCAGCTTGGCGAGGTGATGAAGGAGTCGGCGGCGGCGGCGCTGTCGTATCTCAAGTCGCATGCCCGCGACCTGGGCATCGAGCAGGCGCAGTTCAAGAACGACATCCACGTCCACGTGCCGGCCGGCGCGCAGCCCAAGGAAGGGCCTTCGGCCGGGGTGACAGTGCTGACCGCGATGGCCTCGATCCTCACCGGCCGGCCTGTCCGCGACGACATCGCGATGACCGGCGAGATTACGCTGCGCGGGCGCGTGCTGCCCATCGGCGGCGTCAAGGAGAAGGTCCTCGGCGCGCACCGCGCCGGAATCCGGCACGTGATCCTGCCGAAGCGTAACGAGGCTGACCTCGACGACATCCCGGCAGACCTCCGGCGTCAGATCGAGTTCGTGATGGTGGAGTCGATCGACGAGGTGTTGAAGCAGGCGCTTGCGCGGGAAGACGTGCCGGCGAAGGCCGCCACCAACGGCTCGACCGACAGGTCCGGTGTGGCTAGCGTTCCCCAGCCCGTGGCTGGGCCCGCTGCAGGATCTTTGCGTGCGCGGCGAGCTCGGTCGAGTCGTCCAGCGGCGCAAGTTCGGCCATTCCGCGGCGACTGAGGGCGCGCCTGATCAGGTAGTCCGCGAGGTGCGGGTTCTTCGGCAGCAGCGAGCCGTGCAGGTAGGTGCCGATGACACCGCCCTGGACGCAGCCCTCGGTGCCGTCGCTGCCGTTGTTGCCTGAACCCAGGCGCACCCGCCCGAGCGGCCTCGCCGCGGTGCCGAGAAAAGTGCGCCCGCTGTGGTTCTCGAATCCGACCAACGTGGGCGGATCAATGCCCTCGAGGGTCGCGTCCACGACCACATCGCCGATGAATCGTTTCTTGCCGGCTTCGGTGCGCACGTCGATGAGCCCGATGCCGGGAAATCGCTCGCCTTCGGCCGTCTGGTAGTAGTGCCCGAGCAGCTGATAGCCGCCGCACACCGCGAGCACCACCGAGCCGTTCGCGACGGCCGCCTCGAGCGGCTCCTGCTTGAGCTCGATCAGGTCGTCGTACACGAGCGCCTGCTCGCGGTCCTGGCCGCCACCGAAGAAGAAGACGTCCACATCTTCCATGCCGTGCGCCGCGCCGCGGCCGAGGTCGATCGCGCGCGCGTCCAGGCCTCGCCACTCGGCGCGCTTGAGCAGCGTGAGGATGTTGCCCCGGTCGCCGTAGATGTTCATCAGGTCCGGGTACAGCCACCCGACGGTGAAGCGGTTCTTCTTTTTCGGCATCAGGTCTCCCAGTAGGGCCTGGCCCATCCCCGCCGAACGAGCTCGGCCCTTATGTCGAGCATGGCGGTGTAGGTGCACAGGATGTGCGCGGTCGCGCCCTCAGGTGTGACGGAGATGAGATCGTCCAACGCCCGGCCCGGCTCGGTCTGCGGCGGGCGCGCCTCGACACCCGCGTACTTCAGACGCACCGCGAGGTCGTGAGCTCGCGTGCCCGCGGGGACGACGACCTCCGCCTTGCCTGCGAGCTGCTCGAAATCGACATCCCAGATCCACGACACGTCAGTACCGTCGGCCTTGCGGTCGTTCAGCCCAAGGATGAAACGCGTGGCGCCGGCCATGTCGACCGCCGTGCGCAACGTCTCGTTGAAGCCGGCGGGATTCTTGGACAGCACCAGCACCAGGTGCCGGCCGCGAAAGTCCATCTTCTCCTGCCGGCCGAATGCGGCCTTGAAGCCGTGCATGCGCTCGGCCATGTACTGGCCGTCGACGCCCAGAACCATGCCCGCCGCGAAAGCGGCAACCGCGTTGTACGCGTTGTAGAGCCCGCCCACCGGCAGCTGCAGCCGCGTCTCCCCGATGTTCATCGACACACTTTCGAACCCTTCCAGGGTGATGTCGGTCGCGGCGACTCCGGGTGCAGGCCGTGCGAAGTCGCCGTTTGGGCACTCGTACACGCCGTCGTGCCCGAGATAAACGGCCGAGAAGCGCAGGCTCGCGCCACATTTCGGGCACGTACGCGCGTCGGCGGCGTGGGGCAGCTTGCGCATCGCCACCTTCGGATCTTCGATGCCGAACCACAGCGGGGTCCGCGCGAGGGCCAGGCCGATCTCTCCGACCCGTGGGTCGTCGGCGTTGAGCACGGCCTGCGCCCCATCGGGGATGCCTGCGAGCGCCGCTTCGATCGTCTTCGCGATCTTTTCGAGCTCGCCGTAGCGGTCGAGCTGGTCGCGAAACAGGTTCAGGACGATTGCAATGCGCGGCTGGATCTCTTCCACGGCCCTGGGCAGGCTTGCCTCGTCGATCTCGAACACGCCCCAGTCCGCGCGCAGCTTGCCGTCCGGCCCCGCGCTTCTCAGCGCGGCAGCGGTGGCCCCGTAGATGAGGTTCGCCCCGGCCCGATTCGAGACGACGCGCTTGCCCATCCCCTCGAAGATGCTCGTGAGCAATCGGGCGGTGGTCGTCTTGCCATTGGTACCGGTGATCACGATCGAGCCTTCGGTCAGGTCGCCGGTCAGCTTGCGGAGGACCGTCGGGTCGATGGCGCGCGCCACATCGCCAGGCAGCGTCGTGCCCCCGCCGCGCCCAGTCAGGCGCGACAGCGCGCCGGTCGCCTTGCCCGCCCATACCGCGGCGGTGCGGCGCATTATGCCCACGCTCCGACCGAGCACGTGACGGCGGTCCAGCACTCAAGCTTCCGCACCGCGTCTTCGGCGCCCGCCCGATCCGGGTACGCGAGGAAGAACGCCGAGCCGCTACCGGTCATCCGCCAGCCCTCGCCGAGATGCTCGGCAAACCTGTCAACCCTTTCGTCGACGCGGCCGGCCGCGACGCG
>WNGJ01014999.1_pt1 | contig 10774 bp, 14 predicted proteins | sample 5400611 | NCBI WGS metagenome assembly WNGJ01 (sample SAMN13153375, study PRJNA577476) | soil metagenome | isolation source: 40 cm soil or saprolite under Garry oak tree replicate 1 | place: USA:California | collected 2016-06-15
GTCGCCACCGATGATGAGCGGCTCGGCAGGGTCGGCCGATTCCGAGAGCCAGCGGGACAGCCGTTCGAACCAGGCCAGCTTGCCGGCGAAGAACGGGCTTCCGACGACGCGACCGTTCGGCGCGTAGAGCGACACCATCCGGATCCCGTCGACGCGGGCACTGACCATCCGCGCCTCGTCGAAGGGGTTGAAGTCCTCCTCGCTGAAATCCTTCGCGGCACCGGGTCCGCTGTCGCGAACCGGCCCGTCTCCGAAGTTCGTGACGACGTCATCGATCCCGAGTCCCTGGCGGGCCACGATCCCGACCCCGTTCCAGCGGCCCTCGCCATGATGGAGGAGCTCGTAGCCGGCCATCGCAAAGGTCATCACCGGCGCGTCGGCATCGGTCAGTTTCGTCTCCTGGATGAGCAGGACGTCGGGCGCGGCGCGCGCGAGCCACTGCTCGACCTTCTCCTGGCGAGCCTTGAGCGAGTTGACGTTCCACGTCGCGATCCGCATCGGCAGCCCTCGCCCTAGAATCGTCGGCCGCGCTGGCGATCGAGGTCGAAGGCCGCCGTGTCGGCAATCGCCATGACGGCCATCGTCCCGGCCTGGACCGGGTCGGAGACAACCAGGTCGACGTGCTCCGTTATCGAGCCGACCATGTTGAGCGAGATGACCCGGATCCCGAGGGCGCGAATCTCGTCAGCGGCCGTGCTGATGTCGCCGCCCATGATCGAACCGGCAAGGACGAGGAGGCGGGCGCGCGGCAGGTCGGCGACCGCCCGGACGGCCGCCGCGATCTCGGCTTCGCCGACGAGCGCGATCGTGTCGACGCTGATCCGCTCCCCGCGGAGGTTGTGCCGGTCGGCCTCGCTGACCGCGCCCAGGGCAACCTGGGCAACCTGTGCGCCGCCGCCGATCACGATGATCCTCTTGCCGAAGATCCGCTCGAGTGCTCGCGTCAGGCGAACCGTGGTGACATCGTCCAGGGCGCCGAGGACTGCGACGAGGGCCTTCTCGGTCAGCCCTTCGACCTCGATCTCGACCTCCGCGATGGGCTCCTCGCCGGCCACGTCGGTGACGATCCGGCGAACCGTCGACATCGTCCGCAGGCGCCCGCCCGCGCCGGCGATCGCCGTGGCAACCGAGGCCATCGCGTCCGGTCGATCGACATGGTCGAGGCGGATGGCGACGGTCGTCGCGTCCGCGGTGGTCCGTTTGGGCATCGGCGAGAGAAGGGGATCAGCGCGTCGTGACGTCGGCGATCGACATCCGACCCGGATCCATCCCGCCGTCGGCGTCGTGCGCCTCGTACGACAGGCCGAGAGAGTCAAAGGCTGCCCGAGTGGCATCGGCATCGCTCGTCTCGAGCATCAGCTCGCCGTTCGTGTCCTCGGCAATACCGACGATCCCGGCGATGTTCACGCCGCGGTCGCCGAGCGCCGCAGCCATCCGGGCGAGCGCCCCCGGTCGATCGTCGAGCTTGACCGTGAACCAGACCGTCACGCGGACACCTCCTGTCGGGTCGATGGTACCCGGCGATGCGGCGGACGGAGATGCGCCGACGTCGCCGGGCGACGGGTACCCTCCGCGTATGCCTTCGTCGTCCGCGCCGGCCGGTCTGCAGGTCCAGATCTTCGGGTTCGAGAGTGACCAGGCGACGCGCGCCGCGATCCGATTCTTCAAGGAGCGGCGGATCACGATCCACCTGGTCGACCTCCGTCGCAAGCCCATCGCCGCGGGCGAGCTGCGCCGGTTCGTCGAACGGCTGGGCGCGCCGGCGCTGGCCAATCGGGAAGGCAAGGCGTGGCGGGAAGCGGGTCTCGGCTACCTCACGATGACCGACACGGAGCTGGCCGAGCGCCTCCTCGCCGATACCCGCCTGCTCCGTCTGCCCCTCGTGCGTTTCGGCAACGCCGTGAGCGCCGGCCGAGCCGAAGGGACGTGGAAGGAGTGGCTCAGCGCCCGCGCCTGAGCCCGAACGCGAGGAAGCCGACACCGACGGCGGCGGCGAAAAGACCGAGCACCACCCAGAGCGGATCGCCGACCATGAAGCTGCTGCCGCGCAGGAAGCCGGTGCCCTGGCCGACCCAGACGAGACCCGTCGCAAGGATGATGACGCCGCCGATGGTTCTGGTCCGATGCATTCGGCCTCCTGTCCTGCCATCCTAGCCCGGTGAGCGACGACGCAGCGACGGGACCAGAAACGACGCGCCCGACCGCCGAGTCCGACGCGGGCCAGGGTGCCGGAGCGGACCGCAACACCGGCTCACGCCGCGAGGTTTCGGGCGGTCCCCCGGAGCGGCGGAGCGGCCGGATCGTAATGCGCCACGACGCTGCCGAGCGCCTTGGAAAGCCGAAAACCACGGCCGACGAGAAGTTTCTCGAGCGACCCCCGGCGACGCGACCGGACTTCGTCGACAGCGACCCGTGGCGCGCGCTCCGGATCCTGTCTGAGTTCGTCGAGGGCTTCGACGCATTGGCCGCGGTCGGACCGGCGGTGACGATCTTCGGCTCCGCCCGCGCCGGCGAGGGCACGCCGATGTACGAGCTCGCTCGCCACATCGCCCGCCGGCTGGCCGAATCAGGTTTCGCGATCATCACCGGCGGTGGGCCCGGGCTCATGGAGGCGGCCAATCGCGGTTGCCGCGAGGGCGGCGGCCTGTCGGTCGGGTGCAACATCGAGCTGCCCCACGAGCAGGGCCTCAACCAGTACGTCGATCTGGGGATCGAGTTCCGCTACTTCTTCGCCCGCAAGACGATGTTCGTGAAGTACGCCGATGCGTTCATCATCATGCCTGGCGGGTTTGGGACGCTCGACGAGCTCTTCGAGGCGCTGACCCTCATCCAGACGGGCAAGGTCCGCGATTTTCCGGTGATCCTCGTCGGGCGCTCCTATTGGCAGGGCCTGATCGAGTGGATGCGCGCGGTCCAGCTGCCGGCCGGGGCGATCGCGGACCGTGACCTCGAGCTACTGAAGCTGACGGACGACCCCGACGAGGTCGTGGAGATCGTCCGTGCGTACGCCGCCCGCACCCACGACGACATCCCCGCGGAGAGCGAGATCCGGTAGCGTCGGATGGCGTCAAGGGTCGCCCGGCGTCGGGCCGCCTAGCGCGGGAACGCGACCTCGATCCGGCCGTCGACGATCCGGACCGGGTAATAGCGGAGGCGCCGGACGCGGGTCAGCCGGCGGGCCTCCGCCTTGAGACCCGGCGGATCGACCTTCGGTTCGCCGCCGGCGGGCGACCAGGTCGGGTGATAGTTGCCGTCGGCATCCAGCCCGCCGGTCGTCGGCATCTGGACGATCTCACCGCTGCACAGGTCGAACCGGCCCTCGTGGAGCGGGCACTTCACCACGCAGCCCTCGAGCGACCCGACCGACAGCGGCGCCGACATGTGCGGGCAGCGGTCGTCGACCGCGACGACGCCATCGGGCGTGCTTGCGAGGAGGATGTCCACGTCTCCGCGTGTCACGCGCCGCATCGAGCCAGGCGTGAGGTCGGCCGCGTCGATAGTGGCGACAAATGGCGCTCCGTCGGTGCCCGGAGCCACGAGCATCGAGGGAAAGGCCGCAGGGTGCTGATCCATCGGGATCATCGTAGCCCGAGAACGACAACGGCCCCGGCTCGGGGTTCGAGCGGGGCCGTTGGCGAGAGGAGGGACGAGGTCAGTCGGCGGCGGGAAGCGGCGGCCTGCGGCCGTCCGTGTTGGCAGCCGCCGCAGCCGCCTGTGCGGGGGTCGACTGGCGGAGCTTGAGCTCCTGCATCGCCGCCGCCGCCAGGGCCGCGACGACGGCCGCGCCGACACCGATGATGAACGTCGAGGCAACACCGAGGCTGAAGGCCTCGTGGATCCCGGCGACGATCTGGGGCACGACCGGAGCAAGCGCCGGCTGGGCGGCCGCGATCGACTGGCCGAGGTCACCCGTCCCGGTGAGCTGGTTGAAGTCGAGCGCCCCGCTGTGCATGGCCTGGGTGAAGCCGTTGACCACCGCTGCGGGTACCCCGGAAGCCGTCATCTGCGGCGCCAGCTGCTCCTGGAAGGAGCTGGCGAACAGCGTTCCGACGATGGCCAGGGCGACCGTGCCGCCGATCTGGCGGAAGAACGTCAGGTTCGAGGTCGCGACGCCGAGCATGTTGAATGGCACGGCATTCTGGACGATCAGGGTGAAGACCGCGAAGGTCGGACCGACGCCAAGGCCCGCGATGAACATCCAGAGCCAGACGATCCCCACCGGCGTTTCGGCTCGGAGCTGGGTCATCAGGAGCGTCGAGACGCCCATCAGGATGATGGCGCCCACGGTGAGCCACTTGTATCGACCGGTCCGGGCCACGATCAGGCCTGACGCGATCGAGCTGAAGATCAGCCCGACCATGAGCGGCAGTGCAGCGAGGCCCGAGTTCGTCGGGGAATAGCCCTGGACGATCTGGAACCAGCGCGGCAGGAAGATGATCGCCCCGAAGAAGGCGAACGCAGCGAAGAACGTCGCCACCATCGATGCCGCGTACGTTCGATTACGGAACAACTGGAGCGGGACGATGGCCTCCTTGGCCCGCGATTCCGCCCAGATGAAGAGGACGATACCGACGAGCGCGACCAGGATGAACCCGCCGACGGCCGGATCGGTCCAGGCGTTGAGGGCGTGGGTGGTCGGGTTCGTCTGGCCCTTCTGGGTCAGGCCGACCAGGAGGAAGCCGGTGGCGATCGTGAAGATCACGCCGCCGAGAATGTCGAAGTTGCGGGTGGCTCTTGGATTCTTCACGGTCGGCAGGAGCCGGAAGATGAAGAACAGGGAGACGAGCCCGATCGGGATGTTGACGTAGAAGATCCAGTGCCAGGAGACCTGCTCGGTCAGGAAGCCACCGACGAGCGGACCGACGATGAAGGCGATACCAAAGACGGCTCCGAAGAGGCCCTGGTACTTGCCGCGTTCCGCCGGGGAGAACAGGTCACCGATGACCGCGAGCGCAATCGGGAAGAGCGAGCCCGCGCCGATGCCCTGGAGACCGCGGAAGGCGATCAGCTGCGTCATGTTCTGGCTGAGACCCGACAGGGCCGAGCCGACCAGGAAGATGACGATGCCGATCATGAACATCGGCTTGCGGCCGTACAGATCGGACAGTTTGCCCCAGAACGGGACGCTGATCGTGCTGGTGAGCAGGTAGATGGTGACTGCCCAGACATAGACGTCGTTGCCGGCGAGCTGGGTAACGATTGTCGGCAGCGCCGGGCCAACGATCGTCTGATCGAGGGCTCCCAGGAACAGGCCGAGCATGACGGCGAAGAGGATTTCCATCTTCGCCCGTTGGCTCAGCCCGAGAGCCGGATCTTCGGCGAGCGACGGTGCGTTGGCGACCGCCTCGCCCGGATAGCTTTCCACTGGTTCTAGTCCCTTCCTGCGCTTGGCTGGTGGTGAGTGTGCCCGTCGAGGTAGTCCGCTCCGAGCTCCGCGACGATGGCGCCGCGAATGTCGTCGTACGTCTGAACAACGCGGGCAAGCTGTGTGCCATCGAGATGGCCGAGGATGGCTTGCAGCCGATCCTGCTTGACGGCCTCGATCTCATCGAGGGCCTGGGCTCCGCCGGTCGAGATACGGACCAGGACGACGCGTCGGTCGTCCGGCACGCGGACACGCTCGACGAGACCCCTCTCCTCCATCCGATCGACGATGCCGGTGGCATTGCTGAACGACACGTCGAGCAAGTCGGCCATCCGGCTCATCGGCAGGTCACCGTGGTGCTGGAGCATCCACAGGACGTGCATGTGCGTCATGCTGACGCCGAGCTTCACGAGCCGGCCCGTGCCGGAGCATCGGAATCCACCGATGATCTCGTGAAAGCCATCGACGATGCGCCCGATCATCTCGGCTGTGGTGTCGCTGGCTGCGGCGGTATCGCTCGTTGCGGCGGTATCGCTCGCATTGATAGTTCGCATGACATGAATAATCTACCATCGGGCAATGATCGCGTCAACCGCAATGATTGTTGCCGTTCAGTTGCAGGAGGGTGCCCGTGCGATTCGCCCTGATGATCGAGCCCCAGCAGGGTCTGACGTACGCCGAGCAGCTGGCCATCGCCCTGCGGGCGGAAGCAGCCGGCTTCGAGCGTCTCTTCCGGTCGGACCACTACCAGAGCTTTCCTGGGCCGTCGGGCGAGCCGACGACCGATGCCTGGGCCGTCCTCGCCGGCCTTGCCCGGGAAACGACGCGAATCGGGCTCGGCGCGCTGATGTCTCCGGTCACTTTCCGGTATGCCGGCAATCTCGCCAAGGTCGTGACGACCGTCGACGAGATGAGCGGCGGGCGGATCGAGGTGGGTATCGGCGCAGGTTGGAACGACCAGGAGCACCGGCAGCTCGGCCTGCCGTTTCCGGGGATCGACGAGCGGGCCGACATGCTCGAGGAGCATCTTGCGGTCCTGCGCGGGCTGTGGGGCGAGCCCGATGGCTGGTCGTTCCATGGCAGGCACGTCACGATCGAGGACAGTGAGTTCCATCCGAAGCCGGTCGACGTGCCGGGCCGGCCACGAGGTACGAACGGCGGCGCCCGGCCGCGGTTGCTTGTCGGTGGCAGCGGAACGAAGCGATCGGCGCGAATCGCGGCGGCCTACGCGGACGAGTTCAACCTGTCCTCCTCGTCACCGGAGAGCGCGGTTGCGAAGTTTGCCGATCTCGACGCGGCGTGCGCGGCGATCGGGCGGGATCCCGCGTCGCTCGCGAGATCGACGATGGCCGGAGTACTCATCGGCCGCGACGAGGCCGAGGTCGATCGACGCAAGGCCGACCTGCTGGCTGTCTTCGGCGCCGACGCCGGTGGCGAGGACTGGTTCGATGCGCGCGAGCCGCGCTGGATTCTCGGCACGCCCGACCAGGCCCGAGCGATGGTGGATCGCTTCGCCAGAGCCGGCGCCGAGCGGATCATGCTCCAGGACTTCCTGCCGCGCGATCTGGACATGATCGACCTCATGGCAGAAGCGTTGTTGTGACGGTCGCCGCACGGACGTCCATGCGTCGTTGCCGCCTGCGCTAGAAATGCTCCGAATTCGACCGCCGCGGGAATCTCACTTCTAGCTTGCCGAGTCGTCCGGAATCGGATGCCGGAACCGGAGCATTGGCATGGGATCGAATTGATTTCCGCCGGCGTTCGGTCTCGGACGACCGCGGGCCCCGGCCAGGCCAGTGAGGTAAGGCGTCCTTACTCCGTGGCGTCGGACGCGGCGCGGTATAGCGGGTCGTCGCGGCGGATCGGGTCTGGGTTCGTGCCTCGGGCGCGGGCGATCCGCTCGGTCACGAGCTGGAGCGGCGTCGCTGTCCCAAGCAGCGCCGCGACCGGAGACGGCAACGACAGCGCTTCGTCCACGAGGATGCGGCCGGCCGGGGTGAGCTCCGGCGGTAGCTCTCCGTCGAGATCCTGGGCGAGGATCGCAGCCGCCCGAACGCCGAGGATCGCCGTCGCCGCGAGGGCCTGTCGGGCGCGGGTGATGCGATCGATCCGGCCGTCGCGATCGGTGAGGATGAGGACGAGCCCGGTCGAAGCATCGGTCGAGGGCAGGTGGCCGTGGAGGAACGTCTCGAGATCGCGCATCGCGGACGGCACCCAGGCGGCCTCCTCGATCTTGAGGACCAGCTCGCGGGCCGCCGGTCGATCCGCGCCGGAGCCGATGACGAGGATCGTCCGCGCGTCTGCAAGCCTCGCGGCGATCGCCTCGGCGCCGGGTTCATCGCGGCTGCCGTCCGCAAGCAGCGAGCGGACATCGCCGGCGTCGAGCGGCCGAGAGGCGAGGTGCGCCCCGACAGCGGCCGCCGCGACCAGCGGCGAGACATAGCCGACCGTGTGGCACCAGCTGTGATCGAGCTCGACCGTCTCGACGACGGTTTCGGCCAGCTGCGCGCCAGGTGAGCCGCCACTCGCCGTGACGAGCGCGGTCCGAGCGCCTCCGGCCGCGGCAGCCGCCAATGCACGGTTCGTCGCCGCGCTGCCCCCCTCATGCGAGATGGCGATCACGAGCCCCGCTGTCGGTGGATCGAGAGCGAGCTCGAGGGCCTGGGCCGCCAGGATCGTGCCGGGTCCGGCCGGCAATCCAGCGCCGCGGAGCGCATCGCGGAGGATCTCGACGACGCCCTGAGCGGCATGCTCGCTCGTTCCACAACCGGTCACGACGATCGGCGAACCGTTGCTTGCGGCCTGGCCGATCTCGCCGGCCAGCCGCCCGGCCGGACCCTGCGGATCTGCCAGGCGCTCGAGGATCCGGACCGCCAGGTCCGGTTCTGCGGCGATCATGTCGGTCATGTGATAGGGCGGCCCCTCCCGAACCGACGGCTGCGACGTGGACACCCAGGGCTCGGGCGCCGCCGCGAGGATTCGGCTATCAACAAGGAGGTTCCCGTGGACGTTGGCGTCCTGATCCCCCAGGGATGGAAAGGCGAATACGCGGGCTGGGACCCGGCCAGAGCGTGGGCTCGAACGGTCGAGCTCGCCCGCCAGGCCGACGAGCTCGGCTTCGAGTCCGAGTGGGTCTTCGATCATTTCACCACCGTTCCCGAGCCGACCGACGAGATCACCTTCGAGTCGTTCTCGGTCCTGTCGGCCCTGGCGATGGTCACGAAGCGGGTCCGAATGGGCCATATGGTCATCTGCGCCGGTTTTCGCAATCCGGCCCTGACGGCCAAGCTCGCATCGACGATCGACGTCATCAGCGGCGGGCGCTTCGAGCTGGGGATCGGCGGCGGCTGGAAAGAGGACGAGTGGATCGCCTACGGCTACGGCTTTCCGCCGATCGCCGAGCGTCTCGGCGCGCTCCGCGACCACCTCGATATCATCCGCCGGATGCTCGAACCTGGTCGCGCCACGTACGAGGGTCAGTACGCTTCGGTTCGCGGCGCGATCAACGAGCCGAAGGGGATCCAGAAGCCGCGGATCCCGATCATCGTGGGCGGCAACGGCAAGAACGTGACGATGCGCCTCGCCGCTCGCCACGCCGACGAGCTCAATTTCGTGTTCCGTCCGATCGAGGAGCTTGGCGAGCTGATGGCGCTGGCCCGCCAGCGCTGCGAGGAGATCGACCGCGATCCGGCAACGCTCCGCATATCGCTCTACGGCAACGACCCTGACTTCCGCCGCGCCGGCCAGCAACGGATCGACATCCTCGGGGCGTATGCCGCTCTGGGACTTGACCGACTCGTCGCCTTTCCGACTCGCTGGTCGCCAGAGCCCGAAACGCAGGCGGCCTTTGCCGAGGATTGCGTCGCTGCCGGGCTACCGCTTCGACGCGAGGCGGCCGCCGTCGGCGCCTGACTCGAGACGCCCGATCCGGCGCAGGGGCGCATAGCGGAACCAGGCTCGGCCGACGAGCAACTCGACCGGGACGGGGCCGTACCGGCGCGAGTCGACCGGCTCGCCGAAGCCGGCTGCGAGCAGCTCGGCGTCGTTCGCGTCGGATAGCAGCCAGGCCTCGTCCCGGCCGAGGATCAGGTAGCCCTCGGCATAGGGGACGTGGTCGCCCGGCCCGCCGGCAACCCGCTTGATTGCCAGCTCGCGCGTGTCCGGCTCGCGAAAGACGACGACCGTGCCGCGATGCGGCCACGTCCTGGTGGTCGGGTCGACGAGGAGCCAGTCGCCCGGCTCGATCGCCGGGCGCATCGACGCCTCCGTCACGGCTACGCGCCACGGACCCCGGGCGCGCTCCGCGAATGGCGCGGCCCGCCTCGCTCGTTCGATGTGATCCCCGGCGACAGGCGTGCCGCCGGCGTCTGGTTTCTCCGAGGTCGGCTCCGGGTTCAGGCCGGGCGACCCGCGACCCGGGTCTTGTCGTTGCCGCCGGTCGCCTTCCAGGCTGCATCGACCTCGTCGATCAGGTCGAGCAGCTTCTGCGAGTCGGCTGCGTCGGTCGATGCCTTGACCTTCGAGACCTGCTTGGTCGCATTCCAGAAGAGCTCGTGGAGGTTCGGGACCTTCTCGAGGTGCTCCGGCTTGAAGTAGTCGTGCCAGAGGACGTCGAGGTGATGCTTGACGAGTTCTGCCCGCTCCTCTTTGATCGCGACCGCACGCGTCCGGAAGGTCGCGTCGGTGTTGGCGGCGTACTTCTCGTTGATCTTGTGGCAGGACTCCGCTTCGATCCGGGCCTGCTCGGGATCGTAGATACCGCAGGGCAGGTCGCAGTGGGCGCGGACGACGGTCGAGGGGGCGAACCATCGGCTGATGCGGGACATCTGGGCTCCTTCCGGGTCTGAAGGTGGCAGCGATCGCGAGATGGAGCGATGCGCCTGGAGATTCGAAGTGTCCGAGCGTCACCCGAGGCTGTCAAACGGGGTCAGTAGCCGGACGAGCCGCCTTTGTTGCACGCCGCCAGAATGAGCGGCAGGAACGCAAGGACAGCGGCGAGCACGGACCGAAGCCGGACGCGGTTGGTGATCATCGGAACCTCCTGGGCGCTGGTACGTGCCGGGCACGCCGTGCGGTTTGCTCTGGACGAACGCCCCTGACGGCTGCCCAAGGGCGCTCACCTTGGACACGCGGATTGCCCGCGGTCGCGGCGTCCTTTAGGATCGCAGCACAGGGAGTGGTCTTGCGGCGGCTCGCCGACGTTGCCGGCGGCGGTTCCGCGATTGGGCGCCCCCTTTGGTAACCGCAGGTTCGACTCCTGCATCGCTCGCTCGCTGTGGGTCTGCCTCGACGCGAACAGAACGTCGGCCCTGTAGGCTTCGGGCCTCCGCCGCCGGGCTGTGACCCGCCGCTACGAGCGCAAATCGACCGCAAGGTCCTATTCAGTGGGGGACGTAGCATGTGCAAGGC
>WNGJ01008753.1_pt1 | contig 10773 bp, 4 predicted proteins | sample 5400611 | NCBI WGS metagenome assembly WNGJ01 (sample SAMN13153375, study PRJNA577476) | soil metagenome | isolation source: 40 cm soil or saprolite under Garry oak tree replicate 1 | place: USA:California | collected 2016-06-15
TCTGCTGGTCAGCGCCCGTCCCGGGCAAGAGGTCATCGCGGATGCTGACTCCCACTTGTTCCTGAACGAGGCGGCGGGAGCCGCGATGGTCGGGGGTATCCAGATCCGGCAAGTGCAGACGGAGCGGGGCGTACTCAGCCCGGCGCAGGTCCTGGCCGCGCTCCGCCCCACCGACGATGATCACCAGCCGCTGTCAGCTGCCGTCATGATCGAGAACACGCACAACTGGCATGGCGGAGTGGCCTGGTCGCTGCAGGATCTACAGCGTCTGTCCGAAACTGCCCGCTCCAACGGCCTGGCCGTGCACCTGGACGGCGCCCGGATCTTTAATGCAGCTATCGCCACCGGGGCGGATGTCCGGGCCATCGCGCAGTACAGCGACACGGTCTCGTTCTGCCTGTCCAAGGGGCTCTGCTGCCCGGTCGGCAGCATATTGTGCGGACCAGCTGAGACGATCAGGCAAGCCAGACGCTGGCGGAAGATGCTGGGCGGGGGTATGCGGCAAGCCGGAGTGCTAGCCGCTGCGGGCCTGGTGGCCCTGGAGACAATGGCGGCCCGGCTAGCCGATGATCACCAGAACGCGCGTTCACTGGCCGAGGGCCTGGCCGAGGTGGCCGGGATCGACTGCGACCTCAGCAGGGTCCAGACGAACATCGTGTACTTCAGGCTGAAGAATATGGACGCAGCCCGGTTCGTGGCCGCGTGCTGCGAGCAGGGATTGCTCGGCGGAGCATACGGCACGGACCTGGTCCGATTCGTGACCCACTATGGCATCAGCCCCGCGGATATCCAGCGGGCACTGGCCATCTGCCGCGAAGCCCTCCGCGGCTAACTGTATTGCGCGCGAGGCCGGACCGTATTCCGCGCTGCCGGAGGCGACATAGAGCTCAGCCCCGCGGAAAGATGGTCCTCCCGCCGCACACCGCACACGCGGCAACGGTCAGCGCGGAGGCGTGCGCTGCATCCAAGCGCCCCGCCAGCCAGGCTTGAGCCCATTCGACGGATCCGCCGCGCGGCGGACGTGCCCCAATAATCTGTCGTGGTCCGGACGCCCCTCATCGCGGCATGAGCGGACGCGAAACCTCAGGTCGGGCTGACGGACCCGTCCAGTCGGTGGTGGTGAGCAGATGTTGCTGAGAAGCCCTTACCCCAGGCCGGATTAACCGCCTAGACCGAAGTTGCCGTAACTCTCTGTAGGTATTGCGTCCTGAACTGCCGTTTCGGTGAGATCCGGCCGCAGAGTGTAGTCAGAAAATCCGGCGTGTTGCCACCAGGATCTACCATTCATGCGGCTATGATCTGGTTATGGCGCTCAACAGCGGGAAGGTTCACGTAGTCAGAGTCAGGAAGACCGGGTACGTGGACAAGCAGGGCCGCCGCAAGGACTACTCCTCGGCCTACCTGCGTCGTACCTACCGCGACGGCGGCACGGTCAAGAACGAGACCGTGGCCAACCTGTCCGCGCTGCCGGACCACGTCATCGACCTGATCGACGCCGGCCTGAAGGGCCAGCAACTGGTCCCCGCCACCGGCACGGTCACCATCACCGGGTCGCTGCCGCACGGCCACGTCGCCGCCGCGCACGCCATGGCCCGCGCTCTGGGCCTGCCCGCCCTGCTCGGCCCGGCGGGCCGGCACCGGGACCTGGCCCTGGCGCTGATCATCTCCCGGGTCGTGCGGCCCAGCTCGAAACTGTCCACCCTGACCTGGTGGAGCGACACCACCCTGGGCGGCGACCTCGGCGTGGCCGGGGCGTCCACCGATGACATCTACGCCGCGATGGACTGGCTGGAAGACAGGCAGGACGCGATCGAGGCCGGGCTGGCCCGCCGCCACCTCGGGCCGGAGCCGAACCCGTCGCGGATGGCGCTGTTCGACCTGACCTCGGCCTGGATGGAGGGCCGGTGCTGCCCGCTGGCCGCCCGCGGGTACTCCCGGGACGGCAAGAAGGGCCGGCTGCAGATCGAGTACGGGCTGCTCACCGACCCGGCGGGCCGCCCGGTCGCGGTCCGGGTCTTCCCGGGCAACACCGGTGACCCCGCCGCGCTCACCGAGATCGTGGACGTGGTGCGGGAGAAGTTCGGGCTGGCCAAGATGGTCATGGTCGGGGACCGGGGGATGATCACCGCGGCCCGCATCGCCGCGCTGACCGAACTGGAGGAGGACTACGGCTGGATCACCGCGCTGCGCGCCCCCGCGGTCAAGAAGCTGATGGCCGACGACGGCCCGCTCCAGCTGTCCCTCTTTGACCAGCAAGATCTCGCGGAGATCACCTCGCCGGATTACCCCGGCGAGCGGCTGGTCGCCTGCCGCAACCCGGTGCTGGCCGCCGACCGCGCCCGCACCCGCACCGAGCTGCTGGCCGCCACCGAGAAACTCCTGGCTCCCATCACCGCCCGCGTCCAGGCCGGGAAACTCACCGGCGCCGGGCCCATCGGCATCGAGGTCGGCAAGGTGATCAGCAGGTACAAGACCGGCAAGCACTTCGCCGTCACCATCACCGACACCACCCTGGACATCCAGCGCCGCCAGGACCAGATCGACGCCGAAGCCACCCTGGACGGGTTCTACGTGCTCCGTACCCCCGTCCCCGCCGCCGAGCTGGACGCGCCCGGCGTGGTCACCGCGTACAAGAACCTCAAATACGTGGAGCGGGACTTCCGGCACATCAAATCCGACGACCTGGACCTGCGGCCCGTCTTCCACCGGCTCGAAGAACGCGTCAAGGCCCACGTGCTGATCTGCATGCTCGCCTGCTACCTCACCTGGCACCTGCGCCAGGCCTGGGCCCCGCTCACCTTCACCGACCAGGACCCGCCCGAGCAGGACAACCCCGTCGCCCCCGCCCGCCGGTCCGCGGCCGCCCAGGCCAAGGCCTGCGGCCAGCACGACCCGGCCGGCCGTCCCTACCGCAGCTTCCGCGGCCTGCTGGAGCACCTAGCCACCTTGACCCGCAACCAGGTCCGGTACACCGGCACCCAGGTCACCATCCCGATGCTCGCCGAGCCGACCAGCACCCAGCGGCAAGCCTTCCAGCTCCTCGGCGCCGCGATCCCGCTGACCTTGACGTAGCCAGAACACCACCGGGCCACTGTAGTAAAAGCCCAGCTCAGACCCGAAACCGCCTACTGAATCGGCCGTAACTTCGGGCTAGCGCCAATCGGGAATCCGGGCGGTGTGCGGCGTGTAAGGCCCGAGGCGTCACGCTGTGGCGGTTTTCCGGCCGTCTGGTGTGCGGCAACTGCCGCGGGGAGATGTGGGCGGACTATCACCGATCCTCACGGCAGGCGCCGGCCAGCACGCAGCGCACGAGTCCTGGCTCAGGTAAGCGCACCGGACCTTCGCGCTCGTCTGCACTTAGCGAGGAGCGCCTGGCGCGACTACGGGACCTTCAGCGCAAGCTCAACCCGCCGGAGGCGCTTACGGAAGCCTGGCGGTGATGACTTCGGCTAACCGGGGCACGCGGGCGGCTCCTGAGCGGCCCGCCCGTCGGCGCAGATGTGGCCAACGGCCAGCCATGGCGGTTCGGACGGCCGTGCCCCGCATTCAGGGGGCGCTGGCATGGGCGGAGGAAGGCCGCCGCCTGAGGGGCCGCCGCGGTGATGCCGCTGATGCTGGGCGGCTCCTACAGCGGGGGAGCGTGGGCATCGCTATAAGCAGCCGCAGGGTCGCCAGGAAAATTGAGCAGGTCACGGGCCTGCGCCAGGTTTCGCATTTCTGCCGGCCGTTGTCCCGTTTTCCGCGTCTATTCTCTGGGAGGGCGCAGCCGTCCGTACCGCGCTTTGGGGGAGGAGCATAGTGAGCCAGCCGCAGCCGCATGCTAAGGAGCGGATATGAACGGAGCTGAAGTGATCGCGGGCCGGTTTGCGATCGTGCGACCCCTGGCACGGGGAAACATGGGCCAGGTGTGTGAGGCCCTAGATGAGCTAACCGGCGAGAAGGTCGCGGTCAAGACGATGCTCCGGCGCCGGAATGGCGAGCTGGTGTCGCTCCGCGAGGCGGACAAGAATGCCCTCAGGTTCCAGCGTGAAGTGCGGATCATGTCGCGGCTGCACAGTGACAACCTGCCGCCGATCATCGATGGCGGCCTGGACGGCGACCAGCCCTATCTCGCCATGGAATACGTGCCGGGCATGACCCTCGCCGACCTGATCGCCAAGGAGGACAGGCTCCGGGTGGCATGGGCGGCCGCGATCGGGGCGCAGATCGCCGCCGGGCTCGCGGTCGCGCACCGGGCTTCGGTGGTGCACCGGGACCTCAAGCCGTCCAACGTGATGATCACCCCGGATGGCGTGGTGAAGGTGCTGGACTTCGGGGTGGGGCTGATCCTGGACGATGTCGACGGCGAACCGCTGACCAGCTCCGGCGTGACGCTCGGCACGGCACGGTATATGGCGCCGGAGCAGGCCAAGGCCGAGCCGGTCACTCCCGCCACAGATTTGTACGCGCTGGGCTGCGTGCTGTACGAGATGCTGACGGGCGCACCGCCGTTCGACGGCGAAACCGCTTATGAGCTGATGAGCCAGCAGGTCGAGCAAGCACCGCTACCGGTTTCCGGCTTGCGCAGCGAGGTCCCGGAAGCGCTGGGTCAGCTTATTTCCAGGCTGCTGGAGAAGGACCCGGCGAACCGCCCAGCAGACGCTGACGAGGTCGCAGCCGCCCTGCGGCCGTTTGTCCTGGCATCCGGTATTCCGGTTCCGGAACCGGACCCGACACGGCCGATCCTGGCGGCGGCTGATGTTACGAAAAAAGACGAGACCTGGCCTTCCGTCGCCACGTCCGCAGAGCTCAAGGCGGCCGCCGAAGGTGAATTCGACATCTTCGACGTGCACCGGCGGCTGATCTCCGATTACCGGGCCTTCACCGAGGGCGCGGCAGTCATCCGGGACCCGCGGATCGCCAAGTTCATGGAGGCCGATCTGGACGCCAAGTCCCAGTGGCCGGATCCGTGGCTGTCCCTCAATCCGTTCTTCGCCGACGGGGGCTCGGTAGCCGACCTGGCCGGCAGCGAGCTGCACCCGGAGTGCGCGCGAATCTTCCAGACCGGCAAGACCCCGGACGGCACGGTGTGCGACGGCCGGCCGATCCGGTTCTACCAGCATCAGCGGGAGGCTATCCAGGCCGCAAGCCGTGGCGTCAGTTACGTGCTCACCACCGGCACGGGATCGGGCAAGTCGCTGTCCTACATGGTGCCGATCGTGGACCACGTGCTGCGAGCCAAGGAGGCCGATCAGCGGCAGCGGGTCAGGGCGATCATCGTCTACCCGATGAACGCCCTGGCCAACAGTCAGATCGGCGAGCTGACGCGATACCTGAGGGACGGCTACCCGCTGGGCGGGTCACCCGTCACGTTCGAACGCTACACCGGGCAGGAGGACCAGGAGGACCGGGACCGGATCCGCGCGAACCCGCCGGACATCCTGCTGACCAACTACGTGATGCTGGAGCTGATGCTCACCCGGCCCGATGACCGGCGGTCGCTGATCCGGATGGCCGAGGGGCAGGAGTTTCTCGTCTTCGACGAGCTGCACACCTACCGCGGTCGGCAGGGCGCGGACGTGGCGATGCTGATCCGCCGGGTCAAGGACGCCTGCGCTGCGCCGGACGTGCGGTGCATCGGCACGTCGGCCACCATGTCCACCGAGGGCGGCAGCGCCGACCGGCGGGAGAAGGTGGCCGAGGTCGCCTCGCAGGTGTTCGGGACGAACGTGCTGCCGGAGAACGTGATCGACGAGACCCTGGTCCGGGCGACTGACGAGGACGCCGGGCCGGTCACCGTCGCCCGCATCTCGGCACCTGCCGCCCCGGCCGCCTATGTGGACCTGGTCCGGGATCCGCTCGCTTCCTGGGTCGAGACCAGCTTCGGCCTGGACCGGGATGAGGAAGGCCGGCTGGCCCGGCGGGTCCCCACCACGGTGCAGCTGGCCGCGTCGCGGCTGGCCGGCCAGACCGGAGCGGACGCCGCCAAGTGCGAGAAGGCGCTCCAGCGGACACTGCGGGCCGGCTCGCAGGCCAAGCATCCGCAGACGAGCCGCCCGCTGTTCGCGTTCCGGCTGCACCAATTCCTGTCCAAGGGCGACACCCTCTACGTCACGCTGGAGGACGAGTCCAGCCGGCATATCACCCGCGACTACCAGCTCGAGCAGCCCGGCTCGGACGGCAAGGTGCTGCTGCCGCTGGCCTTCTGCCGGGAATGCGGCCAGGAGTACCTGGTGGTCTGGCGTCGGCATCGCGACGGCGAGTTAGCAATGGCGATCAGCATCGGCCCGAATGCCGGAGAGCATGACGACGGTAACCAGGCCGGCGTGCAGCGTCATGTCCATTAGGTGATGGTCTTTGACCCGTTGTTCGGTGCCTTCACACGATCTCCACAGTCTCTGCATCCGGCCTGCATATTGGCGTGCCCCGCTGTCGTCATGGCCGGTCGGTCGGCAGAAGGACCTGAGCCATCGAGCCGAAGCCCCGGAAGGCGGATTAAGACGCCGAACGGTGCTCAGGGCGAGCTTCCGGCGCTGCTCGGTACGGCCTGGCATGCTCTGCGAGGTCAGGGCGACCTGGCGCGCGCGCGTGATCTGTTCGACCGCGCGGCGCGACTCGCCGAAGCCCGGGGTGACGCGCAGGCGCTGGGCGAGGCCGCCCTCGGAGCAGATGGCTTCTGGCTGCATGAACAGCGCAGCCCGGTGGCCCAGGCCTTGGTGGCCGGATGGCGGCGTGCGGCGCTTGCCGAGGTGGACCCCGCTTCCCGGCTCGCAGTGCGGTTGCGGGTCCGCGATGCAGCGGAGCGCGACTACGAATCGGGCGGGACGAAGGCAGTACTTGCTGCGCTCCCCGAAGCGCGCCGGTGCGGCGACCGGGCCGCCCTGGCCGAGGCGCTGCACCTAGCTCAGCACTGCCTGCTCGGCCCGAAGTTCACCAAGCTGCGCAGCACGCTGGGCGAAGAGCTTCTTGCCGTCGCCGCGGCCGCCGACGACCCGTTCGAGGCATGCCGGGGCCTGATGTGGCGGGCCACCAACCTTCTGCTAACCGGGCATCCGCACGCCGACCGCGCCCTGACGCTGCTGCGCGCCGCGCTCGCCGAGCATCCGCATCTCGCGATGTCATACGTGGTCTCAGCGGTCGACGTCATGCTCGCGATCCGGGCCGGTGCACTCGAACGCGCCGAGCAACTGGCCGAGGAGTCCGCGTCGCTGGGCCGCCAGGCTGGTGATCTGGATGTCTTGGGCTGGTATGGTGCGCACCTTGTCACGATCCGGTTCTTCCAGGGCAGGGGTGAGGAGCTTCTGCCGATGCTGCAGGAGCTCGTCGCGTCTCCTGAGCTGTCCGAGCCCAACGACGCCTTCTTGGGGGCGCTGGCCACGGCCGCGTCGATGATGGGCGATAGCTGGACCGCGACGAGCGCGCTGCGCCGCCTGTGCCGTCCGAACCTTGCGGCGTTGCGGCACAACAGCATCTGGCTCGTTACGGTCTTCGGCGCGGTCCTGGCCGCCCGGCTGCTCGGGGACAGGGACGTCGCAGCCGAAGCCTATGAGCTACTCCTCCCGTTCGCCGAGCTCCCCGTCACCGGAAGCCTCGCGATCACCTGCATGGGGTCCGCGCACTACCCGCTCGCCGTCGCCGCCGCGACGCTGGAACGGTGGGACGTGGCGGTGGACCACTTCCGGCAGGCCATGGCGGCCAACGAGGCGCTCGGGCACCGGACGGCCCACGTGTTGTCCGAGGCGGGCCTAGGTGAAGCGCTGGCGGTCACCGGTCAGGCCGCGGAGTCAGCACGATGCATCGCCCGTGCCCAGGCCGCAGCAACAGCCCTCGGCATGGACGCCTGGTGTGCCCGGTGGCGTCAATTCGCCCCGCCCGCGCAACCAGGCGCAAAGGCCCAGTGCGTGCGACATGGAGCGATGTGGCTGCTGACCGCGGCCGGGCGCAGCGTGACCATCGGCGACTCACTCGGCGTTCGTTATCTGGCGACGCTGCTGAGCAACCCCGGCGCGGAGATCAGCGTGCTCGACCTTGTCCAGCAGCAGCCGCTGGACCGGACCGCGGCGGACCCGGCCGGGCAGGAACTGCTCGATGCCGATGCCAGGCGAGCGTACCGCCAGCGGATCACCGAGCTACAGCATCAGATTGAGGAGGCTGAATCCGGCTCCGATCTGATCCGTGCGGAAGCGGCACGCTCCGAATTGGACTGGCTGCTGGCCGAGCTCGGACACGCGACTGGGCTTGCCGGGCGCTCCCGCGCCTTTCCCACCGAGGCCGAACGTGCGCGCTGCTCGGTCCAGAAGGCGATCCGACGTGCCCTGGTCCGCATCGGGACGGCCGACCCTGAGGTACGCGCATACTTCGAGGCCACCATCGTCACCGGCGTCCGCTGCTCCTACCGGCCGTCCCAGCCTGACAGCCTGTGACCCCGCCGACCCCGGCGACGTCACGATGCCACCCGCACCGGCACGACACGTCACACCCCGGCACAAACAGGTCACGCCTTATGGGTGACAACCGCATCGAGCACGGGGAAGACCAGGCGGCCTAGCAGGCCGCGCTGGGCTCGATCACTGCGCCACGATCGCACCTCACCGGCCGTCGCATCCACGACGGCCGGTGAATCCAGCGACTCCAGCAGCCGAGACCGCGCCATCACCGTGCGCAGATGCACGAAGAAGGGGGAACCATGCGCACCCATGGAAGACCAGCCCGCTGCGGGCGCCGACTGGCTGCCTGCATCTGCGCCGCCGCCGCGCTTGCCATATCCGCCGGGCCCGCCGCGGCCGCAGATCATCCCCTGCCCGGCCCGATTGCACCCTCCGGTGACTTCCTTGATACCGGCGCTAAGCCGGTCCTGGACTGGAGCCCGGCCGGCCGTTTCGCCGCCAGCTGGGCTGCCTGGAATCCGGCCACGGCCACGTACAACCCTGACTTCGTCAACCCAAGATCCTGGTCAGTGAACCTCAACGGCTGCGCCTCAACCTCGGTACGGCGGATCACCGGTTACACGTTCACCCTTGCCCAACTCGGAACCGCATGGACATATACGCGTACCACCACCGCATGCCGACTGGACCTGCACAACTTGCTGCCCGCCCAGGGCTACTACCGCGCCACCTTGACCCTGCACACCGACATGGGCGCCAGCCCGGGCGTCAGCCGGCCCGTGAGCCGCGTCGTGCGAATTCACGACCTCCTAATCGTCTCGATCGGCGACTCGCTGGCCTCAGGCGAGGGGAACCCGGACGTGCCTGGCTCGTACAGCATTGGCATCAACCGCCACCTCGAACCCACGGTGACAAAGGTCAACCGGCCTGTGCAGTGGCAGGACCGCCGGTGCCACCGGTCCGCCAAGAGCGGGCCGTCGCTGGCGGCCAAGGCGTTCGAGAACCTCAACACGAAAACGTCGGTCACCTTCCTCAGCTTCGCCTGTTCTGGCGCGGAGATCCGGCACCTGATCAGCGAAGAGTACGGGGGAGCTGAGCCCATCGGGTCCTCGCCATTGCCGCCGCAGGTGGACGCAGTCAGCGCCCTCGTTGGCCCCGGCGCGCCACGCGGCGGGCGGCCGATCGACGCGCTGCTGATCTCCATCGGCATCAACGAGATTCACTTCGCCGACATCATCAAAAGGTGCGCCAAAAACAATAACCACCGTATAGGCCATAAACAGTGCGTGACCGATGGCGGCACCGTCCAGGCCCTAGATACCTTGCTCAGCAAGGACGGCAAGCACGGCAAGTACCAGGAACTAGCGGCGGCGCTGTCGGCCAAGCTGCCCGCCACGCGCGAGGTCTACCTGAGTGGTTACCCGGCTGGCGTCTTCCGCGGTGGCGGCTGCGGCATGCTGGGCGTGCCGGGAATCGGCATCGACGAGGCCGAGGGAGAGGAGATGTACACCTGGGGACTCATGCTGAACGCGAAGATCAGGCAGGCAACCGTCACGTTCCGGGGCGACCATGACCGCTGGAACCTCGTCGGCGACCTGGGTACACCGTTCGACTCGCACAGATACTGTGACGAGGATCCCTGGTTCACCAAATTTGAGCAATCGTGGGCGTATCAGGGGAACGAGAAAGGGACGGCGCACCCCAACGCCGCCGGTCACATCGCCTACGCCAACCTGCTCCGGCAGGCAATGGTGCCAGATCAGGACAGCCAGCCCTACCGCCACCTCACCATCACCATCAAGGCCGTGAAGGTGGCCGAACTAGCTCATAGTGTCGACCGCACGATCGAGCTCACCCTGTTTCAGGGTCAGGGAGTCGACGCCACTCTGACCCGCTACCTGCGGGTGCCGCAGGACGGGCAATGGAAACAAGTGCCGCCTGAACTGGGCACGTTCAGCCTAGACGTGTTCCTGGCGCCCGCGTCACCGCGGCACGCGACCGCGCTGTACATGGGCTTCGGCCACATACTGGGAATCACCGGTACCCGCAGTAACGGTTTCGACGCCGGAAGCCACACCACGGTCCATCCCGCCGGCAGCCTCGCAGTCTCCTACACCGTGACCGCGGCACGAACCTCACCGGCGCGAGACTCATTGGCGCCGACCTGACTGGCGTCAGGTGGCCGGAAGGAGTGCCAGTTCCGGAAGGCTGGGTTCCGGAAGGCGGGATGGACGACAGCGGTCCAGGCTGGCTGAAGCGCGCGGCCGGGTTATCAGCCGCCGTTCCCCGGGGGGTAGTCGCATCCGCGAGAAAATCCGGGACGGGGTGCGGCGCCGTAGCCTGCTGGGGTCTTGGTCTTGTTGTGGTGCTGGGGCTGCCGGGGCTTGCGGTTGCGGGGATGATGGTG
>WNGJ01008763.1_pt1 | contig 10770 bp, 13 predicted proteins | sample 5400611 | NCBI WGS metagenome assembly WNGJ01 (sample SAMN13153375, study PRJNA577476) | soil metagenome | isolation source: 40 cm soil or saprolite under Garry oak tree replicate 1 | place: USA:California | collected 2016-06-15
TATTTCAGACCAAGTGCGGTTGTGATTTCAAAAAATGTCGGGTGGGGATCCCAATCTCGGACGAGATCGCGAAGGTCCGTCAGGCCATTGGCAACCGCGTCCTGGGAAATCATTTCGCCATTTACGCGAATTCGTTCGCGAAACGTGACGAGGTGAGGGGACGTGAACAGGCCGGTGCGATATCCGTTTGCGCGCAGAATCGAATCAATCATGGCACAAACGGAGCCTTTGCCATTCGTCCCAGCGACGTGAATCACTCGGCTTCCCCGAAGGTCGATATGCAGATCAGCAATAAGTCGCCGAATATTTTCCAGTCCAAGCTTAATCCCAAAGCGCTGGAGACCATAGAGCCAGGCGAGCGCCTCTTTGTAAGATAGAAGAGGTCGCGGCATTTCCCGCCTTGGCGGGAACACGTTCACGGCGCGACGGCAAAGTAACTGAGCAATCGGCTGATCTGTTCGCGCATTTTTTTGCGGTGAACGATCAGGTCGATCAAACCGTGCTCCTCAAGAAACTCGGCGGTCTGAAATCGTTCCGGCAAATCCTGGTGCGTAGTTTCTTTGATTACGCGGGGTCCGGCGAACCCGATCATGCTCTTAGGTTCAGCGATAATGACATCGCCTAACGAAGCGAAACTGGCCATGACGCCAGCGGTAGTGGGATTCGTCAGAACAGAAATGTACGGAAGCCGCTTTTCGGCATGACGCGCGAGCGCCCCTGCCGTTTTTGCCATTTGCATCAGGCTCAACATTCCTTCATACATCCGCGCGCCGCCGGAAGCGGCGACGATGATGACAGGTGAGTGTTCAGCGGTTCCATATTCAATCGTGCGCGTAATTCTCTCACCAACGACTGACCCCATCGTCGCAGCAAGGAAGCCGAAATCCATGACTGCAATAGCGACTTTATAGCCGTCAAGAATTCCGTATCCGCTGATCACAGCGTCAAGGAGATTGGTGCTTTCCTGATATTTTTTTAGCCGATCTTTGTAGCTGACCATTCCTTGAAAGCGCAGAATGTCGACGGACCCCAGGTCGGCATCCATTTCTACGAAAGTATCCGGATCGAGCAGATTCTCGATGCGCTCCTTCGCCGATTGCGCAAAGTGATAATCGCAGCGCGGACAAACGCGCTGATTCTGCGCGAGCTCGATCTCCGGCACGACTTCCGAACAGCCGGGACATTTCTGAAAAAGGCCCTGCGGAATTTCGCGTTTCTTGCGATCTTGCGTTTTGATTGCCGGTTTTTTGAAGATAGCCATGGAACTACCCGCGCGCAGCGGTGGCCGCGTGAACTGAGATTGCGCCCGCGCGTTTCAAAACACGAGCGCATTCACTCAGCGTGGAACCTGTTGTCAGGACATCATCGATCAACAACACGCACAAACCTCGCACCTCAGCGTTTTTTCGTAAACGAAACGCATTATGCAAATTTTCCATCCGCTCGGCGCGATCGAGCGCAGTTTGTGTCGTTGTGTACCGAATGCGCTCGAGCGCCGGTTTGAATTGAATTGATATCTCTGCACTCAACAATTCCGCGAGTAAGCTCGCCTGATTAAAGCCCCGTTCTCGTTGTCTGGTTGGATGCAATGGCACAGGGATAATAGCGTCGAATCGACGGTTGCGCAGCCGTTCGTCATCAAAGGCGGCATAGAGCCAGCGTGCCACGAGATGACGCAGATAAATCTGACGCCGGTACTTAAAGTCGTGGATAATCTGGCGAACGATCCAGCGGCTCCGGTACGCGGCAACCGCTGCATCGAAATGAATTGTGCGATGCGCGCAGTTCGCGCACGTAAATGTGCCCGTGATTGCACCTTCAAATGGCTCGGAGCACTTCTGGCAAAACGGCGCGATAACGCGGACGGTTTTCGCTTCGCACTGGTCGCAAAGATATTCACCGGCTCGGACATTGGCGCCGCAGCTGGTGCAAACCGGCGGATAGAGAAGCGATGCGATCGCACGTATTCCATCAAGCTTTGGGAGCGCGATCATATTTCAACCAGGCTCGCATTATTACCCACGTCAAGGCGGTCACGCCAAGCGGCACAATGCCCACGAGCAGATTTTTTCCCAACCACGGCAGAGCAAGAGTCTCTTGGCGGGCCACGCGATTGAACGCGCCGCTACCAAGAATCCAGCCGCCATGCAAACCAATTGGCAACCATAACGAGCGAGTCAGCACGCGCGCATCTGCGAGAATCCAGCCTATGAGAAATAATGTCGCGAAAGCGGAGATCAACATCGTTGGATCGCCAAACTGCCAAAATGAATGGGCAATGGAATTGAAGCCCGATGTCCATGTCGTAATCGCTGATACTTGCGCTGGCGCCTTCAGAAAATGAATGACGGAAAAGAGGGCGGACGTCACGAAGATAGACACGTATTGCCGGCCGGTTCTGAGCAAAACGCCCAGGACGATCCCGCGAAAAAAAGTTTCTTCGATAACCGGCACAGTTATTGAAGCCGCGACGATTTTGCCAAATCGGACCCAGGCGAAGTTGTGGCGAAACGAGTAAACATTAAACGCAATGAGCAAAACGCCGCAGCAGAGCAGGGGAATTACTGACAGAAGAAGCCCTGCGAAGAGATCGGGACACCAGCGCGGATTCGGTGTAAGGCCCAAATCAGTTCTGCTTCTCATGTTGCTGAGGCGAAGGAACGGCCAGAGTAACACGGCAGCAGCAATGAGGATTGCGCGATGAAAGAACGTTTCGAAATCGGATCTCGCGAGAAAAGAAAACAAGCCATGCGCTGCAAGCGATTTGCCGGCCCAAAACAAAAGGGGAGCAAGAAGCGCTCCGATGAGAATAGTCGCGGCGAAATAGGTCGCCAGTCTAGCTGCGTCTTTCAAGCCTGCTAATGTAAGGTTTCACCGCGATGCCGAGTCAACATATATGGACGGAAAAAGATCGACATGGGAAAAGGCGCGAAGTGCGCGCCAAGAAATTCGGCGGCGCGTGGCGGTTCCAGTCGAAAATTTCCGGCGAAACTGAATGGACCTATTACGATTCGCCAGCTCTCCAGGATCTACTGACCTTAAAGGAAATCGTTGCCCGAAAATATCGTCGACGACGCGCGTCAATCGACGACGTCGCCTCAGTTGACAAACTGGTCGAGGAGCAAAGTGGCAATGACTGAATGGAACACCGAAGATCTGACCGCGGATGACCCGCCTTCGCTAAAAGGCTACGGCGTGGTTTGTGCTTTGAGAAACTGATTCGGGATTGACGTACGATGACAAAGTGGGACACCGAGGCATTGATCGAGGCTGACAAGCGATTCCTTTGGCATCCGTTCACTAATATGTCTGAATGGTGCGCTTCGGAGCATGAGCCGCTGGTTTTGGTCGGAGGGCAGGGTGCGCTGCTGCGCGATAGCCGCGGCCGCGAATATATCGACGGCAATTCATCGATCTGGACGAACGTTCACGGCCACAATCATCCACACATCAATGCGGCAATCCGTCGGCAGCTTGATCGCGTAGCGCACACTTCTTTTCTCGGGTTTACAAACCCAGTAGCGATCGAGCTCGCACGTACAATCGTCGATCTTTTTCCGCCCGACACACTGAGCAGAGTTTTTTTTTCAGACGATGGTTCGACTGGAATCGAGGTCGCCATACGGATCGCCGATCAGTACTGGCGACTGCGACATTCGAGGAAACATCAGTTTATCGCCTTCAAGAGCGGTTATCATGGCGATACGGCAGGCGCGGCGAGCCTGGGCGCAGCAGCCATGTTTCAAATTGGGCCTTCGCACTGGAATTTTCCGGCTATTCAGGTTCCAAGTGTCAAGGCGTTGGAGCGTCTTTCGCCAGCCGAAGTGGCCAAGGTTGCTGCAGTGGTGATCGAGCCGCTGATTCAGGGAGCCGCCGGAATGCGCTTTTGGCCATCGGGGACGTTGCGGGCTGTCCGGGAGTGGTGCGATCGCACCGAAACGCTCCTTATTGTGGACGAGGTCATGACCGGATTTGGAAGGACGGGTCGGATGTTTGCGATCGAACACGAGGGAGTTATTCCAGACATGATAGTTCTCGCTAAAGGATTGAGTGGAGGGTATCTTCCGCTTGCTATTACTTTAGTATCAGAAAAATTATTCTCGGCTTTTGACGGGTCGGTTGCCGGAGGTAAAGCGCTTGCTTACGGACACAGCTATACCGGAAATGCGCTTGGTTGCGCCGCGGCCAAGGCGAGCCTCGAAGTTTTTGAAAGCGAGGGCGTTTTGGAAGCTTTGCAGCCGAAGATCCAACATCTTAAGTCCGCACTCGACGGACTGAGAGGACTTCCAGGCGTCGCCGAAGTGCGCCAGTGCGGATTTATTGCAGGAATAGAGCTGGAAGAGTCGCCCGAAGCCGGGTTGACCAATCTGGCTGCAGAAGTCTGTATCGAAGCGCGGCGGCACGGACTCCTTACGAGACCGATCAGGAACGTCGTCGTGCTGATGCCGCCCTTGTGCATTACGATGGTCCAGTTAACCCAAGCAGTGGGGGCGATTCGTGCGTCAATCGGGGAAGTCTGGTGTCGCCGGGGATATAAGAGGACAGATGTCGAAAAAGTTACGACTTGATCACCTTCTAGTGGAAAAGGGCCTATTCGTCAGCCGCGAGCAAGCGCAACGAGCGATTATGGCTGGCGAGGTGACGGTCGGTACCCAAACTGCCGCAAAACCATCGCAGCTTCTCGAGCCGGAAGCGGCAGTCGTGGTAAAGCCGACGCAAAAATATGTCGGGCGCGGAGCCCTGAAGCTGGAAGGCGCTCTCCATCATTTCGGAATCGATGTGCATGGGAAGATTGCGCTGGATATCGGCGCTTCCACCGGTGGGTTTACCGATTGCCTGTTACAGCGCGGCAGCGCAAAGGTTTATGCGGTCGACGTCGGGCACGGCCAATTGGCTTGGAGAATTCGGAACGATCCGCGTGTTATCGTCCTCGAAAAATTGAATGCACGATTTCTCTCACGCGAGCACATTCCAGAACTTGTGGATCTTTGCGTGATCGACGTCTCCTTCATTTCGTTGACGTTAATCTTGCCCAGCGCGTTCGACTTGATAACTCCAAGCGGTATGATCCTGGCGTTGATCAAACCGCAGTTCGAATTGCAACGTGCGGATGTTGGCAAGGGCGGAATCGTCCGCGATCCTGAGTTGCAGCAAAAGGCGCAAGACAACATCGTAACGTTTGTGACCGGTCTTGGCCATGTCATGACCGGAATAGTCCCATCTGCTATTAAAGGGGCGGATGGTAATCAGGAATTTTTTGCATGTCTCCGAAAACGATTGGGCTAATCGCGCATCCCGGCAAGCCAGGCGTTGCCGATCTGGTCAACGTCATCGCTCAGGAGTTCAGTCGTCTTTCGATTTCGGTCTTAGTCGAAAAAGAAACGGCAGCCATTGCTGGCAAGAAACTAGGCCATTCAATGGCAGAATTGGGGGCGGCAGCGGATCTTCTGGTGGTAGCCGGAGGCGACGGAACAATTTTGCATGTGGTTGGGCAACTCGGCGACGTCATCAAGCCAATCTTCGGCATCAACGTGGGCTCGCTCGGTTTCCTGACCTGCGCGAATTCTTCGACCTATCGCGAAGCAGTGGAATGCATCGCGAAAGAGCGGATTAACTTTAGTCAGCGGGCGCTACTCGAGGCATGGGTGAAGCTCGGCGAGAAACAAACCGCCAAGATGATCGCGCTGAACGACGCTGTATTGAGCCGGGGCGAACTTTCGCGCCTGGTGCTCTTGTGCACGCGGGTCAACGGGGAACCGCTCACCGAATTCAATGCGGATGGCCTGATTGTTGCGACGCCAACCGGTTCGACAGCGTACTCGCTTTCGGCCGGTGGACCAATTCTCGATCCTGAGTCTGGCGTTTTCGTGATCACGCCGATCTGCCCCCATGTTTTGACGAACCGATCGATTATCGTCGCAGACCGGTCGTTAATTGAAATCGAAGCGAGTGATCCTGATTACCCGGTCTTTCTAACGCTGGATGGTCGCAAGCCTATACACGTTGAACGCGGCTCGACAGTCACCATTCGTAGGGCGAAGAAAACACTGCCGTTGGCGTCGTTGCCGAATGCCTCGTTCTTCAGCGTGGTCAGGCAGAAATTGAAATGGAGCGGGAGCAATTTGTAAAATCTTTCCGGTGGTTTTTTCTTTGTCCGTTTGGTTGAAACCTGATACTCAGTGTTGTTCATGAATCTTGTGAGTCTGCCCGATGGCCGCATTATAAATCTCGATCAACTGACTCACGCGGAGCGGACGGGCGATTACGTGATTCTTCATTTGGTCGGTGGTGGAGATGGCGGGTCAATTATCAGGGTGAAACAAGGAGAAGGCGCGAGGAGGGTTTGGGCGTATATCACCGGCAAGTGCGCAGTCAAGATTACGACTCCGCCACAGCCTTAAGGAGACACAGGGAAGTTCCTAAAGGCACAAGGGGTGCACGCGCAGAAAGACGCGGTGTGGCCTATATTGGTGTTGGGGTTAATTGGGTATGTGGCCTCACTCAAATCGAACAGCTCCCCCTTGCAGAAGCGCGGGAGCAAGTTTCGCAAGAAAATCAGCACGGCTAAGTTTAAGCAGCTCGTCGATTTCAATATCCTCCTCAAGAGGGTGCGCCTTGATGAGCTCAAGAACAGCGTCCCGGTTTCTACCACTCACTATGCGGGGATTCTCGCTGACAAACCGCAGAATGAAGGCGTGCATTAAAGGTGTTGGTGCGCCATAGAGGCTTTCGTGAATCGCCGCTGACTCCAGTATCAGCATTTCGCCATACAGCGGTGAAAAATGCGCCTGGCCATTAAGGTCTTTGAAGCCGTGCTTAAAAAAGTTTTGGGCGTAAAGCACCGCCTTTTGGACTGAGGGCGGTTGTTTCTTAAGCCAATCCTCAATCATTAACGTGATGTCGCCTTTGCTCGGAACTACGCCAGCGGTGGCTGCTGGTCTTGAAGAAAAGCGGTGGAGTTTAGAACAGGTCGTGGAAATGACCGAAGCCTATTGGCTCAGGAAACGCGAGAACGGCTGAACCGACCCCAACCCCCCCCTATATTTTATATGACATATATTGTCTGATGTTATAGCGATTCGCGACTAATTCCCTTCGCTGTGCGTTCTCCGTGCTTGCTTCTTGTTCAATTGCAGATTGCCCAGCGCAAAAGCCAGCACGGATTGCCTACTTTGGGATACCGTAAGCGCAAAGCACGGGCTTTGGTGCGAGCCCCTTGGCCCCGGCGCCAGCGTTCGGCCCGCCCGGGCACGGGCCAGACCTCTCACTTGCGGTTACAACAGGCCTGAGATGTCTTAAATCACTCAGTTTCGCCTTTGTAAACCGGCACAAGTGTTTCTATTTTAGGCATAAGCCGTGTTTATCACCTAGATCGCGTATAAACCTTACTTCTTTAAAATATTCGGCTTTAAAAGGGGTCGACGCGCTCGACGACCCACCACCTCTAATCCGTCCTAATTGCTGTTGGCAATCGCCAGCCAGCCCGGCAGCGCGCTCGCGAAAATACAGCAGCTCCGCCCGGCGGTTTCCGCCTGAGCGAGGGATTCAAAGGCAAAAAGCCTTGCTTTTCCGGCTCTTGACGCCGTCGCCACGGATGTTAGCGTCGGCGCGAAACTCCATATTAACCTCTAGCGTACCATGAACACTTCCCGCGGCGGCCTCCTACCTTTTTTCACGCTTGGCCTGTTTTTTATCTTGGGCTTGGCGGAACCTACCCGTGCGGCACCGAAGGAAACCTCAGGGAGCATCCAGGAAATGATGTCGCCGGAGGAATTCAGCGCGGCGGGTCTAAACAAACTGTCGCCAGAAGAGTTGCAAAAGCTCGATGCCTGGCTGCAGGGTTATCGACAGGTTGCCGAGAAGAAAGCGACCGCGCGCGCAGAGCGCACCAAACTTGATCTGCTTGTGAGCCGTGTGGATGGTTCCTTTAACGGACTGACTGGTGGGACAGTGATTCGTTTGGAAGACGGGACGGCATGGAAGCAGGCCAATGCTGACGACCATTTCCGCCCGCGCGTCACCGACCACCCGGGTGCCGTAGTCGTTCACACGTTGTTTGGCTACAAGATGCGCATTGAAGGGACGCCGGAATTTTACGTCGATCCGGTGCGCAACCCGTAGATGGGATTAGCCAGGCGGGTCCTTGGCGTCGGCGGCGGGCAATAATCGCGCCAAACCAAACTCAGCATGTATAAGCTGGGCCGCGTGCTCCAGGTCTTTTTCGTCGATGATGACTGCGATTTTGATCTCGGAAGTGGAAACCAACTGGATGTTGATTCCGGCCCGACCCAGGCATTCAAACATTCGAGCCGCTACGCCAGAATGTGACCGCATCCCGATCCCAACGACGCTCAGTTTGGCCATGCCGCTGGCCGTGTTCAAGCGCTTGGCGCCGACTTCGCTAACGACCGGCATCAAAATTTTTCGGGCATTCTCCAATTCGTCCTCGTGAATGGTGAATGAGATGTCAGTCGTCCCGCCGATCGACGCATTCTGCACAATCATGTCCACGATGATGTGTGCGGCGGCGATATTCGAAAAGATTCGCCCGGCGCTGCCCGGTTCATCCCGCACTCCAGCGATGGTGAGTTTTGCCTGGTGGCGATCGACACTGATGCCACGAATAACGACGTCTTCCATGCCGGGGGTCGCTTCCTTCGCAACTGTTCCGATGCTCGTTTTGAAACTCGACCGCACTTCGAATTCGATTCCGAATTTTTTTGCAAACTCCACCGCACGCGATTGCATCACCTTCGACCCGGCGCTGGCCATCTCGAGCAACTCATCATAAGCGACCTCGCCAAGTTTTTGTGCATCAGTCACGATGCGCGGATCGCATGTGAAGACACCATCGACATCAGTAAAAATCTGGCAGACATCCGCGTTCAGGGCGCCAGCCAGCGCGATGGCCGTCAAGTCCGAGCCGCCCCGGCCAAGCGTGGTTGTTTCTCCTTCTGGAGTCTGACCTTGGAAACCGGCAACGATCACAATATAATCGTCCGACAACAGCTCATGAATTTGTTTTGGACTGATGTTCGCGATCCGCGCTCTGGCGTGGTTGCGATCGGTCAAAATTCCCGCCTGGGCGCCTGTCAACGAGATGGCTCTTCCGCCCAACGCGTTCACCGCCATGGCGGTCAAGGCGGCAGCAGCACACTCTCCGGTTGCGAGCAAAATATCCAGCTCACGCTCGGCCGGCTGCGGTGACATCTCCTGCGCGAGCTTGAGCAGGTCGTCGGTGACGCCCGCCATGGCCGAGATGACCGCGACCAGCTGACAACCTTCGCGTTGCGTTTCGACGAGACGGCACGCCACGCTACGGATTCGCTCAGGAGTCCCGACGGAAGTGCCACCGTATTTTTGAACAACCAGGCGCATGTGCGGAATGAATTATGAAGCAAGAAAGCGAAATTCGAAACGGCATCGTTTCCGCTTGGGAATCGAGCGTGTCGGAGGCGAGCGTTCTAGGGACCAATTGCACGCTGCACATCCTTCACGGTAGCCGGGACAGGTTTAACCTCTCTCACGCGCTGCATAATTACGTCGGGATCTTTCAACCCATGTCCGGTTACGGTGCAAACAATTCTACTTTTTTCCGGAATCTTTTTGAATGAGTACGCCGCCTCGGTTGAATCGCACGACTTGAAGAGGCCGGCAATCGTAGCCGCGCTCGCCGGTTCGACAAAAATTCCTTCATGCCTTGCCAGCCATGCCTGGGCAGCGAGAATCTGTTCGTCGCTTACAATATCGATGGTTCCATGCGATTCGGCGATTGCTGCACTCGCCTGTTTCCAGCCGGCCGGATTTCCGATTCGAATGGCAGACGCAACCGTTTCCGGTTTTTCGATGACTCGGTTGTAAAAAATCGGCGCCGCGCTGGCCGCTTGAAAACCAATCATTGCCGGTATTTTTGTTGATTTTTGGCGTGACTGATATTCTCGATAGCCCGCCCAATACGCAGCGATGTTTCCGGCGTTGCCCACCGGCAATAAATGAAAGTCGGGAGCATCCCCAATCTCATCAACAATCTCAAAGGCAGCGGTCCTTTGTCCAGCGATCCGATCGGGATTGATCGAATTCACGATGGAAAAGCCGCCGCGCTCGCCCAGCTCCCGTACGATTTGAAGCGCATCGTCAAAGTTGCCATCAATGGCGACGATTTTTGCGCTGCAGGCGAAAGCCTGCAGCAATTTGCCGCTCGCAATTTTTCCGCTAGGCAAAATCACTACACACGAAATTCCCGCCCGCGCCGCATAAGCAGCCGCCGAAGCAGAAGTATTTCCAGTTGAAGCGCAGATGAGAGTGCATGCACCGCGCTCCACCGCTTTCGAGACGGCCACCGTCATGCCGCGGTCCTTGAATGAGCACGTTGGATTGAGGCCTTCGTTCTTCACGAAAACATCACAGTTACGACCAACCCGCTCACTGAGTTGGGGACAATAGATCAGTGGCGTGTCCCCTTCACCCAGCGAAATAGTCGGTGTCGACTCAGAAACCGGAAGATACTGGCAATAACGCGCGATCACTCCCCTGCCACGCTGCGGTTTTGATATTGTCGTGTTCATCGGCATTTTCTATTCGAAACGAATCCGCGCGATTGTCGATCCGTAAGTGCGGTGTAAGATCAAGGCCCATATGCCTGCGCTTAGCAAAGAAGATAAGCTGCGGCTCTTAACTACAATCCTGGAGAGCCGCCACGCCGATCTGCGCGAGCAGAATCTAAATCGTCAGGGCAAAGGACACTTTCACGTCTCCGGAATGGGACACGAG
>WNGJ01008764.1_pt1 | contig 10770 bp, 6 predicted proteins | sample 5400611 | NCBI WGS metagenome assembly WNGJ01 (sample SAMN13153375, study PRJNA577476) | soil metagenome | isolation source: 40 cm soil or saprolite under Garry oak tree replicate 1 | place: USA:California | collected 2016-06-15
GCTGTGTCGTATAGCAGCTCCATATTCCACGACTGCCCGTCAGTCTGCACGCGCAAGAGCACCTGGAAACGACCCGGATAAGACGAGGGCTTCGTTGCCTGCGCGGAGACCCTCTCGGTCACGAATCCGACAGGAAACTGCACGGCATCACTAGCCTGTGAGGGGTGCGGAGGTTGTTCCGACTTCGCTCGCTGCACCTGTTGCACAACATCCGCGGAAGACGGCTCCGGCGAGAAGCTCACGGCGACAGGAATGATTTGAATTGGGTCATCGCCAAAACAAGCGACTCGTATCTCGGATTGATCAGAGAAACGCCACAGCAGAATCTCCCAGACCGCCAGCAACACGCCATCAAGCTCCGGAGCGACTCCCGACAATCGGCTGCAAACGTCCGCGTGGATTGGAATCTTCACCGACGCGGTTGTCATCGGACTAATGCCATCAGATTTGCGGGCAAATGGAAGCACGAGTGGCGAGGTACCCGAAACACGGACGGGAGTCGCTGGGCTGTGACTACTCTCCGCAACAGGATCAGGGCGCTGCGCAGTTGTTGTGCGAAAGGAATCTTCGTCGAGTGTTTGGCTCATTGATATTCCTTTTCCGTAAGTGCCTCGTTCGCGGGCTCAGGCTTTACCGCCCCGAAGTTAACCGTCCGCGCTACCAGATACAGAGGACGTCCCTTGGCCTGCTCGTAGAGCTTCCCGACATATTCGCCAAGGACCCCAATGCTGATCAGTAGGCTTCCCCCAATAACGCATATCGTGACGATGAGGGAGGACCAGCCGGTAACTGTGTACCAATGGAACAGATGTGCCAAGACCGCGCGAACAGCTTCCACAATTCCAAAGAGGGACACAATGAGCCCCATGATCATACTGATCCGGAGGGGCAGAATCGAGAATGAGGTTGCCGCTGTCCAGGCAAAGAATAGCATCTTGCGCAGAGGATACTTGGTTTCACCGGCGACGCGCGGGCCACGTTGATAGGGAACGGCGATCTGGGCATAGCCGACCCAGGCAACCATGCCGCGCAAAAAGCGATGGGTCTCACGCATTTGTCGAAGGCCGTCGAGACACTCTCGCGAAATCAGGCGGAAGTCCCCCGCGTCCGCAGGCAGACTCCTGTCCACCAGGCTGCGCATCAAGCGGTAGAAAAGCCATGCGCTGAATCGCTTGAACCAAGTCTCGCCTTCGCGCAGCAGCCGTGCAGCATAGGCCACGTCATAGCCTTCGCAATAGCGACGAATCATTTCATGGATGACGTGGAGTGGGTCCTGCAAGTCGGCATCGAGCACCACCACGGCATCGCCGGAAGAATAATCGAGCCCCGCAGTACAGGCGCACTGATGCCCGAAGTTGCGCGAAAAATGAATGAGCTTGACTCGCGAGTCCTCCGCCGCCCAGGCGGCGATTTTAGCGAATGTAGAGTCGCAACTGCCGTCGTTCACCAGAATCACTTCCGTCTCGCAGGGGATCTCGACCATGAACTGCTCGAGCGCGCGCCGCAGCAACGGCGCAACTGCCTCCTCGTTGTACATGGGGATTACCAGCGAGAGCTTGGCCGGATACGGACGCGGCTGTAGAAGGTGAAATGTTTGGACCTGTCGCGACATGCTCTTTCGCCTGCAACTCGGGCACCAAAGGGCCCGAACAATTTCCGAAGCCTAAATAGGTTTCATATAGTAAATCCACATGGTCTTGCCCACTGTCGTAAGCAAATGCTGCTGGGGCAGCCAGGGATAGCACTCGGGATGGACTCGCGCGCGGCGCACTTCTAGCGCTACCCAACCCGAAGGCTTGGCGTCGCAATTCGTGGTTATGTTTTGGGTTTCCGGTAGTCCCAGCGCATCGGGAACGTACCAACCATCGTATGCAATGCTGACGTGCTGCACGTGTTGTTCACGCAAGTAGGTCGCCAGTCGCGTCAAGTCTTGTCCCCAATCGAGATCACTGATCACCAGCAGACGAGAGGGATCGCGGCCGCCGAACTCGTTAAAGTAGGCAAGGTAATCCGGGTGCGAGCGCGCCGACGAGATCGCCAGCCACGCCAATAGCAAAATCGCAGCCGTCCGGGAGACTAAGCGATGGTCGCGGAGCGTCCACAGAGTTGCCAGTCCGACCGCGGCCAGCATGCTGAGGAACACGTACATCGGCAAGACGTGGCGGAGGCCAATGTTGAGGCGGCTCGGCGCCGTAACGATCATTACCATAACCGCAGCCGATAATGGTGCCACACTCTCCCAATCGCCGCGATTCCGCCAGTATCGGAACAGGAGAACCACCGATCCTCCAGCCGCCAGCAAGAGCACAGAGAGAGGCGTCTTGAGAGCCAGGGCGGCGAAAAAGAAGTACCACCAACCTCCCGTTTTCACACGGCCAAACAGGAACGATCTGGTTCCTTCGCTGTTTTGATTGCGCAACGTCCGAAGACCGTCGAGAAGTTCCGGCGCAGGCACCGGTACCCTGGAAGTAATTTGCTGGATGACGGCGGTCACGCTAGACGATTTCCCGAACACTCTGGCTGCCGCACGGTCAGGCAATTTCGTGACCTGATTGATCGGAGCGTGCGAAAAGCGATAAACCGCCCACGTGACCAAGAACGCGCATAATGCGGCGACCGCCAAGGTGCGCAAGAGCGCACGCCAGTTTCGCTGCCCGGCCACGGCATATAGAACCACAATTGTTGCGGCACACGTAGGCAAAAAGACGAGCGTGGAGAATTTGGTGCTGAGCGCCAGTCCGCTGGCAACGCCGAAATGTGCCGCGGTCGCCGAATTGGGCTGCCGCAACCACAGCGTAAATGCATACAGGGCCCAGCAGAACATGGCCGTGAGGGGAAGGTCGGTGGTTGCGACTCCTGAGTGTGCCAGGATCGGCGGCAAGAACGTAAACACGGCAGCGGCGATGAGTCCGGTGATTGCGCCGAAAAGCCGTTTCGTCCACAGAAATACAACGAGGGTTGCGAGGACGAAGTAAGGCAATATTCCAATCCGGCCGAGGGTCAGGTTGCGCCAGTAGTGCCCATTTGCTGATAGGATCGGGAACGTTTCGCGCCAGTTCGTCGCTCCCGTCCCCCGCACCCCCGCGAGGTAGGGACCGAGTGCAACTGAAATTCGCGCCAGCGGAGCATGTTTGGTCTCGATCTGATAAATGCCTTTTTCCCACCACTGGACCCCACACGCGATGTGAGAAGGCTCATCAATGGTGTGATTGAAAACGTGATACGTCGAGACGATTCGCAGGATGGCAACGGTCAGCAGGAGCGTAAGGCACAAAGCCCAACCCGCAGGACGGGCAAGAATTCCAGAAGGCGCTTTCGCGCTGACGACCTCCTGGGCGACGTTGCGATGCGCGACTGTAGCTTCCGTGCTGGACATAGCCGGGCCTTAATTGAGCGAACCCACCGCATCGGCCGTCGAACTGGTCACCGGAAGTGAAACGCTCTGCGAGTTCATTGCCGGACCGCGAAAAATGCCCAGCCGAGCAGAATAGAGGTCTTTGGGAAGTCCCTTCATATGCAGCACTACTTCTCGGACAACATGGTTTTCCCGCTTCAATTGCAGCGTCATTCCGGGAGGCAGGCCCGAAATTCCAAAAAGGTCGTCGGAGAGGCGTTCTAAACGGAACGCCGGGGCGTTATCGATCAGCACCGTCAGTTTGCCGTCCAGCAGGCGCACGGACGCATTGGCTCCCTTGACCAGAGTCGTGAGTGGCTTGCCGATGACGAACATCGGCATAAATTCTCCGGGGATACGGAAATCGCAGGCAAAGCGGCGTAATTCCGATTCCGACGCAGGTACAGGATCGGTGGTGATCGAGATGCCCTCCGCACGGCGCCGTTCGATGAAATCCTTAGGAAACAAGCTAAGGACGAAATCATTGATCTGAACGTCAATCACCATGTGCACGCGAACCACTTGACTGTTGTTCTTAACGGAGTGCACCTTGGAGAAATCGCCATACCATAACTCTCCCGCGTTCCAGGACATGCGTTCTCCAGCGATCACGAAGGTGACGTCAGGATGCGTGATAATCGGGATGTGTAGGCGTAACAACCCGAAGTGAAAGCTGGTATGAAAATCGAAATGGTCTTTGATATGGCCGCCGGGAGGCAGAAACAGGATCCGGACCACCTCTTTGGCGCAATGCAGATCACTTAAGATTTCTTTGAAGTACGGGGTCTTTTGCAGCTCCTCGGTCTCCCGGTAGTGGTCCGTACCGGCCGCGCTGGGGAATACCGATTGTTTGCCGCCCATCGAGTGGAGCGCAATACCCGTCCACTCCCCTTGATGATACGGCCCGGGCTGCGGTGCCGCTTTTACGTCGCGCAGAACCTGTAAATTACGCACCAGTTGAGCAACGTCGTAGGTGCGCGGAAGACGTATTGCTACTGGTTCGCGAATGGCAGAAGGGGACATCGGCTATTCACCCCTTCCATATTCCTGGATTAGACCCACAACTGGAATACCCCGTGGCGAGCGTTCGAACCAAAAAATCTATCCGCTCTTAATCGAGCAGATTTAAGCGAGACAAATACTCCGACATTTATAACATGATCCACGTCAATCTCCGCGGATACTCTCGGTACCGCATGGGTAACCGGGAGAATCCCAATTTGCGGTCATTCCCGACCTCAGCAGGCCCATTGCCAGTGCATGTTGATTGCCAACCCGTGGTAAGTCGTCCCTGGGCCGGATTGCGGCGAGCCGCCTTTCGAGACTTCGCTCGGTCCAGACCGCGCAGAATGGTCTTTTCACGGCAGGATTCTATTGACCACGCAACCAAAGCTGTCAATTTCCAAAGTAACTTGTTTTTCAACACCTTACCTGCTAGAAATGCGAAGCAATGCGAAGCCAAATGCGAAGCAAGAGTGCTGGACAGGGAACTCAGTTTGTGAGAACCTTGAACTCAGTCTGTTACTGGATCTTCCTTTTCCCCCAAACGCAAGGAAGTCGCAAGCATCCGAGGTCTCGGTTACCCCGAGACTTGAGCTCTTGAAGTTCGTTCGGTTCACACACAGACATACGTCGTTTTCTAGTTTGTGAGCCGTGCCGTGTTAATTACACTTTGAACGGACCACAATGTCTTCGTATGAGTTTGTGATCAAGCCGCGCACGGGTTGGCGTACCCTTGATCTTCGAGAAGTGGCACGCTATCGAGAACTGTTTGCCTTCCTGGTTTGGCGCGACATTAAGGTGCGCTACAGGCAGACGTTGCTGGGGGGACTTTGGGCGATCCTGCAGCCGCTGATTGCTATGGCTGTGTTCACGATTATTTTTCATCGTATGGCGGGAGTCGGAACTGATGGCGCACCCTATCCTCTGTTTGCGTTCGCCGGACTGGCGCCATGGACATTCTTCTCCGTCGGGGTGTCACAATCCAGCAACAGCCTGATCGGCAATCAGAACCTCGTATCCAAGGTTTACTTCCCCAGAATCTTTATCCCACTTGGGGCAGTCAGCGCCTTGCTGATGGACCTGGTACTTAGCCTTGGCATCTTCTCGGTGCTGCTGTTCTGGTATCACTGGCGGGTCACCATGGCCGTGTTTTTGCTGCCCATCTTTATTGTTGGGGCATTTCTGGCAGCAGGTGGAATCGGCCTTGTCTTGTCAGCGCTCAACGTCAGTTTTCGGGATGTGAAGTACGCCGTGCCTTTCCTGGTCCAGATGGGACTGTTCGTGACGCCGGTTATTTACCCTGTGCGCTATGTTCCCAAACGCTGGATATGGATTTTGGCGGTGAATCCCATGTCGGGCGTGATTTTGGGATTCCGGCGCTGCTTGCTGGGCACGGAAGAATCCTGGCCTTTGATTGCTTCTTCCCTCGGCATGTGCGTGCTGTTGTTCGTGATTGGCTTATATGTTTTCGGCAGGATGGAGCGGCGTTTCGCCGACATTATCTAAATGCAGCCGATCATCGAAATACGCAATCTCGGGAAGCAGTATCAGCTCGGCACCGCCTTCCGCACGGAGAATTTCCGCGAGTTTCTGCTGCGCAAGGCCCGCCAACCCTGGAACGGGTTGCGCGGCAGAGAGAACCCGCATGCGAGCGGGAAAGAGCGCTTTTGGGCGCTGCGCCATCTGGAGTTTGATGTACCGGAAGGCGAGTGCATCGGAGTCATCGGGCGGAATGGCGCGGGCAAGAGCACGCTTCTCAAAATCATTTCTCGCATTACCGATCCCAGCGAAGGTTATGTGAAACTGCGCGGGCGGTTTGCCAGTTTGCTGGAAGTCGGGACCGGTTTTCATTCCGAACTGACGGGCCGGGAAAACATTTTTCTCAATGGCGCGATCCTCGGAATGCGGCGTTCTGAAATTCTTGCCAAGTTTGACGGGATCGTGGCCTTCTCTGAAGTCGGCAAGTTCCTCGACACTCCCGTGAAGCGTTATTCCAGCGGGATGTACGTGCGCCTGGCATTCGCGGTGGCCGCCCATCTCAATCCGGAAATCCTGGTGGTGGACGAGGTGCTCGCAGTTGGCGACATCGCCTTCCAGAAGAAGTGCCTGGGAAAGATGAACGAAGTGCGCCAGAGCGGCCGCACCGTGTTGTTCGTTTCTCACAATATGGCCACGGTCGAAAACCTTTGCCAGCATGCGGTGGTTCTCGAACAGGGACAGTTGAGTTTTCTTGGCACGGCGAAGGAGGCTGTTCAGCACTACCTAAAGCGTCAGGCGACCAGTGCAGGGGAGAATACGAGTCACATTGTGAATCTGAAAGATTCTCCGAGACGCGGGCACGGCAGCTCACCCTTGCTGGATAAAGCCGAGTTCTACGGTCCGGGCGGTGAAGCATTGAGCTGCCTTCAAATCGGCGATGCCTTGAAAATCCGCATCCACCTTCATTTAGACAACCCGGTAGAGAGTTTCGACGTCGGGATCGGCTTCTTCAGCATTTATGGCCAGAGAGTATTTACGGCCCATAGCCGCTTTGAGCCGGATCGTCCGCGCGAAGCAGAGCCGGGTCCAAAGGTTCTGGTCTGCGATATTCCCAGCTTCACACTAGTGCCCGGCGACTACGTCGTCGGTATCTGGGCTGACATCAACGGGGTGATGACCGACCTGGTCGAGGAGGCAGCCCGGATCACGGTGGTGGAGTCCGACTACTACGGAACCGGCAAAACCCCTTGGAATGACGTCATGGTCATGAAACAGCGGTGGCACACGGAAACTGCCCCCGACGAGTTGAGAGTGTCTTCTGGATGTACTGCGTCGGGTGCCGGACCGGGCTGACAACAATCATCTCAGGAGCCACCGTGCAGCTTAGCTATTGAAGGCGTAGGACACACCTCCAAGCGGGGTAAGGTTTCACCCCTCAAAGTGCAATATTTTGCACCACTTGTCCTTGGCGTCTGAATTTCTCCCCCAATCTGAGGAAAGGCCGCCGTTCGAGAGGTCCTGAAGGCTTCAAATCTTAGGCAATTTGGATCAGGAATCCTCGAATCGCCCGGTAGTCACGGTCGTGTTAAACTTCCAGACACCCCTCCCCTTGCGCAACCCTGTCTGTCGAAGGAGAGCAGATTGACGGAATATCCTCGCGATCTTTGCATTCATCAGTTGATTGAGGCTCAAGTCCGCCGCACGCCGGATGCTGAAGCTGTCCGCTTCCAAGGCGAGAGCTTGACCTATGCGGAACTGGATGCCCGGGCCAATCAGCTTTCACATCGGTTGCGCATGAAAGGTGTCGGCCCCGAATTTTTGGTTGGTCTCTGTGTTGAGCGCTCGCTGGACATGGTGGTTGGGCTGCTTGGAATTCTGAAGACAGGCGGCGCTTACGTTCCACTCGATCCAGCCTATCCACCTGACCGCATTCGGTACATCCTGGAAGACGCCGGCGTGAAAATGCTTATCACGCAAGACGCACTTCGTGGTTCTCTGGTTCAGACTGGCGCGGAACTCATAACCGTTGATTCCGGCCTGCCGGAGCCCGCTTGCCAGCCAGACGAGCATCCAAAAGGCAACATCGGTTCGCGGAATCTCGCGTACGTCATTTACACCTCCGGATCAACGGGGCGGCCTAAGGGAGTGCAAGTCGAACACCGCAGTGTCGTTAACTTTCTCTGCTCGATGCAGCGCGAGCCCGGACTCAGCGCTGACGATGTTCTGGTGGCAGTGACCACCCTCTCCTTCGACATTGCCGGGCTAGAAATGTATTTGCCGCTGATAACCGGGGCCCGGCTGGTTATTGCCAGCCGCGAGGCTACGCAGGATGGACGGCGGCTGGCGGAGATGCTGCGTGATGCCCAGGTCACGGTCATGCAAGCCACACCGGCCACTTGGCGACTGCTCATCGAGTCCGGCTGGATGGGCAATCCTGGGATGCGGATCTTGTGTGGAGGCGAGGCCCTGTCTCCCGAGCTCGCGCGTGATCTCGTGAAACGCGCGCATTCGGTCTGGAACCTCTATGGCCCGACCGAGACGACAATCTGGTCGAGCATCTACCATGTGCGCGGCGGCGAAGAACGTTCGATTCCCATCGGTGGTCCGATTGCGAACACCGCTTTGTACGTGCTCGATGACAAGCGGCAGCCCGTGGCCGCCGGCCAGGAGGGTGAGCTTTACATCGGAGGGGAGGGCCTCGCGCGTGGTTATTTCGAACGACCGGAACTGACGGCTGGAAAGTTTGTGACCGATCCTTTTTCCCAACCGCCCGATGCGCGCATGTACAAGACCGGAGATTTGGTCCGGTCTCGAGGCGACGGCATGATCGAGTTTCTGGGCCGGCTCGATCACCAAGTTAAAATCCGCGGATTTCGCATCGAACTGGGAGAGATAGAAGCGGTCCTTGAGCAGCATCCGAGCGTGAAGCAGGCGGTGGTCGTCGCACGAGAGGACAAGCCCGGAGAGAAGTTCCTGGCAGCTTATCTTGTTTTCGTGTCCGGGAATGTACCTTCGCGTTCCGAACTTCGGCAGCATCTGAGACAGTCCCTACCTGATTACATGCTGCCCGCCGCATTTGTGCCGCTGGAGACGTTTCCTCTGACACCAAACGGCAAAGTGGATCGCAAGCTCCTTCCTGCGCCGCAGGCGACCGATTTTGATTTTGGCGGTGAGTACTTGGAGCCCCGCGACTCGATCGAGCGAAAGCTGGTTAGGATGTGGGAAGAAGTGCTGGGTATTCACCCCATCGGGGTACGGACGAGCTTCTTCGATTTAGGAGGAAGATCCCTTCTGGCTGCGCGACTGTTTATGGAGATTTCTCGGCAGTTCGGCGAAGATATTCCGCTCAGTGCACTTTTTGAAGCTCCGACTATTGAGGAACTAGCACAGCGGCTTCGCGCGAAGCGCAAGGACTTCATCTATCGCACGCTGGTTGTGATCCAGGCATCAGGCTCGCGGCCGCCGTTTTTCTGCGTTCATGGCGGCACCGGGAACACGCTTTTTCTGCATCGGCTCTCTGGCGCGATGGGACCCGATCAAGCATTCTACAGTTTCGAGCCGGAGGGACTGGATGGCGGTCGCATCGCTCGAACGACAATCGAGGCCTTGGCGGCCCATTACATCGCTGAAATGCGCAAGGTTCAACCGCATGGACCTTATCACCTAGGCGGTTACTGTTTCGGTGGGCTGGTAGCTTTTGAAATGGCACAGCAACTCCTGGAGCAGGGCAACTCGGCTGAGATGGTTGTCATGTTCAGTGCTCCGCTGCGATTCAACCGTCCACCCACAGAGAGACCGTACAAGCCCGAAGGCGCCGACCGGATTGCCAATCAGGAGGTGAAACGCTCCGGAGGCAGGCTGCAAAGAGCTCTGCGGTGGCGGTTGCAGCGACTGAGGAATCACGGGTTCTCTACGCTGCACAAGCTGGCTTGCCGTTGCTTTGTTGCCGCCGGCATCAAAGTCCCACAACAATGGCGTCAGCTGCACATAGCCCGCGCGTTGCGCCAGGCTGAGGAAAATTACTCACCCGTCTTCTATCCTGGAAAGCTTGTAATTTTCCGTGGTGGCGGACTTTATGATCATGATCCCGGCCTGGGATGGGGGAGCTTGGCGGCCGATGTTGAGGACTACGTAATCGGCACTGTGGCTGAGCAGAAGACTCGCCGCGACATCATGAACCCGCCTTTAGTACACGTGGTGGCTGCCCGCTTAAGTGCGTGTATCGATGGGGTACAAGTTTCGGCTGCAAACGGAGAGATCATCGCGCCAGCCTGCACGAGCATTTCGTAGATCCAGTGTGCATCGTGAACGGGTATTATCAGGTGCCCAAAAACCCTGGATATAGCATTCAGGTACATGCAGAAACTCTGAGCAAGCACGCCTATCCACACGGAGAGATTTGGAAAGGTGTGAAATCAACCCGGACGGCCCTGCGGTTTCTCAAAATCGATAGCAGGCATTCGATCAGCTGTCACTGGTTCTGAGCGTACGATGCCGGACACTGGAGGCGGAGAGTGAAAGCGAGACGTGTTTCGATCTTCACTTACGAGGGCGACCGTTGGTGCGGTGAATTGTTACAGCGCAGGATCTTAGCCGTTTTTGAAGATAACGGCGTGGAAACCTCGATTGTGGTCCAAGGTATGGCGGGGTACACAACGGACTTGGGTCTGACCACACGCTCTTTGGTAGATGGCGCGGGCAAGAGCACGCTACTCAAAATCTCGCGCATCACCGATCCCAGCGAAGGCTATGTGAAATTGCGCGGACGCTTTGTCAGTTTGCTGGAGGTCGGCACCGGTTTCCATTCCGAACTGACAGGGCGCGAAAACATCTTTCTTAACGGCGCGATCCTTGGCATGCGACGCTCTGAAATTCTTGCCAAGTTTGATGAGATC
>WNGJ01008765.1_pt1 | contig 10769 bp, 16 predicted proteins | sample 5400611 | NCBI WGS metagenome assembly WNGJ01 (sample SAMN13153375, study PRJNA577476) | soil metagenome | isolation source: 40 cm soil or saprolite under Garry oak tree replicate 1 | place: USA:California | collected 2016-06-15
GCGGCCATGCAAAAGTTATCCCGGCAACCCGTTGAATTATCGCGGCAACAAGATCGCCAATCCCAGCGGCGCCGACATCCCGATTGATCAGGTCGTGTTCCGTGAAAATACCGAAGGCATGTACGGCGGCGTCGAGTTTTTCCCACTGCCGGAATCGGTTTACACGGCGCTCTGCGCCAATCCGAAGATGAAGAAGTGGAAAGAAAAGGGACTGGAGAACGTCGCGCTCTCCACCCGCATCATGAGCAAGCAAGGTTGCACCAACATTTGCAAACAAGCCTTCGAGTTCGCCAAAAAAACCGGGCGCAAACGCGTCACGCTGATCGAAAAACCAAACGTGCTGCGCGAGACAGGCGGCCTGATGATGCGTTGTTTCCGCGACGTATCCAAAAATTACCCGGACATTCGCGCGGACGACGCGAACATCGACGCCATCTGCATGTGGATGTTCAAGAACCCGCAGGATTACTCCGTGCTGGTGGCGGAAAATATGTTCGGCGACATCGTGAGCGATCTGTGCGCTGGCCTTGTTGGCGGACTTGGGTTCGCGCCCAGCGCCAATCTTGGTGACAAGTACGCAGTGTTCGAACCAACGCACGGATCGGCGCCGAAATACGCCGGTCAATACAAAGTCAATCCGATCGCCATGCTTTTGACCGCGAAGCTGATGCTCGACTGGCTCAAGGAAACGGAAATGGCCACGCGCCTTGAAACGGCCATTGCCCGCGTCATCGCCGAAGGCAAGGTGCGCACCTACGATATGGGCAGGAAAGACTCCACACTCGACGTCGCCGAAGCCATCGCCGATTACGCCGGGTAGCGCACGCGTCTCGCGTGTTGGTTTCGGCGTCGCGCCGAAACAGGCTTTTGCTTGGGATCGTGGGCAAAAATCCGGACGCCAGATTGAAGGTTGCCGCCGTATGCGTTAAAATCGGTTCATGACCGCTGCTCAGATCATCGAGGAGATCAAACGTCTCGATCCGAAAGATCAAGCGGGCATTATTCGATTTGCCTATCAACTCGACGCAGAGCGAAAACTCACCGGCAAAGAACTTTCGAGCCTCGCAGTGCGAATGACTGAAACCGATGATCCCGCGGAGGCGGCGACGATCCGTGAAAGCATTGTTCGCGGCTTCTACGGACGACAAGCCAGCAACAATGCCTAGAATCCGGCGGCAGAATCTTCCCCCGGCGCTGCTGCATCATCTCCTCGACCGGATTCGTTCCCGCGAGATTTCGCCAGATCAACTTGGGTTATTTGCTGAGTGGCTCGACACCGAGCCTGAAGTGCCGAGCGAAAAATGGTTCAAACGTTTTCCAGAGATGATTGTCTGCGGAGAAGGCGATCTGGTGAAAACATTTCTAAACGCGCAACAGCTTCCGATCGGAAAGGAAGTCTCTTAGCAAGCGATTTGTGTATCGTAAGCCGCTTACGATAGATGCCACGCTCGTTTGCGCTCAAGGAAACCGAAATGGCGACGTGTTTGGAAATCCGCCATTGATCGCGTCATCGCGGAAGGCAAAGTGCGCATCTACGACATGGGCGGCAAAGATTCCACGCTTGATGTGGCGAAGGCGATTGCAGACTACGCCACCTGATTTCCCAAACAGCAAACTCCGCACCCACGACATGTCCGGTCGCCGCGGCGACACGGACTTGCCGTGGAGAAGGCGGCAAAGATTCCCCCTCGACGTGGCCAAAGCCATCGCCGACTACGCCAGTTCTTAAATTAGAAGATCGACATCCTCGTTCCGAGACCGGCAAATCTGAAACATGAATGAAACGGCACCGGCACGTATCGCTATTTTGTTAGGGTCCGGCCTATCCTGCGCGGCTGGACTGCCGGGAATCGAGTCTCTTTCTGATGAAGTCGCAGGATCAGTTTCGAATGGCCAGCGGGCCCTTCTTGAAACTGTCAAAGGGTTGACGTCGAGGACCCATGGTGAAGCAAGGGATTCTTATGAAGACTGGTACTTTGTAGCCGACCAGATCTGCCAGCATATTGATAGAAATTTTGAAAATCCTGCGCTGCTGCCTCTCCTACATTCGATAGGCTTCTCTGAAGGCAGTGCGGGAGAAGACGAACTCGCGCGTACGTGTCGAGCATTGTGTGATGAGATCACCGTTCGCATCTGTCTTCGACTAAGCGACGGCACAGCCGATCCGGCCGCAGCGTTCGGCGAGCTCGATGAGGAAATAAAGAAGCGGCGCTTACGGATTCGCGTTTTTCTCGTTGAATCACGACCTGCTTCTTGAACGCTTCCTCCGCAGTAACCAGGTGCCTTTTTATGATGGCTTTGAACCTCATCCCGAAACGTCAGATTTCCGCACCTTTCATTTTTCAAGAGCATTATTCGAAAGCGCTAGTCTATCGGTAACAAAGTTGCACGGATCAGTTAACTGGCGTCGATATCGTCCCCTGCGGGCTCGCGCGGCGAGAGATAAATGGCGCGATGAATTTTTTGGAATTAGCCTAAAGGAGAATCGCGCGTTCGAGAAAATGGACGAATTGCCTCTCGTCCTTGTTGGGACTTTCAACAAAATTCTCCAGTGTTCGGTTCCCGTCTTTCTGCAGATGCTAGGAGAATTTGATCACTTCCTGCAGACAACTTCTCATCTGATCGTTTGTGGGTACGGATTCGGAGATAAGGGAATCAACACGCTGCTCGCTTACTGGATGAGCAAGAAAACCCCACATACGCTGTACGTGATAGATCCTAGTCCATTCAATGAAACCCGCTGCCGAGGAGCTATATCGCAGAAAGTAGAAATATGGCGCGATGAGAACTGCCTAAAAGTCCTGCCGAAGAAGCTTGGTAAGGGAGGTGTGACATGGACCGAGGTACTCGAATTCGCTGAGTTGTAAGTCAATGGGGTCGATACAACCCTGTCATCATGGGTGACCGCGGAAGGAAAGTGCGCACTTACGACATGTCCGGTCGCCGCGGCGACACGGACTCGCCGTGGCGAGGGCGGCAAAGCTTCGACCCTCGACGTGGCCAAAGCTATTGCTGATTATGCCGGTTAGGGGGCGGAGACCGTTCAACGCAACTCCGGTAAAGCTGCGCGGGCAGAAAGCGGCGGCTTTCCTGAAATCGACGGCGGAGATGCAGCTATTTTCACGCGAAACAAAAAGCAGAAGGTAAATAATAATCGCCAGCACGGGAAAGAAATCGCTGATCTTCGGTCGGATAAATTAACGTTATGAAAAGCAGAAGTAACACAAGAAAGCCGAAAATCATCTGATGTGAACGATTGCCGTTATTCGATTCTCTATTCGGGCAGTACCAATTGCGCGGGAGTCGGCAGAGCTGATTCGCCGACGATTCCCTGCATACCGCCAAACAACTCTGCAATATGGTACATGATGCTGCTGAGATGCTGCTCGCGTTTTGCCCAAATCCGTTGAACCGCCGCTTTTTCCTGTTCCAACTATGCCCGCATTGACTGAAATCTCTGAATCATCGCTTCGACAGTTTGGCGGAACTCAAGCGAACAGATGTGCTGGTAAAGCACGTCAGCTTTTTTGCGGCGATCAACAATAAGCGAGTTGGCTCGCGCGATCTGATGTAACGCGCAGCGTAAGGCGCCGGCAAGAGGCGTGGCGCAATCGAACGAAGTAACCCAAAGCCCCTCGTGCTCCGCGAAATGTTTCATGCCGTCGGGCAAAACGATGCTTAGCAATACGCCAAAATCCGCTCCCGCGGCTCGCTGGTCGTTCTTCAGCTTCTCCAACCAAGCAGAATTCCATCTTTTCGTGCGTTTGGTTTCCCACAATATTTTGCCGCACACCTTGCCCGCCGTCGTCTTGATGGTCTGCAGAATGTCCGCTCCGTTTTTGCCCTGAGTGACCGGCTCAATGTCATCGTGCGGGAATGCCGCATGAAGGCAATCTTCGAGCTGAAGTTCGAGCACCTCGCCCTGATGCTGTTGCGACTGCCGCTCGAGCCGCTGTTGAAGCATGGCAAGCTGCGCTTGCAAATCACTAATTGTTCTTTCCCTATCAGCGATTTTTAGCTGCTGCTTTTCCGCCGCGGTCTTCTCTGCTTCCTTCTGGATTCTGCTCCGGTCAGCTGCAATTTTCCGCGCCACCTCGAGGTCGAGGTTCTGGCGCTTGTCCTCCAACTCACTTTGGAGTCTCAGCAGTTTCAGCTCATTACTTCGCGCCGCCGCCAACTTGTTATCCTGTTGCTCAAGACGTTCCTTTAGGTCCACAACCTCTTCGGACAACTCAGCCTTTAGTCGGGCACGCTCTCTTTCCACCAACTGCTTTTTCTCAATAGCCCATTTCTGCTTGAAATCTTCGAAAAGCTGCTGCGACACCGCCTGTGAAAGCTGAATCTCCGTTTTGCAGTTCGGACAGGTAATCGTGCCAGTGTTCATTGGCTAGTCTTTCTAGTTAAGCGACCAGCGTTCTATCTTCTCCCGCTGTTCCTCGCATACCGGCCAGCCGCGCGCGAGCCATGCAAAATCGATGAGATTTTCCGCTGTAGCGTGCGAGAAGCCTGTCTGGACACCTTCTTCGATGAGGGCACCGCGGATCTGCGCGAGTACGCATTGGGTGAGCTGATCAAGTTCATGCCCGTGATTCCCAAGCTTCGCGGATTCTGAAAATATTTCCCTTTTCATAATTTTCGATTTTCTAATTAAGCTGGTATGAAGGCAGCATAGCGATGGAGGCAGCGTGGCCTTCCTAGGTGCGGTGATAGGTCGCAAAGCTCGCAAGACGCTGATGATTGCGCCGGTAACACTGCACTTCACCAATCTCGCCCCCTGCCACGCCCCCGTCGGTACTAGGATCAACGTGAGCAGAAGAACTGCTGCCCTCGCACTGAGCGAGCGCACCTTTCATTTTCGCCACGATTTTTCCCAATTCTTCGACCAACTCAGAGAGAACGAAGGCCCGTGCCGTCACGTCCTCAGTATTATCAATTTCGTGTCCTAACACGTTTCGGATATAATCAATGTCGCCGCCGAAGTGAAAACGACATGGATGTCCGTGGCGTCCCTGTATATAGCGTCCGTAGCGGCACTTTTCGAGATGATGCATCGTTAGTTTGGCCTCCACGTCGGTTATCGTGACTCCCGCACGTTTGGCATGTCGTTTCATGCCTGCGACGCTCATAATACGCCTTGTTTTGTCAAGATTCGCGAGTGACTCGCGCAACGTTTTAAGAATTGTAATTAGCTTCATATTGATTATAACATATCAATAAACACAAATAAGTCAAGCGAAAGTTTCAAAAAATTTGGAATGGCTTGTCGTGGACACAGGAAGAAACGAAATTTCCACTGGGCCTCACCGAAGAAAAACAACAAAGCGGGTGGGACGGAAAGCAAAGGCATGACATTTGGACGAATCGACAATGATTGGGTGCGCTGGCGCTGGATGGAGGATTTTAATCAATTATAACTATTAATAAGTTTGCGGGCTTATTTTCAGGATCGGCACGCGCGGAGTGCAGAAAATCTTATTTGCTTTTATCCGACTTTAAGGCTAGCATAACGGTCGATGGTCGACTCACAAGTACTAGAGCGTCTTCAGGAAATCTATCAGCGAAATTCTGTTGCGCGGGCGTTCTTCCGCTTACCCGCAGTGCGAGCATCACATCGCACTGAGACGCCGATCAAATGGGCGCTTTCATTGCTCCAGCAACATTTGACTGCGTCACGTTCCGACGTGGTACGCCTGTTTAAAGCCCTGGACAAAGCCGGAGCAGGCGAATTCAAAGTGGGCAGAAAAGGCGGCGTCTCGCGCTTCGTTTGGAATTATCCACCTGCGGAGCTGATTCGTGCAGCTTTTCCCTCGCTCGGTTCCGCCGGCACAACTGAAGTCGCGAGCGTTTCACCCAGTGCAGATGCAGGTCGGGGCACGCGAAACTATGGTGTGGGTGCACTCCGTCAACCAGAGCCCAGAAGCGAGACGCGACAAACTGACCAAACATTATTGGTGCCTCATACATTTCAGTTACGACCCGATCTCGTGGTCCTGTTGGAACTCCCCATTGATCTCACCCAGACAGAAGCACAGCGGCTGTGCTCCTTTATGGCCTCCTTGCCGTTTCGACCAGAGAGTACTTAGTGTTCGCGCGGCGCTCACCGGGTTCTGCCCTATGGCGGAATGACTTGGCGCTTTTTAGTCGATATTTAGCGTTTAAAAAATCTCCTGCTGATTTTTGAAATCCTGAAAATCGGAAGCGCGAGAAGTGAGATCCGCCACGAAACACACAAAAATGACGCGAAAATCTCTAGCGTCTGATCTCTGAAGTCTAACATCTGGACCCGCGCGTGATTCGCAGGCGAAATCACTGCGATCCTCAGACTGAATATCGTAAGCCGCTTACGATAGACGCACGATCGGAAGGCTCAAGGAAACCGAAATGGCCACGCGTTTGGAATCCGCCATCGCGCGTGATTGCAGAAGGCCCGCACCTACGACATGGGCGGCAAAAATTCCACAATCGACGGGGCTAAAGCCATTCGCCGAGCACGCCACTTCATAATCTGGCGTGGCAAACGTTCGTCGCGAATGGTTCCACCTGACGCGTCGCCGCCACCGAGGTTGTTCGCCCACAAACAAAAATCCGTTACTTCACGTTTGTGATCTTTACGATACTGCCCTTTGCCTGCGAGTCCTTTGGGTCCTTCACTACAGTCACGTACAATTCTTTCTCGCCTTCGCCGAATGCGACGTTTGTTGTGCCATCACCCGCGGCGATCTCGAATACGTGTAGAAGCTTGCCCTCAGGAGATATCTTCAAAATCTTACCGCCGAACCATTGGGCAACATAAATATTACCCTTGCTGTCGACCTTCATGCTATCAGGTCCAATCCACCAGGATTCGACCTTGTTTGGTGTGAGAAGGTTTAGCAGAGCAAAATTCGATCGGTGGCTCAACGAGCCGTCGTCATTGATCTTGAATTTCAATATGCAGTTTCCGACGGTTTCGCTGACGTAGAGGGTCTTTTGATCTGGAGAGACGCCTATTCCGTTAGCGTAATTGAGTTCGCCCGCTACCTCGACCCATTTGTCGCTGCCAGGCGCCAGATAAAGAATTTTCCCCGCCACGGAAGTTGGCACGTCCTTGTACGGGCCGAAGACTGTGGCATAAGCGCTGCCGTTGGCGGTCACCACAATGTCATTTATGCCGCCGTCGAATGGCTTGCCGTCTTTGTCGGCATCCCAACGGCGCAGCTGCTTGCCGGTCATATCGAGTTCAAGGATGGCGCCATGCTCCTCGGTGCACGCGAGGAGGAACGTCTTTCGTTTCGTGAGCGCCAACCCGTTATGGCCGCAACCCGGGGTATGATTCAATACGGTGGTCGTTTTGCCATCCCATTTCGACAGCGTGTTGGAGATCCAGCCAACGTAGTAAAGGTTGCCGTCAACGTACAATGGACCCTCGGGTCCAAGGAGATTGCTGACGATGGAGATTTCGTCGGCGCACGCCGCCGTAGCAGCCAACACTGAGCCAACGGCGAAGCAGATAATCTTACTTCCCTTCATTTTGATTCCTTTCCGGTTAGCAGTGAATGCAAATTTCAGTTCAGAAGAGGATGGCAGATTTAGCCACAGATGAGCACAGATTTTCACAGATTCACGGAGTGGAACAATTGGTGCCTCTCTTCATCTGTGTTTCATCTGTGTTAATCTGTGGCTGGACGCAATTGTCGCCTAACTAGAACTTAGCTGTCGACGCCTTCCTTGAGCTGGCGTTCGTACTCCGCGCTGTCGAAATGCCCTTTCGAGTTCTCGATGAGTCCGTCATCATCGAGTTGCCAGAGTTCATATCCGCTGATGCGAACGCGTTTTCCGGTGCCGCCCGGTCCGGTGTTGGTTCCCGTCAGCGTCCAATGGAACTTCGTTCCCTCTTCGTCGTGCATGACCTTGTCCTTCGTCACGACCATGTCCGGAAATGCTGTCATGAACGCTTGCGCTTCCCTGGCAATCGCTGCGCGTCCAACCGCGGGCGATCCGTTGTTAATGCTAATTGAGCCGCGCTCTGCGAAGAACGCGGCCACACTCTCAGGATTTTGGCTGCACCACGCCTTCGCATAACGATTCGCGAATTCTTTCAGCTTCTCGTCACTCATCACTCGTTACTTGCTTGCCGCGCCGTAGCCTTGTGCGAAGGCGGGTCACTCTGCTTCATGATCTCGCTCAGCTTGTAGGTTGCGTACGCCTTGGGCTGATCGCCCCGCGCGATGATCTCATCGACGACACGGCCAAACTCTTCCGTGTGCCAATGTCTCCGCGTCACCCACCATTGTTGTATGCCTGGATAGGCAACCAGATCGCTCACCGTCCGCTCGATCTTGCCCCATGCCGATGCCGTGAGCAGGCCGTCGCGATGGGCGAAATACATTCCTTCGAAGTAGTTTAAGAAGCGGTTGAAGAATGCGCTGAACCTGAGTTTCGAGACCGGATCGAGATCGGCGAACGATTGAACCCCACGGAGATAAATTGCGCTGAACTCGGCGTTATCGTGCAGGGCGCATGTCAGATCGCCCCACTGCACGGTGAGAGAGTTTACCGCTGATTGTCGTCGTTCTTTGGTCTGCTCTCGGATTTGAACGGCGAGATAAATAAGGGACGGGATGCCGACGAACACCGCCGCCAATTGCCCGATCGCTGCCAGCATTTCCCAGTTCATAGAGTTTTTCTGCGATGTTACTTTCGCGGCGTCTCGGGCTCCGGCATGGACATTCCACCTATGATGCGCCAATCGCTTCCGGTCCTAAGCCACGCGTGCGTGATCCGCAGAGTGTGCGCCGTTCCACTCCCATCCTTGTCCAGCCATTTAAACGTTATCCAGTAACACACCATCGCCACATCGCCGGTCACGTGGATCGCCGCGGGTTTAAATTCGCCGGTCTTGAATACCAAACCCTTGCTGGTTTGTGCAGTGATCCAGTCCGTAATGTGATCTTTGTGAACGGGAGCGGCGTTCACCGACGGCCAACCCAGGAAATCCTTGTGCCACAGGTTTGAATAAGCCGACAAATCATTGCCTTGCACGTAGCGCCAGTATGCGCGCTCGAGGTTCCAGAGCGTTTCTTCGTCCTTCGATTCTTGCGCTGGATTTATCGTCTCAGACGCAAGCGTGAATTTGGCAATGGTGAGCAGACAAACGAGAGCGGCAAACACGCAAGTGGATCGTTTCATTGTAAGCGTCGTATTAATCCTCGGCCGGAGTTTTCAGGTCAATCGCTATGACATGGGCTTCGGTATTTCCTACATTTTCTACCGCATGTGTGGTTGGATCACGCCAAATAGTCTCTCCGCTGGCAGCAGCTTTTTCTTCAGTTCGGCCGTCTGGATAACTGAACTTAAGTTTGGCGCCGCTTAGCACATAAACGACTCCAGCCGCATGCGAATGCATTGGCTCTTTTTCCCCCGCTTTGAGGCGGTATTCGAGCACGCGCACTCGATCGTTTTCCAGCAGAACTTTGTAGCATTGCGGAGAAACTTTCACTGGGTCTTGGGCGTGGACGGTCGTGCAAAGGACAGCCAGGAGTGACATTAGAATAATGGGTTTCATTACGAAGGAGGATTGTACGGAATCTTTCTGCCTAATCACAGCATTTCGAGAACATTCATTCGCAACGCGAGCGCGGCTTCCCGAAGTAGATCAGTTTGTCGGCATCGGAGAACGACGCGGACGACTCATACGTAGCCCGCAATTCCCCGGGGGAACATCTCCGCATGATCGATCAGCACTTGTGCAACTGAGATGTAGCCGCTCGTCATGTTTTCCTGAACTTGCGCACCTGCAAGCCGGTGAAGACAAGCGCGCCGATCAACGTGACGGTTGAAATAAGATTGAGGACGTTAGCGAACTCGAGATGCATCAAATGATGCTTAGCGAACTAGCAGATCCAGCTGTCGCGCATCCAGACCGGCCTCGCGATAGTACTTCCGCGTCAGCTCGAGAAGCGTGAATCCATCCTCGTAGGCAGCAACGCTACCATTCACCGGTTTGTCCAGATAGATGAGGCCGCCTCCAACCACGAACAGAGTTACCATCGGCTCTGGTGAGTCCTCGGTAATCACCAGCGTGTGAGCCTCGCCGGCGGGTTCGTAGATGTACGTTCCGGGCTTTGCGATCCAATCATGCTCCAGGTATCGCCAGTGACCACGCATCGTATAGCCATGAACGGTGCCAACGTGATAGTGAGTTCCAACCATAGAGCCGGGGAGACCTTTCAAAACGACGCTGAATCCTCCGGATGTGACATTAAAGGAGCAGGGCTGGAACCAGACACCGTTCGCATAAGGAACCCAGAGACGGTCATCTTCCAGGTTGATGTTAGTAATGAAGTGTTCGCGGCTTCTTCGATTCGGATCGAGGCCGTCGGTGAAATTGCTGAAGGCGGTGATAGGCATAAGGCAATGATCGGAGGTCAGATGTCAGATGTCAGATGTCAGATGTCAGATGTCAGGAAAGTTAACGTCAACCATGTTACTTTTTCTCGGCCGCGGACGCAGCAAGGTCGGAATTCCAAATATCGGCTACGACCTTCCATGTCCCGTCAGCCTGTTTTTTAAAGATCTCTACGTACTTGCCACGGTCCTTGACCGGCTTACCGCTGGCGTCGGTCATTGTCTCTTCGTAGGTGCCGCTCACATAGGCGAGATCTCCGGCCTTCGCTACTTCAACCTTGGTCGCTTTCCAACTGATGGCCAGGCCGGAGCTCGCGAGCAAATCTTGCCAGACCTTCCGAATCGATTCCTTTGTCGTGGCCGCCGAAGCGTTCGGGGGCATT
>WNGJ01008768.1_pt1 | contig 10768 bp, 13 predicted proteins | sample 5400611 | NCBI WGS metagenome assembly WNGJ01 (sample SAMN13153375, study PRJNA577476) | soil metagenome | isolation source: 40 cm soil or saprolite under Garry oak tree replicate 1 | place: USA:California | collected 2016-06-15
GTGGTGTCGGCTGGCAGAGTGGTGGCTGCCGGCACGGTGGCACCGTTCACCATGCTGCCCGTTATGATCTGAGTCCCGGCGGCCAGGTGGCTCCCGCTTGCGACAAGCACGGGACTCGCCAAGGAAGCCGTGCCTTCGATTGTCGTCGTACCCATGATCGTGAGACCCAATACCAGCGAACTCCCGTCGGCAATGGAGCTGCTGGCCGTTAAGAAGCTGCCTGCATCAAGGCTGCTGGCGGTTACGATGGGAGTATCGTGATCCAAGACGGCACCCGCTGCCATTCCAACGCCGTTAATCACGCTTCCCGGTGCCACAAAGCTGCCGGATAACAGCAAGCTGCCCACCGCAATTGTCGTAGCGCCGCCTATTTGTGTGTTATTGCAAAAACCGGCGCCGGTCGCGAGCGTGCTGCCAGCCGCGATCGAGCTGTCTCCTGCAAGAGATGAGACGGTGAGGATGGGCGTGTCCGAGGTAAGCGGGGTTGCCGCCTCAAAAGACACCCATTCACGTTGCTGCCTGCGCCTACAATGGTTCCTGCCGCTGAGACGCTGCGCGGATCAATACCGCCACCGGCGGCCAGACTTGTCCCGGGGCCGAGCACGGTACGCGCGCCAAAAACAGGGCCCGGCGCCAGTCGGGAACCGGCGGTCAATACTGTGTTTTTGGTGACCGTCACAGCCTTGCTCAAGGTCTCTCCTTTTTTCCCGACCGCTGTGCCATTCAATATGCTGCCGGTAGCGATAAAGCTCCCTGCTTCCAATTCGCTATTCGCGACCAAAGACATGGCGTGTCCCATCAGAACCGTTCCTTTCACCGTGGTGCTTCCCGCCAGGGTGGTGTTTCCGGCAATCACGATTGTTCCGCCGACGCATCGTGCGTAGGCAGGAGCGGGCAGCGCACCCATTTGAGCGAAGCCAGCTAACAGCACGACCGCCAATAGTGTGATCGATTTTTTCCCGACGTGATTTCGTTTGCGCATTTTCATTCACTTCCGTCTTGCCCTTTCTCGTGTCCTGGGGTTTTTGAGAAGCCGGTTTTCCGGCCCCGGTCGCTTGAACTCGAATCGGTTCCGCAGTCACTTGAGCGTGGTGTCGCCTCATTTGCACACAGATTTGCACAGCAATACGGATGGGCGGGCTTGCGGGTAGTTCCGCAGGCCCGTTCCCACCCAATTTCGGCTGGGCTGGTTGGTGTTGATGTTCTTTAAGCTTCGGGGGGGTACTTAGATCACCATGGTGCTGGCTGCCAAGACAGAGTTGGCCGCCACCGAGCTGCCCGAGGCTAGGACCGTGGAGCCAGTCACAACTGTTGACGAGCTCAGGACCGTCGCCGAGGAGACGCTGGAGCCGTTCACGACGCTGCCAGCCGCCACAACCGTGCCTGCTGCCAGCGTGCTGCCGCCCGCGACGATTGCGGTGTTAGCAACGGCAACCGATCCGGACGTGAATGCCGTTCCCGCCATCGTCGTGCTCGAAACCAACGCGCTGCCTGACGCAAGCGTTGTACCTGCGGCGATGATGCTGCCGCCGCTGAGGCTTGTCGCTGCAACGATCGCCGTGTTGGAGGTCAAAGACTGACCAGAGGAGATCGCTGTGGCGTTAACAATGCTGCTGGCGGCCACAAAGCTACCGGCCCCCAGGACGCTGCCTTGGGCAATCGTGGTGGCACTCACCACACTCGAACCCGCGGCGATGGCCGTGCCACTCGCGAGCGAACTGCCGGCCGCGATCGTGCTACCCGCAGCCAGGGTCGAAGTACCGGAGATGGTGGTCGCCGAAGCCAGTGTGGTTGCGGTGCTAAAGCTGCTGCCGTTCACCACGCTGCCCGCGGCGATAACGCTTCCGCTTGCCAACACACTGCCGCTTTCAATCGCGCTGCCCGCCGCGAGGGATGTTCCCGCAGCCAGCATGGTGCTGGTGGCCAGACTCGAACCAGCCGCAACCGTGGTGCTTGCGGCCAGTACTGAGGTGCTGTTTACCGAGGTGGCTTCCGCTAGGACCGTGGACGATGCTACAGATGCACCGTTGATCATGCTGCCGGCGGCAACCACCGAGCCCGCCGCAAGCACGCTACCCGCAGACACCACCGTGGCTCCGGCGACTGTTGTCGATCCGACCACCATGGTGCTGCCCGCAACGGTCGTGGCTCCGGCGAGAACGATTGATCCGGAAGCCAGTGCGACGCTTTGTGCTTGCACCGGTAGGGGGAATTGGGACAAGCACAACAGCCCGGTCATCAAGGCTGCTGCGGCTAGTTTCCCTATCTTTGTACTCATCTTGATTTCTCCTTGAGCTTGACTTTGCGCTTGCGGGGCGACCTGCTACCCTGCCTTGGCGCACGGGCTAAGGCGCCCAGTTTGGCAAGCCCTTACAGCTCAGGTAAGTGGGAAAAACCCGCACCTCCATGGGTTCGTCACCCCAACCGCGAAGCAGGGTCGTCTCCAAGGGCGGAAAACACCTCAACAGTTGCGGGAAAAAGAAACACAACCTTTCGCGGATGACTACTTACGTCCGTCAAGGCCGTCAAGCGAGGTTGGATGCAGCCGGAAGAACCGCCCGGAACTCGAAACACCGAGCACCCGAACCGGGAGGACGGCTCGGATGCTCGGGATCTGTTCTGGGATTTAAGGAGCGACCGTCAAGTTGACGTTGATTTCATGCATGGTGCCGCCTCCAAACCCTAGGATGGTCACCGAATAGCTCCCCGCCGGCGTTACAGAGAAACTGCTGAAGGTCAGTGTACTCGCGCCGGTGGCTGGGTTCGGGTTGAAGGATGTGAAGACTCCAGGAGGGGGATTCAACACGAACAAGAAGACCGTGCTGTTGAAGCCGCCTTCCTTAGTGATGTTGATTGTGGTTGTTGCCGCGGAACCTTGCCGAACGGTCGGATTGCTGGGCGAGGCAGAGAGCAGGAAGTCTGGCTGTGACGGAGGTGGCGCCGGGGCGTTTACCGTCAGGCTGATCGTCGTGGTTCTCGCCAAACTTCCCGATGTTCCAGTGATGGTTATGTTGCCCGCTCCTAAGGTTGCACTGCTGCTTGCGGTCAACGTTAGAGTGCTCGAACTGGTGGCGGGATTCGGGCTGAAGGAAGGGGTCACACCGCTCGGCAAGCCCGAGGCGGACAGATTGACGGTGCCATTGAAACCGTTGGATGGCGTGATGGTGATCGTGCTCCTGCCGTTCGCGCCTTGTGTGATCGTCACGCTGCGCGGCGAAGCGGAAAGAGAGAAGTCCGGCTGTGAGGGAGGAGCGGATGAATTCACGGTCAGGCCGATGCTGGTGGTATGCGTCAAGCTGCCGGCTGTTCCTGTCACGGTTACGGTGGCTGTTCCTGTGGCAGCCACGCTGCTTGCGGACAGCGTTAGGGTGCTTGACCCGGTCACTGGATTGGAGCTGAAGGAAGCGGTCACGCCGCTCGGCAAGCCCGAAGGGGACAGCGAGACGCTGGTATTGAAGCCGTTTAGCGGAGTAATGGTAATCGTGCTTTGGCCGCTGGAACCTTGCGTGATCGTGAGGCTGGCGGGCGACGCCGATAAAGAGAAGTCGGGTTGGTTTGGCGGTGCGGAGCCTGGCCAGTTTTTCACCAAATTCGCCGCGTTGATGGTGCCGAGTCCCGTGGCGAAGTCCCAGCCAACTGCAGTTCCAAAGGCCGCCTGGAAAGAGTTGTCGGAAGTGGAGAGCACGCCGACAAAGCCGGAAGGCGTATAGCAGTTGTTGGAGCCGGTGCAGTTCACGTCCATATTGCCTTGCGTGACGTCGTAAAAAATACAGGAGCTCCCCACGTTATTTCCATTGGCCGAATTGCACGAACTGTTCCCGCTGGAACCATACTCACCTGCCGCAAGCTTGTAATAGACGGGATTGGGATTGCCCTGCCTCGAGCCAGTGCCTTGGTTTACGAGGGCCTGAATCGCCGCGAGTATAGGCGCGCCAAAAGAGGTTCCGCCGGCGCCCGACCACGCACTCGGATTGCCGCCGCAAAGAGATCCGCCATTGCCGATATCCGACCAGCAAAAGACGTAATAATGCGACCAGATGCCGTTTGCCGCGAACATGGAAACGTCGGGAAGGTCGCGCACTCGGTCATTAGGGTTGCCAAGAACGGATTGCCATGACGGCTTTGCCCACCCTTGGCAACTCCCGCTTACCACGCTGTTGATGGCCGGCGAACCGGTCGCGCAGCCGCTTGGTCCGCCACCGCCCGCCACGGTAGTCTGAAAGCTTTGTTGTCCGAGTGGGCTGTTGCAAAAGCCGCTTGAGCCATATGTGGCGACGTATCCTTCAAAGCTGGCAATGAGAGAGCTCGCACAAGAATTGTCCCAGGGAATCTCCGGCACGTAAAACCGCGCTGAAGAAAAGTTAGAGGAGTTGGTGGAGTTCCAGTAAGTGCTGTTGCTATGAGAGAATGTGTCGCTGAAGTCTGTTCCACCCACCGCCACATCGTACGGGCTTGAGCCCAGGCCATTCACAGCGATGCCATGCGAAGCTCCCGAAGAGCCGTTATCGCAGCTGGCCGCCCCGCTGTCTCCGGCCGCGACGAAGACCGATATGCCTCGGGCAACCGCCTGTTGATACGCTGAATTGAAAGCGGAGTTCGCCGCCGACCCAAACCCTGCTTCGCACGCGCTGTAGCTTATGCTCACAATGGCCGGCGGCTGGTTGCTGGAACTGACGAGGTTTTGCAGGGCAATCAAGCCGCCGAAGGTGGTGGACGTATCCGCGCACGTCGCCATCTGGATGGCCGCGCTCGGAGCCGCGGCCGAAGCCCATTCCGCGTCGAGGATGGCCTCCGCCTCACTGGACGCTACCACTCCCGGATTGCTGCAGTTTCCGGGATGAACCGTTGTGAGTGAACCTGAAGAAAAGGACGAAAGGCCGAACGTCGACCGGAAAGTGCTCCAATCCGAACTGCTAAACAGGTTCGTGTTTTCAATCAGGACAATCGTCTGGCCTTGGCCGGAGACGCCGGAATTGAACAATGGATTCAGGTTATAAATGGTGGCCAGATCCCCCGGCGCCATGCCGTATTCCGTGCCGCCGGATTTGCCCGGGAAGGTGAACGTCGCGCCGGGCCCGCGCATCTTGTGCGCCGGGTGCGGCTGGAAACTGTGCAGCGACACGACTCCCATGACGGCTGGCGCAAGCGCGGCGGGAATCTGCGGCTCGCTGATATTGGCGATGTGATGGACTCCTTGTACGTCGAGATGATGAATCTCGGCATGAAAAGCTGCGCGCACCTGCGACGCAGTTCCCGAGAAGTCAATCAGTGTGTAGCTGGGGTAGATGGAGTTGATCTTGAATCCGTAAGACTCGAGCCAGCGCGTTACCGTGTCAATATCCTGCTGGGCCACACCGAATCTCTCACCGAACTGCTGCGCGGTGATCCATTTGTGGAAGTTCGGCGATTTCGGATCGTGAAGATCGTCGATGAACTGCTCAAGCTCTGTTTGCAGTTCAGGCGGGCGCTGCAACTGAAGCATCATGTGCTCCATCGGAAAGTTTTCCGGAACGGGGCCGCGGTCATTGCCGACGGTTGCCTCGGGGCGTACATTTCCTCTGAGCGTTACCAGCTTGGCTTCGTCAATATTTTGCGTAATGAGGACATGCGCGCGCCTGGCGGATTGCGCGCTCTCCGTGCGAGCGAACCGCGGGCTGCATGCGAGTGCCAGGATGCCTCCAAGGACAAACGCGAATCTCGGCTTTACATGCATGAGTCTCTTGTCTCCTTAAAGGAAATGCCAGCAAAATGCCGCTGGCTGCAGAATCCGGGACAAATTACGCCGTGGTAGAGAAGAGCTCCTCTAGCGCACCCCAAACGCAACAAAACGAGCACACGAACTCCCGATGGCCGAGATCCACGGCAAGCGCTGGCAATGAGCAAGTCAACGAGTTACCAACATGAGGGAGGAGGAAGAGGCGCCCTGGTTGCACGCGACTTAATAGCCTGAAGCAGGGCGGAAGTCAACGCGCAAAGAGAGAAGTCTGTCGTAAACTTTGTCCGACAGCCCGTAAGAAGCGCGCCGACACCCCCTGTGCCGATATTCCTATGGAAACCGCCCCGGGAGCACCGGGCTTTTGCCGAACGCATTTGCAATGAAGCTGGTGAAGACCAGGGAAACGCGGCGTGCCTTGCCAGGTCGCCGTGTTCGGGAGCTTGTCGAGACCTACGCGGCCGGAGGGCGTCCGCACCTTCGACGTCGCGTGGAGCAGGACTTACCTCGCGAAATTGATTATCTGCGGCGTCACGACGAGGTGCTCAAACGTGTCATGAAATGCTGTCGAAATGCCAGATTAGGATGGCCGAGAATCTCCTAATGTTCATAAGGCAGAACAAGGGCAAGCTGCCGAAGAGATGCAGGACGGAGCAGTTCAAAGAGCTTACGGACGCAGAGGTGTCCTCGCTTAAGGCCATCGTCAATGATGCCTTCGAGGGATTGGTGCTGCAGGTCAGGGCGATAGCGATGTCTACACTGACGAAGAAGCAGTCGGGAAGGAACTCGAATTTCCTGCTCCCCGATGAAAGATACGTTTTTGACCGCGAAGTCGTCGTCTTCTGAGGACAGGACGGAGACAAACGCGTTCGTTGTGAAATCAGCCAGGAGGCGCTGGACGATCACTTCGGCGGGGACGGCAAGGACAAGGCGGAGGTGTTCAGGGCCAACCGGCGGACCATTGAAGACATTGCGCGGAGGAAATACCTTGCCGGTCACATGGAACCGGATGCCTCTGTTTCTAATACGGACGGTTGAGTTGTAAGGCCCGGCTGACAGGTCGCTCTCACCAGTGTCCTGAGCCGCACTTCCGGCCTGATGGTAGTCGGGGGGGGCGAGTGGCCCATGTTGTTCCACGATCCACGTCCGGCAGGTAGTATGGCGGGGAAAAGAGCAAGACCCCAAACACAAGCCGCCGTTCGGGACGTGGACCTTCCAAAGGAACTCGCAGCCTTGCTGTCAGAATTTACTGGCGATCGCAAGGAGGGAGTCCATTCTGCTCGGCCAGCGGCAAACCACCATTACCACGCGACATTCCTAGCGACAGTCTGCATTCTGCGCTTCTCGCTCTCACGCAGCCGGGAGCAGGGTTTCACAGCTTTCGGCGCTTCCGCGAATCCGAAGAGGTTCCAAACGTCTGACATTTGGAGCACGGTGGGTCTCGGATTTAAGCTGTCGAGCCTGCCGTTTGGAATTGGCCAACTCGGCCAACTTTCTGGAGCTAAAACTCAGTCTGCAAAAGCTGCGTACCCAAAAGTAAATGCGGGAGATATTTGGCTCCCCGGGCAAAACTCGAACTTGCAACCCTTCGGTTAGCCTCCGCAGGCAAGAATCAGTAATTCACTTGCTTTGGCGTGACATACGAGCATCAAACCGTGCTGTAATTGGCCAACTGGCCAACCTCCCGCTGTGACGCCGGCTTCCGCGAGCCAAGAACGCTCACTCTGAAACCAAGGCTCCGCGTAACAGAACATAATGAGTCGCGCAAATAGCGCGTGCGTGTGTTTTCAGGATCGCTAATAGCCCCTTATTTTCGATTATCATGAATATCGAAAATACAGTTTTGCCTCTTGTCGCGACACAACAAGGGGACCCGGGATTAGTACAAACTTCGTCGGTAATGCCGGGACTTAGGCGATTCGTTTCGAGTTGCTGAATACAGGTGTGTATTCCAGCCGCCCGCGCGGCATGAAATCTCTTATCCGAGATTCATCGCCCCCGTGCAACCACCAGTGTCAGATCGTCGGTCATCTTCCCCTCACCTCTGCTGAACTCGAGTGCGGCCGTGAGGAGCGCATCGAGAATGCAAGGAACCGGCACGGCGAGATGGCAGCGAACTGTGTCGAGAAGGCGGCCCTCGCCAAACTCTTCGCCTTCGGAATCGCTGGCCTCCGTGATGCCGTCCGTATAGATGACCAGGACATCGCCCGAAGTGATCCGCACGTCGGCCAACGAAGATTCCCATTCTTCAAATAATCTGAGAACCGTTGCTGTGGGGGTCAAACGTTCTGCCGTTCCGTTTGCATGCACCAGAAGCGGTGGATTGTGCCCGCAATTGGCATACCGAAGCTGCCGAGTGGAATCCTGATTGTATGGCAAGCGCGGCCCTAAGTTTGAGCCCGGTAGCCAGTGGCGGTATACCAATTACGGCATGGTGCTGCTCGGGGTTGTGATCGAGAGGGTGACTGGCCAAAGTTACTACGATTACGTCCAGGAGCACATCTACAAACCCGCCGGGATGACCCTGAGCGGGTCATTGCCTGAAGATCAAACAGTCGCCGGACGTTCCATCGGATATATCAGATCGGAAAGCGGTAGCTGGGTCTCCAACACCGATACGCTGCCCTATCGCGGGACCTCGGCGGGCGGCGGTTACTCAACGGTAGGAGATCTGCTCAAGTTTGCCAATGTCCTGATGACCCACAAATTGCTGAACGCCGCTTCGACAGAATTACTGATTACTGGGAAGGTGGAGGCGGGGCCGGGCGGCAAATATGCCTATGGGTTTGAGGATCAGCGCGACAAGGAGGGAACGGATGGGTGGGCCATGGTGGCGGCGCGCCCGGCATGAATGGCGACCTGAAGATTTACCCCAAATCCGGGTACGTCGTCGCGGTGTTGGCGAACGAGGATCCTCCGGCGGCGCAGCGAATCTCGGAATATCTAGGTCCCCGCCTGCCACAGGGAGAGTGAGACTGTGGCTTCCGCCGCTTCGCAATGCGCCTGTCGAGTTGCAGCGAACCGCGAATCTTCCGTCCTCTAAACGTTGACAGTAAACCACCCGCGCTGGCTAAGTTTACGTGTTCGTTCGGCGCATTCAAACGCACAAGCTTCCCAGGAGTGCAAATGGAATTGGTAGACGTTAGCCTAACGGCCATTCCCTACTCTTTGCGACTCGCCAGGATGAGGCCCAGGACGGCCAGAATCGCAAGGATCCCCGCAAAGTTGAGCGCTGCGATCGTCGGCAATGACAGCTCGAGGAACAGCTTTACGGACGGCATAGAAAAACCACGGCCAGCAAAGCTGCGGAATAGATCAATACCCATGGCAGAGGCTTGGATACAGCCTTGTTTTGACTTTACGTTGATTCCCTCCTCAAAACAACCCGTATAGATGGGTGTAGGAGTGACTCCCAGCGTTCAAAACCCGGGAGCTCCATTGGCAGAAGCGCGCTACGTCGTTGAGTTTGCGTAAGCCTGCCGACCGCTAAAAGGCAATTCGGCGTTAACGGTTTTTAAGCGCTGCGGCTTGTGAGCGATTCGGACTAATTTCGCATTCCTTTGCGACTTAGTTGTTCACCTAAAGTTGGCTTGCAGATCACCTGCAGTGCATTGCCATCCCACGAAGAACGCGCGAGAGTACGCGGCATAACAGCGCAGGTTCAGGTGAAAGGGGCTCAAGCTCGGTGATCTGAAACGGCGCTGAAGTTGGCAAACAGGAGGATTCCATGATGAAGACCCTATGCAGAATAACAGGGATCTTGGCGCTAGCCCTTTTGGCGATTCCGGTCGTGCGAGCGCAAGAGCCCGTGCTCGCGAATATTCCCTTTGCATTCACGGTTGGGAACATGACGCTCCCTGCGGGTCAATACCGCGTGGAAAAAGTACGGGATGGCTCCCCTGCCTTGCTGATCCAACGTACGGACAGAAGCGCATCCATGATGGTGATAGCGTCCGCGGTAGAGGCGAACGCACCGCAAACGCAGACCAAGTTGGTTTTCCATCGCTATGGCAACCAGTGTTATCTGTCACAAGTCTGGACAGCAGGCAATGCTCGAGGACGTGAACTGCCAAAATCGGCCAAAGAGAAAGAGCACGGTCTGCTGGCACGCAACGAGACGCCCGACCAGGTCACGATTGTTGCCCGCCTCATCTCAGCCAAACCCTAGTGCCTTCGACACTTGAGGCAGCAACCCTACGGGAATCCGAGAGAATCCCTTTTGGATTCCCGCATTTTTTTCATGAGTCGGGTTGTGACACGTGGATTTCGCTGAAGGAAATGCTGCGAGCCATCATCAATAATTTTTGGAATCGCCACCTTCAACCACTCGCGGTTTAGGTTTTTGGAGACTGTTCGCCGCCCGCATCATCGGCGTGAAGCGCCTCTCCACACTGTCGGCAATTCGGGCCTACCATGTTTTGTAATGGCCACCTTCCGTGGCAACTCTACTTGTAAGCTCATCGGTCACGCCGTAGGGTGGAACTTATTCTTCGCGAAGCGTCCTGGCCGGGTCGATCATTGCGATTCTCAGCGCACGCTGAGCTGTCGCGAGAAACGCCACAGCAAGAAGCGTCCGCACAACCTGCATCGCATACTCCTACACCGTAGAGCACGCTGCACATCACGCGCAGCGCTCCAGCCGAGAGAACCAGCCCGAGAACGGCGCCCACCACGGAAGCGCCCACTCCCAGGGCTCGCAAAATGCCGGAAATTTGCGAGACCGAAGCAAACGTGAACGTGTAAGTGTACGTCTGACAGACGTGTCAGCCAAAGTCCTCACTCAAAACCTGTACTGCCGGCCAGTGGTGCGCCGGGGCGCAGTAGTGTAATAGTTAGCCTCCCTCCGAACCAGTCCCGGAAGCCCAGGTTACCAATTCCCGACCAAGCACGCGACCGCTTAAAAGGAGACACAAGGTATGAGGCATACAAAGTGTTGGATCGTTGCCGTGGCGAGCCTGCTCGCTTTGGCACCTTTCTGTTCCGCAAAAAATCCGAGCGTAGTAAAGGCTGAAAAGGACCGTCTTCAGAATTCGGGAAAAGTGATGCAGGAAATTC
>WNGJ01008769.1_pt1 | contig 10768 bp, 6 predicted proteins | sample 5400611 | NCBI WGS metagenome assembly WNGJ01 (sample SAMN13153375, study PRJNA577476) | soil metagenome | isolation source: 40 cm soil or saprolite under Garry oak tree replicate 1 | place: USA:California | collected 2016-06-15
TCCGCATTCTCGATTTCACGTGGTTCCTGGCCTCGGCCGGCGGCACGCGGTTCCTCGCCGCCTTCGGCGCCGAGAGCATCAAGGTGGAGCTGAAGAGTCATCCCGATACGCGCATGGCCGCGATGGCGCCCGTCGGCGGTCGCGCCGCTCGCGAGAAGGCCACGGGACCACTGCCGGGCGTGACCGACCCGGATATGGGCGGCCAGTTCAACAACAAGAATCCGGGCAAGCGAGGGATCTCGCTCAACGTTAGACATCCGAAAGGTCTGGAGATCGCGCGACGTCTGGTGGCGATGTCGGACGTCGTCGCGGAGGGCTTCTCCCCGGGCGTCCTGGACAGCTGGGGACTGGGCTACGACGCTCTGCGCGCGATCAAGCCGGACATCATCTACGTTCAGCAATCAGGCATGGGCGCTAAGGGCACGTACGGCCGCTTTCGCACCGTCGGGCCGATCGCGAACTCATTCTCCGGCTTGTCGGAGATGTCGGGGCTGCCCGAGCCGGCGATGCCGGCGGGGTGGGGCTACTCCTATCTGGATTGGATGGGAGCCTACAGCTTTGCGCTCGCGATTCTCACAGCGCTCTTCCATCGAGCGCGTACAGGTGAAGGGCAGTGGGTCGACGCCTCGCAGTCCGAGGTCGGGCTCATGATCAGCGGCACGACCATCCTGGACTGGTCGGCCAACGGCCGCGTCTGGTCCCGTTCCGGCAACCGCTCTCCGTACAAGCCGGCGGCGCCGCACAACGTATATCCGTGTGCCGGAGACGATCGGTGGCTCACGATCGCGTGCTTCAAGGACGCGGAGTGGCGCGCGCTGACCCAGGTCGCGGGGCACCCGGAGTGGGCGGACGACGGCCGCTTCAAGGATCTCGCGTCGCGGCTCCTGCACCAGGATGCTCTCGATGCGCTCGTCGGAGGCTGGACGAAATCCCGCGACGCGTACGAGACGATGTTCGCGTTGCAGCGCGCCGGCGTGCCGGCCGGCATCTGCCAGACCGCGGCGGATCGCTGCGACAACGACCCGCAGCTAGCGGCGCTCTCGTGGTTGACCGAGGTGACGGGTACGAAGATCGGACGATGGCCGCTCGCCGAGGTGCCGGTCAAGATGAGCGAGAGCCCGGCCTACATCGGCGGGCGCATCGACCGCGGCGCACCCTGCTACGGCGAGGACAACCACTACGTCTACGGCGAGCTGCTCGGGATGTCCTCCCAGGAGATCACGGCCCTCGCCGAAGAGGGCGTCATCTGATCGCTCTCGGCGCCCTCGCCGCCGGATCCTCCTGCTTCGTCACGTCCGCGGAGGACGCCCGCGATGTAACTTTCCCGCCTCGACTGCTCTCTAAGAGACCAGGAAGCTGCGCGTCCCGTTCGCCCTGAAGGAAACCAACCGAGTAAGAGGAGGCGCACCATGAAGAAGGCCTTGGTTCTCTTACTGTTCGTCGTGGCGCTGTTTGCGCTGTCCGCCGTCGCGGACGACACGCTCGTGAAATTCCGAGGGGGAATCGGGGTCCTGCCCGTCGCCAGCGCCGTGGGGCTGGCGACCACCGCCGAGGTCGTGAACCGGAACATCGTCCGCGGGGTTCAACCCGCCGGCCAGATCTGGGTGATCTCCGCTCTCACGGCAGACGTGAAGGCCGACGGGCGCATCCACGCCGACGGCAAAGGCCTGCTGCTGGGCGGAGGCGACCAAATTGGCTTCAACGCCAACGCCAGCGTCTTCGCGACGCTGATTTGTGAAGCCGTGGCTCCCTTTATCGAGCACAGCACGAATGGTGCCGGCGTCCCACTCGCGCCAAATGGCGACTTCCGGATCGACGACGTGCTGGTCCCGGCGCCACCGGCCAACTGCGACAGCCCCGTGCTCCTCATCCGCAATTCGCAGCCCAACCCTGCCTGGTTCGCTGCGGGCATCCCGAAGCAGGACTAGTCTCGGGACCTTCGCCGGCCGCGCTCGTTCCGGCTCGAGCGAAATTAATACCGGGGATGGCATGACGGATGCCGTCCCCGGTCTCTCACCATGCTTCCCATGGGGCTCGAGAGCAAGGACTCGCTACTGGTTCAAGGTGGAACGCGCCGTCAGCTGCTCGACTCGCTGAATCCGACGGGAGCGCCGAGCATGGTGAAGAAGTTGATGGAGACCAGGTTCCGGACATGGTTGATGAAAACGTCAACCGTCGTAACCGGCGGCGCGCAGTGAGCATCTGAAGGTCGGAGGTGCTCTGGGGTCGTCCTCGAACACCTCGGGGTCTCCCATCCCAAAAGGTAGCCTTTCGTCTAGAATTGCCGATCGTTGAGGCCAGCCAACAGTGACAAATCCAGCTCAGAACCTTCGAGAGCAGGCCCCTGAAGGAGGCTCACCTATGAAAGGGATGATCATCGGACAGTTGTTCTTCTGGCTACTTCCTCTCCTTCACCCGGCTGTTTCTCTCGCGCAAGAGTCGCCGCGGCCGCCACTGAACCTGAACACAGCGGTCGAGCAAGCGTTGAGCGCCTATCCCGCTGTTCGCGTCGTCCAGGCTCAATCGCAAGCCGCGAGCGCCGGCATCGAGCTGGCGCGCACCGCCTATTTCCCTCGCGCCGATCTGCTCTGGCAGCAGAACCGGGGCACGCGCAATAACGTCTTCGGGGTTCTGCTACCACAGTCGACTATCCCCTCGATGTCCGGCCCCGTCCTTGGCGGAACCAGCAATCAGAGTGCCTGGGGCAGCGCCGGCGGCCTGCTGCTCTCGTGGGAACCGTTCGATTTTGGTTTGAGGAAAGCGAAGGTCAAACTGGCGCGCGCGCTGACCGATCAGGCCCAGGTGAGTGAGACCGTAACGCGGCTCGATGTGAGCGCCGCGGCGGCCGATGCTTTTCTCACCTTGCTGGCCAATGAGCAGACCGTGCGCGCCGCGCAGGCCAACGTCGAGCGGATGGACATCTTCGCCAAAGCCGTCCACACGCTGGTAGACAATGCCCTGCGACCTGGTGTCGATGCCTCGCGCGCGGATGCGGAGCTGGCCGCCGCGAGAAATCAATTGATCCAGGCGGAGCAAAGTGCCGAGCTCTCGCGCGCCGAGTTGGCCCGGACCATCGGCCAAGCCGGCGCTCCGATCACAATTGATTCCGGCCCGCTGCTTGATCTTCCGGCGGCGCCGCCATCGCCGCCGACCAATCTCGCCGGCCATCCGGTCGCGCTCGCGCAGACAGCCGCGATTGACACCGTGCGAGCGCGCGAAAACATCTTGGACCGCTCGTGGTATCCGCGAGTCGACTGGCAAACCGCCGTGTACGGACGCGGCACCGGCGCTAGGGTCGATGGCACGTTCGATGAGAGCAAAGGCTTGTATCCCGACAGCTTCAACTGGGCGACGGGCTTGACGATAACGTTTCCGGTCCTCGACATCTTCGGGCTTCGCGCGCGGCGCAAGGCTGAAGCCAGTAACGTGCAGGCAGAACAGGCGCGCTACGATCAGGTCATTCAGGAGCTCAAAACGCAAGAGGCGCAGGCGCGCACCTTGGTCGATTCCGCGCGCCGGATCGCGGAGAACACTCCCATCCAGCTCACAGCCGCGCAAGACACGTTGACACGCTCTAATACCCGATACGACTTTGGCTTGACGAGCATCACCGAAGTCGCCGAAGCGTACCGGCTGCTGGCGCAGGCTGAGATTGACGATGCGGTAGCGCGGCTGGCGGTATGGCGCGCATTGCTAGCTGCGGCCAAGCTGCAGGGCGACCTCAAACCATTTCTGGAGCAGGTAGCGACGACGCCCATCAACAGAACACAATAAACATGTGGCTGATCAATACTGCGCTTACTCGTCCATTCACGATTCTCGTCGCGGTCATCGCCATCGCGCTGTGCTCGGGTCTTGCGCTGACGCGAATGCCCGTGGACATCTTCCCGAATCTCAATCTGCCGGTGATCTACGTCGCGCAACCCTACGGCGGGATGACTCCGGCGCAGATGGAGAGCTATCTGGTCTCGTACTACGAATATCACTTCCTGTACGTCGCGGGCATCGAGCACGTCGAGTCGAAGTCCATTCAGAGTATCGGCCTCGTCAAACTCTTCTTTCACCCCGGGACTGACATGAGCCAGGCACTCGCGCAGACCGTCGCGTACGTCGAACGCGCGCGGGCCTTCATGCCGCCCGGCACCGTTTCACCGTTCGTCGTGCGCTTCGACGCCGGCAGTGTGCCGGTGGGACAGCTCGTCTTTTCCAGTGACACCCGCAGCGTCGGCGAGATTCAGGATCTGGCGCTCTTCCGCGTGCGCCCGATGTTCGCGACGCTGCCCGGAGTCTCTGCGCCGCCGCCATTCGGCGGCAACCAGCGCACTGTGATCATTCACGCCGATCCGGGGCGGCTGCGCGAATACGGAATGTCGCCCGAAGAAGTCGTCGAAGCGATTGCCGCCGGCAACACAATCACGCCGGCAGGCAACCTGCGCACCGGCGATCTCAACCGCCTCACGCCGATCAATTCGGTCGTGCAGAACATTCAGGAGCTGAACGACGTGCCGATTCGCGCCGGCGCGGGCGCCAACGTCTACGTGCGCGATATCGGCACGGTCGAGAACGGCAGCGACATTCTAACCGGCTACGCCTTGGTCAACGGCCGGCGCACGGTCTACATACCGGTGACGAAACGCTCCGACGCCTCGACGCTCGATGTCGTCAATCGAGTGAAGACTGAACTGTCGAACTTTCAGGCGCTGGTTCCTGCAGACATCAAAGTCAGTTTTGAATTCGACCAGTCAACGTACGTCAAGAACGCGATTCGCGGCCTGGCGGTGGAGGGCGCGCTGGGCGCAATCCTGACGGGCCTGATGGTGTTGCTCTTTCTTCGCGACCTGCGGAGCGCGCTGATCGTCGTTGTTACCATTCCATTTGCCTTACTCGCGGCGCTGGTCGGGTTGTGGCTGACCGGGCAGACCGTGAACATCATGACGCTCGGCGGTCTTGCGCTCGCTATCGGCATCCTGGTCGATGAATCGACGGTGGCGATCGAAAACATCGATACGCACCTGGCGCGCGGCGAATCGGTCAAGTCCGCCGTGCTCGAAGCCGCCCACGAGACGATCACGCCGCGGCTGCTGGCGATGCTCTCGGTGCTGGCGGTCTTCGTGCCGTCGTTCTTCATGGTCGGCGTAGCGGGGGCATTGTTCGTTCCACTCTCGCTCGCGGTCGGCTTGGCGATGCTCGCGTCATACTTCCTCTCTAATACGCTCCTTCCGATACTGTCGGTGTGGCTCCTGCGCGGCGCCCACAAGTCTGCCGGAGCGCCTTCTCTTTTCGATCGGGCGCGCGCCCAATACCAGGCCAAGATGCAGAGCGTCTGGCGGCTGCGATGGGCCGTGCTGGCCGCTTACGCGATGATCGTCTGTGCCGGACTCTTCCTGATCGGGCGCAACCTCGGCACGGACATTTTCCCGAACGTGGATACCGGGCAGTTTCAATTGCGCCTGCGCGCTCGGAGCGGAACGCGCATCGAGCGCACGGAAATCATCGCGCTCAAAGCCCTCGACGCCATCAACGCAGCAGCTGGATCGAAGGATGGAGTTGGCAACGTCGCTATCACGCTCGGCTTCGTAGGCGCCCAGCCGCCGAGCTTCCCCATCAACACGATTTACCTCTGGACAAGCGGTCCACAGGAAGCCGTCCTCCTGGTGGCACTGCGAAAAGGTTCCGGGATTCGGCTGGATGAATTCAAGGAGCGATTGCGGAACACACTGCCCGAAGTCATCCCGGGAGTCGACCTGTCGTTTGAAGCCGGAGATATCGTCAACCAGATTATGAACTTCGGTGCACCGTCGCCGATCGAGGTAGCGGTGAGCGGCCCGAATCTCGCGGTCAGTCGCGGCGTGGCAGATAAGGTGCTGGCGGAGATGAAGAAGATTTCCGCGCTGCGCGATCTGCAATTCGGGTTTCCGCTCGATTATCCGACTGCCGAGATCAGCATCGATCGCAAACGCGCCGGACAACTCGGCGTGACAGTCGACCAGATCGGACGCTCGGTCGTGGCGGCCACGTCGTCGAGTCGGTTCACGCAGCCGGTCTACTGGCGCGACTCGACCAGCGGGCAGGCGTATCAGGTGCAGGTCGAAGTCCCGCAATCGCAGATGGCCTCGATCGAAGATTTGCAGAGCATTCCCGCGATTCCCGGGGGTATGACGAAAACGAGGGTCGGCGATCTCGCGGACATCAGCTACGGCACGACGGCCGGCGAATACGACCACTACAACCAGCAGCGGATGGTGACGATCACCGCCAACATCGCGGGCATAGACCTCGGCAGTGTCGCGGGCGAAGTCGATGACGCGATTGCGCGCGCCGGTGAAGCCCCGCGCGGCGTGAGGGTCAACCTGCGCGGTCAGGTCGCGCCGATGAACCAGACTCTGTCGGGTTTGCAATGGGGACTGCTGCCCGCCATCGGCGTTATCTTTCTACTGCTCATGGCGAACTTTCAATCCGTTCGTGTGTCGCTCGTGGTTCTCTCGACCATTCCGGCCGTCATCGCGGGCGTCGTCGCCGCGCTGTGGATCGCAGGCACGACACTCAACGTGCAGTCGTTTATGGGCGCCATCATGGCGATCGGTGTGTCGGTCGCGAATGCGATTCTGCTCGTCACGTTTGCCGAAGAGAAGAGGCGTGAAGGGATGGAGGCTCATGTGGCGGCGATGGAAGGCGCGGGCGGCCGTCTGCGCCCGATCCTGATGACGAGCATGGCGATGATCGCGGGAATGATTCCGATGGCGCTGGCGATCGGCGAAGGCGGAGAGCAGACGGCGCCCTTGGGGCGCGCCGTGATCGGTGGGCTGGTGGCGTCGACGCTGGCACTGCTGACGGTTCTGCCGCTGGTCTTTGGTATGGCTCAGCGCAAAGCCAGTCGCGCTTCGGCATCGCTGCACCCGAAACACGACGCGAGTGAATCAGCCAGGAACGAACAAATGAAGGAGACCGAATGACGACGCCGATGTCTCGCAAATTGATGATCGGCGGTCTCGCCCTGATGGTAACGGCCGTCGGCCTGAGCGCCTACTCCGGCTATAGGCAGAAACCGCAGACTCCGGCCCCACAGGCCGCCACCCCAGCGCAGACACCGACTGTCATAGTCACCACGGTCGAATCGCGCGAACTGAACCAGCAGGTTCGCCTGCCGGGCGAATTACAGGCTTATCAAGACACCGCGCTTTACGCCAAAGTGCCGGGCTTTGTCGAGGTCATGAACGTTGATCGTGGCTCGGAGGTGAAGCAGGGACAGTTGCTCGCCCGGTTGCGCGCGCCAGAGCTCGACATGCAGCGCGGCGAAGCTGATGCCAGGGTGCGCGCCACGCGGTCGCAGGGCTTCGAAGCTCGCTTCAAAATCGGTGGTATCCGCGCGCAGCGCCTCGAAGCCGAAGCGAAGCTGGCCGCGGACGAGGCGACTTACCAGAGAATGAGAGCCGCGTCGGCCACGCCCGGCGTCGTCGCGGGCAATGACCTGGAGATCGCGCAGCGTGCGGCCGAGGCCGGACGGGCCCGCGTTCAGCTCTGGAACGCGAACGAGGCGGCGGCGCAGGCGGAGGTCAAGTCGATCGAAGAGAACGAACGGGCCCTAGATGAAGCGGCGCGTTCCTCTCAGAGCATCGAAGACTACCTCCGCATCACCGCGCCCTTCGACGGCGTCATCACCGAACGCAATGTTCATCAGGGCAGCCTGGCCAGCCCGGTGAGTAGCCCGACGAATCCGCCGATGCTGCGGTTGCAGCAGGTCTCTCGCCTGCGCCTCGTCGTGCCGGTGCCTGAAGCAAACATCTCTAGCATCGAGCCCGGCGCGAAGATACGTTTCACCCTTCCGTCTTTCCCAGGTGAAACCTTCAGCGGCATCGTGCAGCGGATCAGCAATGCGCTCGATCAGAGGACACGGACGATGCCGGTGGAACTGGACGTGAGTAATCCGAACGGGCGGCTCGCGCCGGGTATGGTCCCCGAGGTCATCTGGCCGGTCAGCAGACCGAATCCATCACTGTTCGTGACCCCTTCGGCCATCGCGACAACCACCGAGCGTAGCTTTGTGATTCGCATCCGTGACGGCGTGACGGAGTGGGTTGATGTCAAACGAGGCGCGTCAATGAGCGAGAACGGGAGAGACTTGGTTGAAGTCTTTGGCGATCTGAGCCCAAGCGATCAGATCGCCGTGCGCGGTACAGACGAATTGCGCGCCGGAACTCGAGTGACTGCGAAACCGGCACCCGCGAGCAAATGAGACCAAGCGATCTTCGGCCCTAGGCGTTGCGATGCGTCCCGGCGTCGGCCGGACCACCACGACCCCACGTTTCCCCAAGAAACCTGCCCTCCCACGTCCTGCCGACGAAGAACAGCGCGATCGCGCCCGACGCTCCGACCAGCGCGAACGCCAGGAAGCCGCCGCCGTAGCTGTGGGTCAACGGCCTCAGGCTGCCGAGGGCGTTCGGCAGCATGAATCCCCCGAGCCCTCCCGCAGCCCCAACGAGCCCGGTGATCACGCCGATCTCCGCGGGGAACCGCTGGGCGACCAGCTGGAAGACGGCGCCGTTACCCATCCCCAGCAGCGTCATGCCCGTCACGAGCAGTAGGGTGCAGAGGCCCAGCGCGGGCAGGGCCGACACGCCCGCCATCGTCGCCGCGACGCCGAGATAGAGCCAGGTCAGCACCTGGATGCCGCCGAACCGATCCGACAAATAGCCGCCCAGGGGGCGGATCATCGAGCCGGTGAGGGCGCAGAGCGTAACGAAGGCCCCGGCCTGGACCGTCGTCAGCCCGTACTGGTCGCGGAAGAAGATGCCCAGGAAACTCACCAGTCCCACGAAGCCGCCGAAAGTGATGGCATAGAAGAAGCAGAACCATCCGGTCTCGGCGATCTTCAACACCGCCGTGTAGTCGGCAAGCGTCTTCGGTGCGGAATGCGTCGGCCTGTCCTGGGCCAGGAACGCGACCAGGGCCAGGGTCGCGAGCACCGGGACCAGCGCGATGCCGAACGCCGCATGCCAGCCCCAGGACGACGCCACCCAGGAGCCGAAGAAGGTGGACAGGGCCGTGCCGACGTTGCCCGCCCCGGCGATCCCCAGGACCAGCCCCTGGTATCGCGGCGGATACCAGCGGCTCGCCAGGGGCAGCGCCGCAGCGAAGCTCGCCCCGGCCACGCCCAGCAAAAGGCCGACCAGCAGGATCTCCATGTAACTGTCCGACCAGAGCCAACCCATCAGGAGCGGCACGAGCGTCAGCGCCAGCCCGATCAGCGCCGTCTTCTTCGCGCCGATGTAGTCGGCCAGCGGGCCGAGGACCAGCCGCAGCAGCGCCCCGCCGAGCACGGGGACCGCGACCATCAGGCCCTTCCGCGAGTCGGAGAGCTCCCCGAGCTCGGGGATGATCCAGTTGGCCAGGGCCCCGACCATCATCCAGGCCATGCAGCTGATCGTGAAGTAGAGGAAGGCACAGAGGAGCGTCGGCAGGTGGCCGGCGCGGCGGAATTCCCGGAGGTCCATCGTGCTCGTCATCCTCGCGCCGGGCGTGGCGAGGCTTCGACGATGACGGCCTTCTGCGGCTTGTCCCACGGCGTCGCTCGCGCGAAGTCCGGCGCGGGCTCCGGCGCGTCGGAGGCCGGGGCTAGGCGGACAGCGCAGTACTTGAACTCGGGCTGCTTGGCGATCCGGCCGATCGCCGGGTTCGTCAAGTAATTCGCCGCCACGTTGTCTCCCTGCTGGTCGCCCCAGTGGAACGGGACGAAGACGACGCCCCGCGACAATCTCGGGTTGATCTTGACTGGGAGGCGGATCAGCCCTCGTCGGCTGCTCAACTCTGCCGCCTGCCCCGCGACCAGGCCGACCTCGGCCGCGTCGTCGGGGTGAACCTCGACGAACGTCGACGGCTCGATCCGGACCAGCTTGGGCGACTTGCCGGTGCGGGTCAGGGTGTGCCAGTGGGCATACAGCCGTCCGGTCGTCAGGACCAGCGGGAACTCGTGGTCCGTGGTCTCGCGCGGGGGCCGATGCGGCCGTGCGTGGAAGCGGGCTCGGCCGCTCGCGGTTGGAAATTTCCGGTCGAGATAGAGCCGCTCGGTCCCGGGATGGTCGACACTCGGGCAGGGCCAGCGCAGGTGTCGCTCGCGCCGGAGCCGCTCGGATGTCATCCCGGCCATGTCGCACGGTCGGCCGGCTGTCAGTCCGATGAACTCGTCCCAGACCGCGCCCGAGTCCTCGAACTGGAACCTCGAGAAGCCCATCGCCTGGCCGAACCGCGCCAGGATCTGCCAGTCGGGTAGAGCCACGCCGGGGGGCTTGAGGATCTGCTCGCTGAAGGAGACGAGCCGCTCGCTGCTCGTCATGGTGCCCGTCTTCTCGGCCCACTGCGCCACTGGGAGCAGGACGTCCGCGAAGTGCGTCGTCTCGGTCGGGTGGTACGGCTCCTGGACGACGATGAGCTCCGCCCCGGACAGGGCGCGCCGGACCTGATGCAGGTCGGGGAGGCTGACCGCGGGATTGGTCGCCGCGATCCAGATCGCCTTGAGTCGTCCCGCTTCCAGCGCCCGGGACATCTCGACGGCCGTCAAGCCTGGCCTCGTCGAGATTGTTCCCGCGGGGCGTCCCCAGTGCGCCTCGACCTCGGCGCGGTGCCGGGGCTCCGCGGAGAACCGGTAACCCGGCAGCGCCTGCGCCAGCAGCCCGGTTTCTCGGCCCCCCATCGCGTTCGGCTGCCCGGTCAGGCTGAACGGCCCCGCACCCGGCTTCCCGATCTGCCCGGTCAAGAGATGAAGGTCGATGAT
>WNGJ01008774.1_pt1 | contig 10766 bp, 14 predicted proteins | sample 5400611 | NCBI WGS metagenome assembly WNGJ01 (sample SAMN13153375, study PRJNA577476) | soil metagenome | isolation source: 40 cm soil or saprolite under Garry oak tree replicate 1 | place: USA:California | collected 2016-06-15
GCCGAGAGCGGGCACGTCGAGGAATTGAGCGCACAGAAATAGACCTGCCCGAACAGAAAGCCCCCGAGCACAACCAGAGCAAAGCCGAGTAAGAGCATGGCAAACCCAACAAATGTGAAGTTCTCCGGCTCCATAGGGGCAGATCTTGGGCGGCGGCCTACACTAGTTAGGGCTTTGGGGGTCTATCGAGACGTTAAACTGAGCTTTTCAGATATGTCTCCCGCTTTTGATCGCAGTTTTCTCAGTGGATATCGATGCTTTTCGCCGCGTGCCGCACTGTTCTCGATCTTGCTTATTCATCCCTCTTCTGGTGCTCCAAAATGATCGAGAGCATCTTTCTTGTCTCACCCCGACATGATTTTCTATTCTGGGTAAATCCAATCGCTGACCTTGGCCTGAGAAGAACGCGGAAATCTACCTTCGTACCACTCCCTGTCAATGTACCCGAATTTGCCCCACTCCCGCTGACCGAGAGTAACCAGGTCATGCTTGAAGTTCCGTTTCTCGACGTCTTCGAGAGTCGAGTCTTCTGACACGGCCATAACAAGCTGACCGAACGCCTCCCCGGAGATCGCTTCTTCCATCATGTTCTTGCAAATAACGCTGAATCCTAGAGAAACAAACTGCACGCCGTTATACCCTAGGAATTTCTTGGTTTGCTCGAAGTCCATTGTGTGAAACCAACGGTCCTGCTTACGCCTAAGCCACCAGGATTTTCGAGGTGGCTTGGGTTTCACTAGAAAATGAGGCTGATTCCTCAGTTCTGTTCTTTCACCCGCGTTGAGAAACGGTTCTCCCATCCGTGGGTTCTGAAAGCACGTTACCATATGTCCGGTCCCCGCGGCGCCCTTGCCTTCGTAATGTAGCTCTCTCTCAGAATCTAGAGTCCAAGCCTTAGCCTGAACTTTGCGCTCGCCGCCAGTCTTCGCCATCTCTGCTACCTGCTGTAGGGTAATCGGCTTGCCATCTTGAGTCCAAAAACGAACCTTGCAAGGGTCCCACCATGTTTCTACTCCAACCAATTGGGCTCGGCCGGGACCCATATTCTCAATCTCCGCGACCAGAGTATTTCCTTCGAAGTGAGAACTATGAAGCTTAAGCAGTGGGTCGATCTGAGTTGCTAATGCTGTGGTTTGATACCACTGATACCAACGCTGCTTCCTATCTTCCTTGAGAGTCTCTCTCGCGGACCTTGCAAGCCAGAACGTCCCAAGAGCGAGTAGAAAGGTAGCTACACTAGAGGCGATTAGTGCGACCGCCTCGATAGTTATGTCAACCAATACTGTTGGCTTGTCCTGAATGTTCAACCCTAAAACCTTACTCTTTGGGACAATTTTTCCTTCTCATTCTATTGTAGAATGATACAATCTTCCAAGAATCATGCAGAACACGAATCACCCTGCCTGGTGCTTGCATACCACAGACCACCCAGCACCAGATCCGATACCGATCAGACCCCGACTTCATCGGCAGACTCTTAACGTGCGAAAACTGCGGACAAGGAAAACTCGAACCTCTGGGTCCAGGAACGTGCTGCCAAGACTGTTGACAAGAATACGAGACATGTGGCTAATGGACCTGCGAGAACCCACAGAATGGGGGATTGTCGAGTCGCCGCGAACGCGGGGGACAAGGAAGGCCGATTCTAGACAGAATGATTCGAAGAGGTCTCAGGGCCGATGGCCTGAAGGAGAGTGCTGCGATAGACCGGCGCTAGCTCGTTGAATTGGGCTGGTTGTCCGGAAGGTGGAGTTCCTTCCTTGCGGGCGTCAGCGAATCACTATGTTCCCGCGATTCTTCTCATGCCACAACTGTCTTATCCCCTTACTTTCTTAGACTTCTGCTCATGGCACGAGCAGAACTCCCGCTTCCATTACCTTCCATTACTATTGAAGCTGACGTGTGGAACGCTACTTGGATCTCCTACAAAGCCTTCGAACTTGTTGATAGGACGAAACACTCGCTCAAGACCGAGGTAAAGGCAGGAGAGTCGATCGATATTACATTCATCTTCATGGCGGCAGGTGCGGCAGGTGCCACCGGCTTCGCGGGGCACATGGGTCAGATGTTTGCAAAAGATCTCTATCAATACATCAAGAAGCGAATCGCAAAGGTCACGTCAAAGCAGCAAGAGAAGCCGCATACGAGTCAGAAGCTCAGAATTGTTAGACACAGCAGAGAATGGGATGAAATCATTGAGGAATATGACGAAGGAAAGGGGGACAGGAAGGGTAAGGTACACAAGCATAATTTGGGCGATGAGGGATTCTAAGCTCCATCAAGAGAAGAAAGGGCCGAGTCTTTTGCCTTAAGGCGGGTCTGTTCCGCCACTCTCCTAACAATTTTACATAGCCTAGCTCCTTCGTTTCGTTATGATTCTCCAATATCTCTGAATAGCATAGAAGCGGCCCCCTTCTGAGTCTAACGTCCAACCCGACACTTTCGTGCTGGGTGAAGGTTCAAAACAGGCGTGTCGTAGGTGTAAATGGCTATTTTGACCTGCTATCGTGCAATCCGGGCCCTTGTGGAAAGTGATAATAAGGCCACTCTCTGGAACGGGGAGCTATGAGTATGGACATCCTCGTAAAAGTCAGAGTGGCGGAAGGAGTCGAGATGGAGGTACGAGGCGGCCCTGACGTCTTCAACGCGGCACTTGATGAGCTACCTAACATGGTCTCGAAGCTCCGGAGTGCCTTAGCTCCAACCGCGACGGTTCCAGCGCAACCAGAAGCATCCATCCAAACGATAGATGTTGAGAACTTCCCATCTATCGAGAAGCCCAAAGGAACTCAGGACGCGATCTACAAGGTCGTGGCTAGTTCTTGGGGAAAAGTCAAGCCCCGTACAGCGAAAGAGATTGATCCCGTTCTGAAAGCAAACGGGGTCCACATAAGCGAAGGAAGTCTTACTGGTTCCCTAACCCTACTCGTACAAGCCGGGAAACTCCGCAGGCTGAAGGTAGGATCGTCGTACGCCTACACTCTGCCTCTTAGTTCGAACGGCAACTAGCTAGAGATTCGTCCCCTAGCTCCCTTCTCTTTTTTTCTACTCTCTAAAGTTCCATCGTTCGTTGTCTGATTTCGTCAATCCCGGGCCGGGTTCTGGTTCCTGAGCTAGTTTGATGACTCCAGCTTTCCAGATCTCTGCGGCTTCGAGGATCGCCTGAATCATCGAGTCCCAAGTCTCTTGATCAAAGACAGGGAATAGGTACTCCTTCTTCGGCTTGGGCATCGCGTCGGAGAGATAGGTCTCGTACCTGTCTTGGATTCCTTTCTTCAGCAAAATCCCCCAAGCTAAGTCAGGGATAGATTCCAAGGTGGTCCGTAGAGCCTGTCTATGAACGTCTTAACAAGCAGTGACGGCTGTAACTAATCAATCTGGAAGCCTTATTTGCAGGCAATTCGTTTACTGGAAGTACGGCTTGAAACGCATCCATCTCCTTCTACTGATGGTTGGCTTCGTGGGTTCGTTGTTCAGCATCGTAAGTGGTTATGTCTACCTGTCGGACAGGTTTGGGTTGTGGGGCCTGTTCAACGATCCGAACTTACCCGTTTACGCAATTGTCGGCCTGATCATGTTCGCAGACGTTATCCTAGACGCGAAACGTCCAAAGTTTGCGGGTGATAACGGCGGCCTCTAGTTCCGAAATGCTTGCCATGATAATCACGATAATTATCGTAATGACACCTTCTAGCCGATACAGATTTTAGCAACCGACATCGGATTGTTAGTAAATCACCTTTGAGATCATCCAACATCGACTGGATGGACGGGGCTTGGAAGATCTTAGTATACTTCGGCCCTAGCCTAGCTCGCGCGTTTCTCGGGAGGCTCTTAAGACGATTGAGATCGAATCACGTCATAGGTATTCTTGCAATAATCGCAGGCGAAGGGGGTGTTGGTCTAACCGGCGCAGTCATGTACGTCTGGGTCGCAGTTGTGATTCCTGCGAATGTTGCCATTGGAACACGGTTGCCTTTGCCCAATGCCTTGTACCTTTATGCGGGTCTGATTGTTGCAGCAGTAATATTCTCCCTAATGGGAGCTTTTTCCGTTCTCTCAACGTGCATCGGAATCTGCAAACTCGCTCCCTACAGCCGCTTTGCGAATCTAATTAGGAAATACGTCTTCAGACGGCCAATGAAGCGTCGATTCCCCGCCGCCTCTGTCGTTTGAACCCGCTTATTCTGCAGAGAGTTCTTAGTCAACTTATTGAAAAGCCCCCTCTTGAAGCTCCATTAGGGGATTTAGAGAATGACCGACGTTCAGACCGAGGGCAGTAGGGATATCCTACCTAGCTAGCTCAGTTTCTTCTAGCGCACTTACTTCGGAGAAAGTCCCGAGCAAAGAACGCTTATTCGGCTCTTCGTCTCTAGCAAGCACGCAACAAGACCTAGACCTGGATCATTTCCAGGTTAAGCCATTTAGAATTTGCTCGTATAGTTGGTCTCGCTTCTTGTCCGAATAGCTGTCGTAGCACAATTCCAAGACTCGGTACCCTCTCTTCCGTAACAGTGATCGAAGCTCTTCGTCCTTTGCCATCTGAGACCTTCCGAGATGGACCCGGCCGTCGATGAACACGAGCAATGGTCTAGACTTTAGCAGGAAGTAGAAGTCAGCTGTGGTTACCGGTATCTCGACCTGTGTCTGATACTGTACTCCATTCTCTTGCAGTCTGATTGCAAGTTCTTGTTCCATGCGGGACGGGTTGACGTGTAATCGTTCGCGCCAGTCGCTCCGCTGACCCGACATCTTTGGCTTTGAGTCATTCTTCGGTTAATGCTCAGAGATGAGAACGAAACTGCTTTTTTCCCTTCCGGACAGTCTCAAGTACCAGTTTGATCGAGCCGTCTCTCGTGACAGCCCTCGAATACGCTCTGTCAGTAGCCCTCGTAAGTATCATTGTCGTTTTCACGCTGATCGCCAGATGGCAGAGTCGCGTCCACAAAGGACAGCTTGCGGCCCTAGACAGTCAGAAGAGAAGTCTATCAACTGTTTACGGGAAGACAACCGAACAGTTTGCCCCTTTCATGGAACGTTACCCCTTCAATTCACAGGACTTCAGGTTCATTGGCACCCCAGTTGACGGACTCCAGTTTGAAGAAGACAAAGTGGTCTTCATCGAGATCAAAGCTGGCCGAAGCGCGGGACTAAGCCCAAAACAAGAGCGAATAAAACGTCTGATACAAGATAGAAAGGTCGAATGGTTAGAGTTCTCAATCCGCTGAGTACGGGTCGGATACTGACCAGCTCATGAGATAGCCCCTGAGAGCACCAAGAACTCAGCAAAGGCGGCCGCACTGGTAACCAAGAACGCAAAGAACTCCAGCCATAGCAGATGGTTGAAGATAGGCCTGAGTTTCGTAACATCTGCCCCTTTGAAGACTGCATCTTTCATGGCCTCTGCCAATTTGGCTGGAATCTTCTTTCGCAGATCATAGCTCAATGCTGTCATGACACCGAACATGAAGGAGAGTGCTATCCAGAAGCCCAGCAGAATGGGTGATGCCATGGCTCAGAGTTCCTTCGGTCTGTCAGCGTACATTGGACGAAACGCGTTCTGGGTGACGGTTCCAACGTCTCCAGGCATGTTCACGACTTCTGACCTGAATCGCTTGTTGAGCTCGTTCACGAAAGACGTGTAGTCGTCCAAGAACCGAATGTAACTATGCCTGAAAGTGTTGTAGTCTTCTCGTACAGTTTGGGGTACAGGACTCTTCTCTGCTAGGAGGCGGCGTCAGTGACGATTCGAAAGAGATTCTCGTTGAACATTCTCACCAAAAATGTGACCGTATCAACAGCGTAGGTGAATGCGAATCTGTTGACACCGATCTGACTCATCAACGTCCTTAGTTGAAATGTCAGAGCATCTATGTAGTAGGTCACGAAGTAGAGTTCTGGAAGCTTGTTCCATTCTCCTCCCGAACCTTTCAGGACTCGGATAGGATAGACAACGTTGTCGTTTCGCTCGGTAGTGCCAAGTGCTCGAAGCTTGTCAATGTAGGAATTCAGAGTTTCCATATTCTCGCGAGCGAGTCTGTCTTCTCTTCCGGCTGACCTTCTCTCTGTGAAGTAACGGCCTAAAGAGGGGTACCATACCCAGACAACGAACAGGAAAGCAGTGACTCCGACAAATATGGCTGAGACGATTTGGATTTCTATGGGAAGATTCTGCCGGACGCTGAAGAACTGAAGAATGAATCCGAAGAGAAGAATCGCGGTGCCGATGCCGACAGGAATAGATCGGCCCTCATCCTTCGACTTGGCGGGTTCCGACATTCGTAATCGCTCCAATCGAATCCTTTACTTGGCCGTTTTCATGGGCGGCTTCCCTGCATCTTTCAGTTTCTCGTTCAAAGCCTGTCTTTTTAATTGCAGACGAGCGGGTTGGACGAAGTAGAAGTCGAATAGTGCTTCCAAAGTCTCAAGATTCCATTCTGCCTCGCCGGGTTCTACTTCCACAATTTCTCCCGTTCTCTGGCTCTTCATTGGGTGTGCTGCAAAATTGCCAATGTTTCTCACGCCGTCAAGCGCCTCGGCAATGTGACTTGGCAGAGTCTTAGAATCGAGAAGCTCTTGAATCTCCTTCGCCAAGTCACTCGGCTTCATCTTTGCGTAATTTCTCAATAAATTTTGAAGACAGCGCCTACTCAAGGCTCCACTGGCCTTCGGGCTATCTCCCAGAACCAGCCAGGCTTCGTTGTAATCACTTGCCAATTCTATTGGAACCTCGGATGGTAGAGGTTTGTTGATGATCTTAGTAGGATATGCTAATTGACTGTGATCCTTGAAGAAATCGCTGTTGTGGTCGTACACCCCCCACTCAAGAATGACAATGACGCGATGACAAGCGGGGCAGTTTTGCGAAACGGCTCTCAGGAATCCCCTGTCGTCACTCAGCGGCTTACTATCATGTCCCCTCAGCTGGGCAGTCCCAAATTGCTCGTGGAACGATGTCTTACAATGTGGGCATAGCATTGCTGTGAACCCTCGGGCTTGAAATCGAGCTTTTTGAATACTTAGCGGTTTTTCTACCTGTCAGGTGGGACGCAATTGTCGTGAACGGATTCGAGCAAGCTGCTTTGCCGAAGTCTCGTGAGTGGACAGGTCTTATACGGCATGCACCTGCGGCTTCAATTTTGTGAGCTTGTCAGGAAAACTAAAGACCGCCCTTTGGTACTACGCACAGGCTTCGTTCGCGGTTGGTCTCGCGTGGCTCTCGGATCAAATTACTCACCCGGGTAGGTTCCCTCTCGTATTGGTGATATCCGCTGAGGGTGCATTCGCCGCAATCATCACTGTGCCGCTGGTAGCGATCATCCTCGTGACCGAAGATAGATACAAGATGAGAGAGAGGCTACGCAGTTATGCTAAGGTTCTTGTCCTAATAGTGGCGTGGCTAATAGGTCTCATCAACCAGGTGTTTGGCGGAATCATCACCGCCCTTGCCCCTCTTGCAACCATTTCAGCACCATTCTTCCAAGGCCTCGTGGTTGTGCTGATTATTGGCATTCTTGGAATTGTTGCCGAGTGCATCCGGATAGTTGACATTACGAGAATAATCGTAACGGTTGGACGAGGGTCACATACTGTGCTCGACTACAAACCAGAGGCTGAGAGGGGATCGTTGTTAGCTCGCGCCCTAAGACGGTTATGCCAAAGACTTGCTGGCTCTCAAAAATCAGCTGAATTAGTGTGAACACGATTCGTCGGCAGACCCTATTGTAACCAAAGTCCTGGGCTGAGAAGCCACCCGATGCCCAAGAAATCTAAACAGAAGATGATCGACGTGGACGAGCTTCAGAAGTACATCGATCCCGTCCATCTCCTCTTTTTTCTCGGCACTTTATTGCGATAGAATCCCATCTCCAGGTCGTGGTGGATTGGCTCGAGCTGATCGTCAAAGAGCTGACACCGTCTCTGAGGGACGACTTTCTCTTGTTCTTCGACCATGTTGCTTTCACGGATAATCCTGACTGGTCTGACTGTTACTGTTCGGCGTACGAGAATCTGTTCCGGAGCTAACTTGGGTCCGTTGTAGCAAGAGCGTCCAAGGCGTCCAAGAAAGCTTCCTCACGGCCTATCGGAAAGACCCCTGAGGCGGCGACGGTGTGGCCGTCACCGAATCCTCCCAGCTTCGCACACGAGTCTGGCAGTATCCTGGATAGTGGTGGCCGCTTGCCGGTCTCTATCATCTTCGATAGCGTTTGGGGGGCTCGTCCCGAGACCTTCACCAACGGCGAGGGGAGTCTGCCCCATCCTGGTACTTCGGGGGGTACGTTCATCATTCCTATCAGGTACTTGACAGGATTGACGAATCTCTGGTAGCTGAGATAGGAACAGAAGCTTCCCACAACCTTACCGCTCATTCCGCTGTAATTCTCCCTGGCATGGAACCATTGGACATTCTTCATCTGCGAGAGACCCTCATTTCGGATCTTTTCCATCATTCGCTGGTTCGCATTTCTTCTCTCTTCCTCGAGTCCCTTTGCTATTTCCAAGACCTGTTTCTCGAATCCTTTGATGCATGCAGACAGACCGAGTTGTGGGCCACCACGATAGTAGCCCACAGACCCGAGAACGTTCAATACGGAAGAGGCTCGTGACGGAGAGAGCCAAGGCACAGCTCCGTCGAACTTGACGCCTCCCCTCGGGGTCCGTTTGACAACTCCAGTTTTCTCGGCGTCTCCTATGGGAATCTTGTTTAGACCCTGAGCATCGCCAGGTATCTCTGTAGAACCTATGATGGCAAGAGGTGCAAAGGTAACGAGTGTAGGGTCTACGGTCTTGGCGAACAAGTATGCGACTGTTGACGAAGACGCGTCCTTTTCCCCTGAGAATCCGTTGAGTTCAGGGTTCAGGTTGTGAACCAACGGATCTCTGCTTTCGGATGTGTAATGATGGTCCAAAATGACAAGGATGCTCTTTGACCGGTTCTGACTTTCTAGCAGTTGAACATGCCCCGAGCCTAAGTCCGAGAAGACGACTAGACGGCGTGAACCCCCTTCGACATCTCTCACCACTTCAGGGTAGAGCTTGTCGAGACAGATGAGTCGGGTCTCAATGCCTAGCTTCTCGATCGCGAGTTTTGTCAGGGCTGCGGAGCAGAGCCCGTCGGCTTCATCATGATGCAGGACGACAGCTTCCTTCAGGCCCGACTGTACTATCGTTTCTTTGGCTTGGGCTAGCTTGTTAAGGAAAGACTCGAGTTGTGCCGAGTTATTGTAACCTAGGCTGGGGCTTTTTCGTTCTCCTATTTTTTTGTTGACGGAAAAACAACCTAGACTCAATGGAAAAGTCACAATGGCTCGGACCTGCTTTGTTCTCCATAGTCGCGGGACTCCTAGAGGTTATGCTAATCCTTTTCAGCAGTCTTGTCCTCCAGAGCCTCTCGGCGTTCAGTGCTCTGGATATGTAACTCCCGCCATCGACCTCGCACTCCTCTACGCCTCTGTGGCTGCAATCATAGGAGGGATTGTGACTCTCGGTCTGCTCACGTTTCAATAGGCAAGAGCGAAAAACTTGGGAAGGGATCCTTCGAACCCTCAGTAAGTCGCTAACGTTTAAGCAAAACATTAGGCATCCACCATTCTTGTAACCTACGAGATGGGGAATTGGACTCACAGACTACTGATGCTGACGACCAACACATTCTCAGAATCGCAAATGAAATCATAGACGACCTCAACATATCCATTTTCAGACCCAACTCGGTCATCTGGACTGAGGACCTTCCGATCACACTGGTCGACACGGAGACGCCAGTTCCTGAAATGGCTGGAATGGTCAGACGCGATGTGCCTGTTGGTTGGTCCGTCTTCACCTGGGACAGGGTCATCTTGAATCCCCAGATGAAGGGAAGACTCAGCCCAGCGGAGTGGCGGCCTCTCTTAGTGTCTTCACTGATTTACGAAGCGCGCCTAAGAGGCAGACGTGACCTAGCGACCATTTTGGCTTGGACCCCATTCATTATCGATGGGATAGGCTGGTGGTGGCTTTTTGCCGTCTGGACCTCGAAGCCGGGAATACCCGCCCTCTTAGCCATCACAGACTCCATAGGACTAATCGCTGCCTTCCTCGTAAGTGGACTGTTATCCAGATGGCTTTCGAAGAGACTGAGGCTTGAAGCAGACACTCTCGCATCGGCGCTTGTTGGACTGGAAATATTGCAGCGGGTGTTGGAGAAGATGGAAAGTCTTGGGCTAGTAGATGAATATGCAGGTTCACTTTGGGGGATGGGTTATCCCTTTTCAGGGGAGTTGATGAGCGGTCGGCCAACGCTGGCCGAGAGGATTAGAAACTTAAAGACGCCTAGAGAAACAAGGCAGTCCACTTCATGGAGACGAGTGGGTTTCCTTCCACGCAGCTCTAAGGTCTCGTAACTTCCTTTGATCTACCACTATGAAGACAACGCTTGTTCCTAAAGCGTATGTGACAATAACATAGAAAAGAAATCGGCCGAATAGCGCATCTACAGCGGTTAGTGCAACCTATGAGGCGATGACGTAGATGAAGAGCCTTGCCAGGCGATTAGTCCACTGTACGTAGTCTGGGTGTGAGGTTTCTCTATGTCTTCTCAAAAGCATTCTCTCGACCGCAGCACCACAAATCGCGCATCTCATTCCGTATGCTTTCTCTCGGGCAGACGGTAGAGACTCAGATAGGCGATTCCAATAAACACGAAAGGGAGCGCAATCGTAACCGCCCACCAGTAGTCACGCGGCTGGGCGAGACCCAACCAGATTACGATGGACCCCGCTATCAAA
>WNGJ01008776.1_pt1 | contig 10765 bp, 10 predicted proteins | sample 5400611 | NCBI WGS metagenome assembly WNGJ01 (sample SAMN13153375, study PRJNA577476) | soil metagenome | isolation source: 40 cm soil or saprolite under Garry oak tree replicate 1 | place: USA:California | collected 2016-06-15
AGAACCTGCGGAGCGCTCCGCTTCAGCTGGTGGGCGGTTGCGTCTGTTCCGGCTGGTCGGGCTGTCCCGCCTGCGGCACGGGCCGCCAGGTGCGACCGTCCCACCAGAGCGTGCCGTCGCCGGATCGCTGCGCCATGGGTGGCGTTTCATGCGCCGCATCGCGCCAGGTCTGGCCGTCCCACCAGTAGTTGCCATCGTCCGACATCTGAACGGCGCCGGCCGGAGCACCTACGCCCGCCCCGACCATCGCCGGCGTGGCGGAGCCGCGGCGCCTCATGGCCAGGAAGCCGATCACCGCCACGATGGCCACGATGATTGCGGCAGTCACTCCGATGCCGAGGGCGGCGGACGATCCCGACACTGGCTTGACAGCATTCTCGGGCCACTGCCCTGTGGGGATCGTGGAGGCTGGTGCGGCGTCGTACTGAGCCTTGGCCTGGGTGGTCGCCGTCGTCAGGACGTCGTCTTTTTGCGACGCCAGGATCACGAAGAACACATCATTGCCCTTGACGAAGACAAACAGGTCGCCGACCGTGGTGCTTGCGGTATCAGCAAAGTGGGCTCCGTAGTACGGCTCGATGCCCGAGATTGTGTTGGCGTGCTGATAGCTCTTGTCCGCCTTGTCCGACGCTTCGAGCGAGGTCAGGGCCTTGCGGGCTCCCTGTCCGCCGCTGAAGGCCATGACCGCTTCGATCATCGCGTGGCCGGCGGAGGGTTGAGCCCATGTCTTGCCGTATCCGTCGACAAATCCATCCTTGGTCAGGGTGGACTCGGTCTCGGTCGCGTCCGCGCCGCTCGCGTTCGTGGTGGCCCAGTCGCGTGCGCTGAACTCGCCGTGCAGCACCCCCGTCGTCAACTCGGTGAAGCCAGAACCTGGCGGCGGGGCGAGCACTCGGTCGAGCGACGGCGAGGGGCTGGGTGTGGGAGCGGCCGTGGCGGCCATAGGCCCTAGTGCAAGCGCACCCGCGGCGGCGACCGTCAGGACGCGGACCGCGCGCATCACCTGGCTCATCTTATCGATTTAACCTCAGCCTGCCCGCCATCCCCCGCCAGTACCAGTGCAGGTAGCGGGGAAGCCACTCCCAGAGCTTGAACCTGCTCTCGCCTGCCGTACGGTCGCGCCACGTCGTGGGCACCTCCGCGACACGCATCCCGAGCCGATACGCCTTCACCGTCAGCTCGAGCCCCAGCTCGAAGCCGCCGCGGGACTCGATCGTGACCTGGTTCAGCAGGCGTTTGGAGTAGAGCCGGAAGTTGCTCGTCGCGTCGTGCACCGGCAATCCGCCGAGCCAGTGAAGCGATAAGCCGGCGGTACGCGACATCACGCGCTTGAGCAGCGGACCTCCGACCTGGTGCCCGCCCCGCATATAGCGAGACCCGGCAACCACGTCAGCTCCGCCGCGGGCAAGCTCGTACATCGAATCGATCGCGGCTGGATCGTCTGACCCATCACCCATGGTGATGAGAACGTATGGTGCACGCGCCGCGCGCAGACCGGACTTCATGGCGTTGAGGGCGCCGCGCCCGAGCGTGTTCTTGTACAGCCGCACCTGCGGCAGCTCAGCCTGGAGGCGCTTGACCACTGGGACAGTGGTGTCTTCGTCGAAGTCGTGAACCACCAGGACCTCGAGTGGCCGTGTGCGCGTGTGCTCGACGACGCCGCGCAGCGTCGGGACCACGTTCTCCCCCTCGTTGTAAACGGGGATCACTACGCTGAGCGAAGGCGTCTCATCGCTCATTTTTTTTGCGAACCCTAGATGCGACGGGCCGCTATCTCGTCGCGGATCCACGGAATGACCTCGTCGAGGACGTCCTCCAGAGGCGTGGTGGCTTCGAAGCCCAGCAGCTCACGCGCCTTGCGAACATCAGGCACGCGCATCTGCACGTCGTGCTCGTACGGCGCGTCCGAGACGAGCCGAAGTGGCTTGTCCGGGCCATGGACCTTGCGCCAGATGACCTCGGCCAACTCGCGGACTGTCGTCGATTGGGCGGTAGAGAGATTGAAATCCTCGTTGAGCGCGCGCTCTGATTCCATCGCCAGCCGGATGCCCCTGGCCAGGTCGCCGCCGTATGTGTAATGGCGTACCTGACTGCCGTCACCGAGGATGTGAAGCGGGTCCTGACCTTTGAGCACCTTCTGGACCAGGTCAGGAACGACGTGACTCATCGCGAGCTTGACGTTCCCGCTCATCACGTCGTGGTCGCGCAGCGCGCGCCTCTCCCCGATGCCGACACAGTTGAAGGGCCGCACGATCGTGAACGGCAAGCCGTACTGCTCGTGCGCACCTCGGGCGAAGTATTCGGTGGCGAGCTTCTGGAAGCCATAGGTCGAGCGGGGTGGTGGGCTCGTGAGCTGGGCCCCCTCGGGCGTGGGAAACGCAGTCGTGGACTCGAACACCATGCTGCTCGATACGACGGTGATCTTCCTCAGGTGCTCTCGCCGGAACGCGCTCAGCGCAGCGTCGAACGTTGCGGCGCAGATACGCTCGTTCTCCGCCAGCAGGTCGTAAGCGAACTCGTGGAAGTACGAGATCCCGCCGATCATTGCGGCACCGGCGACGACCTGGTCGCAGTCGGCGGCGAGCTCGGTGAGCAGCCGTACGTTTTTCGCGTCGCCCTCCACCAGCCGGTAGTGGGGATCGCTGTCGAAGGATCGCTTGACGGGGCCGTACTTGCTGAAGTTGTCGACGCCGACCACCTCGTGACCCGCGCGGAGGAGCTCGGCGACGAGGTAGCCGCAGATGAATCCCGACGCGCCGGTGACGAGAGCTTTCAGAGCCTGATTGGTCCAGTAATTCCCCAGATGTCGACCACTTCCCGGTCATCAAGCTCGAGCCCCCGATAGGCGCGATGCGGGGCCCCGATCACGATCACATCCGAGTCTTGAAGAACCTTGTCCAGCGGCTCGAAGCTAGGGTCCGGCACGTACGGGTCGGTGCACATCACCCTGGCCCCCTTGAACTGGGCCAGCTTGCGCAGCTTGTAGCTGAGGGACGCGCGTGTGTCGTCCGAGTCGCCTTTGAACGCCATTCCAAGGATGCCGACCGTTCGGCCCTGGAGCGCTCGGCGCGAGTTGAGCGTGTCAACGATGTAGGCGGGAAGGCCTTCGTTGACCTGCATCGCGGCCTGGCCCATCGGAAAGTGGTCGGGCGTGAAGGCCGATAGCTGCATGGTGTCTTTCAACAGGCATGGGCCCGCGGCGAAACCTGGTCCTGGCAGGTCGGCCGCGCGCGGATAGTCTTGCCGGATCGCGTTGAGGACGCGGTTGTAGTCGAGCCCAGAGCGATTGACGATCTGGAAGAACTGGTTGGCGATCGCGAACTTCATGTAGCGCCACGTGTTGGTGAAGAGCTTGGCCAGCTCAGCCTCGAGCGGTGTGGTCCGAATAACCGACGCGACCCCAAGCCGCTCGAACAGGTCACGTGCCTTGCCGAAGGCGGCGTCCGAGTTGGCGCCGACGAGCTGCGGGAGCGTGTGCAGCTCCTCGAGGGCGTGGCCTTCGGCGATCCGCTCAGGGCAGAAGACGACGTCCGCTTCGATGCCGGCGGCGCGGAGGCGCCGCTCCACCGTCTCGCTGGTGCCCGGAAAAACGGTCGACCGCAGGATGACCAGAGAGCCGTTCTGGATGTGCGGTGTCAGCTCGTCCAACACCCTCTCGAAAATCCGCACCGAAGGGTTCATGAACTCGTCGATCGGCGTGCCGATGACGAGGATGACAGTCCGCGTGCGCCTGAGCATCGCCGGGTCACTGGAGAGCTCCAGCCGTCGGGTTGGTAGAAGTTTGGTCAGCAATGCGTCGGCCCCGGTTTCGCGAAACGGCACCTGTCCCGATCTGACCCCCTGGATCTTCTGCTCGTCAATGTCGTTGATCCCGACGCGGTAGCCGCATTCAGCAAGCGAGAGGGCGAGCGGCAACCCAACGTGTCCGCATCCACCGACGATGACGAGATCGAGTTCGTTCATGGCGGCCAAATTATGATCTCCAACACTTGAACTCATCTCGGAAGGGAGCGGATCGCCCGTCCGTGCTGCTGGATATGCGGCCGCTCCAGGGCCCGAGCGCAACCCGAGGTGTGGGTGCCTACGCCCGCGGGCTGCTGAAGGGCCTGATCGCGGCCGGATTCGACTCCAACCTGACACTTCTGCTTGACGTCGCGTTCGACGCTCCTCCCCTTCCCGTGGGTAAGTACAAGGTGGCGGGCTGCCGGCGTCGCAGTCATGGCCAGCTCGCGGCCTATGAAGACGCCGTGGCGCTGGCGAGCGACATTCAGCGGATCGCCCCTGATCTCTACCACGCCATCGATTTCCACCTCCCCGGGCGAAGCCCCTGCCCGCTGGTTGTGACGCTGCACGACCTCATCCCGTGGGCGTGGGGAGGTCCCCGCATGCGCGGCGAGCGGATTCGGTACGGGCTGTTCAGGCGCTTGCTCCCACGCGCCGACCTTGTGATCGCCGTTTCCAACGCGACCGCGACCGATGCCTCTCACCTCCGAGTCGTCTCGCCGCAAAGGATCCGGCTCATCCGCGAGGCGGCCGATCCGGTCTTCAGTCCAAAGCCCGGTGCTTCGGGGCGGGTGAAGGTCAAGTGGAGGATCGACGGACGCTACCTGCTTTTTGTTGGCGCGCTTGACGCGCGTAAGGATCCGCGCGCTTTGTTGGACGCCTGGACCGCCGCTCGAGTCACGCATCCTGACCTCAGGCTGCTGATTGCGGGGGCGCCGGGCCGTCAGGCGCCGCCGAGCATGTCGGGCGCCATCCAGCTTGGCCGGGTGGACGACGAGGAGCTCGCTGATCTGTACTCGGCGGCGAGCTGCCTGCTGTTTCCGAGCCGGTACGAAGGATTCGGCCTCCCGTGCCTCGAGGCGATGGCCTGCGGCTGCCCGGTGGCCGCGTTTCGGAATTCCAGCATCCCGGAAGTTGTCAATGCCGCCGGGATGATGGTCGAGGACGGCAACGGGAGGGCTCTTGGCGATGCAGCCGCAACGATGATCCGCGAGCCCGATCGATGGAGGCGGGCCGGACTGCAGCAGGCTCGGAAGTTCAGCTGGGACAGGACCGCGCGGGAGACGATCTCGGCCTATCAATCCCTGCTGGCATAATCGCGTCGCCGTGAGCAAGGTAGCCGTCATCGGCGCGGGCTATGTGGGACTGACGACGGCCGCGTGTCTTGCCGACCTGGGCAACGACGTGATGGTGGTCGACATCGATCAGGAAAAGATCGGTCAGCTCAAGCAGCGGAAGATGCCGTTTTACGAGCCCGGGCTCGGCGAGCTGGTCGAGCGCAACATGAAGGCGCGCCGGCTTGCTTTCACAACCTCGTATAGCGATGCCATCCCCGGCGCCGAGTACGCCGTCATCGCCGTGAGCACGCCTGAGGGTGAAGGTGGAGAGGCCGACCTTTCTTATGTTGAGGCGGCCGCGAGCTCGATCGCCGACGCGATGGATGGGCCGCTGGTCGTGGTCAACAAGTCCACGGTGCCTCCATTGACAGGTGACATGGTCTCGAGGGTCCTGAAGAAACGAAACGCGGACCACTTCGCCGCTGTCGTCTCCAACCCGGAGTTCCTGCGCGAGGGCTCGGCCATCCAGGACTTCATGCACCCAGACCGCGTTGTGGTGGGCAGCCACGATCGCGAGGCGGCGGAGAAGGTGGCGGCCCTCTATGCGCCCCTGGAGGCGCATGTCCTGATCACGCCAAATATCTACACCGCGGAGATGGTGAAGTACGCGTCGAACGCATTCCTCGCGACGCGGATCTCGTTCATCAACGAGATCGCTCGGATCAGCGAGCGGGTCGGCGCCGACGCGAAGCTGGTGGCCGAAGGCATGGGACTCGACAAGCGCATCGGTCCGAGCTTCCTCGACGCCGGCATCGGCTATGGCGGGAGTTGCTTTCCCAAGGATGTCGCCGCCCTGGCCGCGGTCGCGGAAGGGTTCGACTATCACCCCGAGCTTCTGCATGCGGTCATGGACATCAATCGGGATCAGCGGATGCTTGTCATCGACAAGCTGCGGGAGTGTCTGGAGGAGCTTCCTGGTCGAGCGATCGGGCTCCTAGGCCTTGCCTTCAAGCCAAATACCGACGATATGCGTGAGGCCCCCAGCATCGACATCGCGAGGGTTTTGGTGGCCGCGGGGGCGGACGTTCGCGCCTACGATCCCGCGGCGATCGAGCGATCGCGGATGCTGCTCCCCGAAGTCGAGTATTTCAAGAATGCATATGAGGTGGCGGACGGGGCTGACGCGCTCGTCCTGGTCACCGAGTGGAACGAGTTCCGGCAGCTGGACATGGCGCGCATCAAGCAGCTGATGCGCCGTCCGGTGGTCGTCGACGGTCGCAACATCTACGACCCGGTTCTGATGAAGAGCCTGGGCTTCACGTATCGCGGCATTGGCCGCGAATAAACCTAGGGCTGTCGTCTCTGGAGGAGCGGGCTTCATTGGCTCGCACCTGTGCGAGGCGTTGCTTGCCAGGGGTGTTCGAGTGCTCGCCCTCGACAACTTCATCACAGGCTCTCCCGAAAACCTGCGCCACCTCACGCCAAATCCCGAGTTTGAGTTTCGCCAGGCCGATGTGAATCACGGCGTCTTCATCGGTGGCGATGTCCGCTACGTCCTGCACTTCGCGTCGCCGGCCTCGCCTCCGCAGTACGACGCAAACCCGATTCACACGCTGAAGGTGGGCACGATCGGGACGATGAACATGCTCGGTCTTGCGCGTGCGAAGAACGCGACGTTTCTCCTGGCGTCGACGTCCGAGGTCTACGGCGATCCCCTCGTCCATCCCCAGCCAGAGACATACTGGGGCAACGTCAATCCCATCGGACCTCGCGGCTGCTATGACGAAGCCAAGCGCTGCGCCGAAGCGTATGCCATGGCCTACCGAAGGTCGCATAAGGTCGACACGCGGATCATTCGCATCTTCAACACGCACGGTCCCCGCATGCAGGTGTCCGACGGTCGCGCCATACCGAACTTCATGGCCCAGGCAATCCGCGGCGAACCGCTCACCGTGTACGGCGAAGGATCGCAGACGCGGAGCATCTGCTACGTGTCGGATCTCGTCCGGGGCGTGCTGGCTGCTCTTGACAAAGGCGACGAGCTGCCGGTCAACCTCGGCAACCCGCAAGAGGTGACGGTGCTCGAGCTGGCTGAGACGATCATCCGGCTCGCTGAATCGAAGAGCCGGATCGAGCACAAAGCGCTGCCGGTCGACGACCCGAAGCAGCGCCGCCCCGACATCACCCACGCGAGGGAGCTGCTGGGGTGGCAGCCCGAGATCGGGCTGGAAGACGGCTTGCGGCAAACGCTCGCATACTTCCGCACGGTTCTATGACGACACCCGACCAGCTGAAGCAGTACGTCCGCGACGTGCCCGACTATCCGCAGAAGGGGATCATCTTCCGCGACATCACGCCCCTGCTTGGCGACAAGAACATCTTTCGCGAGGTAGTCGATCTGATGTCCAGGGCGTGGACGAACAATCCGCCCGACCTGGTCGCCGCAATCGAGGCTCGCGGCTTCATCCCCGGAGCGGCCATCGCGGTCAAGCTGGGTGCCGGCTTCGTGCCCATTCGCAAGACGGGGAAGCTTCCCTGGATGACGGTGATGGAGTCCTACGATCTCGAGTACGGCACCGATCAGCTGGAGGTGCACTCGGACGCGGTGCAACCCGGTCAGAAGGTCTTGATCGTGGATGATGTTCTTGCCACTGGCGGCACGGCTTCGGCCGCAGTCCGGTTGATGCACAAACTCGGCGCCGATGTGATCGGGGTGCAGGTTTTGATCGAGCTGGGCTACCTCGACGGACGCCAGAAATTGCGCGATGTGAGATTGGTGAGCGAGATCACCTACTAGGAGAGAGATCTTTTGAAGGTGAGTACCAAGGGAAGCGATGTCAAGGATGTGAATCTGGCCGCGCAGGGCCAGGACCTGATCGATTGGGCGGCGCGCGAGATGCCGGTCGTGACCCTGATCCGGGAACGCTTCACGAAAGATCAACCGCTGAAAGGCTTGCGTCTGGCTGCGTGCCTTCACGTCACCAGCGAGACGGCAAACCTGATGCTCACGCTGAAAGCCGGAGGCGCGGACCTGGCGCTGTGCGCGTCCAACCCTTTGTCCACGAATGACGCTGTTGCCGCCGCCCTCGCGTCGCACCACGCCGTGAAGACTTATGCGATCCGCGGAGAGGATAACGAGACCTACTACGAGCACATCGAAGCGGCTCTGGACCATCGTCCGCAGCTCACGATGGACGACGGCGCCGACCTGGTCTCGGTGCTCCACAAGTCGCGGCGCGACCAGCTGCCGGAGGTCATCGGCGGCACCGAGGAGACGACCACCGGCGTGATCCGCCTCCGCGCGATGGCGGGGCACGGCGTGCTCGCATACCCCATCGTGGCCGTGAACGAAGCAGACACCAAGCACATGTTTGACAACCGTTACGGCACCGGGCAGTCGACGATCGATGGGATCATCCGCTCGACCAACGTGCTGCTGGCCGGCAAGACGTTTGTGATCGCAGGTTACGGCTGGGTCGGTCGAGGCCTCGCGTCGCGAGCGAAGGGGCATGGCGCTGACGTGGTAATCACGGAAGTTGACTCGGTCAAGGCGCTCGAGGCCGCGATGGACGGATTTCGCGTTATGAAGATGGACGACGCGGCGCGCCAGGGAGACATATTTGTCACCGTCACAGGCGACGTCAACGTGCTGGACCGCAGCCACTTCGAGGCCATGAAGGACGGGGCCATCCTTGCCAACTCGGGTCATTTCAACTCAGAGATCAACCTGAAGGCTCTGGACGAGCTCGCGACCGGTGTGCGTCAGGTGAGGCCGTCGGTGCAGGAGTACAGGCTTGGCAACAGTCGCCGGTTGTTCCTCCTGGGTGAGGGCAGGCTCATCAACCTTGCAGGCGCCGAAGGTCATCCCGCCGCGGTGATGGACATGAGCTTCGCAAACCAGGCGCTGTGCGCCGAGTACATCGCGAAGAACGCCGCCCAGCTGGAGCGGAAGGTTTACGACGTTCCGGCGGAGATCGACGCCGAGATTGCGCGACTCAAGCTGCACGCGATGGGCATCGCGATCGACACGCTGACCGAAGAGCAGCGGCGTTATCTCTCATCGTGGGAAGAGGGCACCTAACCTAAAGAGCGATGTTTGGATCCGCTCGGCGCACGTGGGTGCTGGGCGGGGGCGGCGCCCGTGGTGCGGCGCAGGTTGGCGTGCTGCAGGCGCTTTTCGAAGCCAACATCGAAGGGCCGGCGGCGGTCGTCGGGACGAGCGTGGGCGCCCTCAATGGAGCCTCGATCGCCGCCTATCCATCCCTTGCCGGCACGATGATGCTGCGCGAGGTCTGGATGTCGCGCCAGGCGCTCAGCGTGTTTCAAGCCCACCCGCTCGGCATCATCGTATCGGGCGTTCGTCGCGACCAGCTCAGCGCCTTTCCTCAACGGAACGTGCGACGCCTGATCGATCGAGCTCAGGCCTTGACTGGGATCACCACTTTCGAGCAGCTGCGCGTCCCTTTGGCCGTCGTCGCCACCGACCTCAACGCCGGGAAGCCGGCCGTGTTTCGTTCCGGGGACCTGACCCCAGCCTTGCTCGCCTCGACTGCGATACCCGGCGTGTTTCCGATGGTTCGCATCAACGATCGGGAGCACCTCGACGGGGGCATAGTCCAGAACACAGCGCTCAACATCGCGGTGGACGACGGAGCGAAGGAGATCCTGGCGATCAGCCTGATGGCGGGTGGCGAGTACGAGAGGGCGCCGGCGGGCTTCGGAGAGCTCATCGCGCGGACCCTGCAGCTATCGCTGCACCATCAGATGCTCAGCGACTACGAACGCCTGCGCCAGCGGTGCCGGATCATCGTCTTCTGCCCGGTCACCACTCCCACCGCGACGTGGGAGATGAAGCGCGAGCACGTCGAGGCCGTCATGGAATCATCACGCGTGGCGATGGCCGCCCTGCTTCACCAGCGGGGCTCCAAGCTGTTCCGCCACTCCGGAATCCATTACCTGCAGCTGAGCTAGGATTCGCGAGTCCCAGAGGGAGAACTTGGCGCTTGGGGACACGTCCACCCGGTGGCGGGTCCTTGCCGGCGTGAGAGATTCAAAGGAGGACCTGCATGCCGTCGCTGTTTACGTCTGAATCCGTGACCGAAGGCCATCCGGACAAGCTGGCCGACCAGATCTCCGATGCGATCCTCGACGCGATCCTGGCCAAGGATCCGCTCGCTCGAGTTGCCTGCGAGGCCATCGTGACGACCGGCCTCGTCATCGTGGTCGGCGAGATCACCACCGACTGCTACGTCGACATCCCCCGCATCATCCGGCAGACCGTGCGCGAGGTTGGTTACACGCGCGCCAAGTACGGCTTCGACGCCGAGACGTGCGGCGTCGTCACCAGCATCGACGAGCAGTCGCCGGACATCGCTCAGGGCGTCGACGTCGGCGGAGCGGGAGACTCAGGGATGATGTTCGGCTTTGCCTGCGATGACACGCCGGAGCTGATGCCGATGCCGATCACGCTGGCTCACCGGCTGGCGCGCAAGCTGGCCGAGGTGCGTCGAAACAAGACACTCAACTACCTCCGGCCCGATGGCAAGGTCCAGGTCACGATCCGCTATGGAGACGATGGCAAGCCGGCGGGCGTGGACAACGTCGTGCTCTCGACGCAGCACCATGACGAGGTCGAGGCGGAGCAGCTGCGGGCCGATATCGCGGAGCATGTGATCGACCCTGTATTGCCGGCAGAGCTGCGCGAC
>WNGJ01008778.1_pt1 | contig 10765 bp, 8 predicted proteins | sample 5400611 | NCBI WGS metagenome assembly WNGJ01 (sample SAMN13153375, study PRJNA577476) | soil metagenome | isolation source: 40 cm soil or saprolite under Garry oak tree replicate 1 | place: USA:California | collected 2016-06-15
TTCCAAAAGTCCCCACGTCGTAGAGCAGCCCAAAGCCGCCACGGACGGCAGTGTGGCCATGGCCTCCGACATCCCACGCGAAGCCGAACCGTGGACTAAAATTTTTCTTGCTGGGATTGATAAACGGCGCGCCCAAGGTGACGGCTGAATCCCGGACGATGTCCCGGACTGCGGCGCCGTCGCCATGGATTTCCTTCGGCGTCGTAGCCATCTCGTAGCGCAATCCAAGGTTGAGAGTAAGAGTGGGAGTGACCCGCCAGTCATCCTGCAGGTAGAAACCGATGGTCTGATAGTCGTAGGTGCGGTCGGAGCTGGAGCCGGGCGTGAGCACCGTAAACTGAGTGGGCGCAGCCGTTAGGAAAGTGGTCAGATTCGGAAATGTCCAGTTGCCGCGAGGCGAGTTCCCGCCGTTGTTAGACATAAACTGGCGATAGAAATTCAGCAGCGTTCCGAATTTCAGCGAATGCGGGCTGAGGGAGTAGAAGATATCGCCGCTGGCGCTGATGATTCTCTGATTGAGCTCGACCGGAGTGGTGCCGGGAGCACTGCTGTAACCATCCACGGCAGTGATTCCTAAGCCTCCCATCGGCTGGCCCGGCGTGAAGGCGAGGTTCGAAGGGAGATCAATTGTGGACGTTGCGATGGAATGCGTCCGGCTGAAGGATCCCCGGAGAGTACCGAGCAGCTCCGGCGTAAAGATGTGGCTATCAGAGAGCGTGACATATTGATTGCGAGTGGGAAACTCGGAAAATACCCCGTCAATCATTCCCTGTTTGAAGTCATTGGAGTCGGTGATGGTGAGTCGTCCAAACAGGCTGTCCGAATTGGTGACGTTATAATCCGCACGGGCCTGGCCATAATCTTCGCTCTGCCTTTCCGTGTTGGCCTTTGAAAAGCGAGCCAATCCTCCGCCCAGGTCTTCCCCGTTCGGGGCGGGCCAGAATTGGAGATAGGACTTGACGGAGGCAGCGATCGCAGGCACCAGTCCTCCATCCTGCCGCGCCGCGAGCGACGGGATGGTATACAGTTCCGTGGTCGTGCGTGCCTGGCGCAGCCCTTCATACGTCATAAAGTAAAAGAGCTTGTCTCGCCGAACAGGGCCGCCGAGAGAAAAACCGAAATTATTGCGGCGGAATGGCGGCTTGGTGTTTCGGTCCGTCCAATTCCGAGCGTCGAGGGCGCTGTTGCGCAGAAAATGGAAGACTGAGCCGTGCACGCTGTTGGTTCCGCTCTTGGTGACGAGAGTCACCTGGCTGCCCATGTTCAAGCCATACTCGGCGCTGAAGGAATTCGTAACGACGCGGTACTCCCGAATGCCTTCCACACCGAGCGAATTCTCATTGGAGCTGGAAGCGCCGGTGTTGTGCAAATCGTTCATGATGGTCCCGTCAATGGTGAAAAGATTGGAGCGCGTGGGGGCGCCGTTGCTGCTGAACTGGATGCCATTCAGAGTCCCAGCCGTGTTGGCAGCCCGGTTTTCGGACACGCCCGGTTGTGCCAGTGTCAGATCGTTGTAGTTGCGGCCGTCGAGTGGAAGGTCCGAAACCGTCTGCTCGCTGACTAAGGTGCCGAGCGTTCCGGATGTGGTGTTCACGATCGGAGCTTCGGCCGTTATGGAAACGGTGTCGATCACCGCGCCCACGGCCAGCACAATGTTCAAAACGGCTTCATCGCCAACAGCGATTCGGAGACCCTGCTCCACCTTGGTCTGAAAGCCGGGATGCTCCGCCCGGATGTCATAGGTACCCACCGGCAAGGCCGAAAAACGGTACGAACCGTCCTCGCCTGTTTGGGCGGAGCGCGTCAGACGTGTCGCGACGTTCGTCACCGCCACCGCAACGCCGGGAATGACGGCACCGGTCGCATCCTTGACCACACCCGAGATTGTCGCCGTCGGCAGCTGCGCCTGCGCCGATAGACCGAAGCATATGACCACAAGTAGCGCCACTGAAAAATGAAAAGCCTTCTTGCCCCAATGGTCCTCCATGCGTTACCTCCATTAGTTCCTGCAGAAAAACTTTTCCGGAATCCACTTCACGACAATTGCGTAGAGCATAGGAAAAATGAGCGAGGCTCGCAAGGGTGGAGGAGTGCCAGGCAACCAGCCAGCCATGCATTTGGAGACGACCCTCCGACCGCTGTTGTCTAGTTATTCGAGAATTTCAGAAAGAGATCACCCGTTGGGCATGTACACTCCTGCGATGGTGTTCGTAGTCACAGTCCGCTGGAAATGGAAAATCGGACGTGACGTCCGGCCGGAGGATACAAAATCAATGGCATGGTAAACGAGGAAGCAACATCCTTCCCCGAATGGGTTGTGCCAATGGCGGCGACCCTTACGCAGGAGCGGTTCACGGGCCCCGAGTGGATCTTCGAGCGGAAGCTCGATGGAATCCGGATGCTCGCGTTCAAAAACGGCACCGACGTGAAGCTTTATTCGCGCAACCGGCTGCTCCAGCACTACCCGGCCGTTGCCGAGGCTATCACCAACCTGCCAGTCCGCGATGTAATCCTCGACGGCGAGGCCGCGTGGGATCCGGCCAGCAGGATCGCCTATCACGTATTCGACATCCTATGGTTCGAAGGCCGTTCGGTGATGCCGTTGCCGCTCGACGCACGACGCGCATTACTGAAAGATTTCCCGCTGCGTGCTCCGCTGGCGCACGTTCCGGAAATCACGGACAACAAACCCTGGGAGCGCGCGTGCCGCGAAGGATGGGAAGGAGTGATCGCGAAGCTTCGCATGTCACCGTACGAGCACCGCCGCTCGCCTCACTGGCTGAAGATGAAGTGCGAGGCTACGCAGGAGCTCGTCGTTGGCGGATTCACGGATCCGCAGGGCAGCCGCGTCGGCCTCGGAGCGCTTCTCGTGGGGTACTTCGATCGCGATGATTTCGTCTTTGCCGGAAAAATCGGCACCGGCTTCGACACGAAGCTTTTGCTGGACCTGCGTGCACGGCTGGACAAGATCGAGATCCCGAAATCGCCGTTCACGAAAGCCAAAGGGCTGCCACGCATCCGCGCACATTGGGTGCCACCCGAAATCGTCGTACAGGTTGCCTTCATCGAGTGGACCGTGCACAGTAAGCTGCGCCATCCGCGGCTGCTGGGCGTTCGCTACGACAAATCGCCCCGGGAGGTGGTCAGGGAAACGTGGTGATCACCCATCCCGAAAAGGTCCTGTTCCCTGATGACGGGATTACAAAAGGTGATCTCGCCGCTTACTACGAGATGATTGCGCCCGTGATGCTGCCGCATATCGTTCGTCGTCCCATCACGATGGAACGATATCCAGCCGGTATCGGTAAAGAGGGATTTTTCCAGAAGGATGTGTCGAAAGGTTTTCCGGAATGGCTGCAGCATGTCGAAGTCCCCAAGAAAGACGGAGTCGTGCACCATCCAATCGTGACCGACACGCGGTCTCTGCTGTGGCTTGTCAACCAGAACAGCATCACGCCGCACGTGTGGACATCCCGCGCGCCTGACGTGTACTACCCGGACATCTGTGTGTTCGACCTGGATCCGTCTGTCGACGATGCAGACATGCTGCGCGCCGCGGCGCTTGCGCTTCGCGATCTGCTCGGCGAACTCGGACTTCCAAGCTGGGTGAAGACCTCCGGCTCCAAGGGATTCCACAGCGCCGTCCCGCTTGACGGTAAGGCGAACATGGGCGAAGTCGAGAGATTCGCGCATGCGGTTGGGGCGCTCCTTGTCCGGCGGGATCCGCAAAATCTCACGCAGGAATTTCACAAGGTGGATCGAGGGAAGCGGATCCTCGTGGATACCGGACGCAACGGTTGGAGTGCGACGCACGCGGCCGCGTACGCCGTTCGCGCGAAGCCGGGGGCTCCCGTATCCGCGCCGTGCACCTGGGAAGAGTTGGAAAGCGGTAAGGTCGGGCCTCGAACGTTCACGCTGAGGAACATGGCCACCCGCATCAAGGACATCGGCGATTTGTGGTCCGGCATGCGAAGACAGCGAAGATCGCTGCAGCGTTCACTGCTGAAATTGCGCGCCCTTTCCTAACTAAGGCGACGCCGAACGAAGTGAGGCCGGGTGAGGACACAGGATGAGCCAAATCCGTGGGCAACGCCCCCTTTGTTCCGCGATCTCAGCGTGTCTCAATGACTGACAAATTTCGAGAGCCTCCAGCTGCCGGTAAGGTGGCAATCCGTAGCTTCGGAATATCCTGTACGGGTTCTTTGATACCAAGGGCTTCCAAAGATCGCCTTAAGCTGCCGCTTCCTTATTGTTCGCGTCATATATATTCGTATATATTAAGCAAGTGAAGTTCGGCTGGGACGAGAAAAAGGCCGAAGAGAATTTACAGGATCATGGCGTTACGTTCTCTTTGTTGCCTACACCGAATTGACAGACAAAACCATTTGGCTCATCTCTGCACGGAAAGCAGAAGCCCAGTACCGAAACTATATGAAGAAGAAAACGCGTAAGCCGAAATCGAAGGATGTCACCGTCGCTGTGACCCAGAAAGACTATGATCGTGAAGTGCGCGCCGGAGTGAAGGAGGATGAGACGTTTAAGCCTGGCGTCTATCGCGGACGGCGCGGTGGCTTCCTTGAGCGTCATCCAGAAGCTCTCACTGAAAAGATCGAAACGAAGATCGGAATCTATATTAAGCTCGATCGAGACATCCTTCAGTTTTTCAAGCAACGGGCAAAGAGGCCTAACGCCGCGCCTTATCAGACGCAGATCAACAATGCGCTCCGCGCATTTATGGAAGGAACACAAGAACCGCCTCACTTTTCTGAATTGATCAACAATGAAAAGTTCATCGCTGCCCTGGCCGAGCGGGTCCGTCGTGGAGTTCCTTCGCGAAGCTAATTCGATCAGGCGATCATCGCCTGCTGTCTCATCAGCCGAACCGCTTCGACCCATCGTCCTTACAACATTGCCAAGGCGCAGTGGGCGGCCAATCGCTCAACGGCAATCACGGATGGCAGATCCAGGGACGGAAAAGACTTAATAATATCGGCGGGCGGGACGCCGGCCCCCAATAGTTCGAGAACCTGTTCGACAGAAACCCGGACGCCGCGAACTCGTAGTTTGCCTCCGAGCACTTCTGGCGTCTGTTCGAACCAGTCCCGCAAGCTAGCTGGGATATCGCTGAGGTTCATACGATTCAAAGGTACTACAGGACATTGATTTGACCAAACGCGGGCTGCCCTCGCGATTACAAGAGAGCCGCGGAATTGTACGAGACCGTCCGAAATAATCTCAACCCTACTGGACTGAAAAAGCTGGAGTACGCGATCAAACGACCAAACACGGTAAGGCGAAACGGTGGCCCTTGATCCGACCTGTAGAAATTATGGTTATCAATGAAACGGAAGTACAAGTCATCCGGGAAAAGCTGGCTAGCCTAATCGGCAGGTCGGTATGAGGTGTTGCCCTGGTGGGAGTAGGTGACCTCCGTTACATGTGAGGTTGGCAGCCCTCCACCACCGAAATCAGGCGGCCATACGCACGGAGAATGGCGACTGTGGATTTCCTATTGTAGTTGGCGTGTGGAACAATCCGACCGAGTTCTTATCGGCTCAGATGATGAACGTGACGACCTCGAGAAGGCGATTCAAGTCTTGGAAAAACTTATGCTGCAGGGCATCGAAGATCGTTCCTCCGACCGATGACGCTGTATTCCGATTCGACGAGCAAGTTATTTTGCGTCTGTTTCCATCTTGCTTCATAGGTGACTACCGCCACTGGAGATGGTTTTTACACCGGGCGGAAAAGTACTTTCAATTGGGCCAGGCACATCATGGTCGTATTGGATGCCGATGCGCCGCGCGCAGTGTGATATAGACACAGCGTACTGGTTGGACGACCGTGGCAGGATTTTTGTTAAATCGACGTGGAGGACCCGCGTCGATCGCCGATACATAGTATCGGTTGTTGGGGCGTTTGATCACGGAGTCTCTTTTTGTTTTCCGCCGCCTTTGTGCGCTTTCCGGCGCTGCGCCAGCTTTATATTTGGCCGTCGCGATCGCCAATTTCCGACTGGCGCCATTCTGAGCTCCCGATATCTTCCTCGATTAAATTCCCAGCCCACTATGGCGCCGTCGCCTTCCCAACTGATTTGGATGATTTGTCCACTTATGCAATACGACGAAAGCCAGTCGATGAAAGCTTCGCTCTCATCCCATTTCCCGACGCTTTCCTCCTCGATGGGACAGAATTCGACGAAAATGTATTCCAGTGCATCGATATCTATGGAATCTATCGGGGTGGGCCTTTCCCCCGAGAGCCACCGAAGATATTTCTTCCCGCTACTCGAGAGGTTCCAGTCGAGGTACCCGTGCTCGTTGGTGCCGAGGTAGACATACCCAAGCATGTAATGAAAGCCTTGGCTATCATTGTCCCTGTTCTTCTCGACATACGTGCGAAACTCGCGAAAGTGCTTCTTGTCGAGGATTACCTCAGTAAACTGTAATTCGGTTTCGTAGCCCATCGGATCCAGATTCCAGGCAAGTGTCCAATAAGGCGGCGGCGATGCTGGAACGATCAAGTGCGACGAATGTGGGCGGCCGATGCCCGGAAAAGCTCAAGAACCTCATCTTTCCACTTCTTATTGAAAAGCAGCCGGTCGAGTTCCCAAGCCTCGATGCCTGCAATTTCCGCCACTTTGAGAAGGAAGTCCTCCGAATCTTCGTAATCGCCGGTCCCAGGCTTCCCCACCGCTTTGAGAAGCCCTTGTAGGCGGCTATCGAGCGCAATGGAACCTTCTCGAAAATCCGGGTGATAGGCATCCATCATGGAATTGCGCGCGTATTTCTTGCCTATACCCGCAACTGCTTCATGAATTCTATCTTGCCTTCACGTCCTGGCGCGTTGATCAGTTCTTGTTTTACGGCTTCGGGCCCGCCACGGTGTTGAATCAAGTCAAAATTTTGCGCAAGACGTTCCGCTTTTTGATCTGGCATTCGAACAAGCTTCGCAGCCCGCAACACCCGCTTTAGTGTCGCCAGCCGTTCCGTGGGCGTAAGGGCCGCCAGGACACTAAAGCGTGGCTGCACTTAATAGCAAGGATTCCCAAATGAAATCCTCGGCCTGCCAGAATGCAAGGCTCTTCTGCTTCATTTCATCAATTTCCGCCTGGTGGCGGCCGCATACTGTTTTTGCCGCGGTGGCCAAACGCTCAGCTAACAACGCGGCTTCATCAGAGATGCCAACATGTTGGATTGTGTTTGGACGAGTGGGATCCTGCAGTTCGCGAGTGATAGTCCAAATCCGAGAGAGGACCTTCAGATAGTCTTCGCCTTTTGATCCTTGAAAACGTCCGGCCTCATCCTTGAAATTCGACCATTCCTGTTCCCGCGCGATCCCGGTCAGGACGTCGATCCAAACATCTTTGGGAATAATTAATCGATAGCGGTAGTCCCTGTTGTCAAAAACAAGAGACTTGTACTCGCGCAATTGCGGAAAGCGGTACTGAAGAGCCTGAAGATGGGCGTCACGCCGCGCTCTAATCATCACCTGATCATGGTTTAGCGTTCCGTCAGGCTTGCTTGCGCATGCAATCGAAAAGAAGCCGTAACGTGTGAACAGCCACATGCCTGACCTCCGGCAAATCAGTCTATCAATAGCCGCAGCGTCACGTTTGTACAATCCCGTAAAGCGGCGGAACCGCAGCGCAAATTGAGAGATGCGGCGGAAAGGGATTTTAAGGGAGATGTGCCGTCATGTGCTCTACCGACTACCGGACGATCCAACCTGGATTGATTGAAATCGTCTGCGTCCTCCATGAACGGATGAACCAAGCTGGCGCTTCGAGACGGTTGCCAGAGACAAGACCTGAGTTTCGGGGCAAAATTTTTCCAAAAAAAAGTTGCCTGGGCGAAATCTTTTAGCTCTAATTTCGCGAGGCCGCCGGGCCGCCGCGCGGCTCGGAGATGTGCAGCAACTCGAGGAGGTGATTTTTCCAGACCATCGTGCGGTTCCAGACCGGCGCCTGCCAAGGATCAGGCGCATATTTGCGCACAAGCCGGGATTGCTACGCGGCGGCGGAAAGCCTTTCCCAGTCCGAGTTCGAAGCGTCCCGCGCGATCGCAAGGCCCCCGTCGGAACCTGCAAAAACCGGGTCCTTCACGACTGTCGCCCGGCCGCCGCCCACGTCGAGCAAGGCCTTTTCGATGGCATCCGTCAAACCGGAGATCAGCGAACTGCCTCCGGCCAGGATGACCTTGTGCCGCACTTTGTCCTGAAACTCCGGCTCGACGTTGGCGACTAAATCAAGCATGGTCTCGCAGATCGGAGGAAGTATGCTTTCACAGGCGCTGCGCAATTCGTCCGTTATATCCAGGTCGGACGCTTTTCCTTTGACGGGCGCTGTGACCATGACGCGTCTTTTGGGTTTGCCGACAAAAGCCCACTTTTCCTTCCAATCGCGAATCATGTGAATGGAAAACTGAACCTCCGGATGGCGTTCCCGAATGAGCTTCGCAAGCTGTTCGTCGATAGCGTCCCCCGCGTTGGGCAGCGTGCGCTGATCCTGCTCGGTGGGATAGCGTCCCCGCATGACGCAAAAATCCGCCGTCCCCGCGCCGATGTCGATGATCACCGAATGCAGAAGTGCTTCCAATCCGTAAGCGACCGCAAACGGCTCGGACACCAACATCACGCTGTCTGCAATCCCGTCCATAGCGCCACGCAGACGCTGCTTGCTCACGCGAAAGGCTTCGGCCGGCACGCCAACGACCGCCCGGATTTTTGTCCGATCCTTGCGATTTTGATTAATGCCGATGAGTGAAACCAGGTGCCGCAGCAACTCCCGAACAGCCTGCTCGTCTTTGTCCGATCCTTCCTTGATCACACCCCGCTCCAGAGGACGGCGCAGATCCAGCATGGAGCGATTCTCTAAGGCTTCATGGCCGATAAAAACCGTCTTCTTCGTCAGCTTGCGCGCCACCATGTCCAAGGGCCAGCCCACATAGCTGTCGACCACGTGCCGCTCGCCATTGGATGCGGAGATTGAGCTGCGAGAAGTGCCAAGGTCTATGCCGATACACAGTGCTTCATTCTTGTCGTCCATTTTTCGGTACCTTCTCCTCCGAGCCCCTGAGATTGTCTGCATAGGAATGTATTCCTCTGAAAAGGGCCTGCGCGATATTTTCCCTATAGTCGTCGTTTGTCAACAGCTTAACTTCCTCTTGGTTCGAGAGGCATGAGACTTCCACGAGAATTGCCGGCATTTCGGTTCGGACAAGAACAACGAAGGGCGCCGTCTTCACGCCACGATCTTCGACCAGGGGATTGATCCGGCGTACAGACCCGTACAGCTCGGCCTGAATGGCTTTGGCAAGCCTGCGTGATTCGTCCTGGCGCGTATCCATGTAGATTCTTTCGAGAAGCAGGCGATATTCGGACAGGGAGTAAACGGAGTCGCGATTTTCCCTGGCAGCCAATTTGGTCACCGCCGGATCGTCAGTAGGGCCAAGGACGTACGTTTCCAGTGCGCGCAGCTCCTGGCTGCGGGGTATCCAGTTGAGGTGGATTGAAACGAAGAGATCGGCGCTGCTGGCATTGGCGAAATCCGCTCGTTTATCAAGCCCGACGGCCTCATCCGTTTCGCGAGTCATCAGAACCTCAAACGAAGCTCCTTCCAAAAGCCTGCGCAGCCGCAATGCAATGTCCAGGGAAATTTCTTTTTCCGCCATTCCTGATTCGGAAACCGCTCCGTGTTGGGCGCCGCCATGCCCTGGATCGATGACGACTTTTCGAACCGACAGAGGAAACACCACGCGATCGAGGGGACGAGGCGGCGTGCCCGGAACCCGAGGCGTGTGGATCGACGCCATCGCGTTGCCGGCGCTGGTAACGGAACGATTAACCCGTTCTACAGGGACAACCGGAGAACCGGCGGCCCGCCTGAGTATGACCTCGGATGCCGGCAGGTACACGAGAATCGCAGTCAGGAACACACTAACGAGCCCTATGGGAAACCGGCGCCGCGGCGCAGACACACTGATGATCCTGCAGTAGTGCCCGCGCGGGACATTATCCTGAACGGCTTCACGAACGAGCCGGAGCTTGGTTTGTGCAAGATTCTCCATCAGCGGTTGCTCAGAACCCCCGCAACGTCAACAAAATAACGTAGCCGAGGAGCGGTTTCCCGTCAACTCGTACCGACTACAGACTTATCGCGCCACTCTGCCGCAGACGTACAACACCACACGCCGGAGAATCGGATCTTCACGGAGGGGTCAGACAGGTTGGATAATTGTCTAACCTTTGTTAGCATTAAGGTATGAGAAACAAAGAACGGTTGACGGTCACCGTCGATTCCGAACTGATTGAGGCGGCCAACCAGGCCGTCGCCGAAGGACGCGTGGGGTCACTGAGCGGCTGGGTCAACCTCGCGCTGGCGGAGCGGGCCGACAAGGAGCGGCGGCTCCGAACGCTTGCGGAAGCAATTGACGGCTACGAAGGGGCATTCGGCGAAATCACGGCCGCCGAACTCGCCGCTCAAGAACGCATGGACCGGCAGCATGCAACCGTCGTTCGCCCGCGCAGGCGCCCGAAGGGTGTATGACATTCGTCCTCGACAGCGGCGCCCTGATCGCTCTGGAGCGCAACGATCGCGCAATGTGGCGCCGTCTGAAGTCGGCTTTCCTTGCGAGCGAGATCCCCATCACCCACGGCGGAGTACTAGGGCAAGCCTGGAGGGGACCCGGCCCGCGCTCAGCTCTTTTGGCAAAGGCGCTCGCCGGCGTCGATGTGCGGCCTCTGGGCGAAGACCTCGGCAAACGCG
>WNGJ01008779.1_pt1 | contig 10764 bp, 8 predicted proteins | sample 5400611 | NCBI WGS metagenome assembly WNGJ01 (sample SAMN13153375, study PRJNA577476) | soil metagenome | isolation source: 40 cm soil or saprolite under Garry oak tree replicate 1 | place: USA:California | collected 2016-06-15
AGATGGATGGTTTTGATGTGCGCCAGGCAGTAGTCGTCATCGCTGCTACAAACCGGCCGGATGGTCTTGATAAAGCGCTGCTGCGCCCAGGACGCTTCGATCGTCGTGTGACTGTCGAACGCCCCGACTGGAATGGCCGCCTGGCAATACTCAAGATTCACGCAAAGGGCGTACCTCTGGCCAGTGACGTAGACTTGATTACGATTGCTCGCGCTACTCCAGGCATGGTAGGCGCAGACCTTGCAAATCTCATCAATGAAGCAGCCTTACTCGCTGCCCGCCGCAATCTGGATTCAGTCACCCAGTCTTGTTTCGATGAGGCACTGGATAAGATCCTGATTGGTGCAGAGCGTCCTCTCATTCTGAGTGAGGATGACCTCAACGTGGTTGCTTACCATGAAGGCGGTCACGCTTTAACCGGTTTGTTGACAGAAAATGTTGATCCAGTCACTAAAGTAACGATTGTCCCACGTGGACAGGCTCTGGGTGTGACACAATATTCGCCATTGGATGATCGCTATAACTACTCCAAAGAGTACCTGGAATCTCAACTGGTCACGGCTCTCGGCGGGCGAGCCGCCGAAGAAGTGGCGATAGGACACATCACGACCGGGGCGGAAAACGATCTACAACGCGTGACTGCTATCGCGCGACAGATGGTGACACGTTGGGGTATGAGCGAGCGACTCGGTACTATCTCGTATAGCGAGCGAGAAGACCCATTCGCAGGTACTGCGCTGGCTACAGGCTCGCGAGAATACAGCGAAAAGACTGCCACTATTATCGATGAGGAAGTCAATCGTATTGTGAAGTGGGCGTATGACCAGGCAGTGAAGCTACTCACGGATCACCGCGAAACGCTTAATCGCATTGCAAAGGCGCTGCGCCTGCATGAGACGCTCGATGCCAAGAGTTTACGCGCAATCATGGAAGATACAGGCTCGATCAATTCCGCGCCAGCATCGTACCGTTAAAATAGGCAGCAAAGCAAGAAATCGCCTGGGGGCATGCCCCCAGGCGATTTCTTGCTTTGTAATGAAGTGCTCTTATCCTGTTGCCTGTTCGCCGGTCACCTGGGTAATGACCTCTTCATCACTCACGTTGGTTTTGATCGTCGCCTGTCCGATGAAGAAGACGACAATACCCACGAGCAACGAGAGCACCGCGATACCGCCAATCCACAGATCCCACTGCGAAGTGCTCATCAAAGCAGGAATCCAGGGTGAGATAAAGATCACAATGACGCCCACCGCACTCGCGATGAGGCCCAAGACCGAACAGAGGTAGAACACCCAGTCCGGAGCAAGACGAGCACGTGTAAAGGCCTCATGGTATTTGTAGCGAATGATGATCACATCCATAAACAGGATTACCATCGAGATGCACCAGATCACCGTTACCGCCGCTTGCAGGATGTTGTATGTCACCGTCGACAGATCGAGCGAACTCAGTCCTGTCGTCAAGGTATACGGTATAATGATGAAAGCCAGGGCGGCAAAAAAAGCCGCGATGATGCTCTGTACCAGCACCGCCACATATGGCACCTTGTTGGCATTGACTTTGCTCATAAACGTTGGCAGACGCCGATCCAGACCTGAAACAAAGAGCAATCGGCCAAAGGAGTAGTTGTAGACCGCGGTATTAAAGAGGAAAAATCCAATAAAGATGAGGGTGACAATGGTTCCTACTACCGTACCAGCGGCACCAAAGCCGTTCTGTACAGCTAGTGCTACAGCGGCTGGACTGCCTTGACTGCTGGTCGGGGCCGCCATCATCACACCAAAGGTGCCGATGAGGTAGGCCACAATGACGACTGTGGAACCCCACAACAGATAGCGGGTAATGGCGCGTGGATTACTGATCTCCACCCCCATATTCAGTGGTACCTCGATGCCCAGCAAGGCCAGAATGACCAGTCCATAGAAGGTGTAGTTGTTTTTCGTCAACGCCCAGCTGGACGCCGAAAAGTTAGCCTGGGGCGCATGGCCCTGGAAGAGCCAGAGCAGTCCGGCCAGCCCAATCAGCAAGATCGCTCCGCCATAGGCGACGAAGACGACGTTGACATAGTTCTGCGTGACCCGGAAGCGCAAGACGGACAGGACCAACGAGAAGGCGATCACCGCGATGATCATAACCCCCTGCTGCCAGGGTTGCGTCAAAAAGTTGCTGTTGAGTTGCTGGATGAGCGACACCACCGCGGCGCCGGTGGCAATCATGACCAGGATCCCTGGCCACCAGGCGCAGAAGCCAGCGAAAAAGCCCAGGAAGGCGCCAAAGGCTTTGTTTGTCCAAACGTAGATCGAGCCTTCACCGGGGAACATGAGGCCAAGTTGTCCGGTGACGATCGCGCCAGGGATGAGAAAGGTGAGGAACCCCAGGATCCAGTAGATAAAGGCCGCGGCACCTGCACCGGGTATGACACCAGCATTACTGATAAAAAGGACGATTGCAACAAAAATGGCGATCATGTCAAAGGTATTCAGGACTTTGGGGAGAATGCCTCCCGCGATCCTTTCAGAACGCAGGACTTCGCCGCCACCGCTGTCAGTAGTTGTTGCCATTGAGCCAAACCTCCTAAAAAAGTTCTGTAGCAAAGATGGCTACAGACACTAGAATCCATATTCACAAAACGACTAAAGAGAGAATACAGTTCTAAGGGGAAAAGCTTACGAAAAGTGCTGGAAAACCCTTGCTTTCAATCCAGGCAAGGCGAAAGGTCACCTCCTTTCCACTTGAAAAGGCCTTAATACGAAACTACACTTTTACGATTGGTTACAATTCTGGTGAGGTACTTATATGTAATGATAGTTTGCTTGCTTGGATAAGTCAAGCTCATGAATTTCAATCTTGAGAAGTTAGGAGATTGATAAATGACTTTTCACAAAATAATCCGGATAGAGGAATGCCCACCGAGGGCCGATAAATCGGCACCTACAGTTGTCCAGACTATTTTGTGATACTCCATTTATCAATGTTTTGGTGTTGATGTTGGCGCGGGTGTTGGAGGCGTACCCTGCCCGTTAAGTTTAGCCTGCTCTTCTTGAATCTTCCTTTGTAATGCTCGCAGATAGGCTTGCGCTCCGTCCAGGTCGGTCTCGGTAATAGTCTGTAACTTTTTTGGCATAGTATGGACCTGGTCCACCCAGTTTTTGAGCACCGATTGAAGCGCGGCAAGCGTAGCATTATCCGCGTTGATTTGCTGAAGCCAGCTCCGGGCCTTGGTGAGAGCGGCAAGTGTAATTGACAGAAAATCGTCTGCGACCGTGGCAGCAAGGGTGACAAGCGGAGAAACGAATACATCGTAAGCCACGCGTGTGAGCCTGGCTGCACCAATTGCACCTTCGAGGGAGACGCCTTCCAGTGTATCTATTGCGTTAATAAATTCTTTACGTACAGCTTCTTCGCCAGCAGTTACTCCTTTATTAAAGGCATCCTGGAGCTGGTGTTCGATATTTGTTCCGGCTTGCTCAAGCGCATGTGGTACCTTGGGAAGTAACTCATAGCCAACGATAGCTGTACCGCCGGCTGCAGCGGCAACCAGGAGCATTTTCCGCCTGGATATGCCTTTCTTCTTTTTTTTGCCTTTCTTTACTACTTCATCTTGTTCGTCTTCATCGTATTCCAGGGGAGCGCTTCGACCTCTGCCACGCTCGGTTGTTTCAGGTTGCATACGCAAAGCAGCAGATCTCGCACGGGGATCTTCATTGTAGGGCAATCGATGTGCAAGAGGATCTTCTTCCTCGTAGTATTCATATCCCAGATCAGGGTCTAAATACTCCAACCTTTCATCTACAAAAGGTCCTTCCTCATAATCTTCGTCATATTCAGTATAGTATTCCCTTGGTGCAGGTGGTAGTTGAGTGGATCGGCTACGACGAGAGGGATTGAGAGAGGCATCTACCTGGTCTTCATAGATGCTTTGATCTTCATCCTGAGACGCATAACGACCGCGCAGTTTAGGATCAAGCTGACCCGTGTCTTCTTCAAGTGCTGATCTTGATTTGCTGGCAATGATGTTCTGGCGGATTAGCTGGCGAGTGCGCCTGGGGTCAGGACGCGGCCCTAACAGTCCGCTTGTGTGACGATCAGGGGTACTGGCAGATTCCTCGCGGACGCTCAATGAATCACTTTGAAAAGAGGTACTGGAACGCCCTTGTTGACCATTCCCAGTCAGGCTCTGGCTTTGTAATGGATCATAGTCGTACCCGTACTGTCTACCTGGGCTTTTACGATACAGCTTTTTTTCAGTACTATCTTTTACCATGTACGCCTGCCTTTCAAATCAATATTTCTTCCAGCACGAAGATTTTCGTAGATACGGTTTTCAGAGGGAATGGGTTACTATTAGTCCAAAATAACCTCATGCGCAAATTGCGCGAAATATACCCAATGAGATACTATTTCCTTATAGTTTACCAATACAACTGCTGTGAGTCAAGCACACCCCAATGGCATTGAGAACCTTAATACGGCCACTAAAGCCTAAAGAAGACTGCAATTCTTATCTCTCATACGGATGCGACAAATGAAATGGAGTCTTTATGAAAGAACGTTGTACGTTGTCAATTTGTTCCCATATCGAATATTTGTTCTAAATATATCATAAAAATGCATATTTTACAATGACCAAATACAAGATTGTCTTGTAACATTTTCTCGCATAAGATTGAATATACTAATAGGAATATAAAGAGACGTCTCAATGGTGGGATAAGGATTTTCGTAGATGCACCCAGATAAAGCACGTAGCGTGACCTTTCAAACGCAAACTGTTACTGCTTCCGACAATATATGGCTTGTTGACTTTATTACTGACAACGTAGCTTCGCTGCTTGGAATCTTACGCTCCTATGTACAGCGTATGGGTCTTGCAAGGGGTGAGGCAGTACCGGCAGTGGCAGTGGAAGTGTTACAGGAGGTGGTTATTGAAGCACTTGATCACGCTGAGCGTTTCAATCCCACCGGCCAGCCAATGGCATGGCTTTTAGGCATAGCGATAAATGTTATCAAACGCAAAAAGGTTGAGCTTGCGAAGCGTTCTCAGCGAGAACTTTCTATAGGTGAGATCTCTTCAGGGCAAGACGAACATTTGAGTGAGGATGAACTGTTTGATCAGATCATGGTAGACTCATCTGCCGGACCAGATCAAGAAATTGCAGCTAATGAGCAGGCTGAGTTGCTGCTCTCTCTGGTCTCTGCAGAGGATCAGCAGATCTTAATGCTTGCGTTCGTCCAGGGCTTCGAGAGAGAGGCTCTGGCTGAGAAGCTGGGTATTTCACCTGGGGCAACACGCGTGAGGCTACACCGCGCATTGAAGCGACTGCGTTTGGCCTGGAGCGAGCAGCACTTGAAATTTCACGAAGGAGAAAGTAATGAACGAACAGCTAACACCTGATGGGCAGCGACATCTCCAGGTTTTAGAGCGCTATATGCTTGCTATGGAGTGTGGAGATGCCGATTCCATGGCTAGCGTGCTGCGCGAGGCTGAGCAGGATCGCGCGTTAGAGTGTATGATCCTGGAAGTAAATGATTTTTACCAGCAAGAGGACCATACACTCGCAGAACCTGCTGATGTAGCTCTAGCTCAGCAACTTCTTGTCAACACTATACCTGCGATGAGGGAAAAAGAAACTATGGGGACATTTACACAATCTTCGGATAGTAAAGATAGCCCGGTTTATGCGCAATCCCGTGTGATGCTGGAAACAGTGCCTGAGCACGAGAAGACACAAGATACTCTACATCAACAGACGAGCAAAGGATTACAGGCCCGGAGAGGACCGACTCAGGTATTACCATCAAAGAAGATTGCGCCGCAGAAATGGTATCAAACTCGCCGCAACTGGATGTTGGCAGCTATAGCAGCAGTACTGGTTGCATTGCTTTTCTTGCCAAACAGTGGCGCATTAGCCAATCAGCTTCTTTCCTTATTCCGTGTACAGCAATTCCAGTCAGTCCAGGTGACAAAGCAAGAAGTGCAGACGTTATCTTCGCGTCCAATTCCAACTTTTGAGGATCTTGGCACCTTACAGGTCGATGCTAATAGCCTGCAAACTCATGATAACTTGACGAAAGCGCAGGCAGCGCAAATGGTCAACTTCCCAATCCTGGTACCAAATGCTCTGCCTCGAGGAATCTCCGGTACCTCCGATTTTAGTGTAATGGATGCAGGCCATGCTACATTTACATTTAATGCGAGTAAAGCTCATGCTTACTTTGTGAAAAATGGCTATGGGAATGTGAACATCCCAAAGAATTTAGATGGTGCCACTTTTGATATCACTACTACCGCTGGCGTTGTGATTGCTTACGGCAACCAGACTACAACTCAATTTATGGTGGTAGAATTTCCCAGCCCCGTTGTACGTGCCACAGGTAGCGCTTCGATTCAAGAGTTACGCGATGTTGCGCTCTCGCTCCCAGGCCTGCCTGCACAGCTTGTCACACAACTCAAGCAGCTCGATCTGAACAGCGGTGTAGTCCCGCTACCCATTCCTTCAGGAGTAAACTCACAATCCGTCACGGTTCATGGCACAACTGGGTTGCTGCTCACCAGCAACATCTCCACCACAATTGAGCAACTGAGAAAGTTCCCCGCTGGGAGTGCAGTGGTCTGGCAAACACATGGTATTATCTATGCATTGGGTGGCACCATATCAGACACCAACCAGTTGTTAAACTCGGCGAACTCATTAGGTTAACAGTAATTAACTCGCCCTGGCATGCTGAGCGCCACATTGTCATCCTGAGCGAAGCGAAGGATCTCGCGCGATGGGCCGAGATCCTTCGCTTCGCTCAGGATGACAAGTAAGGCAAGTAAGTGAATAGAAAATAAAAGGGTGGAGGGATGGATACATACAAATGAGCAGCGATTCAATTCTTGATACGCGGTCGGGTAATTCCCGGCCACAGCAGAAGCAATCTTCGTCTATAAGCGATGACTCCCGATTACCTGCGGTAGAGATACAGGGATTACGTAAAGTTTACCGGAAGATCATCGCGGTAGATGATATAAGCCTTGTCGCCTATCGGGGCGAGGCTTTTGGCTTTCTTGGACCAAACGGCGCAGGTAAGAGTACAGTAGTGAAGATACTCACCGGGTTGGTTACTCCTACAAGAGGCACAGTGCGTGTACTAGGACAGCCAGTTGACCATGTTCAGATACGCAGGAAAGTTGGCTATTTACCAGAGTTCCCCTCGTTCCATCGCTGGTTCAAGGCACGAGACTTCCTTGAATTTCATGGCCGTCTCTATGGTTTGAAAAGTACCATGCTTGAAAAGCGTATCGGAGAAGTGCTGTCAATGGTCGGGCTGGCTGGAAGAGAGAGCCAGAAACTGGGCACATTTTCCAAAGGCATGTTGCAACGCATCGGGCTGGCCCAGGCCATCCTCAATAAACCAGATTTAGTTATTCTAGACGAACTCGTGTCGGGTCTCGATCCTGTCGGTCAGCGTGATATGCGCGAACTCCTGCGCGAACTGAAGGCTGAAGGCACCAGCATCTTTCTTAATTCGCACTTACTGGCCGATGTAGAAGCTATTTGTGATCGTGTAGCTATTATCAATCAGGGGCGCATCTTGAAAGTAGGTGCGCCTGCTGAGCTATTCGACAAGAAAAAAGTGTTCGAAGTGCGCGTCGAGCATGTAAGCGATGAATTGCTCCAGCGACTTCATACAGTTGCGCTCGATATACAGCACAAGGAAGATGACCCAAATTGTCTCATGATCGAAATAGAACGTGATGAGCAGGCGGCAGATATCGCAGATATCGTACACGCATGTGGAGCGCGTCTCTATACGCTGGCGCCACATCATCTTTCACTAGAACAAATCTTTTTCCAAACGATTGATGCACGTGCCTGATAAATCAGCACTCTACATCAAGGAAACTAGCACCCACTGAGGAGCAAATTATGGGGTTATTGTTAATAACACGCTTTACTATTCAAGAAGCCTTCCACCGCTGGCTCTTGCTGGCGATGCTGCTACTCAATATATTATTACTGGCAGTTTTCGCGCTCATGCTCAACGCTGCCTATTCAAATGAACTTGTGCATGCTCCATCTCAGAGCAATCCACAGCTATTTTTGCTCGAATTTGATCTGATTATTAGTATTTTATCGGTATGGGCAGCCTACTTGCTCAGTGGAGCATTAGCTATCGTTTTGAGCATAAACATGACCTCCGGTGAGATTGAAGCTGGCACTTTTTCCGTGATTGTTTCGAAGCCACTGCACAGGTTCGAAATTATCTTCGGCAAATGGCTGGGCCTGGCACTGATCTTATGCATCTACACCGCCATGTTGTTTTTCACATTTCTAGGTCTCATTTTCTGGAGAACAGGATACTTCCCGGATAATGCGCTTTCAGCGCTAGGTATGATTGAACTCAGCACGCTTGTATTGCTGGCCCTTACAACATTGGGCAGTACTCTATTTCCCACTTTAGTCAATGGCGCCATTGTCATCATGCTATTTATTGGCGCACCGCTGGCAAGCTTCGTACAGTTGATTTCGACATCACCGGGCGCAACAGTGCAAAATGTCAGCACGATCGTCAACCTGGTGATACCAACCGATGCACTCTGGCACGGGGCTTCGTACTTCCTGATTCCCTCTTTCTTATACAGTATACTCCAGCAACGAGGAATACTAGCCGATTTGAATACGCCCTTCACCTCGATCCAGCCTCTATCCCCGGCACTCTTTGCCTGGGCTGTGCTCTACTGCATCGTGCTGCCGATTATTGGCGCTTTACGTTTCCAACGGCGCGATTTATGAAGCAACTTCTTCCGCTGTGGTAAGTCCAATTTCTTGATGACTGCTGGCATCACGTTCTTCCCAATTGAGGAGCACTCGATCCACGTACCAGCAACTGTCCTTTCAGGATTACCTGACGAGTAGGGCGATCAGGATCTGCAATGCGCTGCATAAGGAGTTCTGCTGCCGTTTTTCCAATCTCGTAGGTTGGCTGAGCAATCAGGGTAATGGGCGGCTGAACCAGAGAGGACCAGGCGGTTTCGTCAAAGGTAACCAGAGCGATATCAGCAGGAATGGTAAGGTTGCTCTCTCGAATAGCTTGCAAGGCACCCTCTGCTATTAGACCGTTCACCGTGAAAAGTGCATCGGGTGGCTCGGCCAAATCGAGCATTTTCAATGTCGCTGTGTATCCCGCCTCAGCCTTCGGAGAAACATACTTCATGTATTCCGATTTTGGAGCGAGACCATGAGCACGCAACGCTTTTTCGTAGCCTATCTGCCGTTCTAAACCGGTGCTCATCTCACTACAGAGGACAGCGATCCGTTTATAACCCCGCTCAATAACATGCGTGATGAGGCGATACGCTGCATCGACGTTATCAAGTAGCACGGCATCGACTTCGCCATTCGAAATGGAGCGATCAACGACTACTATTGGAAAGGGGAAGTTCGAGTCAGCGAAGTTGGCGATTGTCTGTCGCGTTGGCGACATAATTGCACCGGCGACAGCGGTATCACGCATCAGATTGAGGTAGATCGCCTCTTTTTCAGGATTCTCATCCGTATTGCACAGCAGTACGCTGAATCCCTGCTGATACGCAGTATCCTCCACTGCACGGCTGATCGCGGTAAAGAATGGGTTGCTAATGTCGGAGACAATCAGGCCAATCGTGCTGGATTGCTGGGAACGCAAGCTCCGCGCAACCAGATTCGGTCGGTACCCTAATCGTTCCACTGTTGCCATCACACGCTCGCGCACTTCAGGCCGGACATGCAGACCATTGGAGAGCACACGCGATACTGTGGCGGTTGATACCCCAGCAGCTTCTGCGACATCTTTGATACTGACCATTCGAACGTTCACCTCCTGTTAGAGCAAATCATTGTAAACGATTTACTAAAATTATAGCATATACACGCTAAAAATGCTAGAGTTATTGCAAACGATTTTACTGAAATCAACGCATCAATCAAAGGTATTGGAGACTCCGTCCTCATCGACACCTGTAGAGGCGACCTTGATGGTCGCCCGTGGTTGGGTATGCTACTCGTTCATCGACAAGCCAGCGAACCAGGTCGGGCGACCATCAAGGTCGCCCTTACGGTAGCGGCTTAGATTAATCTATTCGGGAATACCACAATCTTAACCTCGATGTACCATCAATTTTCATATCAACAAAACGAGCCTAAATTTCATGTAATTTTAGAAATGAGAATATTTCATGTCAAAAACCCTTGACAATTTCTTTGTAATCGTTTACAATTGTAACATCAGAGACGTTCCTTTCATCGCAGTAGTTGATAAGTTCTGGCGAACCGTTGACAAAGAGGCAACGCAATCACCCAGAATTGATGAGGTAGCAGAATGAAAAGCATTATTAGCCTCGGTGAAGTACTTATCGATCTCATCCCGAGTACACAGGTACATCTGGGAGAGACTTGTTACACCCCCCATCCAGGAGGAGCAATAGCAAATGTTTCAGTGGCTATTGCACGACTTGGAGGTTCTTCTAAATTTATTGGTGGCGTATCAGATGACGAATTTGGGCAGCTTCTGGTACAGGCCCTCACTGATAATAATGTTGATACCCAGTACATTCGTGTAATGAATAAAGTCCCTACTGCAATAGCACTTGTAACATTGCACGCAGAAGGGCAAAGACGCTTTACCTTTTTTCGTCAAGAGACTGCGGATAGCCAATTACAAGCTGGTGACTTAAATTGGAGTGCCTGGCACGGTGCCGCTGTCTGTCATGTGGGAGGTGTCTTACTCTCCACCGAGCCA
>WNGJ01009359.1_pt1 | contig 10764 bp, 9 predicted proteins | sample 5400611 | NCBI WGS metagenome assembly WNGJ01 (sample SAMN13153375, study PRJNA577476) | soil metagenome | isolation source: 40 cm soil or saprolite under Garry oak tree replicate 1 | place: USA:California | collected 2016-06-15
GGGCGGCCGAGCGCATCCCCGACCTGCGGCCCAACGTGCGGGCGGCGTTCGCCGGGGTGGCCGGGTTGATCGACGAGCTGCGGACACGGCTCGCCGAAGCCGATCCCGCCACGGCGCTCGAGCAGACGGTGGCCGCGACCGGCTACGCTCAGTACTTGGCCGACGAAGGACCGGAGGGCGTCGAGCGGGTCGAGAACGTGCAGGAGCTGATCGCCGGGGCGGCGGGATGGGCGGAGACGGCGCAGGACGAAGGTGACGAAGGTGAGGAGGCCGGGAGAGCCTCGCTCATCGAACGCTACCTCACCCAGGCGGCGCTCGTGACCTCGGCGGATCAGGGCACGGGGGACCCGACGGGGGTCACCCTGATGACGGTCCACATGGCGAAGGGGCTCGAGTGGCCGGTCGTGGCGCTCGCGGGGCTCGAGGACGGTCTGTTCCCGCTCGCGCGCTCGGCGGGCGAGCCGGGCGGGCTCGAGGCGACGGCTGTGCTACGTGGGGCTCACGCGCGCGCGCGAAAAATTGTATCTCTCATGGGCGCGCACGCGATACCGCACCGGGCGCCTGGAGCTGTCGGAGCCGTCGCGTTTCCTCGAAGCGTTGCCGCCCGGAGCGCTGGACGAGCGGAGCACGACCCCGTCGTGGGATAGGAGTGCGCGCGGGGTGCGCAGCGGTCGGCCGCCGCGCGCGGCGCCGGTGGAGCTGGATTGGGAGGTCGAGGCGTCGCAGGATGCGCCACACTACGCGGCCGGTGAGCGGGTACGGCACCGCAAGTTCGGGGGCGGTGTGGTGCGGGCGGTATCGGGCTCGGGCCGCGAGCTCAAGGTGACCGTGGAGTTCGACGATCCGGAGATCGGGACGAAGCAGCTGCTCGTAGCCTACGCGGGGCTCGAGCGTGAGTGGGAGAGCGCATGAGCGTCACGCATGACGCAGTCCGGAAAATCGCGCAGCTCGCGGAGCTCGATGTGAGCGACGACGCGCTGCCGCTCCTGGCCGAGCAGATGTCGCGCATTCTCGAGTACGTCGCCCAAATCGACGCCGTGCCCGCGAGCGAGGCGGTGAAGCCGTTCGTGCCGGGACCGGATGCGGTGCGGTTCCGTCCGGACGAGGTCAAACCCGCGCCCCTCGCCTTCGGGCCCGCCGAGCTCGCGCCGGCCTTCCGGGACGGCTTCTTCCTCGTGCCCAAGCTGGGGCAGTTCGAGCAGGAGGAGGGATGACGCGCCTGGGGATTCCGTGAGCGATCCCAGCGACGCGCTGGCGAGCGCCAAGGCGGCGGCCGACCGCATCGTCAAGCTCAAACGGTTGAACGCCTGTCTCACCCCGATCAAGGAGCTCCGCAAGTCGCTGGTCGTCCAGGCGTCGACGGCGCATCCCTCGGGAGTGTTGTACGGCATGCCGGTGGCGGTGAAGGACAACATCTGCACCCTCGAGTTCACCACCAGCTGCGGCTCGAAGATCCTCGAGGCGTACCGCTCGCCGTACGAGGCGACCGCAGTAACGAAGCTGAAAGCGGCGGGCGCACTGATCGCTGGAAAGACGAACTGCGACGAGTTCGGCATGGGCTCGTCCACGGAGCACTCGGCGTACGGCCGCTCGCTCCACCCGTTCGACAAGACGCGGGTGCCGGGGGGCTCGTCGGGCGGCTCGGCGGCACTGGTCGGGGCGGGCGGCGTGCCCGCGGCGCTCGGCTCGGAGACGGGCGGCTCGGTGCGGCAGCCGGCATCGCTCTGTGGCGTGGTGGGGATCAAGCCGACCTACGGGCGCGTGAGCCGCTACGGCCTCGTGGCGTTCGGCTCCTCGCTCGACCAGATCGGCGTCCTGGGCCGGAGCGTGCACGACGCGGCGCGGGTCCTCTCGGTGATCAGCGGGCGCGATCCCAGAGACTCGACGTGTGAAGAGCGCGACTCCCTGCGCCTCCCCAACGTACCGGAATCGCTCCAGGGCTTCGTCATCGGTGTGCCGAAGGAGTACTTTCCACCGGACCTGGACCCGGCGGTGCGGCGCGCGTGCGACCGCGCGATCCGCCTGCTGCGCGAGCTCGGCGCTGCCGTGCGCGAGGTTTCGCTGCCCCACACGGCGTATGCGATCGCGACCTACTACATCATCGCGCCGGCCGAGGCATCGTCCAACCTGGCGCGCTACGACGGCGCCCGGTACGGCCCGCGCTTCAACGGATCGGAAGACGTGCGCGCCCTGTATCGCACCACCCGCGGCGAAGGGTTCGGCCCCGAGGTGCGGCGCCGGGTGCTCGTCGGAACGTATGTGCTGTCGTCCGGCTACTACGACGCCTATTACCGCAAGGCCCAGCAGATGCGCGCGCTGATCGCTCAGGACTTCCGCAACGTGTTCGATCGCGGCGTGGATCTGTTGTTCACCCCCACCACCCCGACGCCGGCCTTCAAGGCGGGTGAGAAGCTCAACGACCCGGTCGCGATGTACCTCTCCGACGTCTTCACGGTGACGGCGAATCTCGCGGGGCTCCCCGCGATCTCGATTCCGATCGGGCGCATCAAGGGACTCCCGATCGGGGGCCAGCTCATCGGCCAGGCGTTCCTCGAGGACGAGATGCTCGAAGCGGCCTACGCGCTCGAGCGGGCCGTCCCGGCCGCCGAGGAGGCGTGATGGCGGGCGCCTGGGAGACGGTCATCGGCCTGGAGACGCACGTCCAGCTACGCACGGTGTCGAAAATGTTCTGCGGCTGCTCGGCCGCGTTCGGGGCGCCGCCCAACACCAACGTCTGCCCCGTGTGTCTCGGTCTGCCGGGGGCGCTCCCGATGCCGAATGAGCACGCACTGAAGCTCGCGGCGCGCGCGGCGCTGGGCCTGGGGTGCACCGTGCATCCGCGGAGCATCTTTGCCCGCAAGAACTACTTTTACCCCGACCTGCCGAAGGGCTACCAGATCTCGCAGTTCGAGCAGCCGCTCGCCACGGCCGGATCGCTGTCGTACCTGTCGCCGGACCGCGGGATCGCCACCACCACGATCCAGCGCTTGCATCTCGAGGAGGATGCGGGGAAGTCGCTGCACGACCGCTTCCCGAAGCAGACGGCGATCGATCTGAACCGGTGCGGCGTGCCGCTCATCGAGATCGTCACGGGGCCCGATTTTCGGTCGCCCCACGAAGCGCGCGCGTACCTGCTCACCCTCAAACAGGTGCTCGAGTACGCCGGGATCTCCGACTGCGACATGGAAAAAGGGAGCCTGCGCGTGGACGCGAACGTCTCGGTGCGCCACGCCGGCGAGGCGACGCTCGGCACCAAGACCGAAGTGAAGAACATCAACTCGTTCGCCTACGTCGAGAAGGCCCTCACCGTGGAGCGCGATCGCCAGATCGCCGTGCTCGAGGCCGGGGGCACCGTCGCGCAGCAGACCATGCTGTACGATTCGAAGACCAACAGCGTGCGGCCGCAGCGCAGCAAGGAGGAAAGCCACGACTACCGCTACTTCCCGGACCCCGACCTGCCGCCGCTGGTGCTCACCGAGGAGTTCATCGCGGAGCAGCAGACGCTCCTGCCCGAGCTGCCGGCGAAAAAGCGCGAGCGCTTCGTCGAGAAGTACGCGCTCGGCGTGACCGACGCGGCCGTACTCACCGCCGATCGTAATGTGGCCGACTACTACGAGGCCGTGGTCCATGCGGGCGCGGACGCCAAGACCGCGGCGAATTGGGTCATGACGGAAGTGCTCGCCGACGCAAAAGATCACGGCGACGGCCTGCGGGTGCCGCCGGGCGCGCTTGCGAATCTGATCGGGCTGGTGCGGGGCGGTACCGTCAGCCATCAGGCGGCGAAGCGCGTGTTCGCCGAGGTCGCCGAGCGCGGCGGCGAGCCTCGCAATGTGGCGGAGGCGCTGGGGGTCATGCAGGTGGCGGACACGGGCGTCCTGGCCGGCTGGGTGACCGAGGTGCTCGCCGCCCATCCCGCCGAGGTCGTGCGCTACAAGAACGGCGAGGCGAAGCTGGTGCAGTTCTTCCTGGGCCAAGTGATGAGGGCGTCACGCGGCAAGGCGGACCCGAAGCTGGCGCAGCGAGTCCTGGAGGAGAAACTGGCGTCCTGAGGCCCGAGACACGCGCGATCAGGAACGAACGGGAGGATCGACATGAGACCCGTGCTCGCTAGCGTAGCGCTTCTGATGACTGCCCGTCCGGTGGCGGCACAGGACGTGACGATCGACTGGTCGCGGACGGTCGTCACCGGCGGTGTGGTGTCGCCCAGCGAGGGGCCCGGTGGGGCCCCGGTGCTCGAGCTGCGCGTTCCAGGATCGGGTCCCACGTCGTTTCATCTCGTCACGATCGATCATCCACCGATCGCCGGTCCGGCGTATGCCGTCGCGGGGCAGGTCCGCTACCAAGGTGTGGAGGGGCAGGGCTACATCGAGATGTGGACGGTGTTCCCGGACGGCCAGCGGTTTTTCAGCCGGACGGTTGCTTTGCAGGGCCCGCTGGCGGCGCTGCACGGCGACTCACCCTGGCGGCCGTTCCAGCTCCCCTTCAACCTCAGCGGCGGGTCCCAGCTCCCGAGTCGGCTGGAGATCAACTTGGTACTGCCTGGGCGGGGAACGGTATGGCTCGGGCCGATTCACCTCGGGCCGTGGTCCGCACCGGCCCCAACCGTGCGGGGCGTCTGGTGGAGCGAGCGATTTGGCGTTCTGGTCGGCGCGATACTGGGCGGCTTCGTGGGCGTCGTCGGGGGGATCATCGGCGCTTTGGGTGGTCGGGGAAAGGCTCGTCGCCTCGTGGTCACGCTGCTCGTCGGCATGATCGCGCTCGGCGGCTGCCTGGTACTCGTCGGGGCGGCGGCCGCGTCGAGCTCCCAGCCGCGGCACGTCTGGTACCCGCCCCTGGTAATCGGCGGCGCCTCGGCGATCATCGCGCTCGTGCTTCTGCCTGCCATGCGGCGCCGCTACGCGGCCGACGAGCTGCGCCGAATCGAGGCCATGGATGCCGGCCCGAGAGCCTAGTCCTGCTCGCGGTCCCGCCACGGCCGCTGCGCCTGCGATTGCTTCCAGTAGGCGAGCGGCGGCGTCGGTAGACCGAAGTGGTGCTCAGCCGTCTCGAGCATCCGCTCGGGATCCTCGCGACCGCCCTCGTGGAGCGCCTGGCGCCGCATCCGCTTGGCGAGCTTGAGCGCCTGGTCCCCGGCCGGATCGAGCCGCCGTGCCGCGGCGTCCTTCTCCCCCAACATCTCCATCACGTACTCGAACGCCACCGCCATGTGGCGCTCCACGTCCGCATCCGGCAGGTCCCAGCGTGTATTCTCGAGGATCATCTGAAACGCCCAGCGCCAGCTCTCACTCTCGGTCAGATGCACCATGCCGCGGAACAGCCGCCGGCTGGTGCCCACGCTGAACAGGGTGGGTGAGATGATCGTGTCGAGGTGCGTGTCGCTCGGCGTGTGATCCTGCAGGATCAGCTCCTTCGCCGTGCTCGCGTACGCCGGACCGAGATGCATCTCGAACCGGCTCTCCCAGTAGCTGTGCCCCAGCGCCGCGGTGCTGGAGGTGAGGACGAGCTGTCGTGGCACGAAGAAGTTGTGGGCCACGGCGTCCGCCGCGAGGTGCGACAGATAACCGAGGCCGAACGCACGCAGCGGATCGGTGTGGGCCAGGTCGAAGATTTCCTGACCCACGTGCCAGGCGTGGCAGTGCCGGCCGACGGGCGCGTATTTCTTGGCCATCGAGGTGTCGGCGGCGATGTTGCCGTAGAGGAAGTCGTACGGGAAAGCACGGAGCAGATCGGCCACGGCGGCCGTCAGCTGGTGCAGGTTCGCGAGGACTGACTCGCCCAGGTAGACATGCGTGCCGGGAGTCCAGGCGTGCGCAGCGACGGGCAACAGGGCTACCCCGGCCACGCCGGCCGCCGCTGCTGTGAGGAGCTGTTTCCTCGTCAGTGCTTTTTCCCCCGCTTGAGCGTGCGCCGACCCCATTCGAGGAGCGAGATGCCGCGCCGTACCGTACGCATCGTCGCCGCCACATCGACTACCGTGGCTTCCACTTCCTCCTGCACCACCTCGAACACGGCATCCAGCTCGGCGAGCCGAGCCTCCGCCGCATCCGCGGCGTTCACGATCCGCTGCCGCAGCTCGCGCGATGTCCCGGCCAGACCCTCCGCTTCGCTGCGGATCGTGGCCACGAGCGCCCGGACATCGCCCACCGCGGGGCCCGCCAGCTCGTTCAGCACCCGCAGAAATGCCCGCAGCCCGAGCGCCGCCACCACCGATGCCGCCGCGATCACGATCGCTGCCAGCGCCAGAATCGCGAGCGAAATCGCGGTGACCACTGCTACCCACGTTGGGATCATCGCGGCCAGTCCGCCGGAGCGTTGGCACCAAGCTCGGCCGGCGCCGCGATCGGTGTCAACGGCGCGGGTGCCGCCGGACCAGCGATGGTCGATCGCAGGGCGAGCCCCATGAGGGGAGGCGCGACCAGCTGCGCCGTCGCCACGCCCAGCACGACGGTCGTTAGCACTCCCCCCCCGCCCACGCCCCCGTACGTCATCAAGAAGTTCAGACCCATCGCGATGGCGGCTCCGCCCTGCGCGACGGTGCCCAGGCCTGCATTGGGCGGGAGCCCGGCCAGTTGGAGCGCGAGACCGCCGTAGCGCACCGCGACCCACTTTACCGCCGCGCGCGCGGCTGCGAGCAGCGGTACGGCGACCACGAGCCACACCGTCGGGAGCGTGAGCAGCGCCCCGGCGATGACCAGGAAGACCGTATCAACGGGACGCTCCCAGTGCGCGAGCACCCGACGCACGGCGTGCCGCCGCGGTGACGCGTTGACGATCAACGCGGTTGCGAGAGCGCACACCAGGAAGGGCGAAAGCTCCGCGGCGTAGCCGACGCCGGCGCCGAACAGCAGTGTGGCGAGCAGTGCGAAGCCCACGTCGGCCCGCTCCGGCCGCCCGCGGGTGAGGGAGAGGAACACCATCCCGACCAGCGCGCCGCTCCCCACCGCGAAGACGAGCCACGCGAGCCAGTCCAGCCCGACGCGGCCGGCGGACTGGTAGGGACGGTGCAGGGCGAGCGGCAGGGTGAAGGCGAGCGCGCCGCCGGCGGTCTCGAGCGCCGCGGCCAGTGAAAACGCCCGCGCGGCGCTCTTGCGGACCCCTGCGACTCGGGCGACCAGAGTCACCACCTCCGGTCCCGACACAGCGGCCACGGCCCCGAGGGTCAGCACCGCAGGCAGGCGGGGCGCCCACGCGGCGGACAGGGCCGGGACGACGCGGCCGAGCAGCCACGCACCGAGCGCGACGACCAGGAAGGTGGTCGTTGCGGCGAGTGCGGCCAGGAGCCAAGTGCCGCGCCCGATGCGGCGCACGTAACGCCACTCGAACCGGGCGCCGAGGGTGGCGCCGATCCAGCCGATCGCCAGCGCTGTGACTGGCGCGAGCGCCGCCAGGACCGGTCGATTGATCAGGTCGATCCCCGGCCCGAGCACGAGACCCAACAACACGAGGGGACCGCCGGTCGCGAGGACCAGGTCGAAGCTGGTCGCGTGGCGCCACCGCACGGGCGGCAGCCGCGTCGCGAGCAGGCCGATCGCGGCCAGTCCCGCGAGCGCGAGAACCGGACTTTCGTTCACGTCGCGAACGTTCGCGAACGCTTGACGCCGGCACAAGCCCAGCCGCGCACGCCCGACCCAGCTGAGCATCCGCAAAGCCCGACGAGTCCCGACGAAACGGGCGAAGACCCGCCCCGAAGGGTAGACTCTGGCGGGGTCCTGACGCTCGGCGCATATTGGCCGCTCGCACGACACACCGCGGCGTCGGGCCGCACGGGTCCTTCACGTACGACTCAACGTCGCTGACGGTGACCCCATGCGTCCGAGCGCTGCATCTGCCGGTCCCTTCTGCTCGCACATCCTCTTCACGGCCTGCACGCTGGCGCTCGGGGCGTGCGCAGGCTCCGCCCCGACCGGGACGTCCAGCGTGGCTACGAAACTGGCCTTCACCGTGCAGCCGGGCACCGCTGCAGCGGGCGCAGCTATCGCACCGGTCCAAGTGGCGATCCAGGATGCGTCGGGGAACACCGTTACCAGTGCGACTACCGGCGTGACCGTTGCACTCGGCACCAAGCCGAGCGGCGCCTCACTATCCGGCACCGTTACGGTCGCGGCCCTCAACGGCGTCGCGACCTTCTCGACCTTGAGTGTCAACACCGTCGGCACTGGCTACACGCTCACCGCCTTCGCCAGCGGATTGAGTGGAGCCACGAGCGCGTCATTCAACGTCACGCCGTGCGTGGCGACGACACCGGCGACGCTGCTCGCCTGCGGCGCGGTGGTGCAGGCCGGACGCGCCGACGTGATCGAGGTCCAGGGCAGCTTGGTCTGTTCGGGCGTTGCCGCTTGCAAGCTGCGCATCGAGAACGCCCCGCGCCCGTTCGTCATCCGCGGGGCGGCCGGGTCGGTGATCCGTCGTGAGGACCACTACGACTACGAGCTCCTCGCCGCCGTCGGTCCTGCCGACGTGACTTTCCAGGACCTGGTCATCGACGAGCGCGCCGACGCTCCCTGCCAGGCCATCCTGCCCGTCGATCCGCCCGTCGAGAACCCGGACTGCAAGTCCAGCATCTTCGTGTTCGGCGCCGACCACGCCGTCGTCGAGAACGTGACCGTCGCGCACGCCAAGAGCCAGGCCGTTCTGGTGGCCATGACCCACAACGTCCACGTCGCGCGCGCGCGCTTCGTCGACGCACACGAGTTCGGACTGCAGGTCTCGAACGTGGATGGCTCGCTGCTCGTCGAGGACGCGCTCTTCTGGCACATCTACTCGAACGCCATCGTCCTCTATGATGCACATGGGACCGCGGCTAGCCCGCTGCTGGTGCGGCGCAGCCTGTTCGAGCATAACCACCTGACCAGCATCTTCTATCAGTGCGGGACCCCCGGCGGCCCGCCGGCGCCGTGCGGCGGCGGCCAGTTCCTGCTCTCTGGCCTGGTCGACTTCCTGCGGGTCGAGGGGACGGCGATCCGCGACGGCTCGAACGAGGGGTTCCCGAACATCGCGATCGGCGGCATGGAGCTCAACCCGCCCGGCATCCGCGACATCACGGTCGTCAACAGCGACGTCCACAACCACGGGATGTGGGCGATCTACATGAACCCCAACCCGGTCGATTGCGCGCGGGTGACGGTGATGAACAACGAGCTCTACGACAACGGCCAGGCGCCGTTCTACAACGGCGTCAACGTCGGCAACTTCGATCCGGGCGTCGCTACCGAGACCGGCACCTGCCAGACGCCGGCTTGCCGCACCGTCGCGCTCGGCGCGCTCTGGGCCATCCCCACCGACGGGGTCTCCTGGACGTCGAACGACTTGGCCAGCCCACAGGTCAGTGTGGACGGAGCGGTCGTCTCGACGGAGCGGACCGGCGTCATCCACCCAGCCCCGGGCGCCACGGTGGTCTTACTCGACGGCACGACGGAGATGGATCGGCTCACGGCGCCGTGACCTGCCCTATGCTTGACGCCGGCGCAAGCCGCCGCATAGCTTGGCTGACCCATGCCTCCCTCCTTTTCGGTCACAGGCGGCCGCGCCTTGAAAGGCACGATCCGCCCGGCCGGCAACAAAAACGCGGCCCTTCCCATCCTCGCGGCAACGCTGCTCGCCGACGGGCCTTGCCGGATCGACAACGTGCCGCACATCCGCGACGTCGAGACGATGCTCGCGTTGCTGGCGCATCTCGGCGCCGAGGTGCGCTGGCTCGGGCCGAACACCGTGGAGGTAAATGCCGCCCGCGCCGAGCCGCGCGAGCTCGATCCTGGGCTGTGCGCGCGCATCCGTGCCTCGATCCTCCTGGCGGGCCCGATGCTGGCGCGCTTCGGCCGCGTGAGCCTGCCACCTCCCGGCGGGGACGTCATCGGCCGGCGGCGCGTGGACACGCATTTCCTCGCCCTCGAGCGGCTCGGCGCAGAGGTCACCATCGGTGCCGCCTACCAGCTCGAGGCGAAGACCCTCGCCGGGGCCGATATCTTCCTCGACGAAACCAGCGTCACGGCGACCGAAAACGCGCTGATGGCGGCGGTCGCCGCGCGGGGCAGGACCACGCTGCGCAACGCCGCCTGCGAGCCGCACGTCCAGGATCTGGCGCGCTTCCTGTCGGACCTGGGCGCGAGCATCCAGGGCGTCGGCACCAACACGCTCACGATCGAAGGCGGCGCGCCGCTCGGGGCCGCCGGCTGCACCGTGGGGCCGGACCACATCGAGATCGGCTCCTTCATCGGGCTCGCCGCCGTCACGAACGGGGCGATCACGATCGACGGCGTGCGCTCCGAGGATCTCCGCAGCATCTTGCTCGGATTCGAGCGATTGGGGGTGCGACCCCGGCTCGACGGCACCCAGCTGATTGTGGACGCGGGTCAGGAACGTCGCATCCGCCCCGATCTAGGCGGACACGTACCGAAGCTGGAGGACGGCCCGTGGCCCGCCTTCCCCGCCGATCTGATGTCGATCGCGATCGTCGTCGCGTCGCAGTGCGAAGGGATCCTGCTCGTCTTCGAGAAACTGTTCGAGTCGCGGCTCTTCTTCGTGGACAAGCTCATCGGGATGGGCGCGCGCATCGTGCTGTGCGATCCCCACCGGGCCGTGATCGCGGGGCCCTCGGCGCTCCACGGGAGCGTGGTGGAAAGCCCGGACATCCGGGCCGGCATGGCGATGCTGCTCGCCGCCCTAGCCGCTCACGGCCGCTCCGTGATCCACAACATCGGGCAGATCGAGCGGGGCTACGAGCGGATCGATGAGCGGCTGCGCGCGGTGGGGGCGGAGATCGAGAGA
>WNGJ01025472.1_pt1 | contig 10764 bp, 9 predicted proteins | sample 5400611 | NCBI WGS metagenome assembly WNGJ01 (sample SAMN13153375, study PRJNA577476) | soil metagenome | isolation source: 40 cm soil or saprolite under Garry oak tree replicate 1 | place: USA:California | collected 2016-06-15
CGCCGCGGCGGGCGAGCGCCGCGACCCGCCGCCGCGCGACCGCCTCTCCACGGTCGCCGCGCTCGTCACGCGCCCGGGTACGATCCTGATGGCCCGGCCGACCGGGCGCGAGCTGGGCATCGGGGTGGGGGATCGGCTCGCGGTCCGCGCCGCGGGCATCCGCCGCGAGCTGACGGTGGCGGGGCTGCTCGACCCGAGCGACGAGACAAGCGCCCGCGCCCTCGACGGCCTGCTCGTCACCGATATCTCGACCGCCCAGGCAATTTTCGGCGCGGCGGGGCGGCTCGGCCGCATCGATCTGATCGTCGCCGACGACGCGGCCGGGCGGGCGCTGCTCGGCCGCATCGCGGGGGCCCTGCCGCCCGGGGCGGAGCTGGTCGCCGCGGGCGCGCGGGCGGGCACCACCGCTCAGATGATCCGCGCCTTTCAGTGGAATCTGACCGCGCTGTCGCTCCTCGCCCTGGTGGTCGGGATGTTCCTCATCTACCAGACGATGACCTTCTCGGTGGTGCAGCGCCGCCCGCTGATCGGCGCCCTTCGCGCCATCGGCGTGACGCGGGCCGAGATCTTCGCGCTCGTGATGACCGAGGCCGCCCTGATCGGGGTGGCGGGGACCGCGGTGGGCCTCGGCCTGGCCCTGGCCCTCGCCCGCGGGCTGCTCTCGCTGGTGACGCGCACGATCAACGATCTCTACTTCGTGCTCTCGGTGCGCGACGTGGCGCTGGACCCGCTCGCCCTCGCCAAGGGCGTGCTCCTGGGCGTCGGCGCGACGCTCGCCGCCGCGCTCGCGCCCGCGCTCGAGGCGACGGGCGCGCCGCCGCGGGTGGTGATGAGCCGCGGCGCGCTCGAGAGCGGCGCGCGGCGGATGGTCCCACGCGTGACCTGGCTCGGCGGCGGGCTGCTGGCCGGCGGCGCCGGGATCCTGGCCCTGCCCGGCGGCATCGCGGAGGGCTTCGCCGGCCTGTTCGTCCTGATGATCGGGTGCGCTCTCGTCGCGCCGGCCGCCGCGCTCGGGCTGTTGCGGCTCCTCCACCCGGTGGCGGCGGCCGCGCTCGGCACGCTCGGGCGGCTCGCCACCCGCGGCATCGTGGCGTCGCTCTCCCGCACCGCGGTCGCCATCGCCGCCCTCATGATCGCGGTGTCGGCGGCCATCGGGGTCGGGATCATGATCGCGAGCTTCCGCGAGGCGGTGGTGAGCTGGCTCGAGGGCACCCTGCGCGCCGACGTGTACGTGTCGGCGCCGAGCCTGGTGGGCAACCGCCCGGACGCGACGCTCGATCCGGCGCTGGTGGCGCGCCTCGCCGCCACCCCGGGGGTGGCGCGGGCGGGCACGTCGCGCAGCGTCCTCGTCCCGGGCACCGGCGGCCCGGTGCAGGTGGTCGCGCTCGACGTCGATCCCGCCCGGCCCCCGCGCTGGCGGTTTCGCGAGGGGAGCTCGGACGCGGTCTGGGGCGCGCGCGGCCCTGGCGCCATCGGGGATGTCATCGTGTCCGAGCCCTACGCCAACCGGCGCGACGCGCGGGTGGGCGAGGCGATCCGGCTGCACACCGACCGGGGCGGCCACGACTTCCGGGTGGCCGGCGTGTTCTACGACTACGGCTCGAGCGCGGGAGTGGTGGTGATGAGCCGGCGGACCTACGACCGCTTCTGGGACGACCGCCGGGTCTCGGGCGTCGCGATCGAGGCGGCGCCCGGGGCCGACCTCGGCGCGCTGGTGGCCGCGCTCCGGGAGCGGGCCGCCGGCGACCAGGTGGTCGTGGTCCGCTCGAACCGCGCGCTGCGCGAGGCCTCGCTCGAGATCTTCGACCGCACCTTCGCCATCACATCCGTGCTGCGCACCCTCACCGCCGCGGTCGCCTTCATCGGCATGCTCGCCGCGCTCATGGCGCTCCAGCTCGAGCGCGCCCGCGAGATCGCGGTGCTCCGGACCCTCGGCCTGACCCCGCGCCAGGTGTGGGGGCTGGTCACCGCCGAGACCGGCCTGATGGGCCTGCTGGCCGGTGTGCTCGCGGTGCCCGGCGGGCTCATGCTGGCGGGGATCCTGGTGTTCGTCATCAACCGCCGCTCGTTCGGCTGGACCATGCCCATCGATCCGTCGCCCGCGATCCTCCTCCAGGGCGTGGCGCTGTCGGCGCTGGCCGCGGTGCTGGCCGGACTCTATCCCGCGTGGCGGATGGCGCGCGCGCGGCCCGCCGACGCGCTCCGCGATGAGTAGGGGCGGGCGCGCGGTCGCCCTGCTGGTGGTGACTCTCGTCGCGGTGGGGGCGGTGGCCGCGTACGCCCTCTGGCCCGGCGATGACCGAGCGGGGCGGGGCGGGGTCCAGGCGAGCCTGGCGGTGAGCGCGGCGCTCGGCTCGGGCGACCTCAGCGGCTTCGCGCGCGCGACCGCGCCGCGCCCATTCTCGTTTCCCGCCGACTCGGGGCCCCACCCCGAGTTCCGCACCGAGTGGTGGTACTACACCGGGAATCTCGAGACCGCGGCCGGGCGCCACTTCGGGTTCCAGCTCACGTTCTTCCGGACCGCGCTGGCGCCGCCCGCGGCGCGGGCCGCCGACCGCTCCGGCCCATCTCCGTCTGCCTGGTCGGCCCGCCAGCTCTACCTCGCGCACTTCGCGCTCACCGACACCGCGGGTCGGCGCTTTCATGCGTGGAGCCGGCTCGACCGGGAAGCGCTCGGGCTGGCCGGGGCGCAGGCGAGCCCCTTCCGCGTCTGGCTCGAGGACTGGTCGGCGGAGAGCGAGGCGCCCGGCGGCCTGCCGGTCCGGCTCCGCGCCGCCGAGGGAGACGTCGCCATCGACCTGGTTCTCGCGAGCGAGAAGCCGGTGGCGCTCCAGGGCGACCGCGGGCTCAGCCGGAAGGGTCCCGAGCCGGGGAACGCGTCCTACTACTACTCCGCGAGTGGAGCACCAGCGCGCTCGGCCCGGAGCTGGTCGGCTGGGACTGGGTCGCGCTCCAGCTCGACGACGGACGCGACGTCATGCTCTACCGACTCCGCCGGCGCGACGGCACCGCCGACGCCCACAGCGCCGGCACGCTGATCGCCACCGACGGCGCCACGCGGCCGCTCGCCGCCTCTGACCTGACGCTCGAGGCGCTCGACCACTGGACCAGCCCGCGGAGCCGTGTGCGCTACCCGAGCCGCTGGCGCCTCGTCATCCCAGGCGCCGGGCTCGACCTCCAGATCACCCCGCGGCTGGCGGACCAGGAGCTGATCGTGGGCACTCGCTACTGGGAGGGCGCGGTCGGCGTCGTGGGCGCCGCGCACGGCCGCCCGATCGCGGGCCGCGGCTACGTGGAGCTGGTCGGCTACGGGGAGTGATCGAGGCGCGGTAGTCGCGGGTCAATCGTACGCGTCGACCGCGGTGGGCAGCATGACGTGGAAGCGCGCGCCGCGCGGAGAGTTGTCGGCGGCCCACAGGTGGCCGTGGTGCGATTCGACGATGGAGTGGCTGATGGACAGTCCCATCCCGGTTCCCTGGGCCTTGGTCGTGAAGAAGGCGTAGAAGATCTGGTCCGCCTGCTGCGGGGGCAGCCCCACGCCGGTATCGCTGACGCACACCGTGAGTTGTCCGCGGTCCGCTCGCTGTGACTTGATCGCGAGCTCACGCGCTCCCTCCACGTCCCTCATCGCGTCGATGCTGTTGACCATGAGGTTCATCATGACCTGCTGCAGCTGCACCCGATCCCCCATGACGGGCGGAAGATGCGCGGCCAGCTCGGTCCGGACCGAGATGGAGTGACGCGCCGTCTCGCTGCGCAGAAGGACGATCATCTCGCGGATGACCTCGTTGAGATCGACCGGCTCCCGCTGCGGAGCGCTCTTCTTGAAGAGCAGGCGGGTCCGGTCGATGATGTCCGCCGCCCGCGTCCCATCCTCCACGATGCTCATCGCGGACGCGCGGGCTTCCGCGAGATTCGGGATCTCCCCCTCCAGCCAGTGCAGGCAGGCATAGGCGTTGGTGACCACGGCGGTGATCGGTTGATTCACCTCGTGGGCCAGGGACGCGGTCAGCGCCCCCATGGTGGTTACCCGATTGACGTGGGCGAGATCGGCCCGCGCCTGACGCAGCGCTTCCTCCGCGCACCACTGCTCGAACAGGGAGGCGCCCAGCGCGAAGGCCAGCAGCACGAACGTGGTACCGGCCACCACCAGGGCCAGCGCGGTCTGATCGAGGCCCGCGGAGGTCCGGGGGTCCCGGACCGGTCCGTGAATGGTGAAGATGGCCGCGCGCATCGCGGTGTAGTGCATCCCGGAGATGGCCAGGCCCATGACGACGGCGGCGACGAGCCGTTGCCCGAGATCCGGGGTTCGGAACGCCAGCCACAGGGCCGCGGTCGACGCGCCGATCGCGATGACCACGGAGAGCGCGACGAACGGATGCTCGTAGCTGAGGGTGGTGTGCCCCCGCATGGCCGCCATGCCGGTGTAGTGCATGGCGACGATGCCGAAGCCCATGAAGACGCCGCTGAGAGCGACGCGGAGCGGCGACACGGTCGGACGGCTGACGACGTAGAACCCGGCGCTGGTCACGATGATCGCCACCACGAGCGAGAGGGTGGTCAGGCCGACATTGCCCCAATCGTCGGACCAGAGACCAGAAGGCGCCGCCGCGACCGCCGACTCGACCGCAAGTCTACACCGGAAGGCCGGACCGCGCCCGCGAGCCTACCTCGGCTCCTCGGCCATGCACTTGCGGCTACTTGCGGAAAGCCGGGCCGTCGGGGCCCGCGGTGGCGCGGGCGGGATCACAAGCGCGTATCGATCAACCACCTCAGAGAAAGGGGACAGACGCATGAGTTCAGCAACCGTACTTCGGATGGCGGCGATGGCCGGACTTCTGATGCTCTCGACGGTCGCCTGTTCCAGCACGACCCGGCTGAGCAGCACCAACATGTGCAAGGCCGCGGGCGGGACGTACTCGCAGGGGATGTGTCAGCCGGGTGGCAGTCCTCTCAGCGCGCAGAAGATGTGCGAGGCGCACGGCGGAACGTACTTCTCGGGCGGGGACTACTGCGAAGTGGGTGGGACCGGCTGGAAGTACTGAGGCGGTGTGAGTAGCCGGCCGACCGGCGCGTCGATGGGAGCCCGGCGTCAGGGTGGCGCGACGTGCCGCGTCGGCTCGAGCCCAAGCCGACAAGCCTCCGTGTCGTACGAGCCAGTCGGCGCCCGACCCGGGGAACCCGTCGAGGTTCAAGGCGCCATGGCGGGAGAACATTCGCTGACCTCTCGGCGGGTTGTGGGGCGTTCGAAGGCTCAGCGGGCCAGCCGCGCCCGGAGTCCCGAGCGCCGGGCGACGATGCTGACCGCTAGCGGATCCCGAGGACTCGGGGGACGGTAGCCTCGCTCGACCGCGGCCACGTCGAGCCCCACGGTGGCGAGGTCTTGCAGCACCACCTGTTCGGCCGGGATCGGGGTGAAGGTCGTGATGGTCTTGAGGTACCCGTGGCAGCGGTCGCAGACCTCGACCTTCTCGCGCTCGAAGCCCTCCGCCGCCACCAGGGAGCCGAGCCGCGTGTGGTCGTGCTCTCCGCAGAAGGGGCAGCGGAGCCACGCGGTCGCCCAGTCCCCGCCACAGCCCCGACACCGGAGATGCCGCGTGCCGTCCAGGCCGCGGACCTCGGCGACCGCGGGCCACGCCCCGCAGATCGGGCAGTAGCCGTGGGGCCAGGTTCCGGGCGCCAGGTCCGCCCAGGCGCGGCGGCAGGCCTGGAGCAGCGGCATGGCGACCAGGGGAGCCAGTCCGCGGAGCACTCCGTGAGCGTCGCCCCCGGCCCGGGCGATGTCGTCGAGACCTGCGGGGTCCTCGACCGCCGCGGCCTGGAGCAGGGCCATCGGGTCGACCCGTTGCATCGTGGCCGCGGCGACGAAGGGTGCCGCCGGGCCTACATCGGCCGCAGTCACCAGGACCCGGCGAACCCACCGCTCGATCGGTCTCCGGGCCAGCGCGATGACCGCTCCGGACAGCAGCGGCTCGGTCTCCGGGTCGCGATGCGCGGGCGCGGGGACCGCCTCCCGCCACTCCGGGCGCTCGACCTCCCGGAGCGCCTCCTCGACGAGCGCGAGCAGCGGCCGCCACTCGGCGCGCGCGAGGCGGAGCGCGGTGAGGAGGTCCTCGCCCGACCGGGTCGCGGTCACGCGCCTATCGCTGCCCGACCTGCTCGGTGCCCCCGATGAGGGCGTGCCGGCCGATCGTCTTGCCGGAGGTGGGCGTGCCGGCGAACATGCGGGCGCCGGCATGCAGCTCGACCGGCCCGCGCGGATGGTTGCCGACGTCGGCTCCGGGGCCGCCGCCTCGAGTCCGGGTGGCCTCGGGGCTGTTGCAGGCGAGGCCGGTCCCCGCCACGAGGAGCGCCACGATCCACCGCCGCCAGTGCGCGATCACAGCCGATCCGTGGAGAGGACGATGACCATTCGCAAGACCAGCCCGCCGAGCAGGACCAGCGCGGGCGCGACCCAGACCGGACGATTCGCGTCTGGCTGCCGCCACTCGAGGAGCAGGGGAAGCGCGATCCCGCCCAGGAGCATCCCGGCCAGGAGGACTCCCCAGCCGTCCAGCCACACGGTGGCGATTCGCCCGAGCGAGGCGACCAGCGCGACGATCGTGAGGGCCTCGAGGATAAGGGCCGACCGATCGAAGCGCTCGAGCGGGTGGAGGTGATCCCGCGAGAGCCCGCTCCAGCTCCCGAGCAGGATCAGGAGCGCGGCGGAGGTGGACGCGGCCGAGATCAGGAAGGTGAGCCCGAGCAGCGTGGTGTCCGCCCAGATGGGCCGGTTGGTGACCGAGAGCAGCACACCGGTGTAACCGGCGAGGTAAAGGCCCAGGAGCGCGCCCAGTCCGCTGACGAGCCGCCCGAACGGGGCGTCCGGAGTGGCGTGGCGAAGGAGGGCCCACCTGGGCCAGCCCCGCTCGGCCATCCCCCCCGCGAACGACACGAAGGCGCATCCGCTGAAGAGCAGGATCACCCACGCGCCCGACGACATCGGCGAGTAGGTCTTGAGCATGGGCCGGAAGGTCTCGGACTGCACCAGCATGTGCCAGAAGCGCTCCGGGCGGCCGAGATCGACGGTCAGGACGAGCCCGCACAGGCACACGATCGGAAACGCGACGAGATGACCGAGCCGGACGAGCGGGCGGTCTCGCTCGGTGCCGAAGCGATCGAGCAGGGTGGCCAGGAAATAGCTCCCGCCCGCGAGCCCGCCCAGGAAGAAGTAGGCGACGATGAACCAGCGCCACTCGGGCGACGCGGTGAAGAACGTGCTAGACATCGACGCCCCGGCCCCCGCGCTCCCGGAAGTGGAAGACGCCCATGATCGCCAGCGCCACCGCCCCCAGCGTGGACCAGAGGGCCGACCGCTTGAGATTGCGCGACGGCAGCCGCGGATCCGGCGGGAGCCCGTAGACCTCCGGCTTGTCCACCAGCAGGTAGAAGGAGTTGAGCCCGCCGAGCATCGTCTCGTCGGCTCCGTAGAGATAGGCGCGACCCTCCCCGGCCTCGTGGAGCTGGCCGACCCGGCCTCGGGCCATCTCCTTCAGGTCTGCGATCGGCCCGAAGTTGATGGACTTGGTCGGGCAGGCCTTGGCGCACGCCGGCTCGAGGCCCACCTTCATCCGGTCGTAGCAGAGCGTGCACTTCTGCGCGGTGCCCGACACCGGATTGATCCCGATCACCCCGAACGGGCACGCGCCGATGCAGTCCCGGCAGCCGTTACACGTGTCCGATTGGATGACCACGGTGTCGAATTCGGTCCGGATGATGGCGCCGGTCGGACACACCTCGAGGCAGCCGGCGTGCGCGCAGTGCTTGCAGACGTCGCTCATCATGAGCCAGCGGCCGTCCTGGCGGTCGGCGCCGAACTGCTCGACGAACTTCACGTGCCGCCAGTGGATGCCGTCGAGCGCGCGGGTATTGTCGTAGCTGTCCCCGCTGAGGACGCCGACCCCGCCGTTCCGGGCCGGGAGCTGGTTCCACTCCTTGCACGCCACCTCGCACGCCTTGCAGCCGATGCAGACGGTGGTGTCGGTATAGAACCCCATCGGCTGCGCCATCACGCCTTCTCCACGTTGCACACGAAGGCCTTGGCCTCGTGGATCGAGACGTTGGGGTCGCCGACCAGGGCGGTCAGCTCGTTGGCCGCGTCGCCCACCACCAGCCCCTGGTAGCCCCAGTGGAACGGCATCCCGAGGTGGTGCACGACCCGGCCCGCGATGGTGAACGGACGCACCCGCCGGGTCACGAGCGCCTTGCCGCGCACGCTCCCGCGCGGGGTCCAGACCCTGATCCGATCCGTGTTGCCGATGCCCTTCTCGGCGGCCAGCTCCGGGCTGATCTCGATGAAGAACTCCGGCTGCAGCTCGGCGAGCCACGGGTTCCAGCGGCTCATGGCCCCGGACAGGTAATGCTCGGTGAGGCGGTAGGTGGTCACGATGTACGGGAAGCGCGGGTCGCCGGGCGCGGCCAGGACGTTGCCGTCGAGCTTCCAGTACTTGAGCACCGGGCTCGACTGCTGCTGGTAGAGCGGGTTCGCCACCGGCGACTCCGCCGGCTCGTAGTGGGTCGGGAGGGGACCATCCAGGAGGCCGCTCGGCACGTACAGCCAGCCGACCCCGTCGGGCTTCATGATGAAGGGGTTGCTGCCGGACAGCGCATCGAGCCCGGTGGCGTTCGGGTCCCCCTTCGCGCCCGGGGCCTTGGTGGGCGCGAAATCGGGGACGTCCCGGCCGGTCCACTTGGCCCCGTCCCACCACACCCACTTCTTGCGCTCGCTCCACGGCCGGCCCTGCACATCCGCCGAAGCGCGATTGTAGAGGATCCGCCGGTTGGCCGGCCACGCCCAGCCCCACTCGAGCTGCGCGCCGACGACGCCGGGTGGATCGGGCTGCTTGCGCGCGGCGAGGTTCCGGTCCTTCGCGGGGAGCACGCCGCAGTAGATCCAGGAGGCGCAGGTGGTGGAGCCGTCGTCCTTCAGGTCGCCGAAGCCGGCGAGGTGCCGATCCGGCTGGTCGGTGTAGTAGCCGTTGATGTCCTTGAGGATCTTGAGCGCGTCGGGCTCGCCGCGCTCGCGCTCGCGCGCGTCGTCCGAGTCGAAGTCCCAGACCAGGTTCTGGAAGCCCTGATCGCGCGGTTGCGTCGAGTCGGCGTACATCTTCTTGAGCCGGAGGGCGAGCTGATGGGTGAGCCAGAGATCGGTCCGGCAGTCGCCCGGCGGGTCGGCCGCCTTGTAGTGCCACTGGAGCATGCGCTGGGTGTTCGTGAAGCTCCCCTCGTACTCCGCGACCTGGGCGGCGGGGAAGAAGAAGACCTCGGTCCCGATGTCCTGGCTTCGCACCTGGCCGCTCGCGATCTCCGGGGCGTTCTGCCAGAAGGTCGCGGTCTCGGTGAGCCAGTTGTCCTTGATCACGAGCCACTCGAGCTTGCCGAGCCCCTTCCGCTCCACGCTCGCGTTGAGCGAGGTGGCCGGGTTCTGGCCGACGCAGAGCATGCCCTTCACCCGTCCCTCGTTCATCGCCACGAACATCGGCAGGTGCGAGTGGTCCCCGATGAGCTTCGGGTGCCAGTCGTAGCCGAAGTCGTTCGCGGCGGTGGCCGCCGCGCCGTACATGGACTTGAGGTACGAGACCATGAACTTCGGGGTGTTGGCCAGGTAGCCGCGTGGGGGCGTCTCGGTAAGGAGCCAGTCCCGCAGCGTGCCGTGCGCCTTCAGCGCGGAGGGGTGGGTCAGGTAGCCGTGGATCGAGTGGTACAGCGTCGGCATGTCGGTCGAGCCCTGGATCGAGGCGTGGCCGCGGAGGGCCATGATCCCGGCGCCCGGCCGGCCGATGTTCCCCAGCAGCAGCTGCAGCAGCGCGCAGCAGCCGATCGTCTGGGGGCCGTTGGTGTGCTGGGTCCACGCCACCGCGTAGGCGAACGAGGTGGTGCGGTCACGCCCCGAGTTGGCCAGGATCGTGTCGGCGACTTTGAGAAAGGTCGCCTGCGGACAGCCGGTCACCCGCTCGACCATCTCGGGGGTGTAGCGGCTGAAGTGCCGCCGCACGATCTGGAGGACCGACCGCGGATGCTGGAGGGTCTCGTCGCGCCTCGGGGGTGGGGTGAGGAGCGAGCGCACCAGCGGGTCGAAGGGGGGCCCGGCCGGCGGCGAGGGCTTGCCGGCCGGAGCCCCCGCGTACTGCCACGTCTTCGGGTCGTACTGGCCGACGAATCCGTCGAGCGGCCACTCCTTGACCCCGGGGGTGTACTGCATCAGGCCGGAGAAGACCCCGGCGAGATCTTCCGTGTCCTGGAACTCGTCGCCGATGATCGTCGGCGCGTTGGTGTAGTTGACGACGAACTCCTTGAAGAACGGATCGGTGTTCCAGCGCTCCGACTGCAGGACGTGGTTGATCACGCCGCCCAGGAATGCCACGTCCGAGCCGGCCCGGATCGGGGCGTGGATGTCGGCCATCGCGCTGGTCCGGGTGAAGCGCGGGTCGACGTGGATCAGCTTCGCGCCCTTGAGCTTCGCCTGCATCGGCCACCGGAACGCCACCGGATGGCACTCGGCCATGTTCGATCCCTGGACCACCACGCAATCCGAGTCCGCCATGCTGCGCGGGTACATGGTCGCCGCCCCGCGCCCCAGCCGTGTCCCCAGCCCGGGGACGCTGGAGCTGTGTCAGATACGGGCCTGATTCTCGATGGCCACGATCCCGAGGCCGCGGAGCAGCTTCTGCTGCATGTGGTTCCACTCGTTGTCGAGGGTGGCCCCGCCCAGCGAGAAGATGGCGG
>WNGJ01030506.1_pt1 | contig 10764 bp, 9 predicted proteins | sample 5400611 | NCBI WGS metagenome assembly WNGJ01 (sample SAMN13153375, study PRJNA577476) | soil metagenome | isolation source: 40 cm soil or saprolite under Garry oak tree replicate 1 | place: USA:California | collected 2016-06-15
TCAAACAGGTTGCCCCCTGCAGCGTCTAGCATGTTCGACGACGGATCTTACCGATCGATTTGAAACAAGACCGGCATAAATCGAAAATTGTCGGAAATTTCTTTGCGGCGAATCTCGCCTGCGCACCCGAGAAGCCGTGTGGGAACCCAGCGGCTGCCGCGGATTACCGCACGGCTCGAACACTGCCTGGAAACGCTGAACGAGCGTGCCTCGATCCTGAAGGACACGGGCTTGCGCGGCCCGGTTACGGCGCCTCCGCGCCGAGATAGGCGCGGATCACCTCGGGATCGGCACGGATCTCGTGTGGCGGGCCGTCGGCGATGCACTTGCCGTGATCGAGCACGATGACCCGCTCGGAAATCGCCATGACGAGCTTCATGTCGTGCTCGACCAGCAGCACCGCAATGCCGCGGTCGACGATGCGCCGGATCGCTTCGTCGATCTCCGCCGTTTCGCGCGGATTGAGCCCGGCGGCCGGCTCGTCGAGCATCAGGATCTCGGGATCTGCCGCCAGCGCGCGGGCGAGCTCGAGCCGCTTGAGCGCGCCATAGGGCAGGGCATCGGCGGCATGACCGATGAAATCGGAAAGTCCCACTTCCGCCATCAGCGCCGCGGCGCGCTCGCGAATCTCCCGAGTTTCGCGCCGGATCGCCGGAGCGCTGAGCAAAGAGGAGAGTAGCCCCATCCGCAACCGAGGCGAAGCGCCGACCATCACGTTCTCGATCGCGCTCATGCGGAAGAAGATCTGCAGATTCTGGAATGTGCGCTGGATGCCGCGGCGCGCGCGCTCGGCGACCGAGAGCGAAGTGATGTCCTCGCCGCGATGGCGGATCGAGCCGCTCGTCGGGCCGTAGATCCCGGAGAGCAGGTTGAACAGGGTGGTCTTGCCGGCGCCGTTCGGCCCGATGAACGCCGTGATGCCGTTCTCGATCGCGAACGACAACGGCGCCAGTGCCTGCAGGCCCTGGAACGCCTTCGACAGATTTTCCACTGCCAGGATCATGTCCGCCGCCGCGGTCGTTGCGGGTTCGTCATGGCACCTCGCGTGTCTCCCGGACGAGGCCGCCGGTCTCGCCCGCGAGCCGGCCGCGCGCGAACGGGGCCGGACGCAGGGTCGCTTCGAGCAGCGCCTGGTCGCTCGACCAATACGGCATGTACCATTGGCGGCCCAACGCGATCAACAGCCAGCCAGCATGTCCGAAGTTACCTGCTAACCGGACATGTGGTGGACATCGCGGAATCGACGCCAATGACCCGATTCGGACATGGCGGACTGCTTTGCTAGCGGGTGCCAAGCGTCTTATTCTCGAATCCCATGCTGGAAAGGCCTTCGTGCCAATTCCGAAGAGAAGTACAGGGCCCGCGAGCGATATCCGTGGACAGTCTGAATAACGCTTGAGCCAAACCTGCCGATTAGAGAAGCGGAGATGGCGTTCAGATCGCGAAATGTCCGCTAATGGCCCAACTCGTGACACATCGGCACGCATTTGGACATGCATCGCGGCCGACGAACGTCATCAGATTCGGGCAGTGGTCGTTCGCTAATCCTTTTTGCACAGGTCGCCGACGCTCGCCCGCGGATGTGCCGTGCGATACGTCGTGAGCGCCGGCTCCGCCGGCAGACCGTAGGCGGCCAGCATCGCCGTGCGCGCGCTCAGCACGCTCCAGGGGCGCCACAACGACCGCGTCCGCTCGCCCACTACGACGCCCCGGCTTCCCTGCAGGCCGCCCTGGCTAACGGCAGGCCGACCACGGCCGGGCCGCTGTCGGCATCGCCGAGGCGCCCAGGCCCTGACCTCAGAACCTGCGCCGCAACGGCAAAGCGCCAGTTAGCGGCCCCGCCCGATTTCGGGCGGGGCCTCAACTTCACCCTCGGTTAAGTCGCCTTTGCCTAGACCGGGATGACGGCGACGATCTCGAAGGTGAACGGATCCACGATCACGAGCTCGTCGTCGAACAAGAAGCACCGGAAGTGACGGAATTGCGGGACGATGAACACGATGTCCTCGGGAATCACGAACAGACTGAAGCTGCGGGGAACCACGACCCCGATGCGAATATCGAAGTTCACGTTCCTGACCCGAAGCCGCGAGAAGTCGCGATGCAGGACGACGTTGTGGATCCGCGTGCGCTGCTGAGACGTAAGCGAAATCCGGCTTCGCGTGCCCGCCTGAGCGAAGGCGTGCGTCCCGCGCTGGGTTCGCGCCACGTCGGTCCGCATGCCGGTGCGGGTCGTAGTCTTCAGATTTTGTCCATGCAGGCGACGCTGCTCGGCGAGAACCTGCCCGCGGTGGCGCTGCTCGGAAAGCGCCTGACCGCGCTGGCTACGCAACGTTCCGGCCTGCATGCCGCTGCGGCCTCGAACTCCGAGGTTTTCGCCATGCATGCTGCGCTGCGTGCCGAACGCACGCCCGCGTTCGGTATGTAGCGCGGCCCCATAGGATGGCCCGTGGGATTGACCGAAGCCGCTGGCGTGGCCGCCGGACCGGCCCTGCATTCCGATGCTCGGGCCATGGCCGCCGCCGGAGAGACCGCCGCCGCGAGGCCCGCCACCGCCGCCGGTCGGGCCTTGGCGCATATGCTGGCCACCGCCGCCTCCGCCTCCCGGGCCGCCCGGACCTTGTGCCGATGCCAGCGTTACGCCGGCGACGAGGGCGGCCGCCGCGATCGCCGCCAGCACCGAATGCATCCATGCGCTCCTCATGCAAATCTCCCTTTGCTGATGTGGTGTTTGTGACTCCACAACTCGCATCGGCTTGCGAAGTTCTCAGGTGCCGGAAAAGTTCGCAAAAATATTGTTAGTTTAGTGGACGCCGTTCGGACCTAATTACCTGCGCCGTGAATATTTATTCAGGATCCAGCCCTTCCTAACAATGCCGCATAACTGCAGATGATCCACTCGGCGCGACCTGAACAAATGTTCAGAACGGCGACCCTAGTCTGCATCCCGTCGCCTGCACGCGCCGGGGTGGCCTGGAAGCCGCTATAGGCACCCCTTGACGGTAAAGTTTTTTTTACGCGCCTCTTGGGTCGCGGCATCCTGACGCCATTAGCGGAAGTCAAGGGTTCAGGGCGGCGAACTGGGAACCGCGAAACCGTGGTTCACCAAAATCTGTTGACCGATCTCAGAAAGGATGAACAACGCAAAGCGGTACGCGTCTGGGGAAGCAGTGGAGACGACCGTCAGACCATACTCCGCGCTAACGCGCAGAATTTCGGGTAGAGCAACCACTTGCAATCCGCGATCATCGCGCCGTGCCGCAACGGCATTCGTGCAATAGGTAAGGAAAATGTCGGCTGATCCGCCCGCCACGAGGATGCCATAGAGCGAACCCCCGGTTGGCGCCGCCTTAGTGCCAGGACCGCCGGTGAGTTGCAGGGCCTTCTGCTCGAGCTTCGAGAACGCACCGGGCCTGAGCGCGTCGGCTTTGCGGAACACCTCCCACGCATAGTCGCCCGACGGGTCGGCCCGCGGCGTCGAGGTGCCGAGCTTCACGTTCGAATCGAGCATCCGATCGAGCAATGTTGCGGGATCGACCACCAAGTCAGGCCGCACGAGGGCACAAAGCTTGTTGCGGGCAAACAGCACTACCGGCCCAGCGCGCTTTGCCTGGGCCAATGCTTTCGGATGCTCCAGATTGGCCGACGCGAACACCCCAGCCGGCGCGCCGGAGAGGATCTCGTCCTTGAGCAAGCCCGACGCCCCGAACTTCGGCTGCACCTGCAAGCCCTCTCGGCGCTAACCCGCTAGTCTTTACGAACGATGGTTCCGACGTGTTCGCCGCGCAGCGCCGGTTCCAGCAGATGCGGCTTGAGCCCGTTGATGATCTGAAATTGCTTCACTTGGCGGGCGCAGGCAAGAAGATCGATCAGAACCCGATCGAACGGCAAGGTCGGCAGGTTGCGCGCCTTGAGCTCCGTCACCGAGATGTCCTTGATGAAGGCGGCCTTCGGGTTGGTCTTGGGGTCTGCCTCATAGAGGCCATCGACGTCCTTGATCAGCGTATGGTTTGCGCAGCCGTAGCATTCGGCGAGCAAAAAACTGCCTGCGTCAGTGCGGTGCGGCGGGATGCGGCCGACACGCGGCGGATGTTCCCAGATGGAGAACGGCGGGTCGCCGTTACAAATCACAGCCGGGGCCGACTTGATGAAAAACGGCAGCATGTGTCCGAGAATTTCCGGCGGGATCGCCACCACGCCGTGCGGCGCGAGCAGCGTCCCGAGGAGGTGGGCATTGCCGAGAGCATCGATGATCCGCAACTGCGCCAGCACGCCGGTCGGCAGGCCGAGATCCATTCCGATCGAGGTCACGTGCCGGCTGCGGATTCCGCCGCCAGTGGCAATGACCAGCTTGAACTTCGCCAGTGCGGCGACGATGGCATCGACCAGCGGATAGGTCGCGCTCTTGCCGCGGTCGATGATCGAGCGCCCGCCGACCTTGAGCACGCCGCAAAACGGCAGCATGCGCACGACCGGCGTCTCGGTCGCGGACATCACCCGCTTGTCAAGCAGGCTCTCGCGCATCAGCATCGACTCGACATGGTGGCGTCCGTCGGCGGGAATTTCAGCCATAGGGGACGGCGGCGTCAAAGATGACATGGTCAGCCTGCTTATGCGGTGATGATCGTCCCCACGTGCTCGCCATTGAGCGCGCGGGTCAAATTGCCTCTATTCAAGCCGTTGATGACCTGGACCGAGCGGCGATTCTTGGCATTCCGCATGAGTTGAAACACAGTATGCTCAAGGACGACGTCGCTGAGGTCGAGCCGCTCGAGCTCCTCGACAGTGATCTTTGGGATGAACTTCGCATTGCGGTCCTTTTTCGGATCGGCCGTGTAGAGACCGTCTTCGTCCTTGACGTAGATCATCGAGCGCGCCCCCAAGACTTCGCTGATGAGATAGCAGCCGGCATCGGTGCGATGCGGCGGAATACGGCCAATCTCCGGATTGGGCTGCCAATAGGCGTAAGGCGGCATGCCGACCGAGACGACCGCTTGGCGCTCGGCGAGATAAAGCGGCAGCTGAGCGAATTGGGCCGGCTCGACCGAGGGAATGCCGTGCTTCGCCAAAAGATAGTGGATCATCTTGGCATTCTGGATGCTGACGAAGAAGCCGAGCACGCTGAGCACGCCGGTCGGCACGCCGAGATCGAGCCCGACACTATAGGCGTGTCGGGCCCGCGTGCCGGCACCGGTTCCGATGATCATTTTGTGACGGGGCAGATTCTCGACTATCTCCTCGATGAGTGGGAACACCGCGGCTCGCCCGCGGTCGATGAAGCTCTGGCCGCCGATCTTGATGACGTTTGCGTCAGGCAGGATTTGGATGACGGGCTGCGTGTCGAGCAAGCCCATTTGGGCCTCGTCAGTCAGGCTCGCGCCCGCTAAGGCCATGGTCATGCGGTCCAGGGCTTCGTTGTCCATTTTATCAGCTCCTAGTTGTTGCTTTATACCGACGCATCGGCGCGCCGCTTGCGCTCGCTACTGGTTACCGCGCTGCGAGTCTAACGCGGCCTTGCAGCCGGCCGAGAGCTGATCCATGTGCGCGCGTAAGCACCGTCCGACGCGCTCATCTCCTGGGCACAGCCTCTCGGTTTCGGCGCTGCAGGTGGCGCGCACGCCGCCTCCGCTTCCACTTCCACTTCCACTTCCGCCTCCTCCTCCGCCGCCTTGGCCAGTCGGGCTCGCCGGCGAATGCGCCAGCTTGGGCGTGTCCCAAAGCTTGACGGTCCAGTCCATCCCGGCCGTCGCCAGCTGCCTTCCACTATGCGAGAAGGTCACGAAGTGAATCCGCCGCTGGTGACCGGTCAGCTCGGCAACTTGTTTGCGAGTCGCGACATCCCAAACGCGCACGACATTGTCGAGGCCCGCCGAAGCCAACATCCTGCTATCAGGAGAGAACGCACAGAACCGAACCCAACGCGTGTGGCCTATGAACGGCTTGAGCTCCCTGCCCGAGCTGACTTCCCACAACTGCACGTCCTTGCTCGCGCCCGCGGAAGCGAGCAGTATGCCGTCCGCAGAGAACGCCACTGAATGGACCGGTCCGGTGTGCACATCGATGGTGGCAATCTCTTTGTGCGTGGCCAGGTCCCACAGCTTGATCGTGCCGTCAATGCTGCCGGAAGCGAGGATGCGGCTGTCGGGCGAATAGGCCAGCGCCTTGAGGCCTCCGGTATGCCCTTTGAGCGTCGCCACCTCCTTGGCCTTAGCCACATCCCAGATCTTGATCGTCTGATCGTATCCTCCTGAAGCAATCGTCTTGCCGTTGGGCGCATAGGCGACGGCGCGGATAACGTTCGTGTGTCCCTGCAAGGTCGCGAGCGCCTTTCCGGTTGGCACCTCCCACAGCCGGACGGTTCGGTCGTACGCGCCGGTGGCCAAAATCTTCCCGTCGGGCGACAGCGAGATGGTGACGATCGCGTTCGTATGGCCCGTGAGTTTGGCCAGCTCCCTCCCGCTCGCCACGTCCCAAAGGCGCGCGGTGTGGTCGTGACTGGCGGAAGCCAGGATTTTGTCGTCCGGGGAGAAGGCCACGGCCGTCACGTATGCCGTGTGTCCCGTGAACGATACCAATTCGCCGTCCTTACTGGTTTCTGTGGGGCGTTGGATGCCAGCCTTGAGGACCTCGGCAACATCCCACAGCTTGGCAAGGGCATCCATGGTGGCCGTCGCAAAGGTTTTGCCATCGGGCGAAAACGCCACGCCGCGGACGCGGTCTCCGACGTTGAGCATGCTGGCAAGCAGCTTGCCGGTCTCCGCGTCCCACGCTTTCAACGTGTCGTCCTGACTGCCAGCGACGACCAGCTTGCCATCGGGCGAAAACGCAACGCTGAGGACCTCATTCTCGGTTCCCTCGAGCGTCATCTTCTCCCTATGGCCGGCGACATCCCAAAACCGCACGGTAGTATCCATGCTGCCGGTGACCAGCGTTCTGTCGTCCGGGGAAAACGCCAAGCCTCGGATGCCATGGTCGTGACCTCGCAGCGTCGCCTGCTCGACGCCGGTGGCGACGTCCCAAAGCTTGACGGTCATGTCGTTGCTTCCCGAGGCCAACACTTTGCCGTCATGGCTGAAGGCCAGCGACCGGACGGCACCCGTATGACGGAGCTGAGCCCGTTCCCGGCCGCTCGCCACATCCCACAGCTTGATCGTGTTGTCGTGACCACCGGACGCCACCGTCTTGCCGTCCGGCGAGTACGCGAGCGCGCGGATCATGTTGGAGTGGCCCGCGAACGTGGCCAACTCCTTGCCCACGGTCCAGTCCCAGAGCTTCACCGTTCCATCGTAGCTGCCGGTGGCGAGGAACTTGCCGTCCGGCGAAAAGGCCACGGCCTCGACCGTGGCGCCATGTCCCGCCAGCGTGACGAGCTCCCTGCCGGTAGCCGCCTCCCACACTTTGGCGGTGTGGTCGTAGCTCGCCGTCGCGACGTACCGGCCGTCAGCCGAATAGGCCACATCGGCGAGTGCCAGCGTGTGCCCCTTCAAGATGACGCGCGGCTCCGCGAGCGCGGGGAGCGCAAGTGCAACCATCATCAGGAGCCCGCCGAGCGCCGGCAAAGACAATACTACCCAGGGCCATCGTAGAGAGGTCGTGATCCTGTCCGCAGATCTCGGCACGCATGTCCTCCACAGCGCATCTTTTCCAGTCGTGAAGCCAGCCATAGCACCATTGCATCTCATCGCGATCAGTCCCGGGCAATCAGATGAATGGCCGGCGCTTTGACGACAGCCACGATCTCGTCCCGCTCCCGCAACTCCATGTCCTGGTAGGCTTGATTGGTAACCAGGGCTTTGAGAGGAAAGCCACAGTCGAGGTCGACGCGCATCATCGGCCCTTCGCGATCCACGGACCGAATGTGCCCGAGCAGGTGATTGCGAGCGCTGCTTTGCGACAGGTTGGCAACCCTCTTCTCCAGCATCACGTCCTCGGCGCGGATGCAGACATACACTTCCCCATCGCGCCCAGCGTTCCGGCCGCGCGGCGCGAGAGCGATAAGCCGCTTTGGGCCGACCTGAATGGTTGCCAAGCCGTCGACCACCTGCACGACCATGCCGCGCTCGATGGTATCGACGCCTACGATGCGCGCCACGGCGCGGTCGACCGGCGCGGAGAATACTTGTTGCACCGAGCCGCTCTGGCGCACTCGTCCTGCTTCGAAGACCACCAAATGATCGCCAAGCGCGAGCGCCTCGATGCGATCGTGGGTCACCAGTATCGTCGACATTCGCAACTCGACGAGCCAATGCCGGAGCTGCCGCCGCAAATGCTCTCGGGTGGGAGCATCGAGCGCGGAAAGTGGCTCGTCGAGCAGGAGCAGACGCGGCCGGCAGATCAGCGCGCGCGCAAGCGCGACGCGTTGCTGCTGCCCTCCGGACAACTGCCTCGGGTAGCGATCATCGAGACCGGCCAACCCGAGCAGCGTCGTGATCTCCTCGATGCGCTGCCGCCGCTCCGGCGCCGCAATCTTGCCCAGGCCGTAGCCGATGTTCTGAGCTACCCGCAGATGGGGGAAGAGGGCGTAATCCTGGAATAGGTAGCCGATCCGGCGACGCTGCGGCGGGAGAAAAATACCACGCATGGCGTCGAACCAGATTTCGTTATCGAAACGGATGGTGCCGCGGTCCGGCCTGTCCAGGCCGGCGAGGCATCGTAGCGTCGTCGACTTTCCGGAGCCCGACGGACCGAATAGGACGGTTAGCGAAAAGACGTCGGCGGGGCGGCGCAGCTCTACCTGGATGACGGGTCCGCCGGGAAATTCCTTTTCGAACTCGGCGGTCAATTCGGCCGCCGCCGGTCCTGCGCTGCCCGGCGAAACCTCCTCGTTCCTGGTCAACGTAAGCGGCTGTGCCGTGCCCGCCGGATCGAGCTGCACCGGTTCGCGGCTGTTGGCAGCGCCGTCTAGTCCGGCCGTTTCGTCATGGCTGCAGGACACGACCGTCTTTTGTCCCTGAGTAGGCGATGAATGGTATCATATCGGTGTGCCTGCGAAAGGGTGGCGGCCGGACTCGGCTGATGCGAGCGCGATTGCTGGCCCGCTAAAGCGTTTTTCGATTCACGAGGTGGGTCACGCTGAGCGCCAGAAATGAGGACGCCAGCAGGACCAAGGAGGTCATTGCCGCCTTGCTGTAATTGACCGCCTGCACTTCATCATAAATGGAAATTGATACGGTTCGGGTGACCCCGGGAATATTGCCGCCGACCATGAGGACGAGAGCGGAAGGGCGATGCGAAAGAAGGTGCGCAGTCGGGACACGCCGAGACACCACGACGCCTCGACCAGGCGCCGGTCCACGCCCGCAAAGGCCGCCGTGAACGGTCGAACCGCAAAGGGGAGGCTGTAGAGGACGGAGGCGAGCAACAAGCCCTGAAACGAAAAGGCGAGGGACCGCCCCACCACCGCTTCATAGGTACGTCCAAGGGGGCTTAGCGGGCCAACGGCGATCAAGATGTAGAAGCCGAGCACGGTGGGCGGCAAGATCATCGGAAGCACGACGACGGCTTCAAGCAGGAATTTTAGGCGCCATCGCGTGACCGCCAACCAGTATGCAAGAGGCAGCCCCAAGACAAACAAAATAACCGTGGTCCACCATGCCAACTGCACGCTCACCCAGACCGCGTCAAAATCCATGATCTTCTCCCTGAAGTCGGAAGCCGTGCCGGCGGAGAATCGCCCTGCCGCCTTCACCGAGCACAAAGTCGCGCAATGCCTCGGCGGCAGGTCGATCCTGGGCCCACGACAGGATCACCCCGCCCTGTTCCCGGCGCGGATAAGCATCAATCGGCACTTCCCAAAAGCGGCCCTTGTCCCGCAAGGGCGGCGCGAGCGCGAGCGAGTAGCTGATGATTCCGACTTCCGCTCCGCCGCTGTCGACGAACTGGGCCGTCTGCATCACGCTGTCGCCAAGCACGAGTCGATCCTTTGTCCGGTCATAGACGCCCAGGCTCTTCATGGCCGCCTCCGCTGCTCGGCCGTACGGTGCATGACGCGGATTGGCGATGGCAATCCTACGCACCGAAGGACTGAGCAATGCTTGGATCCCGAGCTTCTCGACTTCGATGGGCGAAATCCGCGGCACCCAGACGACGAGGCGCCCTACTCCATAAAGAAATTCGCTGTCGGCGAGTGCCAGGCCTTGCCGAACGAGCCGGCGGGGATAGTCGACGTCAGCCGAAAAAAAGATGTCGAAAGGGGCACGGTTGGAAAGCTGCGCGTAGAAGTTTCCAGACGAGCCGTACGTGACCGAGACCTCGACGGCGGGGCGCTCTCGACGAAACGCTTCAACAATCTCGCTCATGGTGAACTTGAGATCCCCCGCGGCAGCGACGCGGACCGAACCCTGTTCGGCTGCCCTCGCTGGATGCACGCAGTCGGCGCACGCCATGGCGGCGAGAATTGCAAGAGCGCCGCAGATTTTTTTCAACCGATTCCGCACAAAGCACCTCGTCATGCACACTGTTCGGCTCGGAGCCGAATGAGGGAATTGCCGCGTAGCCATCCCATGAATCGATCTGATTCGATCCGCTCGATTCGGCGCAGTAACTATTTCTGCCGTACGGGGTAGCACGAGGCGCCCAATTTCGGAGGCTCGGCTAGCAATTGATTCGGCGGTATCTCGGCAGCTTCGTCTGGCTTGGTCTCGACCGGGGCATCTCGATTCTTGTTCACGTTGTCCTCTGAACGTGCAAACGCACGAAGAACGAAAATCGTCACAAACCCGCTGAGGAATCCTGCCAGCAGGTTCGGTACCAGGATGGCGGCTG
>WNGJ01045806.1_pt1 | contig 10764 bp, 6 predicted proteins | sample 5400611 | NCBI WGS metagenome assembly WNGJ01 (sample SAMN13153375, study PRJNA577476) | soil metagenome | isolation source: 40 cm soil or saprolite under Garry oak tree replicate 1 | place: USA:California | collected 2016-06-15
GCTATTCCGCATCCGTTGTCGCTTACTGTTACTTCCGAATCCGCGCCCCTTACCGTAATCGATATTTGAATTGTGCCGCCGTCCGGCGTGAAACGCAGTGCATTATCAACGAGGTTGCTCACGGCACGACCGAACAAAACGGGGTCGCCATAAATTTCGCCTTCGCCGGTGCAATTGATGGCAACATGTCGATCTTCCGCGAGCGTGCGATAAAAGGCTGCGATCTTTTCCACCGCAGCGCGACCATCAAACTCTTTTCGCTCGATGGATTCGCGGGCCGCATCGACGCGCGCGACGAAGAGCAAATTATCGACGATTCCCGACAGCCGTTCGCACTCGGCAATCGTGGATTCGATGACTTCGCGATATTCCTCGTGGTTGCGATCGCGCGTTAAAGCGACCTGCGCTTCGCCGAGGATGTTGGCAATTGGCGTGCGGAGTTCGTGGGCCAGGTCGGCGGAAAATTGAGAGAGTCGCGTAAAGGACGCCTCGAGCCGGGCCAGCATATCGTCGAAAGCGACCGCGAGCGGCTGGAGTTCGCGCGGCCAGCCGGTCTGCGTCATCCGTTCGTTGAGATGTGTTGGCCCGGCGCGTTCGAGCGAACGCGTCATTTCTCCCAGGGGACGCAAGCCGCGGTTCGCAACCGTAATTGCGATTAGAACCGACGCAAGGATACTGCCCAACAGCACGACGATGAGCAAGACGCTGAACTCTCTTTCGACTTGCTCGTCACTGGACCGGTCTTGCGCCAACTGGATTGTATAAGTTTGGCCGCCGGTTTCTTCATTCACCGCGACTAAGGAAAACAACTTTGTGCCGGCGCGATAATCTTTCGGGCTTCGAATGGACGATGTCGATCCTTGCGCGGGAGGGAAAACGTCTGGGGGGATCAAACGATCCATTCCTGATGTCTCGGATACGGTCCGGCCTCCCGAATCGAGCACCCTTATCCAGTAGGGTGCGTGTTCGCCGGCGCGGCGGCCCTTCAATTCTTCGCCAAAAATTCTTGGTCCGCTCTCCTTGAAGTCTGCGCTTAATCCGGAAATTTTGTCGGCAAGTACGGTGTTGTCTTCGACGAAGGCGTGCCGAACAACGATCCAATAAAAGATGCCGAGACCGCAGGAAAGCAGCAGGGTCGCGGCCAGCGTAAAAAGCAGGACGAGCTGCGACGCGATCGAGCGCGGTTCAGTGCGCTTTGAGGACATAACCCACGCCGCGAATTGTGTGGACGAGTTTCGTCTTGAACGGATCGTCCACCTTGGCTCGCAGGCGGCGCACCACTACGTCCACGACATTCGTATCGGTCTTGAACCCGATGTCCCATACGTGCTCTGCGATTTCACCTCGCGATAAAACTTCACCGGCAGAACGAACCAGATGAGCGAGGAGAAGAAACTCCTTTGGAGTGAGATTAAGCGGCACGCCGGAACGAACTGCCTTGTGTCGCTGCATATCGATTTCCAAATCGTCGATGCGTAAGTGTTCTTTGTGTCGCGCTGGAGCGCGCCGCAACAACGAGCGCACACGGGCCAGTAATTCGGGGAACGCGAACGGCTTTACCAGATAATCGTCCGCGCCCAACTCGAGCCCTTTCACCCGGTCGCGCACACTGTCACGGGCGGTTAGAAAAAGGATGGGTGTGTGACTTCCACCGCGGCGCAGTTCCGCGACCACTTCCCAGCCGTCCTTATTTGGCAGCATGATATCGACGATGAGAAGGTCAAACTTGATCGCTCGCGCACGCTCCAGACCCGTTTCGCCATCGCGTGCAAGATCGACAACGAAGCCAGCTTCGCGCAGACCTTTGCCCAAAAACGCGGCCGTTTTCTTTTCATCCTCGATCACCAGAATTCGCATTGCTTTTAAGTGTACAAAGCCATTCGTCCGACGGAACGCAAAAACGAAACGCTTTCTTAGCGAAACAAAGCATCCAGGCTACGAACCAAGGATGCGGCGACTTACAGCTAAAGCGAGTAACCGCTAAGGATGTGGCGGGTGAGTTGGCTTGGGCTTCGGGGTGGGTGTCGGAGTTGGCCCCGCACAAGCGGTGTTGCCGACCACGGCATATGCGGCGGCCGGATGCCCATTGTCCCTCTGCCCTTTAACAAACGTATGATCTACCAGCAGAGTCGATCGCTCCAAGTTTTGAGTCTCGCTGGTATCACCTGTGAAAGTCCGCCCGTTAACAGCCCCGAGTAGATCCCCCGGCTGCGGATTTCCGACAGCCGATTTTGGCAAGATAAGCGTGATCGTGCCGTCAGCATCAAAGCTGCTCCCAGGCAAAGTTCCGATTGGAGTTTCCGTCGGGACGCCGATGACCAGACCAATGACAGCTGTGGCAACGGTCCCATATTCAAAGGTGACAGCGCCGTTCGAATCGGTCCTCATACCAGCGTAGAACTGTTCGGCGGCCGGATCGTACGATTGCGCTGCGTACGAGTTCCAGACGATCCTCCATCTGCTGTTGGGCGGCACGCTGCTAAGATCAGTTACCTTCATTTTGAACATCAGGTTGCTTGTCCCCGGAGGCTCACCGGCTGCAATGTAGTCGATGGCAAGCGAGGCAGGAGCGGCGCCCTGCGCAGGCTGTTCCGGATGTCCGGGCGGAGTTCGCTGGAGAATTAAACCGCTACAGGTGTCACCCACGAAAGGCGCAGCAATTTCGTTGTCCGCGCAGGATATGCCGACGCTGTTTACCGCGAGCACCTTATAATAATAGGTCTTAGTATTGTCGGAGGCTGTCAGGTCATTATATGTTGTCTGAGCTCCTCCGACGCTCGTTAGCAGAGTCTCAGCGCCACTCGCTGTGCCTCTCCATATCTGATAGCTCTTGATCGTGGAATTGCCTGTATCGGCCTCGGACCACGAAAGACGCACAGCTGAACCGACCCGGCGCTGTGTGACTAATGGCATCCCGGGCACGGACTTGGCGTGTAGCGGATTCGGTGGGTCGAAAGTAGCGATAAGCCGGCGTCCGCTCGACTGCCGCGCCATTACACCTCTCGCCGTGTAGGCGTTGCCCTTTGCAGTGAGGGCCGCCTGAACGCAGGTGCCATCGGTGCATCCGTCTACGTACCCGACTTCGACGCGCCCCTGCTTGTCAACGGTCATGTCGAAAAAGTCGAGCAGGTTGCGGCAAATGTCCGCGCCGCCGTGCGACCAGATGCAGCCGCGTTGCAATGGGTCGTTGGGAGTTACGTCGGTTGTTGTCCAGGTCTGTCCGCCATCAAACGTATTGGCCACGTAGAGATGCCAGACACCGTTAAAACTGTTTGCGGAACCGTCTCCACCTGTAGTCGAGCCGTAGAAAGCAACCGCGGCGCGGTTGGCATCGGCTGCCACTGCCGCGGGGAAAGCGATGTTCTTTAAAGTGTAAACCGCGCCTACGTCATAGATGTTCTGCCACGTCTGGCCGCGATCGGTCGATGTCGCCACGACGGCGCTCGAACCACCCGTAGCGCTTCCCGCCACGGTGCTGCTGGACATTGCGAAATAAACACGACCGGTATTGTCGATCCCAACGGCTGGATCCTGAAGATTGGAGTTAGCGATGGTCTGGCTCGTCCCGTTCTGAACCGGACGTATGTTCCATGTCAACCCATTGTCTTCCGAAACGACGACCGCTCCGGCGCCGCCGCAATTATTGTTGGGAAGATAGACCGTCCCGTCCGGAGCGACTTTTACGTGACCGTGCAACCCGCCGCATTGTGACGTGTAAGTCGCGATGGCGGGGCCGAAGGTGGCTCCTCCGTCATCGCTGCGCAAACAAAACGCGGTCACAAGATCCTGCGAGCAATAATAAACCGCGTGCGGGTATGGAGTCGGAAGCGATGGCACAGGCGCGTGATATGGGCCGCCGCCGATGGTCTCGTGATCAATGCCAGACCCAAGCGGTCCCGAACTCGGTGACCAGCCGGCATAGGTGGGTTGGCCTAACAAGTCTAACCCATCTGTATCAGTGAATGAAACTTTGCACGAGGGAGAGGTCAAAGTTAGCTCGCCGGCAAACACCCGACCTGTTTGACGATCGGTGAAACCGATTGGATCGGAATCAACGAATTGGGATGTCGGGGCCGCACTGTTATACCAGGCCGCTTTCTGACCGTTTGATGGGCAGGAATCATCGAACTTGATGAACAGGGTTTGAAGGTCCGACTGAAAATTCGTTACACCAGTGGCTGAATTTGGTGAATTCCAATTGACTCCCACGGATGGTTCGCCCGCGTCGTGTCCCATGTATTCCACGGTATGCGCAGTCGGCCCCTGACTGCTGTCGGTAACCTGCACCAAAGTTCCCGGAGCCTCGAAATTTTCGAAGCCGATCTTCGGGCCGGCATCCTGAGGCGCCGAAGGAATGAAGGCGGACGCCGTTGATGTCGATATTGCGCTGGCGCTGCCGGCATACTGGAAAGCAGCCGTGGCGCTGAAATAAACCACGTGCACAGAAAACTGCCCGGTGCCAATGGCTGGGTTACTCGGATCAAGATCGACAACTTCCGGCGGTGTTCCGCCGTTGGCCGATATTCCGCCCGGGACTATCGGGCCGGAGTTGTCGCCTTTGTGGACATAGAGATCGTAGTCGGTCACGCCGGAAGGGTCGGCATCACTGATTACAATACGGGCTTTGAGGCCGGGAATAAACGTGTCGCAGTTTACTCCTTCGACGCAGGTGCTTTCGTCCAACGACGAGCCGCCGGGCGCCGTGCCCGCCCAATTCACTCTCGGGCCGCTTGGGTTAAGCGTCCCTGCACTGGGCGTCGCCGAGCGTAAGCCGGTTGCAAAGAGCGCGAACACAACCAGGAAAACGCTGATTACAAAAAAAAGCGCGCCGATTGTGGCGCGCGCGGTCATGGAAGAGGAAATCTTCTTCATAGAAAAGGCCTCGATAAATTGTTTGCCCTAAGAATCGGGGAAATGACCAATTGTGGTCGCCTTTGTCGGTCGCTACGGCCTCCGAAATATTTATGTACCTTTAGAGGTTGATCGAGCTGGTCGGTAACAATCAATAGAAGGTAGCGCGGCTGAACGAACCGCCTGGCCGATTGAGAGCCTGCCCTGAGCGAAGCCGATGGGTCAATCACACCACCATTTCACAATCAGCCGTCACGCTTTACCGCCTGGCGGCTCTTTGTTTTACCTAGCGAAAGTGGACGTCTGGCAACACGCTGCCGGACAATTGCAACGCGTTTTACGCGGGAACAGCAGTCTACAAAGCGCCTCTAAGTTCACCAAACAAGGAATCTACTTTGCGATGCAGACGGTTTTCGATGCGACGTTACAGACGCTGGAGCGCTTTTTGGGTGAGCGCTTTCGCCTCTGGCTGGATGGCGCTGTAGGTGCGGAGTACGAAAAACAGCTTGGGCGGGGAAGCCGGAAAGCTTAGGCTTGGCTCCATGGCGCAACTGTTGTGGACGCAGAAACAGGATGTCGGACCGTCAGCACGTTCGAATGTCGCGATGGTGTTCGACGCCGCTCGAAATCGCGTGGTCCTATTCGGAGGCGCAGGGGGCAGCACCGCGATCCTGTTCAATGATACCTGGGAATGGGACGGAGAAAATTGGACACAGTATGAGGATATTGGTCCCGTACCGCGATCGCGCCATGGCATGGCCTATGACAGCAAGCGCCAGCGCACCGTCCTCTTCGGAGGATCAGCAGGAAATCTAAACCTTAACGATACCTGGGAATGGGACGGCGCGGACTGGACTCAAGTCGCAGACACCGGTCCACCGGCCCGTGGGGGTCATGCCATGGCTTACGATAGCCTCCGTGGCCGCGTGATACTGTTCGGCGGCGACAATGGGCAGAGTTCTTTCGGCGATACCTGGGCGTGGGATGGCACAACTTGGACTCAGGAGGCGGACACCGGCCCACCGGCGCGTACGGGTCACGGCATGGACTACGATAACTTGCGCGACCGCGTCGTGCTGGTAGACGGGGTAGGCGAGTCAGTGGTTCAGGTCTCGGAAACGGTGAGCGACAGCGGATGGTCTGGATGGTTGGGAGGCACTCATACCGAGACGCATCAGCAGCAACAGCTACAATTCTTTAATGATACCTGGGAGTATGACGGTTCTGTCTGGACGCGCGTAGCTGACACAGGACCAGAACCGCGGATGGGCTGCGGCCTGGTCTACAACGGAAAAACCGTGCTCCTCTTCGGCGGCAAGAATAATACCGCTTTCTTTAAGAATACCTGGGAGTGGGATGGAAAACATTGGACCCAGCGTCAAGATATAGGCCCGGCTGCTCGAGCGTTCGCTGCGATGGCCTACGACATCACGCGCCAGCGCACAGTGCTATTTGGTGGCACCGGACCAGGCCTTTTCGGCGACACTTGGGAGCAGTTTTTCCAGGCTTGAAGCGAGCAAACCTGCGGGAAGGTAGGGCGCGTCACTCCGTGCGCGCCGTCGTTGACATGCGACGCCCTCGGCAGGCAACGGACTGCCCGCCCTACCTGATGCGTTGTTACAGGCGCTGGAGCGCCTTTTGGGCAAGCGCTTTCGATTTCTTGATCTTGGTCTCTTCGTTGTCCGATCCACCAAGGCTGATGGAGATGAAAGCGTCCCCCTTTAAGATGTAAAGCACGCCGCCGAAACGATTGCTGGCCCAGAAGGCTTCTTCGCCGATGCCGTCGATCTTTTTCGGTGGGACGGAGTCTTCTTTCTCTTCTTTCCGCTCCGATTGCTCCTTATTTTTATCGCGTTCTTTCTCGTCTGCGCTGTAGCGGCCAAATCTTTCCTTCCAGAAATCTCTCGGACTGGTCGCGGTCGGGCGACCCGGGTCGCGCTGCATAACGGCAAGGCTCACCGATTTGCTAAACTCCGTCGCCGTATAAAAACATTGCGACACCCGAAAAGCTGCATCCGAGCGCGTGCTCTTTGTTTCTTTGATGGGCGATCCCTGTATCGCTTCGATCTCGCCTTTTGTCAGCAATCCGCAAACCTCGGTTTGACCTTGATTCGGTTCCTGGCTGGCTCTCGGGACGGGCGGAGGCGTTTCACGCTTCTTACATCCCGACGAAACCAGGATCAAACAGAACAATGGAATTAAAACATGCCGGCGAATAGCAATCCCTCCTCGGACATAGCTCTTATTCGGCTTAGCCCAACGCTTGTAACAGTTATAATACCTGTGCCGCAGACGTGACAATATATTTAGCATGCTAGCACATTGCCAACTTACGTCGCGGCGCGGATAACTACGAGACCTGGTTACTTTTTCTTAGGCGGCTTTCCACGAACCGTGATCACAACCTGTGCAGTGTTTGTGCTCTGCAGGCCACGCGAGTCCGTGACGGTGAGCGTTGCGGGATAAATGCCCGACCCGGTATAGGTGTGAGAAATAGTCGGCTTGGATTGAGTTACTGCAGGCGAGCGATCACCGAAATTAAAGGTATACGAAGCGATGGTGTCCGGCGGCGGCGCGGTGTCCGGATCATACGAACCCGACCCATCGAACTTCACCGCCAACGGCGCATTACCTGACGTTGGTGTTGCGGTTAAGACTGCCGTCGGCGCGGCCTTCGGACGGCAGAACTGGTTGTCGTTCACCGTGTAGGTGCCAGTGAAGGCGAGGCTATCAGGCATCTGATCATAGAGCCCAGTGATTACGCCGCCCGCAGTCTGGGACACCCCAGAAACGAAGCCGCTGATGGTGTCGCCGGGATTCAAGCCTAGATCGCTTGCCTTCACTACGATGACAACCTTATCGAAGGGCGGTGCATAACCGCTGCTTGGCTCGGCAGGCTTCTGACTGCCGGCAGTCACAAAGCGACCATCAACCCCGCCGCTGCCATTGGGGGCCGGCGTATAGGACTCAAAGGTCGGCGTAGTGCCGTTCCATGTCATGTGCACGCCCTTGTAGGTCGTAGTACCGTTCTTGATGATCTTCATCGCCACATACCACGACGAGCCTACTGGCTGCGGCGACTCGCCGTTGTCAGTATTAATGGTCAACGCGAGCCTGACGATATTGTCCGAGGCGTAAGGTTGGGCGATTTGGAAGGAAAGCAGATCCGATCCAGGTGGAGCCGGCGTAGGTACAATCCCCAGTATCGCACTGGTGTCACCCGATGGATCAGTGAGCTTGGTGAGGCCGGGCAGCGCACAAACATCTTCGGGCGGCGGCGGTACGACCACGGTTAGGTTCACTTCGTTACTCGAACTACTCGTGCCTGCGCCATTCACCGCCTTTACCACATAATAGTAGTGTGACACTGCGGGATTGGCCGTGGTGTCGTCGAAGGTGGTTTTGTCGGTCTGGCCTAGTAGCACCTCGCCACCCGGCGATGTTCCGCGCAAGATCTGATAATTAACGATATCGGAGCCGCCGTTGTCCGGAGCTTTCCAAGCCAGATGGGAACCGGCGGGATCGCGCGTGCCGGAGAGACAAGGAGGTTTTGGCGCTACTGGTTCGGCTGTGTCAAAACTGGCGAACAAGCTCTTACCTCCAGACTGGCGCGCCACGCGCATGAAGGCGACAAAATCATTGGCAGCTGTGCCCGCGATGCAGCCTTCGGTGACGCACCCGTCGCTGTATCCGTAGAGGACGTGCCCTTTATCGTCCACGGTGATTTCGTTAAAATCGAGCAGATTGCGGTCCTGATGGCTGCCACCCTGCTGCCAGATGCCCGTCATGCTCTGCACGGGATCGTTGGGTGTGGCGTTCACCGTCGTCCACGTCGCGCCGCCATCGTAGGTGGTGGCGATGAACGCGTACCATTTGCCGGGGAAACTTATCGCCTGATAGTCGCCAGCGACATCGGTGCCCAGGAAGCCAACGGCCGCGCGGCCGGAGCTGCCACCTACCGCTTCGATTTCGGCGGCGTTCTTGATGCCGTGGGATGCGCCGATGTCGAAGTCATTAGTCCACGTGACACTGTTATCTGGATTGCGGTGACCTACTTTGACGCGCGCGTGACCTTCAGGCGGATTCCCCGCGGTAACCGGCTCATTGTTGACATAGGCATAGTAAACAGTGCTATCAGAGTCGATGGCGATCGAAGGATCGGCGCCTTGGGTCTGCGAGATGCTGCCCGTGACGATGAACTCTTGCCAAGTTGTGCCCCCATCTGTGCTCAGTGCGCCGCCCTGCTTGCCGCCGCACTGATTAACCGGCAGCCAGACGGTACCATCTGGAGCTACGTGAAGGTGGCCGTGCAGACCGCCGCACTGCGTCGTGATACCGGTGTATGCTAAGACACCTGGGCCGTAGCTGGCGCCGAGAGTATCACTTCGATAGCAAGAAGCCGGACCGACGATATCCTGCGAGCAATAATAGACAGCCTCCCCTTGGTTCACGGGCGTACGTAACGCACTTAGCGAAGCCGGATACGGACCCGAACCTATTGTTTCATGGTCAGCGCCGCCATTGGGCGCAGCAATTCCGAATGGTACCCATGAGTCGCCATCGTTGTCGGTGTACCCGTAAACAGCATTGGCGCCGACGGTCGAATTCGAGGAAAAAGTGCGTCCGGTTTTCTGGTCTGTCCACAGGATTGGATCCAGACCGGTGTTGGTTGTAATATTCGATTTGTCTTCCCAGAGCGCCTCGCAGCACTCCGGCTTAGCCGGATTCAGGCGTTCCGGCGGAGTCAGGCGCCAGATCGGTCCGATATTCATGGTCATGATCCGGCCGCTGTGCGGATTAAATCCAATATTGAACTCGCCGTCGCTGCTCTGGGCAGAGGTGCCATCGGGCGCGTAGAAATTCTGGTAACGCGGAACACCGGGCGTCGTTGGATCTGGCCCTCCGAAGCCGGGAGTGCCACCGCCCCCGCTGCCGGAGCCCGAGAGCAATTCGATTGTTACATGAACGCTTTCGCCAGTCGGCGTGTACGGAACGACCTTCACAGTGTACTGGCTCGTGCTATCGGACAGTGGGCTGATGGTCGCGATCTCCGGATTGGCGCTACTTGCCGATTGATAATCGGCCGCCTCGCTACCATCCGTGTTGCCGACGGTACCTTTGTAGATGTAGAGGTCGTAATCCGATAAACCGCTGCCGGCGTCCGTCCAAGCTAGTGTGACTTTGACTGCGGCGTTTGGATGTGCAGCGGCGTAACCAGCGGGCAAGGTTACTGTCAATGCAAAATTATCGCATGGCTGTGCTGACCCGAAGCACTCCGGGCCCTGGTCAACGAAAAGTATTGGGGTCGGGTTCGCCACAAAAAAAGGCCCAGCACTGTATGTCAGCGGGCCGGAAGTATCGGTCAGTGTTCCGCTCGATGGTGTCGCTGCGAAACTGAACACGGCGAGCAAAGCACCGACTGAACAAAGACTAAAAGCGATCAAGACGCGGGGATTGAAAAGGCCGGACTGAGAGGCAGGATTTTTTCGCATAAGATTTTCCTTTGTTCGGCCCGCAATGGGGCCGTCGCTGATTATTCGGAAAATCCGGCATAACCGGATGTTAGGTTGCTCCCGAAATCAGCAGCCTCTAAGAAAAATCGGCTTAAGTAGTAGATGATTTGGGCGAAGGCGGAAGAGCAATCGCCAGCCCGGCGAGTAAGAATGTAACTGCCGCCGAAATCAGACAGTAGCGACAGTACGCGTGGAGCAGAAAGGCCTGCACATACAGGAACCACAGTGTAACGAGAAACATGGCGCCGATGGTCAGAACGAGAAACGTTCTCGCGCGCGCGTAACCGAAGGCCGCAAACGTGGCGAAGCTGAATACGCTGAAGTAAGCGAGCGTGCCGGCCAGAGCTACTGGAATTCCACCAATCCGCGCATACGAGCTGCCCAGCACACGGAAACAATC